>Ga0315312_1000426_pt1 | contig 51800 bp, 61 predicted proteins | sample TDP7_MG_FD_203629 | JGI IMG/M metagenome (GOLD analysis project Ga0315312, IMG submission 203629) | Freshwater sediment microbial communities from Lake Towuti, South Sulawesi, Indonesia - TDP7 | ecosystem: Environmental > Aquatic > Freshwater > Lake > Sediment | place: Indonesia: South Sulawesi... | reverse complement strand
TTTAGTATAGTCTTGAAAGCCACCGAAGAAGCCTAATGCGATGGGTTGCAGATTATACTTGGCGGCCTTTTCCTCTAGATACTTTCCTTTGAATTTAGCGATCACTTCAGGTTTTCCTTCATTTTCTGCTTGGCAACCATGTCCGCATGAGACGAACAAAGCCACTTTCTTTTTTACTAGCTCCTTCTGGAAGCTTTTCAGGAATTCTTCGGATTCACTTGTCCACCTATCAATCTTTATTCCGCTGCCGACTATTACAAGGTCATATTCAGCTATGTCTCTGACCTTCTCCTTTTTTGCGTCAACCACTCGGACTCCTAGGCCTTCTTGTCGGAATATTTGTGCAATCTCTTCTGATGTGCTAGCTGTTGCTCCATATCGGGTTCCATAAACAATCAATGCCTTAATCAAGCATTACTTCAGTAGAGTATACAGAAGCAGGTATATAAAAATACTCTCACAAAGCCATCGATAGACCTGATGCCTGTCTATCACCGGGAATAGGGAGGCTTTACTTGCTTCCGGTGTGATGATAGGTGTATTCTTCACTTGGTTGGAGCTTAGACCTAGGGAGGCTCCAGTGGGCGGTCATGGAGCGGGCGAAAATGGCACCTAGCGATTACATTCCATGTTAATAGCTCTGTCATATAACTATAGATTCTCATTCACTCATATATACTTGTGGGTGCAGCAGAGGAGGGATGACGGGAAGATCTGGATCTCGACCAATTGGGTTTACGAGGACGAATGCTATGAACCCTCCGGATTCATAGAGAAGGCATTCTACGACATCCTATCCGATGCGCTGAGCAAGATGACAGGTGAAGACCATAAACTGCACTAGGAGCTTCAGGATAGATTCGACAAGATCGATGAGGCGGAGATGTACAGGTTCAAATGGCTCCTCGAGAAGTACTACCTGAGGGGGAGGAAGATCAAGGGCAGATACTGGAGCGACAGCTACGTCTTCACGCCATCCAAGGAGAGGAGGATCAAGACACCGGAACAACTCAGCGCGGCCATCGATTTCGAGGGCGAGCACCTATTAACCGTCTTGGAGGAGTTCGCGCGATACCTCGGGAGCATCGGCATCGATCTGAATTGGAGGGTGAAGGGGCTCATGAGGAGGAAGATCAGGAGGTTGTTCTCCGGGGGCCACATGTTCGTGTTGAAGAAACTTTTCAGGCATCTGGCCAGGGAGGACAGGCGGAATCCCTCTGATGTGCATCTTTGGTGGGGTGGCGAGCCAAACCGCGACATCCGCTACGCGCTCTTCACCTTCTTCTTCGAGATCGACCCTGAGGACATTGGGACCTCCAAGTTCGATGATAAGGTCTGGAGTAATCTCAAAGCCATCATCGACGTGGCCGAGGGTTTATCTTGGATGTCGGGCTACGAGGACTACAAGCCCCATGTCTGGAGCCGTCGAAGGCGTAGCCGTCGAAGCCGTCGAAGGAGATAAGGAGGAGTATGAGAGACTCAAGAGGAGGTATGGGGAAATCGATGGAGCCAACTATTGCGAGTTCGGATTGGCACTCGAGAGATATGCCAAAGGTAGGAAGATGAGTGCCAAACATTGGAATGGCGGCCATGTCTTCGCGGCTTCGAGGGAGTGGAGGATAAAGACCATAGAACAGCTTAACGAGGCCGTCAAGGTCGAGGAGGAGCACTTCTCAAATGTGCTAGAGGAGTTCGTGCTGTGGCTTAAAAGTAGGGGATTGAATCTAGGTGGGAGTGCAGAGGAGGGCCTGAGGAGAAGGATTAGGAAGATCTACGTCTCTCATCCCCAGAAGATGGTAAAGGAATGGTGTGATCTATTACTAGCAGAGGATAAAATCAACCCTTCAGATGTCTATCTCTGGTGGGGTGGCGAACCTGGCAAAGGAGGCAAATACGCTTTGCTCACTCTATTTTTCGAGTTAAGTCCGGAGGACATCGGCACCGTTACGTTTTACGAGAAGGTTTCGAGGAACATGAGGGTGATCATCGACATAGCCGAGAGGGAGCGCACGCATCTATCCGAATTCTTTGAGTATGAGCCCGATGTTTGGAGTGTTCTTCTGAGCTAGCTAGAAGTAGACTTATAGGTTCCTTTTACTATTTAATAAGTCCCTTATATTTATCCAATCTTTATCCTCTCTCTATATCATCCACTCTTACAGTATTATGGTTAATTTTATATGGTAAGTTAGCTTAGTCCTGATAAGCATTCGATCCACTCCCTCAATATGGCAACATAGACTCCATTTTCGGATTCGTAAACTCTAGTATATTCTACAAAGAGAGGAAAGAAATATATAATGTTCATGTTTACAATACTATTTGCCAAAATGAGAGGAAAGAAACCTAAAAGCGAAAATGAGGAACGAATTGAAGACTTATTAATCATGCTACTTTTGGCTATCGGTATCGAAGCAAAGACAATAGCCCAAGTCCTCAATATAGTACCTAGTGCGATTTCAAATAAGTTCCCCGTAAATGAAATAAGGAAGCAGAGCAGACTTATTAGGTGAGGAATCATATGTCTTCAACAGACATAAAGAAGTTGCAATATGAGCTTGAAGATATCAAGAAGTTGCTGATATTGCATCTAATCAAGTCGGGAGCAGGCACTATGGAAATTAGAAGAACTATAGGACTCAGTGGAACACAATTTAGAAAATTGTTTCTCTTGAAAAAAGTTAAAAGATACAAAAATTAGGCGAATCGTTTCCATTAGGGCCTCGTTAAGATAAAGGATTGGGTCGAAGAAGAATAAGATGAATTCAAGCATTACATGAATCTTCTAGAAATAGTGGTTACTTCTTCTCTCCGAAGTATTTATTGTAAGTAGTTGTACCTACTCCAGTCGCAGACCAATAACCACTCTCATATCTGATAGCACCAACTGCCTCTAATGCTGCCAAACAAACCGAAACCAATTCTGCTGGGAGTCCTGTTCTTATTTGTATTTCCTTAGCGAACAATCTATCACTAAGTAATTGCTCAAATACCTTACCAGCACTATTTGTCTTCTCCAATACTTCACGTATTTTATTCACATCCACCGGAACCTTTTTTACCTTGCTCATTCTTACCCCCATCACCTCGTTATTAAATACAAAATATTTGAGCTTAAAACGCTTTCCTATTGATAACTCAGAGCGTCGCATAACTGGCATAGAGGGCTAATCCCAAGGCCTACAATAGATCATCGTGGGTAGAGAATCCATCTGTCTCCCTCCTCGAAGATGGGCTCTTGAAAATGGCCTGCTAACCCTTCGACTTTTCCTCATCAATCTGCTGCAATCGCATCTCCAAGATGAGCTTCTCAAATCTCCTGTCGATAAATATTTCCCCATGATCGAGCGCCGCTTGGAGATTGTTCATCATCTTTATTATGCATCTTATTGTTCGTATTACGAGATACTAGTAAGTGATAAATATATCTAATACATTCTTACTTTAAGGGATGGTAGAAAAGAGATGCCAAAAAGTGAAGTATAGTTTGAACGATTAATTAAACGGTTAGATGTAATTATTCATATTTTACTTCATCCAGAGCTACGTGAACAACAGGGACTATCGATGTCAGATAGGGTAGAATTATTATCTGAAATAGGACTCAGACCAAGTGAAATAGCCGATATAATAGGGAAATCTACACCATATGTGAGCGCTACATTAATCTCTATAAAGAGAAGATCGAGTCGGCGTAAGAAGAAGTAAGAGGAAACGAACCTAATGAGGTTGTCGGATTTCCATTGGCCGATAATCTAAATAACCGAATTGTCATCTTTATTAGTTCATCTCAGGACGAATTTACAGAATTAAGGAAGGAACTTAAGATTGATATAGATAATGAAGCATTAAAATTTTCTGGTCAACGAATTATGCATGGTGTACTAATCGAAAATGAGCGGGGAGATGTTATATCAAAAGATATTGATAAGTGGATAGACCGCACATCAATATATGTAGGTATCTTTGGAATAGATTATTCAGATTGGACTGTGAACGAATATAAAAAAGCTCTATCTAGAGGATTACCTACTTTAATATATCGATTTGAACTGGAAAAACGTTCTAAACTCCAAAAAGGTAGGAAAAGTAAGATTCAGCGATTTCTTGATAATGAAGTTAAAAATAAAGGGGTTCGTATAAGGGGTCCCTATAGACGTAAGCAAGATCTCATCGATAGTGTGTTGAATGATTTAGCTATTCAAATAATCGAGATGGTAACAGAAGATGCATCGATTAGGAAAATAGTGCAAAAGTGCCCATTATTGAGCTTAAGAAGTATATCAGGTTAATTAATGAGGATACCACTATCTAGGTTCTCTTTTTTTACTTCTAGATTTCAGTGCACGGACTGAATTTTCTGAAATATTACAAATTATGGAAATCTCAGATGTACCATATCCTAACCTTGAGAGCACTTCTACACGATCTTCTAGTCGGTTAGGTTCCTTGATTGCAATATATCCGAAAACTAAAGATAAGCGAGGTAAACCATGTTCTTCGCTATTCCGTTGCTTCATTGTTGGATACCTGTACTACTTTTGACTCTTGAGGGTCTACGAGGACGGTACGATTGGTTATTACTCACTTATGGTTAGGCTTATAGGGTAATCGGTATTAGTTATAATGGATAAGACAATGATACCTGTTTCAACTCAGTGGGTCCTCGATGCAGCAGGAGAACCCGGTAGGACAGCTATTAAAGCAGTTTACATGATATTATGTCCAAAAATACCATCAAAAGGTACTGGCTTCCTTTTAGAAAATGGATGTATAATAACAAATGAGCATGTGATAAGAAGTTGTAATGCCGATGAAGTTATTGCACGATCACCCTTTAATGAAATGATTACCTTTTCTAAAATATTGACCGATGAACAACGTGACCTAGCTATTCTTACTCCATCGAAACAACTGGATGGTGGTCTTGTTCTAAACCCCGGAGTAGAACTTGCAGTAGGAACTGTTGTTTCAACTTGGGGTTTTCCTCTCGGTTATAATGGTCCATCTCCATTGCTTTCTGTAGGATATTTAGCCGGATTTATAAATTATTCCACTAACTCAAAATCAATAAAGCATCTTGTTGTAAACGGAGCTTTTAATCCAGGTAATTCGGGGGGACCTTTATTTAAATCAAATGACAATAAAATCATAGGAATTGTAGTAAGTAAACATGCCCCAATAAGCAAATATCATGAATCTGCTCTAGAAGCATTAGCGAAAAATCAATCAGGCGTTGTATTCACAGCTACCGATGAAAATGGTAATGTAAAACATTTTGTCGAATCTCAAATCGTCGCCGATTTATTATTCTACTTCAGAAACCTAACTCAGGTTATGATAGGTGAAGCAATCTATGTCTCTGGACTGATAGAGCTCTTAAATGAAAATGGATTACACATTCCTTATTCTAAATGAACGTGGCGAACGTCGACAAAGATAGACCCCAACTCTTGAGAACTGAAAGAAATGTCAAAGCAGAAATAATTTCCCCATCAGTAGATATTCGTGATTTGAGTTCATATAATACACTGGTAGGAATTATAACGAGAAAAATACGCCTAAATCTACTTTTCTCTCGAAATCATTTCACGACACATTATAGTTACTGCGTTGATAACTACTGTGAATATATTCTCTGACTCTCTCTGATCATATGTCTTTTCTGGGTGCTGAGTCTCGTTTCACCTTTCTCTTGATCGAGGTAGCCTAAAAGAGTCCTATTTACGTCTGATCGTTTCTCAAGTTCCTCAACTATCTCACCATTATTCAAATGCACTATGGCTTGATTAACATGCTCTAGATTTGGGTCAGTTAATATCACCTTAAATTAACTATCTAGTGTTACTCCCTTTTTCGCAGCCCATTCCTTAACTTCGGGTTCGGTCATAACTACGATTCGACTCTTTGGCCTAGCCTCAGCATATACCCATTGAGTTGCTGCCGTTACTAGGAATTTCCAAATTTCTACATCCGACTCCTGTCTGTGTGCATTTCCCCTATTCCTTATTCTATTTACATTTTCTTCACAGAGTAGTAAGATATTCATAGCAGCCCCTAAGTTGTCAAGATTTGCAACGCTGCCTTTAACCGTCTTGGTGCCAGCTGAGGCTTCGAGTTCGAATCCCACAATAGGAATAACTGGAAGTCTCCAAGTCTTAACCCTGATCCACCTATCTTCAGCAGAAGTTGGCCCATAATCGAATTTACTATCGAACCAAACTATATCTACCCATGCAGAATCAGAAGCTTGAATCTCTTCACCCACATGGAATCCTAAATTTGTACCAAGCTTCAAAAGAAGTTTACGGGTTTGTGATTCCGTCATCTTTTCGATACCAGTCTTTGCTAGATAGAATCGAATATCTAATTTATCATAACTTGACAAGATTTATACAATAATCACACTTTTAAGAAATTGATGATAGCATGGAACTTCTAATAAGTTATGTTGATAATAAAGTATTATAGCGATTATGAATATAGCTTGGGGTGTTCGTGTTGTGGCTCAGGAGCAAGGGATTGAAATAGAGTGGTCGAGGGAAGAGGGGGCATCTCATATAAAATGTTTCGAGCATAGACAATTTTATAACCTACTCAAGTTAGTATTGTTTCTTGTTATATTTATTTTATAGCTTGTATTTCTTTTTAGGATTAGTGGCCATTTTGATTGAAGTTTGTGACTTCTCGTCTGCCTTGCTCTTCTGCAGGCGTTTGATAGCATCTGAATAAGGAAACTGGACTATGAAGCGCATGCGGCGGAGAAATGCGGCATCGAGCGAGCTCTTCAAATTGGTCGTGAAGATTACCAGGCCACGGTAAGCCTCCATATACTACCAAATGTCTTTATCGAGGCAGGAGCTTAAAGGATAGCCTGACTAAAACCTACATGGAAAAAAATACTGAAACAAAAAGACAAAATATGCTTGAGAGAGAACATCCGGTTAAAGAAGACATAGAAAGATGTGGAAGATTGATAACTGAAAAGATAGAAGAAGAAAAAAAGCTGAAAATTATTCTAACACAGGTGTTGTAGATAGGATGGCATTCGCAACTTCATGAATATCTTTAATTTCATGAAGGAGAGAAGAGTTCTTCTTGGGTTAACGACCAGCCATGAAACTTATTTATATGAACAACGTTCTTCTAATTTGGGCATCCCTGAAATTAACTCATTACGCAAGTTTAAGTTTACTCATTATAAAATATACGAAATCTTTTAATAATAACTTCTATTATCTATATTATAGAGCTATTCACAATTGATATTTTACGTCTAGGTTGGCTTCTTTTCATACATGGATCGGAGAATCAGGCTCTCCCTGGAGGAGCTTTTCAGCTCCTTGGACATCCCTCAGATGGAGGATGATGGGCCTCCGGGTCCTGGCAATCCCGGCTACCCCTCCAAGCCAATGCTGAACGCCCTGATCCTCATGCCTTTGAGCAACGAGTCGGAGAGTGGGCTGTCTAGACTGCTGAAGCGCCTACCGAGCCTGGCTGAGGACTGCGGATTCAAGAGAGAAAGGACGCCGAGCCAGCCGACGATCAATCGCTTCAAACACAAAGTCGGCCTCGAGGGCTTCAAGCGCATCTTCAAGCAGCTCGTCGAGAGGCTTGTAGGGGGTTCCGTCATAGGGGGTCCATCCTTGGTCATAGATGCTACGGGCATAAAAGTTGGTAGATCAGATCCAGACGCAGCCTGGGGCTACGTGTCCAAGGAAGGGCTCATCTATGGCTACAAGGTGCACTTGATAGCCGATTACAGATCCGAGCTGCCGATAGAGCTGAGCGTGACGCCCGCCAACGTCCACGAGAACAAGTTGTTCAAGCCGTTGCTCAAAGCTGCGAAGAAGAAGGGCGTGAAGGCCTCATGGATAGCTGGCGATGCCATACACGACAGTAGGGAGACGAGGAGTTACGTGAAGAGCGTAGGGGCAAGGGCCTTCATCGATCGCAACCCCAGGAAGGCTGGCAAAGATAAGGCGAAGCCGATGTCCAAGACATACGGGAGGATGAAGGCATCGGTGGAGAGGATCTTCTCTAGAGCTAAGGAACTCCAGGGCCTTGAGAGAGTAAGGGTCAGAGGATTCAACTCGGTGAGCATCCACATGCACATGGTCTTCATAGCGATGCTGAGCGTGGCGGTGGCAGCAGATGGCAATGGGTAAGAGGAGAGAATGCGGTGCATCAAATCTATCTTCTAGAGGGGAGGATAATTGTGAATAGCTCTATATTATATTGAGTATGAATATATTTAATGAATTAGAGAGAGAAGAAAATAAAATGGCAGATATTGCCATGCAAGCAGCTCTTGATAAGTTTATAAAAGGCTTTTCCCGATAGATCTTGTTCCTGAGTTTAAGGACCTACGTAAAAAGCATTATACATTTTGGCACCCTCCTTTAAAACAAGAAGATATGAGTCTATTCCCACAAACGAACTTGGATAATCTAGTGAGTAGATACGAGGTTGTCATAATACCTTTAGAACTTAATGTGACTGATGAACATCGATCACGTATGATATATGGGAGAAGCCTAGATGAACTCTTTACATTAATATCTGATAATATCGATAGGATGAGAGTGATTTTAACTGCTAAGCCAACTGAATATCCACCCATTTATGAAAATTTGTTTAAAAAATTAATCGAACATGATATTCATCCTCCATTTCAATCTGCACGTTTCTCGACTATTATGTCAATTATTAATTTTAGTAGACTTGCAATCGAAGATGGAATATCCTTTAAAGAAAGTTGGTATGAACAAGTTGCAGAGAAACACAGTAAGTATAATTATAGTCATTGCATCCAAGAAATAAGTGAATTACCAAAACAATGCGTTGAATTATCTTCTCAAGGACTTGGAGTAAGTGAAGAAATTGCGTCACGTTTTTTGGCAATTTACCTTCATGATTTACGAGCATTTGGTCTCGATGATTTAGCTAACTTAGGCCTGAAAATCAGTCGCATTTGGCCAGAATTTGGTCATGCAATTCTTGGTGCTTATAGCACCTTCTTAATAGAACCAATTTCATTAGCTTTAGGCGGATATGAAAACCACTCAGTTACTGATATCCAAATTATGTCCTTCCTAAGAATTCCAATGTCAACAACAGGATATACACATTTAGAGGAAATCATGCATCTTTCTCCTGGATCCTCTTCTATAATCTCTAATCAATCAATAGAAGGAATCGTGCATATTGAACCTTTATATGGTGCTCGTGAAGTCGAGAAGATAATAAATTTTTCTACGAAAAATGCACAAGAATATTTTAAAATAATGAGTTTATTCAAGGCGAGTATATATGAAGCAGACTTAGAAAAAGCAAATGTATTTTTACAAAAAGCAGGGGAGATAATGATGGAACAATATAATACAGAATACCGAGGTCTGATGAAAAAAGAAAAGCTGATAAGTATCCCAATTAACTATGGAGTTACTTTTTTACTGGAGCTGATGTTCTTAGTAAAATTTTAAACTTAAGGACAACACAAGATATTATCCCACCTAACTGGAGATGGCTTCCAGACTTTCTTTCCTTAATCGGAATTACCCAACCGATTATTACTAAGTGGTTAAAGAAGATAGATATTAAAAACTTAACGGAGAGATTTTGGAAAATTAAGGATAACCCATTTACTATAAGTGGCTTACCATATACTCTCTGGAGATACGGGAAAGATGTTAATTATAGGCATCCTTAAGCGGTACATTTTATTACCTGTTTGAGATTTATAATCGAGTTAATTACCCAGAATCTACTCCACTGCACCGACTGCTACTTCTGCCCTGGTCTCAGTCCTGTCTACTTTGCCATCTCGAATACAGAAGATCCTGTCGCTCACGTCGATCATCTTAAGGTCGTGCGTGGCGGTATTATATCCGGTGTTGGACGGAAAAAGCCCAGTGGTCACTCGGGCGATACTTCTACCCGTGTTCGGCTTTCTACTTTTTTCACATATATTTCCTACACTAGAGAGCCTAAGGTGTCGATCTGAAGTTATATTAAAAGTAACCCAAAGGAAATGGCCGATTAGCTAGAAATATCTATTAATCCCTCATCAGAAATTTGCGGACGCCGACTAATTGTCATTGTTATAGTTTCGTGGCACCTCATAGAAATCCCTTGTAACGCTTCTTCCTCTTCTACCCGGAAGTCCTACCTTAACTATTTGACCCGAATATAAATAAGGAGATAATCGATGTAGAATACTGATCTAATTCCCACTACTTGATAAATGCACATGGAAACGTGCCCCCGAATGCTACCCTTCCTCATGCATCATTCTACCCAGTTTTTCACGGGGAGGGGATATATGGTCTGCCTAGTCGGAGGACGGGAAATCGAGGCCAACGGCGAAGAGCACTGCGTGGTATCTCGGACCACGCCATAAACGACATCACTACCATAAGCGAAATTTAGGCACGCTTTTTGAGGGTGTGGGGAGATATTAATCTCTGTCATATCTACTCGTCATGTTTAATAACATCTACTAGTTGAACAAGGATAATACGCGCGAACATAGATATGTCAACCTTTAAAGTAGCAGAGAGTTACTACAGTAGAGCTTCACATAAGCTTGAAGAGGCAAGAGAGCAACTCACTAAGAAATACCACTATCCAGAAAGCATTTCAGCATCACAAGAATGCATAGAATTGTCATTAAAGGCCATTTTTCTTTATCTTGAAGAACAATACCCAAAGAATCACAAGATAGCTGACGAAGATTATAACCGACTAATGAAGAAAATACCGAAGCATTTGGAATACCATAACTTCCCAAGGCTTATACTCATCTCCCAATTTTGGGGGAACTTTTATGAAATCGCTAAGTATGGTAAAGAAAAGCTAGGTGTAGGGGCTGAAGATTTATTCAAGGATATTGAAGCGAAACTTGCCTTAGAGCACGCAAATAGTTGTCATTCAGCAGTCTATGGGGTGAGAGATTGGACTTGGAAGCAAAGAATGGAGCAGAAAAGGGAATAATTAGTTAGAATATGCCCCTACTGTAGATATATAGAGATAAAATTGATATATATCGTATGACCCTATTATAAAATATGCCCAATGATACTATACCTGATATTATTGATTGGTTAACAGGAGGGCATCCATTATCATTTGTAATAGCTTTCGTTATTATGAGTTATCTAGCTTATCACTACTATCTCGAACCAGAAGAAGCAGGTGCTTATATTACCCTTGCCGTTTTTGGCATTATATTTGTATTGGCATCATTAATTGTCAAAGGTATTCAACCATTTATCCCATTCAAACTACCCTAGATTAACTTGAGCCCTTCATAGACCCACATACCACAAATGGCCTAGTATTATATATTTACCAATCAAGCTCAAAATGGGGGGAGGAAAAATAAGGCTAAATCAGCTCCTTTAACGGAGAGAGAAAGTCCTGCCGAAGATGATATATGACGTTTGTCGTTATAACTTATGACATTAATACGATTCTACACATCATGTAATATTTTCCTAGAATCTACTCTACTGCGCCTACTGCTACTTCCGCTCTGGTCTCTATTCGATCTACTTTGCCGTCTCTGATCCAGAAGATGCGATCGCTTACATCGATCATTTTTAGGTCATGGGTGGCGGTAATTATGGTTATTATAATAAGATACTTATAGACTAAGTAACCCAATTGGTATAACATATCTCGAACTTAAAGCTATAAATGATTATACCGTAATAACGACAAGACGTATCTGGGGGCGGTCTAGAACGACATATGCTAAGAGTATATAAAGACTAGATGATGCTTTTCCTACTTATTGTTAGCATGAGGCTTAGCATGACGTAATACTTCAGGAAATCGCTCCGATATGAACGATGGTAGGATGCGAACCATCCGTCGATATCTAGCACCCATGTATCCTCGCTGGCTCTTCTCAATTGAAAGTGGCTGTCATCGCTGAGTGATAGGGGAGGCTCTGGAACTGTTATATTGATATGTATGCTACCCACCATGAAGTCGCCTTTGAAGGGATATATCGTATCGATGCATGCAAGGGCACCCGTATTGGTATCGTAGAAAAATAAGATTATGAACAGATCCGGTGGCATTAACCTCTCACCAACATCCATCTTGTATATATCGGCCTTACTTCTAGCAGAGAGCCAAAGGGCCATGCGATAACTCTTCGATAGAAGTCTAGGGGACATGTCTACTAGATTCACGTCCTTCCAATGGGCGTTAGCGAAGTTCACGTAAACCAACCTAGAACTTCGGTTCAAATCCATAGTCAGGATCTCCCCCACAAACTCTCCTATGCCTATGTCTACGCCTTGGACATTCGGCTGATATGCCCCAAGCCCATCGCTGGCGATGAGCTCATCATCGGCGATAAGGAGGGAAGTTATGATTAAGGTGTGTAATCTGTAAAGGAGAATGGTAATGATTATGGCAAAGATCATAAGAAGAGCAAGTATATGCTTTTTATTCAATTCCTCTCACAGGATCATATATGAGCCTAAAGAACGTATTATCTATTTTCACTGATAGGAAACCCCTCATTCTGCCCCTCGTGGAATTTTATCACTAAATTCGTCATATTGCCAGTAATATTCTCAATCTTATGGACCATCTCGTCAGCAATGAATGAAAAGTCATCCTTAGTTTGTAATGAACCGTATCTGAGTACTACAGTGTGACCGAAGACATCGATCGAGAACCTGCCTTGCGAATCGGTATTGGCGGCGATGTCGCCCTCTCTGCCGCATCCGGTTACCCCTACTCTGTATCCGACGGCAGGCGTCTCCCCGACTATCATCAACCTGCCTGAAATGGTCCTCCTCTCCAGTAGCCCATGCTCAACGATCTCAGCTGAGAAATCGCCACCGAAACTCGACCTTGAGAATTCGTATTTTACCATCCCTATGCCCTTTGATAGGTAGATTTCCCCTTCCCCTTTAATGAAGGGAACCTCTTCTTCCTTGGTATTATCTACATGTATCTTATAACAATCTTCGTAGGTTTTCGTACCGATCTTTAGATCTCCGATCCATCTGATTATATACTGTTTCTGATCGAGTTGCCATGTATCCCCGTCTCTGAAGGCCAGGGGCAGCGAGAGAAGCAACCAGAACCAACCTTGATTCCCTATGGGACAGCCCATATCATAAACTATCTTCCCTTGGTGGACTCTGTAATGGATTGAGGAATCATAGAACTGAGATGAAGGATCGCCAATGCTCGTGATGGTCAGCAGGAAAGCGTCCTCCTGTGAATGTTGTAATACAGCTTCTACTTTGCTATCGAAGGCCATGTACCCGTCTTTAATCCTATAGATGGTATAGTGTCCGGGTTTGTTTGGTAAGAAATCATACACTGATAGTTGTTGTTCTACGGGTTTCGTAATTTCAACTTCCTTCATATCTTTCACCTCCTTTGATGCAATCATAACTTCCTTTTTCATTAAGAAGGACGAACACTCCAATTCAACCTTCTTCAAAGCATTTAGTATCGAAAATCCGAAATCGGTCAAACGGTAGACTTCACCGTCTTTTTGGACAACTTCACAGTTAATCAGCTCAGTAAGGTGGTAATTGAAAAGTCCGGAGCTGTGACGTGGCTCGAGTCCACACAGCGACATGACCCCTGAGAACGATTCCGACTGGGCTCCCAGTTTTTCCATTATGGTCATCCTCAAGGGATGAGAGATGCCCTGAAGAACTATCGATGCCAGCTCTTTGTCCTTCAATTGCTTCGTATAATGATCGCTTACATTATAAAAAAGGATTTTGTGAAGGGAATTTGACAATGTTCAATGCCCAATGGCGAATTAGGGCTCCATAGTAGTATGTCTGCTGAGCTAAGGGCTAGGAATGAAAACAGCACATTATTGGCATTTTTCTTTTTGTAGGGCTTGAAATAGACTCCGTTAACTTGCGTTACTAATATTGATCTACTCTACAGCGCCTACTGCTACTTCTACTGAAAAAGAATGCTGTGGATGACAAGAGAGCGGAGAAACTGGTGTATTGAGTTTGACGATATATATATACAGCAGAGAATACCAAGTGAGGTGAAGAATGTTATCGAAACAATTATATCTTTTCGCTCTTAATGTCCTTTTAGGAGTGGAGGCCATCGAGGCCCGAGGAGCTGAAACTGAAAAAATCGAGTTTAAGGGTGCTTGTGATTGGGATGTTAATTCTCTTGCCAAAGATATTCTGGCGTTATCTAATGTTCGAAGAGCACAAAGAGAGATTAACTCAACGGAGATGAATACATGCCTCAAATAATTTTCTCCACAGTTAGAACGACTCGGGCAGTTCTTGAAGAAGCTAGGAATGCCCGCGTCGAGGGAGAGGCTATCCGCTTCTGGGAAGAGAAATCAGGAGGATGGTGGAGTTCCCAATCGTATCCTTTGTGGCGAGTATACGCGGCGACTTATAAAGATTCCAAAGCAACTGAAAGGCTTTCGAAGAGTAAGACATATCGTCAAATCTCAAGAGAAGAACTTGAGAACGCTGTCGGGCTTCCAACAGCCAAGGATTTGTGGGTCAAAATGGGTACTACTGGTAATGTCATTGAGCCTACTCTAGTCATAATAGCAGGTCCTCCCTTGTCTGGGAAAACCACACTTGCAAATGAGATTGTTCGCAGGGCTTTAGAACCTACTTTACTAATTGAGAATGATGCGGTACGTGAGCACACAGTTTCTGAAATGAAGTTAGCTGCTCCGAAGTTTACCGCCACAGAACATAGAAAAGTATTCAATGTTTCCTGGGAATTAATCCGTTTGGCACTCTCTCAACATTGTAATGTAGTCTTTGATGCCACCAACCGAACTGAAACTGGAAGAACTGGAGCATACGCTGCGGCTTCCGAATACAACGCTCGAATCTTGGTAATCTTCATGAAGGTTAGCCAGGAGATACTCTCCACACGTTACCAATCGGCGACATTAGAGAAGAAAAAGGCATATGATAAGCTTGGAACAGACACTTACAATCCCAAGAAGTGCTCAGTGCCTTATATATTGGTTGAATCTGACAGACCAGCAGATGTACTTTTAAAAGATATAGCTGATGACATAAGGATCCCTCTCAAGCTAGTCTAGGTGCCACGTGGGAACATCATTGGGAATCAAAATTATACGTCTATTGTTAAGACAATACAATCCCTTAGTGAAGAACGCCTTCGGAAGGTATTTAAGAGCTTCTTTGAAATGGAGCTTGGTCACTCAATCATACTCATGGATTATGTGAACACGGAGTCGATATTGCCATTCATATTAATCGGGAAAAGGATCCTCTATTCAAAGGGCAAACTGTCCTAGTACAAGTGAAAGCTGGTGATGTCAATTTACTAGAATGGCGTGTTAATCTTGCAAACCAGCTTGCGGAGCTTTACTGTCGTACTCATATAGCTACAGGAATCAGTAACGAATCTCCTAGACGTTTTTTACTAGTTTTTTCTGGTATAATTAATAATACATAATCGAAAATCCCATTTTCGGGGCATCTCTCCAATTTATACATGGTTCTTAATTCCTTCATGGTATTCACTTTTTAACGAAAGGATTTTCTGGATACCACTCAAGAAAAATGTTATTTCCTTCATCAAAAGAAACTAGGGTAAGTGTCCTATACGCAGGCAAGGACAATAAAGCATAGACTGTCTTAGACAACCTTCTCAACTCTTCAGGGATTTGGTGTAAAGATACTAAGAATGCATATCTTGCTTCCAACAGCTCACCATATTTACGAGCTTGGTAGATGTCATCTAGTTTAATCTCATCTTTTTTAAATTCGAGTACAATAAACCCTGAATTAGAGTAGTCATCCTTAATATCTATAAATCCAGTAATATCTGGAGAAGCACTCTTTAGGAATGTGAAAATTATATCTTTACCTGAACTAATCTTGCTTTTTAACTTATTGCCGAATTTACTGTTAGCTGTTATCTCTAAGTGTAGTTCATGAGTTCTATCTTTATACTTTTCCCTAAAGAGATTTTCTAACTTGGATTTTATAACAGGATAAAATTGACTCTCCTCTTTTTTCTCTTTATTTACTTCGTTCATATTTCAATTCCTCTAGATAGACCTAAACCTTCTCTTGAATACGCATAGACAGAGTATTAAATCTATTCATAACTTACTTATGACGTACACGTTTTCTCTTCTTAAGAATGCATTCTAGCTGTTGATTTATGGCTCCAGACATGACTACAACGCTAGTTCATCTCAAGGAAACTTGAGCTGTAAAGTAACTAAAATGAGCCACTTCTATACTCTCGAATCTATGGGCAAACATACAACTTCCTGGCTTCGTGCCCTGTCTATGACTTACCTTCGGGTCGAGCACTAGTTGTCCCTCATAATCAACAAATTCTACTCATAACGAAGGTTACTGAATTAAGTGACTGGTAATGAAGACCTTATTACACAATTCTCAAAGCTTTTATGATCGTAAACACAATAGAATTCATGCTTTGTCCGGCATGTGGGAAAAGCATCCCAGATGAAGCGACTTTTTGCCCCGAATGCGGCTTCCATGTAGGTCGAGGTGAGGCCAGAGTAAGTCCACGCTCGGGTGCTGCGCCTGGCGAATTGCTCGAAAGACACATGAAAATGATCTTCGAGGCAGCAGGCTTTCACACCAAGATAGATGAATTAGTCGATGCGAGTGCAGGAGGTGCAAAACACGAGGTTGATGTCCTCGCCACCTCTCCCCATGGCTATGGAACAATCGCGATAGAATGCAAAGACCTAACGCATAGCCTAACGAAGGGGATGATCGACAGTTTCATAGGTAAACTCAGCGACATCCAGAAGCAGGGGATAGCGAAGGCCGGGGCATTCGTACTGAGCCGATATTCGTCCCCGAGCGAGTATCGTCGGTATAAGGAATATCTTGAACAATATGCCATCCGGTTTATGGATCGAGAGGAGATCGATAGGCTGTGGGGTCTGTTTCAACAACACCATGATGTTAGTCGTTTTCATGATGAAATATGCCAATTGTTCGGACTTACGGAGATGGACCCAAATTTCAGCCCTTGGGTTGCTGAGAACTTCAGCTTGGGTCAAGAGATGTCAAAGGCAGGGGTGGCTAAGAAGATCGGGGACTTGGCCCTAAGGGGATCATTGGCGGTGGGCAAGGTTTTGTGGAAGATCGTTAAAGAGGAAGCGAAATCGATGAGCACGCCAAGGCGAAGGCGTACGCACAAGCCTAGGACAGCAAGAGCAGGTAAAAGAATGAAAAAGGCGAAGAAAAGGAGAAGCTCAAGGAGTATATTCGATCTTGAAGTTTGAAGTCATAATATGTTGGGAAAGCTGAGAGTGGATCAACCTGACCAGAATCCTGTCGATCGACGAAAGGATTCAGCTGTTCAAGGAGATAAACGAGGCCCACAAGGTCGCCTACGGCTGGAAGATGATCTACAGGAATTTCAGAAGGCATGAGTTCATCGATGTCGAGAGGAACGCCAGAATAGGAAAAGGCATGCTGAGCGAATCTGATGCCGAGAACTACTACTTCCGTGACGATGAGGGCAAGGACATTAATTCGTTGGGGGGGCTGTTCGCATGGCAGGCGCATGACTTCTACCACGTCAATCCCTACAAGTATGGCAGCTTCTGGGTTGTGCAGAGGCCCTATTTCCAGCAGGACGTCCACGAGCTGGGCTACGAGGACCTCTATTACGACGAGAGGGGCAGGAGGGTAAGGCCGGACATCAACCACCCCGTGGAATGCGGGGTAAGTTGCATCCTCATACAGCAGAGGATACAGGACGGGAGGATAGTGGTATCCTCCAACTGGCTATATCCAGACGATTGTTATTCTGCAGTTGCACCGTTTGGGGAGGCCGTCTACAACGCCATGTATGAGGAAGTAGGAGGGGATCAAAAACGATTCGAGGACCTTTACGAGAGGTACGAGGAGTTTAACCGCAGGTATAATCGTAAATTCAGGACCCACCTTCATCTTGATTACTTCAAGGGGAGGAAATTAAGGGGTAGGTGTTGGAGCGAAGGCTACGTATTCGCGGCCTCAAGGCCATGGAAGATCAAGACGCTGGAGGAATTCGACGCGGCCCAAAAGGTAGAAGAGGAGCACTTCTCGACCGTCCTGGAGAAGTTCATCGCGTGGCTCAGGAGGGGCGGGATCAGGTTGGGCAAGGGGGCAAAGGAGGTACTGAGGGCCAAGGTTAGGAAAATATACGTCGGCTATCCCTGCTGGGTGGCTAGGGACATGTGCAAGGATCTCGTCGAGGAGGATAAGAAAGAGCCGTCCGACGTCTACCTCTGGTGGGGGGGCGAACCGAACTTCGACGGCTGCTACGCCCTCCTCGCGCTGTGCTTCGAGATTTACCCCTACGACATTGGGACGATAGGGTCTCGCGAGAGGATCGCAAGGAACCTCAAAGCCCTGATCGACTTGATTGAGAAGCGGCATTCCAGACCCAGGGAGATCGAGGCCGAGGCTTGGAGGGCGATCTTCTCCGACCAGGAACCTCCCCCACACCAGCCCCGCCTGACCAAATATCTGAAAGACAATACATCTGGACCGGATTCAGAAGGTTAAGACATCGAGATGATTCGATAATTATCGATATTCATTCTCAAAAACATTATAAAATGATGGTATTTAATGAGAACTGAGGGTTGATGGATTTGAGTGAGGATGAACATATTACAAATATCTTTTCGGCGCTGAAACACCCCATCCGAAGGAAGATGCTAGACAAACTTGGACAAGAGAAAGCTATATCATTCTCTGACTTGATGCATTCTGTTGAACTTGGAGATACAGGCACCTTCGGTTTCCACATAAATGTCCTGATAAACCTTGTGGAACAGAATGAAGAAGGGAAGTATCGTTTATCACAATTGGGCAAGGTTGCCCATCAACCATTGGAGGATATAGAAAACAAATCCTAATATCGAATCTAGCAGAGCTAATTGGGGTTGCGGGGATTGTTTGTTTGTATATCTCACTGCTCTCTGAGCGCCTAAAGTTCATATCAAAAATCACTAATAATGATTCGGCGCTTCGTTATAGCTATTTAGTGGTCAGGATTATTAAGATCCTTAGGTTGGGCCATTGTCATAAGATCATTTAAAACCCAATCGTAATCAGCCTTAGGTCCAGCCCGTCTCATAAATTCTTGTAATCTCTCGAAAGTTTTTGGGGATACATAAATTGGTTTTAGATCTGACACTCCCCAGTTATTCATCCATTTAATCCAAACGCTACTAGGTATATTAATAGTAATGCCAGTAAATCCCATTATCCTTGGAATGCCTTCCTTTATAGAATTTATAGTACCCTTGATGAGTAAATTGACATCAGTATCAGGCGTCTCTCTGGCCTTCTCGATAATAGATACTCCATCAAAACCTAGTCTAAACTCAACACTATAAAAGTGCTCTTGGCCTGGATCTATTCCACCCCCATACATTCCATCAACCATACTGGATACACCATCAGATTCATGCCCTAATCCGATTTCACGGCCTCCAGCTCTCAAATAAGCCCTTACTATCAAAGGCGAAAAAAGCTGGATAGTCTGTTTTGACTTATTCGTTATCCGGAAATCCAATCGTAGTGTTGGCATGAAAAGGCCACTTTCACAATTAACTTGACAGCCAACACTAATCCCATCTGATATCCATGACTGACCTATGAGTGCCATCTCCTTCACGACGATTAGTGAGATATGCGCTTTCTTATTATACTTTAACTTAGAAAGTCATACCAAACACCCCCATCTCTACTGGAGAGTCGTATTTTCGTAACGGAGGCTAATATCGGACGATACAAACGGCTCGAAAATAAACACGTGGTCCCTTTTAGGTTAGAATTAAGGAGCTATGGAATATATCAAAGCAGCTCGTAGGAACATTATGGTCCCCTAATTTTACCACGGTATGACTTGTAGGACCCTCTGACCTACCAGATTTTAGTGCTAAACTTAGAGGGTAATACTTCATTAAAATCCAAGCCAGTAAGGCCATGTAATATCTCCTCAGATCCTCCTCAACCAAGGCTTTAGCCTTACCCATGTCTACCTATTCACTCATAAGATACGTGATATTTCTCATTAGAAGACTATAAAAACTACAATGGATGTGAGATAGCCATCCAGGGAATTTTGGCTAGAAAGGTTTATGCCGAATATTGCCAGCCATATTAGGCATGAAATATGGGGGTGAGAATATTGAGTCAGAATCAGAAGAAAATTACTCCAGTTGCATTTATTTTGCTAGTTGTGGGGATCATTGTAGGTGCGATAATCGGTTATGCGTCTGAAGCTGGTCAAGTTTCCAGTTTAAAAAGTCAAGTTACTAGTCTGACGGGACAAGTTACAAGTCTGGCGGAACAGGTAAGTTCTCTACAGACTGAGAAAGACACTTTACAAGCCGATAGGGATGCCTTTCAAACCCAGGTAAATGCGTTGAATAGCCAGATTAGTGTTCTGTCGGTTCAGGTCGATAAGCTAGAGCAGGAAGCATACAACTATTCAACGTGGGTGTTGGAACTTGAAGGGAAGATAGAACATCTGCGCTGGGTAAAGCTACAAGAGTTTGCAGGAGTACCGGGCCTTGAGGAAAATAGTAAGATGTTAATTACAGAAACATATCCAATACTATGTAATAGAACCCTTTTCGATTGCTTTTTCATGGCTCCTGAAAATGCATCTGGTCGCATTGGCTTCACAATCAAGAGCGAAAATGATACGGTGCTGCAGAGGATGATTATTGGAGACTTGGACTACATACTGTTTGCTTGGACAGGCAGTACCATCGTTGATAGTGTACCTCCGGGTATCTATTACTTGGAAGTCTACACAGAGGACGTGCTTCTCTGGAGTATTACCATATATGGTTCAAATGAATAAAGCTTATTTAGAATATTAAGACCTAAAACTTACCATGAATGGGGGAGCGTTAGCTAATAATGATTGGCAATACTGCCCAATATGTGGTGAGAACCTCCACGAGGGTGCAAAGTTCTGTGTAAAATGTGGTTATCAATTAATACAACCCTCTAATATTATAACATCCACTACAGATATCTCCTCAAAGCCATATGGTAAATGGAAGAAAATATCTACTGCACTTTTGGTATTAAGTATTATAGGGCCTCTATCATGTTATGGTTTCTATAACCAGGTTATCATTGAGAATAATAGTCTTAAAGAACAAATCAGTTATCTAAATTCAAGGAATGCTTATTTAGAACCTATGGTTTCTACACTAAGCCAAGAGAAAACAAGGATAGATGAATGGTATGCTTTTTTGAGGAGTGAGACTAATCGCCGTCTAGCCTTGGGTGATGATGTAAAGTGGTTTTTCATGGGTTTAAATGGGGGACAAGAACTGGTTAACAATATTACAGGTGGGTGGAGTGACAAGTCGAATTGGGATGAATACTGGGGAGATATTAGGAAGATCTATGACTGGGTAGCGAGTAACATCGAATATCTTCAAGATCCAATGTACCCTCTATTACCTGAGTTACTTGAAGGACCCATACAAGAAGTACCAGACTTTTGGAGGACTCCTGGGGAAACATATACATTAAGACATGGCGATTGTGAAGACTAAGCCCTATTATTAGCGAGCCTGCTACGCACCTATTGCGATAAACAATATACGGTCTGGGTGATAGGTTTAACAGGCCAATCTGGAGGACACATGGCAGTCGCATTCCCAGTCGACGGGGGCAAGTTAACGATCCTCGACACCACAGGCCACTTCTACACTGGTAGTGAATATGGGATCCTATTTGCTAAGGACATTGGAACGGCAGTTAACGAATGGACCCAATGGATTAGTCGAGCCAATCCAAATGCTCAATTGACCTTTATTTTTTCACATACGGAATTACAGCGTTTTACGAATCTAGATGAATTCATCAATTGGGTACCATCGAATGACCATAGGATGGTTGAACTCTTTCCTGACACGGATATAATCGTTTTTAAAACCATATACATTTCAGGGGATCCAATTATGAATAATTTTGAAGTAGATCTCTATTATAAATTATTGATGAATACTGCATTCGTATCGACTATTACTTTTGGCGACCCTTAAACTAAATGTTATAGTATGTGTAGATATAAATTTGTCTATAAATGGTTGTAGATTCATTCTAGATTCTGGGTTCATTGGCGCTTATATCAGATATTGGTTAGTTATAGAATACTATGAAAAAGTCTGATTGCCAAGACTGTCAGCATCTCAACCATTCGCGGTGAATGACTTGATAGCAAAAACAGACTAAGAATAAGAGCAAGGTCTATGCCCAAGTGCAACCACAAATGTTCCTTTCTCGTCAAAACTCATCGTTCTTCCAAACAGGATCGTGGCTGGCGATTTCGACCAAGGCAAGCCCCTTAAAAATAAGGCAATTGAGGCCCAGCGAGACGATAAGAGGTATTAAGTATTATGGGCTTATGGGTATGCTTATAGGCTAAGTTAGGTTCTAGATAATGCGAAAAGAGGGGATTGAGGATTAACGATGGATATGCGTATAGAGGATGCGATTAAGATATTCAAAAATGTCATACCGACCAATTTTCTTAAGGAAATAAATCAGACTATTAAGGTAGATGATAAAAAAAGGTTACTTGAACTTGAGCCAAAGGTTTCATCCATTATCCAAGCTTACATGGATAGAGTCCAGAATAGGAATATGAATCCTGGAGAGCAGGTAATTTGGAAACACGATGTTATCAAAGGAGTTTTGAAACCTGAGCTTATCCAAGCTTGGACAATAACTAACCTAAGAGCTATGATTTTCCAACCTCGAAGGGAAGAGAAACTTACTAAATCATTATTCGATAAGCAAGAATATGAGATATTTGAGGAGGCCTTTCTAGCTGTCGGTTTAGCTGTATCTGATACAGTGGTAATGAACCAATACAGGGACACTAGTAGTGATAGAACAGGGATATTCGTAGGAGCGGGTAGGGGGGCATTTTCAGGGGTTACAACCAGTTCTGGAAGTAGCACAAGTAGAACCAAGGGAGACCTAGTTTTCTTCTTTCTAAGTAAGGAATGGATACGCTTTAACCGCATTACAGATCCTCATGGGGTACGTCGAATGGTTGATGCACTTAAGAAACAGGGAGTAGATTACATTCTACCTCCCACTGAATCTATCCAACCTCAGACAAGATGCAAGAACTGTGGAAAACTTCTATCAATAGATGATAAGTTTTGCTCAGCTTGTGGGGTTACCAATGATGGAATTGTTTGACTTTATATATAGGAAAATAGTGACCATAATGAGGTTGGTTCCCTAGGGTGATATAGATAAATGTATAAGTTTAGGGTTGAAGTGGTAACTGTTTCACAAGCGAGACTAAAGCTTTATTTTTTGAGTAAAAAAATCAATACACTTGTTGTAAACGAACGATTTGATGCCATTTTTAAATTGAAAAATATAGGGGATGAGCTATTTCCTGGCGGAAAAGCAATTATCACGTTTAATTGGATGGGAATACAAGCCGTATATTTTCAATATTGCTTACCTCCATTAAAAAGTGAAGATGAAAAATTGTTCCATGAAACCACAGACGTACTTACACATGGTTTTAGTTTAATTTTTTGCACTATTCAATCACACGATGGAAAGGAAGTTGATGTATATGATAAGTATGGGAATAAACGCCAAGCTAATATAGCTATAAGCTCGATCAACGGTAGAACTTGGGAGGAAATTTACGGATTTTGGGGTTTAGTGGTATCTGCAACATCCCTTTTTATAATAGCTATAGAAAAAATTATCCTAGCTATTCAGTATGTTCCAGATTTTATAAGGTGGTTATTATTTATTTTGTTGTTTCTCATTGGTACACCTATAGTCTTCCAATATTGGAATACTCATAGAAAGAGGAAGGAGAAGTAGGTAAGTGTGTATTTTGAACCATAATTGGACTCCCAGAGTGCAAGAAGCTTTTGAGAATCCATGAATTATCATCATCCAGATGAGGGTAAAGACAGGCTTCTAGTATAGATCTTATGAAATTCGACACTGATCTCACTATCTTAGTTATTGATAAAGTGGAACCCCTGTTATTATAATACTAATATCTGGTATGTGAAAAAGATAGACCTATTTGTAAACACGAACTACTTGGCTAAACTCGTTATTAATTCTTTTGAATTTACTCTACTGCACCGACTGCTACTTCTGCTCTGGTCTCGATCCTGTCGACTTTGCCGTCGCGTATCCAGAAGATGCGATCGCTGACGTCGATCATCTTTAGGTCATGCGTGGCGGTAATTATGGTCACCCCCTTCTCCGTGTTGAGGGTCCTGAGGAGGCCGATGATGTCGAGGCCCGTGTGGAGGTCGAGGTTGCCCGTGGGTTCGTCCGCGAGGACGATGACGGGGTTGTTGGCGAGTGCCCTGGCGATGGCGACGCGTTGTTGTTGACCGCCGGATAATTCCGCGGGCTTGTGGTTGAGCCTGTCGCCGAGTCCGACCCTTGTGAGGATTTCAATCCCTCTCCTGGTCCTCTCTTCCCTTCCGACGCCGGCGAAGATCATGGGCAACGTTACATTCTCTAAAGCGGAAAGTACGGGAATCAGGTTGAACGACTGGAAGATGTACCCGATCTTCCTGCACCTCAGCCACGCGAGTTCGTACGCATCCAGCTTTGCGATGTCCACCTCGTCGATGTATATTTTTCCTCTGGTTGGCCTGTCCAGTCCCCCGACCATGTTGAAGAAGGTGGTCTTGCCGCTGCCGCTCGGTCCCATCACGCTGAGGTACTCCCCCCTCTTGATCTTGACGCTCACCCCATCCAGCGCCTTGACGGTCGTTTGGCCCATCACGTAGAACTTGGCGAGGTCCTCGGTTTCGACGGTGTATTCGTACTTCATTCCCATTCCCTTTTGCCTCCCTTCATCTCCAGACGATTAAGTCTCCTGCTCTGCTTTATTGGGCATATATGTGTATATAATTCTAACTCACGGCCAAGCGTTTCGGGCGCTTTGAGGGCCATTGGCGGCGATATTGGAGCGTCTGCCGTGACATCTGAGCATCTGCGGTGACATTGGGATGTCTGCGGGGTCTGCGCCTGGATCTGACAGTAGAAGCGGCAGAGGAGGGCCCCTGAGGGCCAATTGGGACCCAAGACAAAGGCCTGAGGGGAAAGGGCGTGGCAGGTGGCCTGTCATGTGTAGAGGAACGCTTATGTATTACAATGTATTCTCCTGTTAATTGAATGACCGTGCTGAAGAAGGGGGCCGTGGTCACCATACGCCTTTCAAGACAGGATCTGAGGAGGATGGAGGCCGTGAGGGCCCTCGAGAAAGTTGACCGTTCGACGCTGCTCAAGGAGTTCATCGAGGACGGGTTGCGCCGGAGGGTCATTCACCTCTACGGGAGGGGCAGGTTGACCGCTGGACGGGCTGCGGAGGTGCTGGGCGTCTCCCTGCGCGAGTTTCTGGAGATGCTGGAGAAGGAGGGCGTTCCCTTCAACTGGGATTCGGAGGGCGTCAGGGATTACCTGAAGGCGAGATACGGTGAGTCGGCCGTTGCCGCGAGCGGTGTCTGATGCCGGGCCCCTGATCCACCTCGCTCAGATAGACAAGCTGTCACTCATCAAGAAACTCTTTAATCGCATCACGATCACCCCGGAAGTCATGAGGGAGGCATTTGATGAGGGAGTGAGGCTGGGTCACGTTGATGCCCAAGCCATAGGGAAGGCCATCGAGGATGGCTGGATCGTGGTTGAGGCGGTTCCCGAAGACGCGGTCGCCAAAAAATTGGCCGAAGGTGAGAGCATATCACTCGCGGATGCCAAGACGCTTCTGCTTGCAAGGAGCAGCATGGCTGAAATATTGGTCGATGAGAAGGCCCTCTCGAACCTCGCGAAGATGCATGGGATCAGGATTTGGAACACGTGGACGATATTGTTGGAGGGCCTGAGAAGGGGGCTCATAGCAATGCCCGACATAGTTTCCGCCCTGAACGAACTTGGGGATAAAAGGCATAAATTGAGGAATGAAAAGGCCGCTGAGATATTGAAGGCAGCGAAATTCATAGCCTCCCGCAGACGGGAAGGAAAGGCCGAAGATCTGTGATAATAAGGAGGCACGATTGATGAAAAAAGTCGTCATGGCCCTTCTCCCCCTCCTTTTGACAACACTCTCGGTTTCCTTGCAACCGGTATCCTATGTCTCCGCTGAACCTGACGAGTTCATAAATTCGGGTAGCATAACCACCTATTCCTATGAGACTCAAGCTGATTCCGTATCATATGATGTCACCTTGAAGGGACAGAGGATGTTGACCTCATGGTTGCATAGCTTCGATACGAAGGTGGCCGAGGGTCCGAGGCTATCATTCACTACTGATCTCCCGTTATCGGATGTTGGCGGACCATACCCTCCCGAATCGCTCATCTCCCGGGATCCCGCATACCAGTTTGCCTTTCCCGATGTTGAACCTGGCGGGGAGACTCACGTTGGTGTGACCTTTGATTCCGATCTCGTGCCGGGTTTATTCACTACCGATTTCTCAGCATCACGGACAATTACACCTAACCAAATCGAATATCCCGGGGGCACTCAAACGATTACCCTTTCTATGACGCCCCTGAGGTCCGCATTCGAATTACAAACGATATTGGGGCCCTCCATCACCCTCCGTGTCTGGCCATTGGAGGATGATAACCTGACGTCATCCGTCGTTTCCGTGACATGGCCAACCGTCAGTGAAACAGAGACCCTATATCCGAGTCAAACCGAACAGGCCGTGGAAGCCTATATACAGAATCCGAGGATGGGCACTACATACACCCTTGTGGTTGTCATCAGCATTGGGCTGAAAGAGGGGATAAGGACGGTTGAGTACAGGCCCCATTCCGAGGTAAGGAACTTAGTTTCACTGACGCCAACTCAGGCCTTCTATGGCAAAGGCGATTATACATTCGTAACCGAGAGCGGAACTTGGAAATGGAACACGACGAGCGAACATAAATGGCTTATAACGGAGGACAGCAGGTCGCAAGACGTTCACTTCCTGCCATCTTCGAAGTTAACTCCAGGTTACAAATTAGTGATCGGCGATTTGCCCCCTGGCGCGGATTTCCAAACATGGGTCGATAGGGGAGCTAATTTCTCATCCGATGAATATTCCCCACTCATTCGTGATGGAAGATGCGACGACATACTACTACCTGTCGAACTATACCCGCTATAGATTCATGGGATGGACTGGGGATCATGAATCCGCATCGTTTTCTTTTAACATCATGGTAAGTCACTCGACGTCGATCAACGCGAGTTGGGCGAAGGAACACAAGGTGACGGTTCGATCCTCAAGGGACTTATCCTTGGTCAATGAATATGAAGGATGGTATGACGAGAACGGAAACTTCCAATATGAAGCGGAAGTAAAAACAACTAAGGACTTCTTCTCCGATTACTCGCTCGATCATTACACGGTCGATGACGTTGTTCATATGGAACGCATGATTTCAATTAATGTCACGGAACCGCTTGACGTGATCGTGCATTACAGGGGTGAGATTAACATCATGAACGTCTCCATTGTAGCCATTCCCCTTATAGCGATAACATCGATTATCATTTTCCTAGGGATGCGAAAGAGGAAAGGCAAGTGAGAGGCAAGCGCCCATTTTTAATCTAAGATAGGTTCACCTTATCGGGGAAAGTGAGCACGGTCATTAACTTCGATATATCCTAAACCTACTCAAGCGACAATACGGTCTCTGCGATCCGCTCTGCCCGACCTTGAAAAATGACCCGCGGCACTCATTTCATATACTTAGCCTTGACTTCTTAGGTTGAACCGGCCCTACGACGGACATAAAGGCAAGAAGGAGCATAGGGGTCACATTCCGGGTCGGAATGAACTTTCTAGGAAGTCACTTACCCTCCATCACATGCCATTACGCTACATTATTTTTGTATAGGGTAAGAGGGGCATCTACGGCAACATGAGGGCGTCTGCGTAGAGAATAGATACTTAAGTAAATGCGCCTGAATCTAATGCCGGATGGAGCTATCATCCTTGGGTCGGATCCAGGCATACGGGTGATTTATGGCACCAGTATACGCTACCTCGGTATAGATATTTGGTAAAACTTAAGTAAAACGTCAGTTATACATTAACCATGGCAACGGAAGTGAGGGTATCGACAAAGGGACAGGTTGTCATACCGAAGGGCGTCAGGGAGAAGCTCGGAATTAAGCCAGGGGACAGGGTGAAGATTGAAGCCATTGAGGGCAGGAGGGCCATCATACAGCCCGCCGTGGGACCTCCCAAGGAGATCTTCGTAAAGGCGGGGGATAGGTTAGTGGACGAATCGTTGAGAGAGGCTAACAGGCAGGATGAAGTTAAAATAAGAAGGCTCTTGAAATCCCTCGGTGTGAAAGGATGAGCTATGTCTCGCTCGATACGGGCGTGATAGCTGAATACATCGACTTGGCGGGCTCCCTCCATAAGGAAGCGGAAGCGATCATTAGAAACGTGCTAGGGGGGAAATTACTCGCCATCATCGCGCATCCCATCCTGGTGGAAACGTACTACGTTTCAGCAAGGATCTATGAAAGGCTCGGCTTGAGTGACCCTGAGGAAAGGGCCGAGAAGCTCATCGAGTGGCTCTACAGATCTCCAAACCTCTCATTGGCGGAGCCCTCCCTTGAGTTGGCTATCCTAGCTGGAAAAGTCAAGAGGAAATTTGGCCTGGCATTGACCGATGCATATGTCCTAGCCTCTGCAAAATTGTATGGGGGGAAGGCCCTCTTCAGGAGCAAGGAGAAGGAGATCGTAAAGAGGCTTAGCACAATTACCGTAGAATACGATGTCGCCTTCCTCCAATAGGTTCCACTAATAAACTTTTTAAAGTTATCCTTCATGATGAATTTAGTAAAAGGAGAATGGGAGAAACGAATTTCCGAAACAAGGATGGGATTCACAGGAGGATAAGTTTATCGAAAAAGACGGTCAAGTCCCTCCTCCTCATTCTTTTACCGACGATCTCAGTTATCTTGCAACCAATGTCCTGTGTTCACGCTGAGCCGGACGAGATTGTGCATTGTTGGCGAAGGACCGAATATTGCTGTGAAACTGACAGTGACGCTGTATCATACAACGTTACATTAAGGTCGCAGAAGTTCGAGTTCTCGGAGTTTTTTAACTTTGAATCGATGCCCTTGAAGGGCCTTAGGTTAACGTTCACGACAGAGCTTCCAGGTTCGTCACCCATCAGCCCGTGCCCTGACGTTCATTCGGATTCAATGTACCAATGGGCTTTTCCTGACATCCAACCTAGCGTTAGCGTTGGGGTATTGATGGGCTTTGATCCATCGGTCGTGCCTAGTTCCTTCACCCCTGATTTCTCAGCATCACGCACTATCTCTCCTAACAAAATCGAATATCCCGGGGGGACTCAAACGATTACGCTTTCAGTGACGCCCCGGAAGTCCGAATTTTCCGAAATGCAATCATTCTATCGTGGATTCGCGCTTCGCATCTCGATGCCGGAAGACGAAAATATAGAATCATCTATTGTTTCCGTGACATGGCCGAACGCAAGCGGAGGTGAAAAAGTCCCCCCCGGTTGCAGTGCAATCACCCACAGCCAAGATCCACATCAAGCGAATTGTATCATAACAGGAGCCGATACTAATTTCACATACAATCTTGTCGTTACGATCGATATTAAGTTGATGGACGGGATTAGGGAAGTTGAGTACAAGCCCCGTTGTGAGGTGGAAGACCAACTCGGTGGACAAAATCTGGAAGTCAATGGAACCGTTATGATATTTACAACTGAGAGCGGAACTTGGAGATGGGAAGTACCGAGCGAACACAAATGGCTTGTCCAGGACACGGACGGCATGATGGAAAAAGTATGCTTCCTGCCTTGCGCGAACCTTACTCTAGGCTATAGGTTAATAATACGCGATATGCCCCCAGGTGGGAATTTCAAAACTTGGGTCGACGAGGGAGGCAGTTTCTCGTCCGATGATATCCCCTACTCGTTCGTTACGGAAGATGCGACGACATACTACTACTTATCGAACTATACCCGCTACAGATTCATGGGTTGGACGGGGGATCATGAATCCGCATCGTTTCCTTTCAACATCATGGTAATACACTCGACGTTTATCAACGCGAGTTGGGAGAAGGAACACAAGGTGACGGTTCGATCTTCCAAGGACTCTTCCTTGGTCAATGAATATGAAGGATGGCACGACGAGAACAATAACTTTCAATATGAAGCGGTAGGAAGGATGACAAAGGACCTCTTCTCCGATTACGTACTCGATTATTACACGATCGATGACGACGTTCACATGGAACGTGTGATTTCAGTTAGTGTCACGGATCCCCTTGACGTGATCGTGCATTATAGGGGTGAGATTAACGTCATGAACGTCTCCATGGTAGCTATACCCCTTGTGGCAGCAGCATTGATCATCATTATCCTAGGGATGCGGAAAAGGAAAGGCGAGTAAGAGGCAAACACCCATTTCGCCATGACATAGTGAGGGCAAGTAAGCGAAACGGTGACCTGATTCTATCTCATAACCAAGCGTTTCGAGCTTTGGGGGCCATCGGCGGCGATATTGGAGCATCTTCAGTAAAGGGAGTGTCTATGGAATCTGTGCTGGAATTTCGCTCCGGGAAATGGAAGTGGAAGCGGCGGATGCAGGCAACCAGGAAGATGGACGCCTTTGGAGGCCATTGGCCAATTCAAGGGTAGGAAGGTAAGGGCCATTCCCCTGGACTCAAAAATGTAGGTTCATCATCCAGAAGGATTAGGAAACATATGTCGCTCGCTCAAATGCAATCCTTATTTTCGGTTAAATTGGGCTGTCTGGCCTTCTCAGCGTGAAAGCTTAAGTTCTGGGGCAGAACATATGTTCTGGGGCAGAATATGCTCTTCGATGAAAGGCCCAAGGAAAGCAAGGAGGATCTGTATGACAGGGAAGGTGAGATGGAGGAACTTAAGAGGGCGATCGATAGGCCGTTGGTGGTGCTGAGGGGCATCAGGAGGATCGGGAAGACCTCCGTGCTCAAGGTTTCACTGAAGGGGCTTGACCATCCATGTGTCATAATGGATGCGAGGGGGTTGAAGACGAACTACGGCAGGAGGGAGCTTTACTCGATGTTCGCGAGGGCCCTCTCCTCATCCGGCGACAAGCTTAGGGGCCTCATCTCCTCCGTGAGGGGAATAAAGGTACTTGGGTATGAGGTAGAGTTGAGTTGGACGGGTAAAAACTACCTCAGCTTGGTGGACCTCTTTGACAACCTGAACAGGAGAAAGGTCGTCATCGCCATCGATGAAGCTCAGAATCTCAGAGGCCCACTTTCCAAGGAGGTGTTGGATGCCATGGCTCACGCGTATGACTATGATAGGAACCTCACATTTATCCTGACCGGATCCGAAGTCGGCTTCCTTTATGATTTCATGGGTGTAGAGGACTCGGAGTCGCCACTTTATGGTAGATCATTTCACGAGGTAGTCCTCGACAGGTTTAATGAGAGTCAATCGCGCGAGTTCCTCCTGAGCGGCTTCAGGCAGGCCGGTCTGAGCGTAAAGGCTTCGCTCATAGATGAGGCAGTGAGGGAGCTGGATGGCATACCGGGGTGGCTTACGTTCTTCGGGAACTCTTGCCTTGATGGGAGATGCGACGTCATGGAGATCAAACGCAGGGCAGTGAATGTCGCGATTAAGGAGTTGGGGAACCTGTTGAAGGGCCGCACTGCGAGGTACAAGCACGTGTTGAAGGCAATCGCCCAAGGCAGGAGGAGCTGGAGTTCGGTCAAGGACTATATGGAGGAGAAGGAGAGGTCGACCATCTCAAGCAGCGTTTTTCATAATCTGATCAGGAACCTGGAGATGATGAGCATTGTGAAGGATTACGAATTCCTTGATCCGATATACGAGGAGGCTTCGAAGACCCTACGTGGCTAGAATCTTTCGGGGCTAGTTAGTTAGGTAGGCAGGTAAATAGATTAAAAGGTAGCGCCACCATCTCCCACTGGGGAAGTTGTTGAAGCACCAGAGCGTAGTTTCGATAATTAAAGTTGGGGAGGAGGGCGTCGGGCATGCTGTGGAGGAAGCTCTGGAGCTTATTGGCGGCATTCGATCGGTCGTCAAGCCAGGGGAAAAAGTGCTCATCAAGCCGAACTACTCGCTACCCCGGCATCATGGCACAGCCGTGACGACAAGCCCCGAAGTCGTGTCCGCGGTGGTCGAGCTGGTCATGGAAGCGGGAGGCGATCCGGTGATAGGGGAGGGAAGCGTGGTTGGCCACTATACGACAATGGCCTTCAGGGTGACAGGTGCTGAGGAGATCGGCAAGCGATACGGCGTTCCTTTGGTCGACTTGAACGGGGATGAAGGCGTTGAGGTAGAAATTCCGAACGGCAAGGCTCTGAAGAAGGCGAGGGTTGCCAAAACGGCCCTTGAATGCGACGCGATCATAAACGTGCCTAAAATCAAGACACACCACTCAACTCTCGTAACCTGCTCCCTCAAGAACATGAAGGGGGTCCTCCCCGCAAGGGAGAAGCATGTCACTCACCTCTCCGGGATCCACCAGGCGATCGTGGACGTGAACAAGATCGTAAGGCCCGACTTGAACATTGTGGACGGGGTCCTTTCGATGGAGGGCAACGGTCCCAGCTTCGGGAAGCCCGTGGCCACTGATCTGATTATCGCCGGCTTCGATCCCGTGGCAGTTGACAGTACCGTTTGCCGCGCAATGGGGATCGACCCCGAAGAAGTCATCCATGTTTGGTTAGCAGCTGAACAGGGGTTGGGAGTCATGGATCAGAGCGCCATCGAGGTCAGGGGTTTCAAGGCGGAGGACGTGAGGAGGAATTTCGCAAGGCCTTCCGTGCCTCTGGCGTCTATGGAAAGCGTTGGTTACAAGCTCGAGGATTTTTTAAAATATTTCTTTCATAGGGAAGTTAGTTTTCAACGCTGGTTTGCTAAGGCGTTCAGTCCTGAGCCCCGACTCTATCGCGACGCCTGCACCGGATGTGAAAAATGCTTGGGGGCATGCCCGACAAACGCCCTCGCTTTCCAAGATGGTTTTCCAACCATCGATTCCAGTGAATGCATAAGGTGTTATTGTTGCGTCGAAGGATGTCCAAGCAACGCTTTTCGATTCCGATAATTAAGGTCCTTACTGTTTTTGTCCTTGGAACACATTCGCCACTGGCTCCAGTCCTAATTAAACTAAGGAAATGGTACGCAAAGATCTATCATCTATATGAACGAGAACGGTCTGTGTACCATCATAAAGAACATGGGTAGGGTTCCAGAGGAGAAATAGGCGTGATAGCCTTCGAAAAAATTAGATCGAAAGCCGAATAAAGAACACTTTCATGGTTGTTTGCAAGACTGGCATTCAAGGTAAATGATCGAGCAAAGGTTTTTATGTATACGATAGTATATTTTGCACACGATTTTCCCATGTCCCACGAAACGGTCTCTACGAGGCTCCCTCAGGAGATGCTCAAGGACATCGAGAGGTTGGCCGAGAGGGAGAGGGTCGACCGATCCGAGATGATCAAGAGGCTTTTGGACCCCGCACTTCAGCAGAGGAAGGTCGAAGATGCCCTGGAGGCGTATCGGGATGGAAAGGCGACGCTCTGGAGGGTGGCCGAATTGGCCGGCGTCTCGCTCCGGGAGATGATGGAGCTGGCGAGGGTCAAGCAGATACCCGTCCCCTATACCCTCGACGACCTCAGGCGTGACGTGGAACATGTCAAGCAGAAGGCCCGTCGTGAGCAACACTAGCCCCCTGATCTGGCTGGCCAAGATAGGGAGGCTGGGGCTCCTGAATGCGCTCTTCGGGAAGATCCTCATCCTCGGTAAAGTGCGCGATGAGGCGACCGCTGGTGAAGGGGCCGACTCGATTCTGATCGACCGAGCCATCTGGGAGGGGTGGGTTGAGGTTTACGAGGGCCAAATCGATGGGGCGAAGGAGATCAGCGATCGGTCCGGCGTCCACGTGGGGGAGGCGGAGGCCCTCCTCCTTGCCCAGAGGATCGGGACGGACCTGATCATCGATGAAAGGGAGGGGTCTGCCACTGCTCAGATCTTCGGAGTCAGGACGATGGGCACCATGGCGGTATTGCTCCTCGCCGTTCTCATCGACGGCCTCATGGAGTGCCTTGATCGCCTGACCGCCTCCGGCTTTTGGCTATCCGTCGATGTTTATTCCAGGGTGATGGAGGAGGTAAAATCCATGGTTGAGAGGAGGAAGGCATGAACTCCTATAGGTGTGTAAGAGATCAAAGCCATCTCATACATGGGTGGTGCGCTTTGTCAACGTGACCTTGGCGGTTCCGGAGGAGCTCCAGGATAATGAAGAGACATCCGGAGATAAAGTGGAGCGAGGTGGCATCTGCGCCAGGATGACGACACAAGCGCGATTGGGAGCGGAAAGGGCAGCTCCCGTTGGGGACTAGGGCTCATGGAGACGAACTGAGCGAATTAGAACCCCGATTGAGATGGCCACATATTTCGCCTGCGCCACCCGAGCCAAGAAAGCCAGATGCACCGATAACATCCTGGGCTCAGAATATTGTCCTGCAAGGCATGTGTTCCTGTCCCTGCTTCATCTTCATCGCCCGACTGGGGTGGCTGGATCCAGACCTTAAGATTTCCTGTCGCCGTAGGATGGCTCGCCGGGCTTGCACGGCCAGGATATTGCCAGTTCTTTCTATGCCGGGTCCATAGCTCATTATTCGATTACGATGATTATGCGATCCCTCGTTAGGGCGTTGAATCCGACCCTCCCCAGCCATAGGTCTGCCTCTTGGATCTCAGCCATATCTATTTCTTAGGAGGGCCACTACTGCAACTCCCATGATCCACCAAGGCCATGGCTCACGAACGGCTGTTTCCTCGAAGGTGATGCTCACGGTGTTTGATCCGAAAACGGTCATTCCATTTGTGCTGCCGCTGATGGATTGGACGGTGTAGTGATATTCCCCTGGGATGTCCTTCGTCAAGGTGTCGTTCAACACAATGGTCCCGGTGAAAGGGGAGCCGTCGTACTCATGCACTCCACTCCATGTGACCGTGGTGTTACTTCCGACTTCGATGCGGTCATCTTGGACTACCAAGGTGATGGCCTCAGAAGATTGTTGAAGGGAAGAAAACGCCAATCCTTCCCATCTTCAATGCGTTAGCAAACTGGGTAAGATGAAGCTCGCGAATAACCTGGCTTTGTTGGATGCGGGCAGGACGAAAGCGACCCGCGAGAAACTTGCCAAGGAAATGGGAATCCCCGAGGGAGTCCTGACGGAGTTCGTTAATCGGGCAGACATCTCTCGCAAGAGGGACGTCACGAGGGCCATCGACTATTTCTACAAGGTGGGATACGACAACTTCGATAAGATCAGAGCAACTGATCATAGGGAGTTCCGCAATAGGGTTTGGGATTATGCCCGTTCACATGGCATATCGAATATTAATCAAATCGATACCGGTTATGTCGGATATGCAAGGGTACATCCAAGGGTAGTTCAATGATGAGTAAAGGAACATTATTGATTTGGGGTCAGCGATTATGGACCACACCGATTAAGTGCAGGGCACTGTATGTCGTGCCTGGTTTGATAATATTAATATTCGTCCAATATCTCTGGCGCAGTAGAGCGCTGGAATCCATCCTAAGTATTGTATGGATCCTCGGTCCGGTTTACTGGGCGTTTATACTGTCTACTATGAAATTACAAGAACAATATCACGCATTCTAATATATTACAATATCATTGCCAGTGTCATTATAGCCATTTTCGCTATTGTATCGTTATTACCATTACTTACCTAGAACGCCCTGCCGGCAACTGCATAGCTCGTGAGTGCGGCCAGGAATACCTCCGCTGCCGTTCCCAACATGAAGCCCCCGACGAAGGGGATTATCTTCTCCTCGTAGAACTTGCTGCCTCCAATGCGAAGGATGATGAACTTCGCGACATATGCCACGAGGCAGGCGGACCATGTCCCGTGGAGCGATATGACCCAGTCCCAGGCCACGATGGCCATGAGGGGATCGGGCAGCCAGAGGAACCTAGCATACAGCAGCCTCATGACCACCATGAAGACGAACCCCAGGACTATGTTCGGCGCGACATTCACAAGTGGCTCGTTCACCGGCCTGTTCCAGAAGTTCCCGTCATAGTGCCCTTGGAGATTGGGGGCCGCATTCCCGTAGTTGAGCTTGGTCCAACCGACCAACCCCGGGACGAGGATCTGGGTGACGTGGGTGAAGAACATCGCCGTGAACATCGAGACGAGCAGGACCTTCAACACGTTCCTCGGTTTGACGCCGGAGAGCCTCGCCATCTGATATGACGCCAACGTCGAATAGAAGGAACCGCCCCAGCCGGCGATCGACTGATGGCCGATCCATTCCCTGCTCATGGTCGGGGCGAGGACCGCGTCCGTGGAGATCGCCTCGGGCTTGAATGCGGTCGGCCACGCGAAGATCCTTATGAGGGCTGGCGTGAAGTCGTAGCATGGCTCGACCATGAAGCCCACCCTCCCCCAGAGCTGGGCCATCACGAACCAGGTTATGATGCCCGATAGCGGGAGCACGAACGACATCCACGGGCTGAAGCCCGTGTAGATGAAGAATATCATTATCATGACGTAGGAGGCGATGATCATCATCCAGGAGGCCCTGTAGGACATCGGCTCTCCCTCTTCCTCGACCTTCTCCTTGCCCCCTCCGCTAAGTGCTGACCTTAAGGTGCCGAGTAGGTAATGCCTCTGTGCGATGATCGTCGCTATGAAAAGCCCGAGCATGGCCCCCGAGTTAACGCTCGCGAGGTAGAGGGGTGAATCGGTATAAGGCGTTGGACTGCACCAGTTCCTCCCGCAGAATCCGAGGCTGGTCATGCCGGTGTACGCCCCCATCCCGTAGAATGATCCGAAGACGCCCACCTCCATGATTAGGGTGAAGACGAGGACGCTCAGCAGGTCGTTCAGCGGGGTCAACAGAAGCAGAACGTATAGAGGGATGTGCTTGGCCATCCCGAGATGCCATGGGATGTCCGACGGGGCGAACCACTGCGATCCGGGGCCACACGTGTTCGTGCGCATGGAGAAGACATCTGGGAACCAGGGGAAGAGCGTGGACCCGCTCAGCGGGATTCCGACGACGGCTCCTGCCAATATTCCCGTGAGGAACACACTCTTGGCGAACCACTTATTGGTGCCCATGTTCTCGATGTTCGAGAGGCAGGAATATGCCACCATGGTGTGAGGAAATGGCAGGCGCTCTACATCGATCCACTCGCGCCGGAGTACGTTCCCGAGTCCGACGCTAATTCCCCCGAAGAGGGCGACTAGAAGGAATTGCCACAAGATAGTTGGGAGTAAACTTCCCCAGGGTATCGCCGATACGCTGCCAACTCCCGCGACGAGGAGCTGGGCAACTTCCGTAGAGGGCGCTACGAACTCCGGCACATACCTCATGAAGCCCTCTGATGTATAAAGCCTCGATAGTACCGTCATGCCGGCGTCGTGCCAGGGATATGTCGTGTTTGCGAAATAGGCGACTCCGATCGAGGCGACGTACAGATAGACGATGTTCGCAGTCGTCAATCGTCCCCCTATCGATCCGATCCTCCTCAGCACGATGACTATTAAAAACATCAGCAGTGGGAGGCCCATGAACTCGACGCCCGGCGTGGGAATCAGGTTGCTGACGTTTTGCGTGCAGAATGCGACGGACGGCAACAGGGCTATGAAGAAGCCCCATACTATCGTCAAGACAGCACTCAGTATTGCTATGGAAAAAAGCTTAATCGGCCCGAGAGCCTCCTTAGTCTTCTCATTGGCAATATTGGCCAATTTCCTTCCCTTGACCGACATGATTCATATTTTCATATATAACGTTTGCTAGCCTGTCAAAGCCATTCCATCAGAATGATAGACTGTTACTGTAGCCATAGCAATACTGGTTGCTATTTGACATCTTTTCGTCGTCGATTATGTCTATGAGAAAGGGGATTCATGCAGGCATGGTTTAAACTAAAAATTATATATCGGGAGGTCAGTCATTTGTGGATGATGTGTCATGTCAGCAGTAGGAATTAAGGCGCTCGTGGCTCATTTTTTTGAGGAGGTGAATAGGGGGGAGGCGGCGGCCATGGAGGCGATAGACGAATTATTCTCACCTGACTTCGTCTTTCACAGCGCCACCGGCGAGGATATGGGACTTGGGGATTTTAAAAGACATCTCAGCGAGTCTTTCAGCGCGTTTCCCGATCTCCATTTTACGCTTGACGACATTGTCGCCGAAGGGAGCAAGGTAGCGTCACGCTTTACGATGAGCGGCACGCACACAGGCGGATTTACGGGCATCCCCCCTACTAATAGGGGATTTACGCTTTGGGCGATTAACATCGTCCGAATCGTTAACGGCAAGGCAGTAGAAGAATGGGAGAGATATGACACGCTGGGAATGATGCAGCAACTCGGCCTAAAATAGCCTCTATGTGGTGATGTAGGGTGCTTGAGGGAAAGACCGTGAATCTCAGGATAATGGAGAAGGAGGACATGCCGATATTACAGGAATTGGTTAACAAATCTAGTGGAAGATATCGTATATCAGCTGTGCCTTCTTCTTGCCTATTTTTTCGACCTTCTGAAGCTCCTCCGTCGAGGCCCTGGCGACGTTCTCGATGCTCTTGAAATAATCGAGCAGGGCCTTTGCCTGGGACTCACCTATGAGGGGTATCGAATCGAGGACGTAGAGTTTCCTGTCCTTCGTGGGAAGCTCGAGTTTGGCCTGCTTCCGGTACCACCTCGGTGGCGGGAGCTTGTCGTTTGCCCCGCTATCCTCCCTCTTCACGAGTATCCTGAGGAATGCAGTTAGGGCCGCATCGTTCTCGGCGAAGGCTATCGGCGTCTCGTAGACGAACAGGGTCTCCAGGAAGGCTCCCATCATGCTCGCCCACAGCCTCGCCATGCTCGCATCGTCCCAACCGGATGCATGCCTCTCGAAGCTCCCGTGGATGACCATGACGCGCCTCACGATCTGATAATCCAGTATCGATTCCGTCTTCATGAACCTGAGGAGCTGATCCCACAGCCTGCTGGATCTGACCGAATTGATGAAGTCCGTAACGGTTTTCCTTTCAACCGCGACGGCTCGTCCATCGCCAACTATCAGGATGTCCGCAAGGGGCAGGGAGACGATCTCGATCTGGCTGCATATGCTCCGGGCGATGCCGATTATCTTCCGCTCCCTGTGGTCTATGAGGAGTTTCATGGCTCTGGGAACGTGTCCTATGAAGGACGATTTATATCGTTGTATTGCCTGATAAAGAAATCGAGTTTAAGATCAAGGGTCCTTGCCCTTGAAAGGATCCGTTCCCGCCTTGAAATGCCGCGAGTAATGCCTTGTCAACTTGAGGTAGTAATCGGCGTATTCCAAGCTGGGCTCTATCTCAGTTCCCTCATGCCACTCGTTCCAGCTGCAGATCAGGACCCATTGGCAGCCGCTGGCGAAGACCGCCCTCCACGTGGAGTTGTATGTCGCGCCCCCGCCCCTCCCTATGACCATTCCAGGGCGCCTGACCTTGGTGTCGTCGTAGCCTGGAAGGACCGCGAGGCCAAGGGGTTCGTTTTGTGACTGCGCCAAGTCCGAGAGCTCGAGGTAAACTTCGGTGATGTTCTGGCCCTGCGCCATCCAACCGACAGGAGAGTAGGTCTGCAGCCCGTCGAAGACCTTCGCATACCCTTCGCTGAACGCATCGCCTAAGAAGAGGGCGCCGTAGCCGTCGTCAATAACCTTGCCGATGATGCGGTCCCAGGTCTCGGGAGGATAAGTGCCCGTCGAAAAGACGAAGACGACGGGAAGTCCTTGGACCCTCAGGTAGGAGGGCCTGTTGCCATACTTGCCAATAGCATACTCCAGTCTCGCGATTGTATCCTCTGGGGATGGCGTCGGTATGGCGTAAAGCCCATCGAGTAATATGGCGAACTTCATCCCCAAGCCTTCCCCATCGTTCAATTCCACCATCGCCTCCATGTTTCCATCCGTTAACTCGGCGCCAGTCGCGTCACCCCACCAATCAATGATGATGACATCGATCCCGGACTCATGGGCCTGACCGATCTGCATCCTGAGTAGCTCGGGGTCCCTGTTGTCGTAAGGCCCCCCCATTGGGTAATTCGTAGCCCCTATGTCCCTGCGACCCGGACTTGCGAAAACCTCTGGGTCGTACCTACCGACCTCTTCGCCCGATGCCGTGTCCCAGATTGGGTGGTTCCAGTGCACCCATGCGCCAGTCGGTCCGGTGGTGTTACCGTACCAATCGTGGTAAAAGGCCATGACGAGCCTGGGGACGCTTGCCAAATCGATCGGAACCTTTTGCCGTCCAACTTTTGGCCTTAACATCGTGTAAACGATTGCTCCGCTAACCAAGAGCGTGGCCATCATCGCTATAACTTTTCCATATCCTGTCGACATCGCCATCTCCTTGGCAATGGGCATTTGACGCGTTTCTATCTTAAAACATAATCCTGACAGACAAGCACTGAGGGTCTCGATGGTTGCCTTTGGTCGATGGATGAACACGAGAAGAACGGCGTGTGTGGGATTGGTGTCCCCTGGATTATGAACTTCGAAACGTTTCATGTGAAAAAGATTAAATGCCGTGATTGCGGCCCTCGATTGATGACATCCATATGGCAATACTAGCTGTGAACGGTGGTAGACCGGTTAGAAGGAGACCATTTCTGAAGTGGCCAATCCATGACCAGCATGAGGTAAGCGCGATTACGAAGGTCATGAGGAGTGGGAACTGGTCATACGTGGGACCGCTCGAGCTCGAGTTCGCCCGTAGATTTGCGAAGTTCCAAGACGCCGCCCACGGTATCTGCACGAATGGCGGGACCCAGGCCCTCGAGGTCGCCCTGAAGGCAACGGGCGTAGTCGCGGGGGACGAGGTGATCTTGCCGGCGCTGACCTTCTACGCCAGCGCCGCCGCCGTCTTCTTCTGCGGGGCCGTGCCGGTGCTGGTGGATGTCGACCCGGAGACATACTGCATCGACCCGAACGAAGTCGAGAAGGCCGTGACCGCGAAGACCAAGGCGATAATGCCCGTCCACCTGGGGCACAGGATGGCGGACATGGATAGGATCATTGAGATAGCAGAGGGCCACGGGCTCGTGGTCATCGAGGATTGCGCCCACGCCCACGGGATGAAGTGGAGGAACAGGGGCGCGGGCTCGATAGGACATGCGGCCGGGTTCAGCTTTCAGCAGAGCAAGACCATGACGTGCGGCGAAGGGGGCATAGTACTGACGAACAGCGCCGAGGTGAACGAGCTCTGTCATGCTTACGTGAACTGCGGGAGGTTCGACCCCAGGTTCTCAGCGAGGCCAGGTGGGCAGCCCCCTCAGAGGGTTCTGGGCTATAACTTCAGGATAACGGAGTTCCAGGCCGCCGTACTCCTCGAGCAGCTGAAGAGGATCGGCGGGCAGATCAAGAGGCGCGAGGCCAACTCGGCCTACCTCAACCGAAAGCTCGAAGGAGCCGGGCTCGTCCCCCTGAAGAGGGACGAGAGGCTGACGAGGGAGAACGGCTACTTCTATTCCTTCAAGTATCGCAAGGAGGCATTCGGCGGGGCACCCAGGGACGTCTTCGTTAAGGCCATGAATGCCGAGGGCATACCTCTCGGTGGAGGCATATTCGACCCGCTCTACAGGGATGAATTGTTCTTCGCCGATCCCAGGTACTTCAACGTGACCTATGACTATTCGAAGGTCAGGTGTCCAGTTGCCGAGAGGGCGGAGCAGGAGGAGGTCGTCTCGCTCGGTCACTCGGTGCTCCTCGGGACGAGGGAGGACATGGATGACATTGTTGATGCCGCGACGAAGATAGCGCTGAATGCCAAAGAGCTGGTTAAATCCTGAATGCCTTTGGGAATGGCGATGGAATATGAGGCCATGAGTTCCGTGGCTTCAGTGATCAAGAACCTCAGGGCCTAGGCCTGCCGAGGTAGCACCATCTCGTCCTGCCTTTATCGTAGTGGGCAAAGTACCGGTAGACGTAGATCTTGCCAAGCCTATTTCTTATGGCCTTGTTCTAGATGGAGCCCCTTTCGCCACACTTGGGGCACGTATTGCTCCCTCTGCGCGGGGAGATATCCTTTGCATATGATAGTATCTCGCGCATCGTAAATCTCTTTGATATCCTTGTAAATTCCTCCGGCGTGTAAGCCAGTGCTTGAACCTCTTCATCGCCATCCCATTCCCTCTGTATCAGCGCATACCTATCGGGAATCGAGATCCCCTCAAAATCACTCGATATCACTATGACGTCCACATCGCTTTCTTCAAGCCTATTCCCCTTAGCAGATGAGCCGAAGAGCAATGCCTTCTCGATTCTGAACTTCTTATCGAGCCTCGTCATGAGTTCTACGATCCTGCTCTCGAGTGAAATCCGTTTGAGCATCACCCTCCCAAAACCCTCCTTATGGACTTAATCGGAACGGCCATGGCCAAGTATCGTGTTACCAGCCGGCGGGAGTAGACGTCCCTGGGGATCCCGAGGGCTACATCCACATATCTCGAGATCTGGGAGGCGGGGGTGAGTTCGCCCAAGAAATCCACTTGCTTTTCGGTCAGGGATATCCGATCAGCCACCTCTGAATATAGGCGCTTCAAGTTATGGGTCTTGAGGGGTGCCTTCCTCCTGAGCGCTATCATAGCTGCTTTCAAGGCCTTCTCGACTGCGGAATGGAGGTAGAAGGCAGTAACATGATAATTGTCCAACCTGAGGTTGTCCCTCGCTACTTTCAAGGAATCATCAGAATCGGTGATCCATAATAGGGCTTCATCTCTGAGCAGAGGTTGTTTAGCGCCCTAGGCTTCATGGTTTTTTATTAGGTAACCTCATCATTTAAATCTTTACCTAACATATGTCCCATCCACAAGTGACGTTACAGCGAAATCGAGATCGCACTCACAGTATTACCGATGGATCGAGTGTACACGGCTTAATGCCTTATGGCATAGGATTCCTACCATCGGTTGTGGTGGATCCGCGTAGCGTCGCTGTGGTCGATGGTCATCTTGTTCTCTGCAGGGAAGCCAAGGGAGACAAGCGCGAAGGGTATGACATGTACGGGGATGCCCAGCAGGCTTCGTATTCCCGTGACGCGTTCTTCTCGCGGATAGACGCCGAGCCAAACCGCTCCCAGGCCTTCAGCATTGGCTGCGATCAAGATGTTCTCAGTCGCGGCAGAGCAATCTTGGACCCAAAAGTCCTGGTGTTTGGCCAATGTCGTATCGCCGCAGACGAGGATGGCCAGTGGCGCGGAAGTCAGCATTTGCGAATAGTTATGGATCTTCGGGATCGCATCGAGCGTCTGCCTGTCAGTTATCACGACGAAGTGCCAGGGTCGTTCGTTGCCTGCCGACGGGGCCGACATGGCCGCTGACAGGAGCTTATCGACCAAGGCCTCAGGAATGGGCTGCGATGTGTACTTGCGGATGCTTCTTCGCGAGATGATCGCCTCGAGGGCGTCCATGTGATTCACATCCATTAACGAATCCACTGATTTAAATGTAAGCCTCATATATTCGGAGCATCGGCAATACCTTCGCATAAACTCTGTGAGTTCTGTCGCGGATTGTAACGCGATGTGGTAGTGCTTATATGTTAAGGTGGATGCCATAGTGTGAATGGAGTGAAAGTGGGGCGGGATGATGGAAATCGTGGATTTGACAGAGGGGAACGCATCGTATGCCCTCTGCGGTAGAGATGGAGGAAGGGAGGAGAGGAGGAGGTTTCTGTTGTGGAACTTGAAAAACGGCAAGGTTCGGGGGAAGATCGCAGTTGAGGGCGGAAAGGGGTTGGGCTGGATTGATTATTATCCCCGGAGAGATGGCTGGATTCGGATCGGTTGCATAGATGTCGACAAGGAATGCCGCCGTCGAGGTGTCGGCCGTGCCCTCATGAACGCCTGCCTGGCGGATTGCAGGGGGAGTAAGGGGGTGATCGTGGCTGCCACTATCTGGGAGCACATGCCCAAGGGATTCTTCGAGAAGTTCGGATTCGTGGATATGAATGATAAGGCGAACATATCGCTCATGGCGGTGAAGTTCGGAGATCACGAAGCGCCTAAACGCGAGAAGGAGAAGGTCGACAAACCCAAGATCGAGCTTGTAGAGGGCAAACTGACGATTGACGTGTTCGATGACGGCGCGTGTCCCACCTCATATGCCACGAGGCAACTCGTTAAGGAGGCGGCTAGGAATTTCGGAGATAAGATCGTAATTAGGGAACACGACACGAGGGACAGGGCGGTCGTGGAGGAGTTCGGTGATGCAGAGGGGATATTCGTCTACGAAGATAAAGCGTTCTTCGGCTATCCCGGAAGTCTAGAGGGGATAATGGGCATCCTCCGCAGGGAACTTAAGGACAGGAAATTGTTGTAGCCTTTAACGGTGCGCTATTTTTTAAACTACATGAGCCGTAGATAACGTTATTGACGCCCATTACCTAGAGGCTGATGCGAGGAAGCATTGGCTCGAAAGGCAAAGTTCGGATTCCTCCTCCCGATGGGCTCCCATCAGCGTTGCCTGGAGGTCGCCCATAAGGCGGAGGGCCTGGGACTCGACTCGCTCTGGGTCTACGACGACCTCCACGGTTTCCCGCATGAGGAAGTTCTGGAAACATTTACGACCTGGGCGGCGATCGCCCAGGCCACTAGGAGGATCGCGCTCGGCTCGTCCGTCATCGCCATCCAGCGCCACCATCCGGTGACGCTCTCGAAGGCCCTTGCGACCTTGGACTGGATCAGCGGAGGCAGGGTCATATGCGGCATAGGCGCCGGAGGGGCGGACGCCTCTTACGGTTTTCCAGCCGTGCCCATGCCGGTGCGTCGCATGGCCGAGTCGATTCAGGTGATGAAGTCCCTGTGGACCGAGGATGTCACGAATTATGTTGGTGCTAATTACAGGATAGCGAATGCCAGGTTGGTGCCAAAGCCCCTTCAGAGGCCCCACCCTCCGATCTGGATCGGCGCTAACCATCCTGGGACGATGAGGCTCACGGCCGAGATCGCCAACGGATGGCTGCCGATGACGACGACCCCCACGCTCTTCAAGGAGGATCTGAGGTACGTTCGAGAATGCGCCGAAGAGGCCGGCAGGCGGACGGACGCGATGCGCAATGGGCTTTTGCTTTACACACTTGTCGGGAAGGATCTATCGTCCATAAGGAGGAGTTTCGAGCCCTTGGCGAGGCCGACCGTGCTCTGGCTCGATGGTCGGTCCTTGAGGAGGCTTGGCCACCGCGTGCCCCAATCGGCTGACGATGTGCCAGTTGAGGTCCTCAGGCAGATGGCCGCATATGGGACGCCCCAGGACGTCGCCCAGAGCGTTGGGGCCTTCATAGATGCGGGGGTGGAACATTTCGTGTTGGGCATCCTCCCCCCTGAACGGACGGAAGAGCAGATGGACATATTCGTGGAGGAAGTCCTCCCACTGCTATAAGATCGGTTTTCAACTCGGATGTGAATAGGATGCCCAAGGCCATTAAAATCGAGACGGGCAGGCTGATGCTCAGGACCGTGACAATGGACGACGTCGAAGCCGTTGCCCTCACATGGAAGTTAAACGGCAATCCGATATCGATCGAAGAAGCGGGAAAGGAGATCAGGTGGATGCTTGACAATCACGAGAGGAATGAAACCGGGGGATTCACCCACCTGTGTCTTGCTATCATACACAAGGAGGACAACGCGTTCATCGGTTGGTGTGGGTTGGATCATCGCGATCCCGGCAGGCCGAATCCCGTGTTGTTTTACCTGCTGAAGGAAGCATATTGGGGGAGGGGACTAGGGACCGAGGCGGCGAAGGCAGTCTTGAGGCACGCCTTCTGCAAATTGGGGCTAGCCCAGGTCGATGGCGGCGCCTCAGCCGAGAACGTCGCTTCGAAGAGGGTGATGGAGAAGGCGGGTATGAGATATCTGGGGAGAGAAGTGGATGGCGGATATTCGTTTACACTCACAAAACGGGAATACGTCGATAAATTCGGATGCGAATGACGATGCAGGCATCTGAGACGATAAAGCGCCTAGGAGATCGATGAGCCAGCCGAGGACGACATGCGAATGGGAAATGCTGAGAGGGGACCCGATGGGATGAAGAGGTTCGTGGTCAAGGCGCACTGGGCCACGAGGCTCCACTACGACCTACGGTTGGAGATTGGTGGAGTGGCCAAGAGCTGGGCGATCCCGAAGGAGCCTTTGCTGGAGTCGGGGATGCGGAGGTTGGCCGTACAGGTGGGAGACCACTCAATGGAGGATATGGGCCACGAGGATTTGAGCAAGGAGAGAGCTGCGAGAAGCGGGAGGGTTGAAACTTGGGACGAGGGGAAGTACGAACTCCTCGAGAAGGGCGAGGGCAGGTTGGTGCTGCGTTTCTATGGTAGGAAGCTCAAGGGAATTTACGGCCTGATCCACATCGCAAGGTGGGAGGGGAAAAACTGGTTACTGATAAGGCAAAGGGACAGTTAGCATTTCGGGGGATTAGATCATTTTTTTGTTCGTTTTTCCTAGACTTTCCTTGTCAACCAGTCTAGGATTGCCCCACCGTCGAGCTTTTCGCCGGAGATCGTGAGCTTCCCTTCCGCGGATGGGAACCTGTAGAAGCTCTCAACCCACCCTCTATCGAATTCGCCTCCGGCGTCGTGGATCAACAGCCTCCTGGGCGAGTTCATCGCTGCAGCGACCTTGAGACCGCCGGCCCTCATGATCCCGGGGACGTAGAGCTTCATCCAATGTTCCTCGGAATCGTTAGCGAAATGATTGAGGTCGATGGCTACCGATTCGATGCCGCCTGCAACGCTCGAGGCAAGCAGGCACCATGCACCGGCATCGCCAAGGCCCACGATGTCGATCCCCCTACAGGCTTTCCACAGGAATGAGGCCGAGGTTAGGATGTCCTGGATCCTCAGCGCGGCATCGGTCCTATTATAGGTCTCGTAATAGTCGACTTGGCACGCGGTGACCTCCCTCCTCGATCCGATGAGGGCCTCGTACTCCCCTGTGAGAAAGCAATCGATCGATAGGACGTCATGTCCTGCCGACAAGAGCCCCGAGGCCAACGGATTCGGGCTACGTCCTTCGAAGAGCTTCGACTTGCCGTCTTGGTATACGACCAGCGTTCCCCGGCCCATCCTCTTAGTTGGCTGTAACAATACGGCTGGAATCTCCTCGCCCATGCCTTTCCTGCCGATCGTGAGCCTCGTTAAGATGGCTTTCGGTTTGATGTGCGCCTTGCCCCAAACCGTGGCCTCCGCCTTCGGATTTGGCTCGACCGAGAGGCATCCTGCCATCATCTCGCCAATGATCTTCTTGGACCCCACAAGCCCCCTCGCGTCCTTGGGCTTCAACTTCTCAAGAGAGCATTTGGAGATCGAAACGACATGCGTGACCAAACCGCGAGCATCAAGCGCATTCGCGGGCCTCTCCCTTCCGGAGAACACGAGTATGTCTTGGTCCTTGTCCAGCGTGTAGGGCCTCTCCTTGAACTTCTCCGCATCGGATGAACCCAATAGCCACTTGCCGAACCAAGCATAGGCCGCCTCCCTGCTCTCCCTGTTGTAATTGTGAGGGGCGTTTACTTGGACGCTCTTCACCTTGGCAGAGGCGCCGTAGAAACCGTAGATCCTCCTTATGAACGGATACTCTACCCAGGGGGTCCTGCGCGTCCAGTCCCCTGTGGCCGATACCAAGAGCAACGGCCTCGGCGCGATGAGGGTGGCTATCTCCACGTTGTTGGTGTCTAACCTCAAGCTCGGGGCGTTCTCGCAGAGGCATCCACCCTGGAAGTGGGCTGAGACCATGCAGACCGGTGCTGCGGCCTTGATCCTCGAATCGAGTGCCGCCACCATATAGGTCTGGGTTCCGCCTCCTGACTCTCCCGTGCACCCGATCCTCTCTGGATCCACGTCGCCGAGGGACTGCAGGAAGTCTATGGCCCTGATGCTGTTCCATGTCTGGAGGCCCATCAGGCTCAATCCCCAGAGGCTTTCCCTTGGGCCACCGAATTTGTGGTCCAATTGTTTGCTGTCATTGTAGCCGACCATGTCGTAAAGGAACGCGACGTGCCCCTGCCTTGCGAAGTTGATGCACCTCGCCCGGACGTCCTCGGCAAGCCTCCCATTGCTCCAGTGGCCGTGGGGGTTCAGGATCCCTGGGTGCCTTCCCCCATCGAGTGGCCTGTAGAGGTTTCCCGTGACATAGAAGCCAGGATGGCTCTCGAAGAAGACCTTCTCCACGCTGTAGTCCTCGTGTTCTATCCTGCCGAAGACCTGCGCGTTCAGGTCCTTCCTCTCCAGCTCCGGCGAAAGGCCGCACGCGAAGAGGATGCGCCCCCTTAGCTCCTCGGCCCTCTTGAGCCACTCCCCCTTGCCATAATCCCTCAGTTCGACCAACATGTCGAGCCTTTTGACATCAACGATCCTCTCGTCCTTCGGGATCACACCATCAGGTAGGACTTTCCAAGCTTCTTGCATGAGTTCGTTCTCCGCTTTAGCATTAAAAAAACTTCGCACGTAAATCGCGTTTACCGGCGTGAACAATATGGTTTGGAAAAAAAGGAAGGGGACTTGTTGAGACATGGTGGTATGTCCTTACCCTTCCGATATGATATCATCATGTTAGCTCGTTGGATCGTGACATCGGAACCCTTAATTCCCAAACTCATCGAAAAAAGCTGGAACATCGCATGCAAGTGAACAGTGCCCTGATGAATGCCGTAGTTTGCGAAAGACCGAAGGCGCTTAGGCTTCAGAGGATCCCCAAGCCAAAACCGAAGGGGAGGGAGGCGTTGATCGAGATTAGGGCCGTCGGGGTCTGCCGCTCTGACGTCTCAGGTTATCTGGGCAAGCATCCGCTCGTGACCTATCCCAACATCCTCGGCCACGAGTGCTCCGGCGTAGTCGCGGAACTCGGTCCCGATGCGAGTGGTTTCAAAATAGGTGACGAGGTCGCCGTGGAGACGTTCTTCGAGCTCTGCGGTCAGTGCTCGGGATGCAGGAGGGGGCAGTACAACACCTGCAAGGCCCCGAAGATAATAGGCCACAACGTGCCGGGTGCTTTCTCGGAATATATGCTCGCGAATTCGGACTTCCTCCACCACAAGCCCGCCAACGTCACCTTCGAGGAGGCCGCGTTGGTGGAGCCGCTCTCCGTGGCCGTCCATGCGGTCAAGAGATGTGGCATCAGCTGCGGCGAGACCGTTGCGATAATAGGCGCGGGGGCAATAGGCCTCCTGGCTTTGCAGGTATCGAAGCTCTCAGGGGCCACAGTGCACGTAGTGGATGTCGTTGAACGCAAGCTAGCCCTGGCGAAGGGCCTGGGCGCTGACACACTCTTCAATGCCTCAGGGCAGGATCCGCGCCCCGAGATGATCGCAGCGACCGAGGGTGATGGCTACGATTACGTCATAGAGGCGGTCGGCTCGCCGCAGACTTTGAGGGAGACGACCGACCTTGCCCGTGCCGGCGGGACAATAATGTGCATCGGCTTCTCCGGCCGAGAGGCCGATGAAATATGCCTGAGTAAGATCACGCTGCAGGAGATGAGGCTGCTTGGAATACTCGGGTTCTGCAGGGATTATCCCACCTCAATCAGGCTCTTGTCTAAGAAGATGGTTAACGTTGGGCCGCTCATAACGAACAGGTTCAAGCTGGCAGAGGTCGAGAGGGCGATACAGCTCATGGTAGAGAAACCCGCAGAGGTCTTGAGGGCGATCATCAACCCCCGTGGAACTTTATAGCGATAGAGCGCTCTCGCCAATCATTGACCCATCGAGATTTAAAGCACTTCCACGATGCTCGGGCAAGTTGATCGGAGGGAAGCGCATGATGGAAAACGCCTCAACGCCTGTCGAGACCGAAGCCGTGGAGATCGTGAAGGTGCGGGGGAATCGGCGAGGGCGACAGAAGGACCTCGTCGTGAAGGAAGCGATCTACACCATCGTTGTTAACGGCACCAGGGTCGCGAGCCTAGCGTGCACGCCATCGGATCTCGAGAGCCTTGCTGTGGGTTTCCTCACTTCCGAGAGGGTCATCAAAAGCTTTGCCGACGTACAGAACATCTCCGTCAAGGGGGACGAATGCGCCGTGGAGGTTGAGACTCGCGGCAAAATCGAATTCACAGCCACAGGCCGGATCGCCACGATCGTGTCAGGATGTGGGTCCGCGGCCGCCTCCCCCGCGGGCAGGCTTCTGGAGCTCCTTCGCGCTTGGAAGGTCACATCGAAGCTAACTGTCTCGGCAAGTTCGATAGTCACTATCGTCAAGGATTTCCAGAAGGCGTCCGGGCTCTTCAGGTTGACTGGCGGCGTCCACAGCGCGGCAATATGCGAACCGGGTGACATCATTCTCTTCAAGGACGACATCGGCAGGCACAATGCTGTTGACAAAGTCTTGGGCACTTGCTCGATCAAAGGGATCCACACCAAAGATAAGATATTGCTCTTAACAGGACGAGTCTCCTCTGATGTCTTGATGAAGGCTGTTCTGAGGGAGATACCAATAGTCGTATCGCAATCGGCCCCGACCCATCTTGCAATGGAGTTGGCCTCCGAATCTGGAATGACTCTCGTCGGCTTTGCGAGGGGCGAGGGGATGAACATCTATAGCCACGAGTGGCGCATAGGGGCTTAACCAGATAGAGCGCAGTCGGATATGTGGGGCATCATGCATGTGGCCAGGTGCCAATAGAAGTTTTTCATTGATAACTCCTAAACAAACAATATAGCGGCATGTGAGCAATGTCATGACAGGCTTACTGGGCACGAGGGCAAGTCTGCAGGCAGACGCAAATCTGATCTTCCAGGTCGTCATCTTCCTACTCCTCATCTTAGGGTTTGTACTCGCGAGGAAACGGAACTTGACCTACCATGAAAGGATCATGAAGATCGTCGCAGTATTGAATTTAGCATCAATATTCCTCGTGATGGTACCTTCCATCATCGTCAGCCTAGTGCCCCTGCTCAGCTATTATCCCGTCATCGGATCGACGGTGCTTGTCCACGCGTTATTTGGCGGACTTGCGGCGATTCTCGGAACCACATGGGGCTTCAGGAAGTTCCGTAACATAAAAGGCGTGGATGTAGGTGACCATAGTCCTTTGGATTCTGGAATTCCCCCTCGGAATCACGAATTACCTTCTTGGATACGTTTTGTAGAAATCGCCATGCGTTAAATAAAATTGAACAAATAGCCCACCAGGCCACCGACTGTCAGCCCAGCAATCAACAGTAGTATGCCAATTTGAGTCTTCATGACCAAATTCACCTTCTGATTCGCTAAATAAACGATATTTAACCATATGATTCTCTATCGTTCAGAGCCATAACGCCGTTAAAGTTGAAGGACATTGTCAGGGAAAAAATATATAACGGCGTTATATAATATTAGGTCGAATTGCGAATCTACGACGACGTGACCCGAACGATAGGCAATACGCCATTGGTACGCCTAAATCGCGTAACAGCGGGCTGTGTGGCAACAACAGTTGGGAAGCTCGAGGGTCGCAATCCCCTAGGTTCGGTCAAGGATAGGATCGGCGTGAGCATGATCGCCGAGGCCGAGAAACAGGGATTGATCAAGCCCGATACCACCGTCCTCGAGCCGACGAGCGGCAATACCGGCATCGCGTTGGCGTTCGTCTGCGCCGCACGGGGATATCGGTTGACCCTCGTCATGCCCGAGACGTTCAGCGTCGAGAGGAGGGCCCTAATGAAGGCCCT
>Ga0315312_1000425_pt1 | contig 51810 bp, 43 predicted proteins | sample TDP7_MG_FD_203629 | JGI IMG/M metagenome (GOLD analysis project Ga0315312, IMG submission 203629) | Freshwater sediment microbial communities from Lake Towuti, South Sulawesi, Indonesia - TDP7 | ecosystem: Environmental > Aquatic > Freshwater > Lake > Sediment | place: Indonesia: South Sulawesi... | reverse complement strand
TATATTTACAATCATATCAGGCCTCACCAAGCGCTTGATTATTTAACACCTTATGAGTACTATCAACAATGGTTGCAAGTAACCAAAAAAGGGAGGTAATGTGTCACTAAGGTAGTGGACGAAGACAAGGACTTGACATTTGGAAATTTTCTTCTATAATAAATAAGTAAATGAAAACGATAACAAATGGCGGTGGATTAAAACATATGTCATTTACTATTAAGGATGTTGCGAGAGTGGCTGAAGTTTCAAAGGCAACGGTTTCTCGAGTTATAAATAATAATTCTAACGTAAAACCTGCGACAAAGACAAGAGTGCTTCAGGCAGTGAGAGAATTGGGGTATACTCCAAATTCTGTAGCTCGGGCATTAAGGATTAAAAAATCCAATGTAGTCGCGGTGATTATTCCTCGAGGAGTAGAGTATATATTCTCTGATCCGTTCTTCCCTGAGCTTATTAAAGGCATTACCACTATACTTAATCTTCATGATCTTAATTTATATTTAGTTATGAGTAATAGTAGACCTGAACAAGAAGAAATCTATTCTAATCTGCTTAAAAGCAAACGAGTTGATGGTGCGATACTTGTGTGTCCCAGGTTTGATGATAAGAAATACATCGTAAAACTGAGGAGAGTGTCTTTCCCTTTTGTCTTGATAGGTCGATTTCCGCTTGAAGAAGTAAACTACGTGGGATATGATAGCAAACAAGGAGCTTGCAATGCGGTAGAACATCTGATCGGTCTGGGGCACAAACAAATTGGATTCATTAGTGGATCCTTTGATCTCATAGGCGGTGTTGCTCGTTTTGAGGGATATAAGATGGCTTTGGAAAGGCACAGTTTAGAATACAATAGTGAACTCGTAGCCAAGGGAGATTGGACCCGAGAGGGTGGGTATCAGGCGATGTGCGACTTATTAAATAGAGAAAAGGTTCCCACCGCAGTATTCGCGGCTAATACCCAAATGACAGTGGGGGCTGTAAAAGCGATTAAAGAGAAAGGACTTCAAATACCAAAGGACATTGCTATAGTTGGTTTTGGCGATACTCAATTTGCCTCCTATATTGAACCACCTCTCACTATTGTTAAAGAGCCTACTTACGAGGAAGGTGTTATGGCGGCTGAGATGTTGATCAAGCTTATTAATGGCGAAGAGGTAAAACAACCTCAAGTTATGCTACCAACAAAATTGATAATCAGAGAATCTTGTGGCTTCAAGATGGCCAAAATAATGAAGGGATAAAGAAGGGGGTCTTTTTTTTCCACAAATATGAGAACGATTACAAAACAGAGGTCTGGTCTTCGAAATTAGTCATGAAGGTAGATTCTTACCCCAATGGAGAAGCTAAAATAAGGCCAGGAGGGAGGTGGAAAAGTAAGTAGACCACGAGCTAGGCAAAGAAAAATCATTAATTAAAGGAGGAGAAGGATGAGAAGCATAAAAGCTAAAAAGGAGTTGATTGTAGCTTTCATTTTAATGCTGTCGTTAGTGTTAGCTTTGGGTGGCTCAGCAATAGCCCAGAACAAAATCGTTTACTGGCATAATGAAGGAGGCAACGTTGTGCTGTTTCCTCAGATGAAGGAACAGATAGCAGATTTCGAGGCTAAAAATCCAGATATCAAGGTGGAAATGGTGCACATCGGCTGGGAGATATTCCGCACGAAGCTTAGATTAGCTGTTGATGCTGGCGCGGGTCCGGACATGGCCGAGGTGGGTTATGACACGCCGGTAGTTTATGTCGGTCTGGGGAAAGCTTTTTGCGTCGATGATTATTTTGTAAAAACAGGTTTGAAGTGGACTGATTTTGCTGGCCAACTGGTTGACTCCGCGACTATCGGAGGCAAACACTGGGCAATGCCTTGGAGAGGCGATACCCGGGCGATGTGGCTTCGGACAGACCTGGTACAGCAGGCGGGGCTTTCGTTACCAGAGGATGACACTTGGACCTGGGAAGATTTTAAGGCTTTTGCCAAGAAATTGAGTAATCCAGTAAAAGGCATCTATGGTTATGGTTTCCCAGCTGCCTTGAACGATCAAGACACCTTCTGCTGGTTTCAACCGATTCTCAAGGCTTATGGTGGAGATTTCTATGATGCAGCTTACACCAAATCGCTTTTGAATAACGAAGGTGCGGTGAAGGCATTTGAGTTCTATGCTAGTCTGGTCAATGAAGGCATCGCTCCTAAAGATGTGGTCAACTGGCAACGAAGCGATATGGAGAATATGTTCTATGCCGGTAGACTGGCCATTATGCAAGACCACTTTGGGGCCGGTACAGCGATGAGAACGAAGAATGCAGCCCTTGGGACAAAAATCACCGCCATAAAGGTGCCGCGAGGACCGGTCAAGAAAGCGACCTTCGGCGCTGGAGTTCTTCATCTGGGTTTCGATAAGGGTAAAGCACAAAATGATATTACCTGGAAATTGATGGAGTATATGAGTTGCAATTTCGATGTCCAAAAACAGTACTACAATGAGAAAGATCCCGCGACTGGTTTACTCACCGTTCATAGAGAACCAGCCTTAAGAAAAGCAGCGGTTATGGAAGGTGATTGGCCCTACCCAGGGGATAATATTTGGTACGAGAAGGTCTTCATGACCGAGTCAAAGTACGGTGAGGCACCGCCAAAGATTGTTCCCAGGGAAGGGTTTGGTGTAAATGAACCCATTGCTATGGCCCTTCAGAAGATGTTAATCGAAAATTGGTCTGCTAAGCAGGCGGCTGACTTTGCGGCTGCGGGATACAACAAACAGCTTGCTGAGGCAATCTGGTACCCCGGTAAAAAGTGAGAATGGACGAGGATGGACATTGTGGGGTAAGGGTTGAACACTCCCTTACCCCTTTTTTCTATGGTAAAAAAGCACCATTACAAGGTAAGAAAAAATGAAAAAAATGACCAGAGTAGCTCAGCGGGGTAATTGGCGAAAGGAATCTATAGTTCCATACCTGTATATCTTGCCATCACTTGTGGTAGTAATTAGTGTCCTTATTCTTCCTATACTCTACGGCTCATACCTGAGCTTTTTTGACCCTATTTTAGGAATTAAGGGTATGAAATTTATAGGTTTACTTAACTATAAAAAGTTCGTCACTTCGCCGGAGTTCTTAAATTCTCTTAAGCACAGTCTTCAGTGGGCGGGAGGAGCAATATTAGGGGGGTCGATTATGTCTCTTATGGCGGCAATGCTGATGAATGAACGCTATAGAGGAAGGAACTTTCTGCGAGGGGTTATCCTGATTCCTTGGGTAATTTCGGCGGTGACTGTTGGTTTGGTTTGGGGTTGGATATTTAGTGGAAGCTACGGGTTGCTTAATAACATCTTGTGGAGATTAGGTATGGTGAAAAATATTGACGATATTCTCTGGTTAAGCAATCCCAAGTTGGTACTTTTGATCTGTACGGCTATTGCTGTATGGAGAGGCTTTCCATTTGGCGCAATTGTGTGGCTAGCCACGCTGGAGTCCATCCCAGATCAGCTTTACGAGGCTGCCCAAATAGATGGTGCGAATCGGTTTAATCGGTTTCGATATGTCACCTGGCCAGAGTTAAAACCTGCTTTTGTTCTCGTCAATATTGTGGGAGGTGCAGCAGTTTTTAACTCCTTTGATTTGATCTGGGTGCTAACGAAGGGCGGTCCTTTGAGGTATAGCGAAATCCTTGCCACTCATCTATACAAAGTAGCTTTCTGGGACTTTCGTATAGGAGCAGCTGCAGCCATAAGTGTAATTATGTTTTTAATAACGCTTATTTTTGCTGTGGTATTCTTGTATCTTACGCACCGTAAGGAGGCTTAATAGATGTTAGAGAAAGAAGGCGGGTTAACCAGACAAATTTTTCTTTCTAGTATTACAGGTGTTCTTATCTCACTTATCTTAGGACCTTTCTATTGGATGGTGGTCACTGCTATAAGAAATGTAAACGAAGTTACTACTCTTCCTGTAAAATTCTTTCCTAGACTCTTCAGCCTAGCTGGCTTCAGGGATCTTTTCGGCGTAGGTGGTTTAGTCTGGATGAAAAATTCTTTCATCTTAGCCAGCTTTACACTTTTGTTCTCTTTACTTATAGTAATTCCGGCTGCTTATGCCGTATCTAGATTTAACTTCCCTGGTAGTAGAGTTTATTTGATTATTTTACTCGCCATACGACTCTTCCCCGGTGCGTTGACAGTGATCCCTCTTTATAAAGCACTGCATACACTCGGTCTCTTGGACAATTATCCGGCACTCATCTTCACCTACCTGGGCCTGAGTATTCCTATTCCTATTTTGATTCTACAGACCTTTTTCCACTCAATACCTCGAGAGCTTGATGAGCAAGCGATGATTGATGGCTGTAGTCGTTTGCAGGTCATCTGGAGAATTATAATCCCAGTTAGTCTACCGGGTATAATTGCTATAGGAACATATATTTTTATTGTGGCATGGAATGAGTTTATGTATCCTCTAATCTTTCTGCAGTCGGATAAGTTAAAGCCTTTGCAGGTAGGTATAGCAGGACTAACTGCATACTATGGTCCAGAGATTTATATTGACAGGATGGCGGGTGCAACATTTTCGGTAGTACCGGTTATCATACTATTTTTGTGCTTTAACAAGTATTTGCAGAAGGGGTTGACAAGCGGTGCACTGAAGGAATAATGGGAAGATTCTATAAGAGAGAGGGACCAATGCGGCGTACCCTTGGTGAAGCGTTAAATTATCCAAAAATTCCTAAAAAATGGGCTAACTCTATCATAACCGGAGGTGATGAAGTCTGTCAATTTATTAGTAACTTGATTTTGCAGCAAAGAATGTCTCGGAGAAAGGGGAAAAAGGCTTGTGTGCTAGCTTTTGATGGCTTTCTTGGAGTAGAATGGAAAAACATTGTTCCCAGAGTAGAGGACTTATTGAAAAAAAAGAGTTTAACCGTTAAGGTTATAGATATTACCTCCTACTACAAACTCCCCACCGAAATTGAAAATATGATTAAGCCATGCTTAACCAACGATTCTCATTTTGGTTTTGTGTTTAAAGGAAGACTAAAGGATTTTTTCGATATTATCCGTCTGGAAGCGTTAAGGAAGGAGATGAAGAAGTATAAAAGGAAAAAGTCCGTAAAGTCTTTACCGGACGTGTTAATATGCTATGGTACGGGTGCAGCTATGCCATGTCTTAGGTCTTTTTATGATGTCCTTTTCTATGTAGATATCACCCGGGAATCGTTGCTTAGACGCATCGAAGACAAGAAAGTTCCTCCCCCGGGATCTAAGGCAAATAGCTTATCAACCCATCTATTCATCAAGCGGCTTTATTATGTGGACTATCAGATATTAAAGAGTCATAAAAAATACCTCCTTAAGCATATGGATTGGTATATAGATGGTAATGAGGATTTAAAATTTTTTTCCCGAGATATATATAACGGGATTTTATCTATCCTTGCTCAGTACCCATTCAGGCTTAACCCCATCTATATCTCCGGAGTTTGGGGAGGTCAGGAAATGAAGAGAATCAGAAAATTGCCAGAGTCAATGCCAAATTGTGCTTTTGCTTTAGAAGTTATTCCCCAGAAGCAGAGTTTCAAAGTCGTGGTAGGGAAAGCTGTTGTGGAGATGCCCTTTTATAACCTTCTCTGGAATCAACCCATGAAAATTTTAGGCAGTGAAGCAGCTAAGAGTTTTCGCGGGAATTTTCCCATCACCCTCAATTACGATGACACCTGCCAGGGAGGACACTTAGCCATACAGGTTCATCCCAACGGAACCTATCTCAGAAAACATTTTAATGAGCAGATGCGTCGAGATGAAACTTATTATGTAGTTAAGACCTATCCGGGAGCTAAGACATATCATGGATTAAAAGAGGAGACTGATTTAAAGGAGCTATTCCAGTTATGTGTGCAAGCAGAAAGGGAAAAAATTCCATTCAATCAAGACCTTTATATCAACAGTTGGCCAAGTAAAGTCGGTGATTTTTTTTTAATACCCGCCGGGACAATTCATGCTTCTGGACGTAACCAGTTAGTACTGGAAATTGACACAGATCCCAGTAAAAACGCAGCAGAATATACATTTCATCTTTATGATTATTTAAGGCCTGACCTGAATGGTAAATTCCGTGCGATTCACATTGAACATTCCTTTCACCAGATTAAACCCTATAGAAGAACTAAATGGGTTGCTAAACATTTGAAGCAGCCGCCAAGGTTAATTAGAAGTGATAAGGATGGGGCTGAGTATCTCTTAGGCGAATTTAGAGGTATGTATTACAAAGTACATCGGCTGGAATTTGCAAGTAAAATAAACGATGATACCAAAGGGAAATTTCATATTTTAACCTTAGTTGAAGGAGAAAAGGTAATTGTCAAATCTCAGGAACATCCTGAAAGACAATACGAGCTACATTTTACAGAGACTGTTATCATTCCGGCCTGTCTGGGAAGATACTCCGTTATAAATTTGGGCAAGGGGTTTTGCAAACTCACGAAAGCTCTCTTAAAGTAAAGCTAATGCATACTGGAAAAAATAAGTGTGTTATAGCTCTGGATGTTGGGGGCACATCTTTAAAGTGGACTTTAATTGATCTTAATAATGTAGATAGTTCTATTCCGATAAATTGTTTCCAGAAGGTCTCAATTGATTCGGAAGCTTCTGCTGAAGTGTTAATTAGAACCTTTGTGCAGACGATAAAGATGGCGTTTCAAAAGGCAAGGGCACTAAGGCTTGAAGTAGTTGGCATAGGGATAAGTATGCCCGGACCTTTTGATTATGAAAAAAGTATCAGCTTAATGACCCATAAGTTTAGAGGAATCTACGGAATAGACTTGAAGCACAAACTTATTCAACTTTTACAATTGGAAGAAGAATTCCCTATTCAGTTTGAACTGGATAGTGAAGCATTTTTGATAGGAGAAGCGTGGCGTGGAGCTGCTCAGAATTACAATCGTATAATAGGACTTACCCTGGGGACGGGTATTGGATCATCCTTTATGATTAATGGCCGAATTGTAAAGGAGGGACCAGGGATACCCCCTAAAGGAGCAATATGGTGTTTACCATACGAAGATGGAATAGTTGAGGATAAAATCTCTCAACATGGCATCCTCAAGAGATACCAGGAGCTCGGAGGAAATTACTCAGAAATTCTGGAAGTAGAGAAGATCTCCTCTCGAGCTTTAAAAGGCGACAAGATTAGCTCGCAGGTATTTAAGGAATTTGGCCTCGTGCTTGGGAAGGTATTAAAACCCATTGTTTCACAATTCAGAGCGCAATGTTTAGTCCTTGGAGGTCAAATTTCCAAAAGTTTTTCTCTTTTTGCAGATCCTTTAAAAAAAGAACTACGATCTGTTCCTGATTTAAAGAAGGTTACCTCTAGTAATTTGTTTGACTTGAGTGCACTTTATGGGGTGGCAAAGAGGTTCATTCGGCCTGGAAAGTAAAATACTAATCAAAAAAAGTTCAAAGATTGGCAAGGAGGAATTGTTGTGTCAGAAAAGGGTAAAGTAACAAGGCTCATAGGTAAAAATCAGGTGGAAGTTTTCGAAGAGGAACTCCCAGAACTTAAGGATGATGGTATTCTCATGGAAGTAGGGTTAGGGGGTATATGTGGGACGGATATACACATTATGGAGATTGCAGATAGAGAAACATTTAAAGATCGTTTACCCATGACTTTAGGACACGAGGTTACAGGTATAATAAGCAAAATAGGAAAAAAAGCTAATGAAAGTATGATGTGTGATGTTCCTTTAAAGGAGGGAGATAAGATTGTTATTTATGTGTTTTTGCCCTGTAACAACTGTTGGTGGGATAGAAAGTTTGGTGGAGACCACACTTTGATTTGTGAAAACTCACGTCCTGGTTATTTTTCACATTCAGAAAAATGGCCTTACTTTGTGGGCGGGTGGGGAGAATATATGTATGTTCAGCCCGGCACCTGGATTTGGAAGATACCAGAGGATGTTCCATTCGAGGTAGCGGTCTTAACAGAGCCTTTTTCTATGGGTATTAGAGCAGTAGAAAAGGCTTTATCTTTACCCGCATGGAAAAATCTTCAAACTATGAGCTTCGGAGGAGTGGTAGTAGTCCTCGGTTCAGGAGCTATAGGTATCCTCACCGCTATAGCTGCTAAGATTGCTGGAGCTGGAAAAGTCATCTTATCGGGAGGACCAAAGAAAACTCTACAAATTGCTCAGGAGATAGGAGCTGCTGATGAGGTGATAGATATCTTTGAAACTACTCCTGAGGACCGTATAAAAAAAGTGAAAAAAATTTCCGAAGGAGGGTATGGGGCCGATGTGGTCTTTGAGGCTGCAGGTGTCCCCAATGCCTTCCTTGAAGGCTTGGAGATGACCAGAAAATTGGGAACTTTTGTAGAGCTGGGATGCCTTATAGATGATGGACGGACTGTTGCTCTGAATATAGCTAAACAGATTGTTCGAAAAGATATTACTTTATACGGAGTTGTATCTCAGCCTCCTCAGCATTTTACCAAATCCTTGAAGGCAATGGAGGCCTTTGGAGATCGTTTTGATTTTGGTCGCATTGTCACTGACAAGTTTCCCATAGAGAAAATCAAAGATGCCCTTAGTTTAGCTAGAGACCCCCATAATAAGGGAATTAAGATAGCCCTTATGGGGAAAGCTTATAAATGATTATCTGATAGGAGAAAAAGGGTAAGTGCATCTTTACAATCAAGGCTCAAGCAACCGCAATTACAGAATAAAAAGGAGGAGAAGCATGGAATATAAACAGTTAGGGAATACTGGAGTTAAGGTTTCTGAACTTTGCCTTGGAACAATGACCATTGGTCGAGAAACTGATGAAAAAACATCTCGAGAGATTATATTCCGCTTCTTAGATAAGGGAGGAAACTTCATCGATACCGCTGATATTTACGGTTCTGTCCCCGGTGCCTCGGAAGAAATTGTAGGACGGGCACTTGAGGGTAAACGATCTAAGGTAATTCTGACTACCAAGGTGGGTTTTGGTACTGGCCCTGGTCCCAATGATAGAGGACTTTCCCGAGTTCACATTATGGAGGCAATAGACGCTAGTCTACATCGGTTACAGACTGATTACGTCGATTTTTACTTCGTTCATTGCTGGGATGGAGTAACTCCCATAGAGGAGACTTTGGCAACACTGAACGAATTAGTTAAAGTGGGCAAAGTACGTTACATAGGTGTTTCTAACTTTAGTGCTTGGCAGTTAATGAAAGCCCTGGGAATAAGTGACCGCTGGGGATGGCAAAGATTTGTCTGTTTGCAACCCCAATATAACCTTCTAGTGAGGGATATAGAAAGAGAGCTAATCCCTCTATGTCGTGAAGAGGGGCTGGGAATTGTTACCTGGGCTCCTCTTGCTGGTGGTTTTCTCTCTGGTAAGTATACTTCCATGAACCCTTTACCTAAGGATGGTCGGTTAGTTCGTGTAAAAAAGGAGGATACCGATAGCTGGGAACGAAGGGCTACCGAGAGAAATTTCTGTATCCTCAAAGTAGTTGAGGAAGTTGCTAAGAAGCGAGGGAAAAAATGTGCCCAGGTAGCACTGGCTTGGATATGTCTTCAGCCCGGGATAACAGCACCAATTGTTGGCGCACGCACCGTAGAACAATTGGAAGATAACTTGGGTTGTCTTGGTTGGAGGCTTACCGAGGAAGAACTTAAGGCTTTAGGTGAAGTTAGCCAAATTGAGGAGGGTTATCCTTATCGTTTCATTCGTGAGTTGAGTAGAAAGTAAACCTGTACTTTTAACCATATAAGGGTTAGAATCTTTACCTTGTTTCCCAAGTCTTTAATGGATTATAAATAAAGCTTGCTTACTTCCCTCTAGGAAGAAAGCTCTGCGTTAGTTTCAACTGAATAATAGACTGCTGGTTGGTTAATAAGGATATAAAAGCTACTAAAGTTGAAAATTGCTAGGGAAGAGGAAGGTCATTAATGTTAAAAGCTATACTGGAAAAGCCATTCAAGATTAAGCTTTTAGAGTCAGACGTTCCAGCACCAAAGAGAAAAGAAGTGTTAATAAAGGTACTCGTCGCAGGCATATGTGGATCTGATCTCCATGCATATAGAGGCACACAACCCTTTATGACTTACCCCAGAGTTTTGGGACACGAGATAGCCGGTGAGATTGCTGAAATAGGAGAAGATGTCAAGGAGTTACGAAGAGGGGATTTAGTTACTGTGGACCCTGTATTTAGCTGCGGAAAATGCTATGCATGTAGAATCGGAAGAGGGAATTGTTGCAGGGATGTAAAGGTTATGGGTGTTCATGTTGATGGTGGTTTCAGTGAATATATAACGGTGCCGTCCAATACCGTTTATAAAGCCCCAGATGGTATACCCTCTGAGGTTTTGGTATTGACTGAGCCATTGTCGATTGGGGTTCAAGCAAGTAATCGTGGAAATATATCCGGCGAAGATAAGGTTGCAATTTTAGGTGCTGGAACCATAGGATTAGCATCTTTATTGATTGCTAAAACCAAGAATTGTAAAGTAATTATAGCCGACCTTATTCCGAATAGACTAAAGCTAGCTAAGGAATTAGGAGCCGATAGAATAGCAAATCTAAGAGAAGAAGATTTAATGGAAGTCATCACTGAGTTTACAGGAGAAGATGGTCCTTCCGTAGTTATTGAGGCTACAGGCACCTCTCAAGCCGTTGAGGATTCGATAAAAATAGCCTCTCCTGCGGGGAGAATAGTCATTTTGGGATTGACGAATAAATCTGTAAAGATTTTCCCCGTGGAGTTAATAAGAAAAGAACTGGATTTCAGGGGATCGAGACTCAATAATAAGTTGTTTCCTTATACTTTAGGTCTTTTACCCTCTATAGAAAGTAAAGCAAGAAAATTAATTACCCATAGATTTCACATCAAAGATATTAATGCGACATTCGAATCATTGAATAAAAATCCAGAAAAAGTCGTTAAAGTTCTCTTGGTTTTTACTAGAAGTCATTGATTTTTGGCTGGTGACCAAGGGTCCCCATATGCCTGCTTAAGTTTTCTTAGAAAATTTAGGTGGGTAAGAAGGCGGTTTTTTGGTAGAATGAAGGTATATGAAAGAAATAACAAACAATGAATTAATTTTAAAAGCTAAAGAAATAGCGAAATTTCATAAGGTATCCGATTATGTTAGAATTGGTGAGGTCGGGTGCGCATTGGTTACTAACAAAAATAATATTTTCCTTGGTGTAAGTATTGATGCTGGTTGTGGGATTGGTTTTTGTGCAGAACATAACGCTATTGCAAATATGGTTACCAACGGAGAATATGAAATTAAAAAAATAGTAGCTGTAACAAATAATGGAACGATTTTACCTCCTTGCGGAAGATGCAGGGAATTAATTTATCAAATTAACGAAAAAAACTATGATACCGAAGTTATCATTGAAGAAAATAAGGTAGTTAAGGTCAAAGAATTATTGCCCAATCCCTGGCAGAAATATCTATAATTGCTGCTCTATCAATATTCCAATTAATGAGTCATGGGAGTTAACGCTCCACTGCCACGATAGCTTTATTTCCACATAAAAAAGCCCTTTGACTTAATCGCCAAAGGGCTTTTTATATGTGGGACAAAAGGTTGGCGTCATCAAGGGTGACAGGGAGCAATTAAGGAATTAGGCTGCTACCTTCAAGGGGACATCCAATGTTTTTTCAACATTTATAGTTGTTTCCTTTTGCACTGTCTTTTTCCCTTCCTGGACTGTTTCGACCGAAGTTTCCCGCCGGATAATTTTAACAGGTATTACCTCCTTTTTTGCTTGGTAAGACTGGTTTATCACATTTTTAAGGTCATCCAACTTTTGTATGGATACATGGACTATTTCCACTATCACATCTCCGAACAGTATTCCTCCCTTTTCTGCAGGACCTCCGATCGCTACATTTAAAACCAATAACCCTACGCCTGGTGGAAGGCCTAAAAGGGTTGACTGTTTAGAAGTAAGCGGCGCAACGTTAACTCCTATTGCCTCTTTTTTAAGATCTCGGCCCCGCGCCATGGCAAGTGTGGCTAATGCATCGGCAAGTTGATAGACGCACTTCTTATCACGAGCCCTTATGGAGACTCCTTTATTTCCTTCAAGAGCCACACCCAGCGCCCACTTAAACTGTCTATTAAGAGTAGGAAGGTAGTAAGTCTCCAGGTTTAAAAGCTCGTTAAACGGGATAATGAACATATCCTTTTTCTGTTCAGTAGACGTTCTGGTTTGATAAGATCCTCCATAGGTAGGGACATAGGTCCACCCGACGAAGAACCCTCCCGTGGAGGGGACATATTCTTGCCATTCGGTTGTCTCTGTCCACTCCCACTTTGCTCTCAGTCCATAGGGGTCAACCTCCAGGGATGAAAAATTAAGTCCAGCGTTGTATTCAACAAAATCGCCCTCCAGATTCTTTATCGTGCCTATAGCCTCCTCAACTGATGCCATTTTTTGAGGAGTATAATAGTACCATTCAATTCCGCTGGGAGATGGCCAGACTGGCGGTGGCGTGGTTACCTGCGAAGTGGTTGCGCAGCCTACCAAGAAAACCATGAGTATGCACACTATCCCACCAAAGATTTTTTCCCTCATAATCCTCCTCTCTTTCTCTTAAAATACTTACTTTTAACAGAGGCTGAATTCAACCTCTTTTTCACTGCCTCTTTTTCCTCTTATTGATTCCTCTATTTATATTTTACCACTATTTAAAAGATTTGCCAGTTTTTGATAGCTCTGGAGTTTTACCCACCTGTTAGCCGAAGTTGCCATCATTGTCCTAAGGACACTCCTAGTTCAAAAGCTTTGCGGAGTGAGTCATCTCGCTTTCTGGCTCCTTCCCCACGGTCAGAGTCCGTAACAACCAAAGTCTCTACCAACTTCACATTGGCATCCTTGCACCAGAGCCTTATCATTGCCAGCGCGTGTTCAGGGCTTCTCGAAAAGTCAGCTACCCAGATAAAGATGCCTTTCTTCCTTTTCCTGATCCTAGATTTGAATATCACCTTACCACCTGGGAGCGTAACGGTGGGTTCGAACTACTGATCCAGGAAAATGAAAAGGCCGACTGGAAAAAATTGGTCTCGTGGGATTCGGAAAACAGCTTAACCAGTGGCCCAGTTAGTTTTTCCAAAGATGGTAACTATATCTATCTACTGGATTCTCGAAACGTCAACGCTGGCCGTTTGATCAAGATAGAAATTGCCACCGGGAATATGGAAGTAATAGCCCAAGATCCACACTATGACGTCAGCGGATTGATGATTCATCCGGATACATACGAAATCCAGGCAGTTGCTTTCTATAAAGCAAGAAACGAATTGGTCGTGTTGGATGAATCAATAAAAAGTGATTTCGACGCCATTGCAAAACTTGATCACGGAGACTTTTTTATTTACGACCGGAATAACGCCGACGATACCTGGCTAGTGGTTTTTACCAAGGATAACGGGCCGGTATCCTATTACGCCTTTGACCGGAAAATGCAAAAAGGGACTTTCCTTTTTGACCATATGCCCGATCTGAAAAAGTATACTTTAGCACCAATGGAACCAATATCTTTCACTTCACGAGATGGATTAACTATTCATGGCTATATCACCTTTCCTCCGGGAAAGGGCAGAACCAACCTACCTATGGTATTAAATGTGCACGGTGGCCCCTGGTTCCGTGATACTTGGGGATACAATCCCGAAGCCCAATGGTTGGCTAACCGAGGCTATATCTATCTGCAGGTTAATTTTCGTGATTCAGCAGGTTATGGGAAGGAGTTTTTGAATGCTGGAAACAAAGAATGGGGCGGGAAGATGCACAATGACTGGTTGATGCCGTCAACTGGGCGGTCCGGCAGGGCATTGGCGATCCAGAGAGGGTTGCCATCTACGGTGGTTCTTATGGCGGGTATGCTGCTCTGGTGGGGACTACTTTCACACCTGACCTCTTCCGCTGCGCGGTAGATATCGTGGGCCCCAGCAACCTTATGACTTTTATTAAAACGATTCCTCCTTATTGGTCCACTTTACAGGCCACATTTTACAAGAGGGTTGGCAATCCGGAAAGGGAAGAAGAATTCTTGATTTCACGCTCTCCGCTCTTCAAAGTTGAGCAGATAAAGATACCTATTTTGATTGCTCAGGGAGCTAACAATCCCCGAGTCAAACAAGCGGAATCTGAACAGATAGTAGAGGCAATGAAGAATAAAGGAATCGAATACGAATATATGCTCTTCCCCGATGAAGGTCACGGATTTGCTAAACTAGAAAACCGCCTCAAATTTTATGCCGCCGCAGAAAAATTCCTCGCAAAGTATTTGGGTGGCCGTTATAAGGATAACCCTTAAGGTTTCTGTTCAGAAAATTTTGTTAGGAATGGGGGGTCGACAAATACCATTTAATTTACTTCGAACTCCTTTTAGATAATCAAGATTACCTGTTTTCTCATGGAATCGCTACTGCTGTTTGATAATCCTTGAAATCTTCGCTTTTAGTTTATTTTCCTATTTTCCACCGCAAAATTTCTTATTTTTAGATCCTCTTCCTGGTACATACGGAATAATTAAATAATTTTTTTAATATTATCCATAAATAATCCTTTCAGTTGCTGAATAGATATTCATCTTTTTGTCACGCACAAATCCTACAAGTGTCAAATTGTATCTCCTTGCCAGTTTAATCGCCTCATCAGTAGATGCGCTTATGGAGATAAGATAGGGAATTTTAAATTTTATAATTTTAAGAACAATCTCAGAAGTTATTCTACCACTTATGAGCATAAGCTTATGAGAAAAATCAAGATTTTTTAATAATGCCTGGCCAATTACTTTGTCCACTGCATTGTGTCTTATTATATCATCGCGAAAGATTAAAATCTTTTTATTGCTGCAGAGGGCTGCACTATGCACTCCGCCTGTGCGTTTAAACTCTGAGGAATAATTTTGAAATCTTCTCATCAGTTTGATTATATCCCTTGCCTTCACTTTAAAATCAGTGTTGATTTTCGATATACTTTTTGACTTTAGTCTGTGATGAGGGAAGATTTTGATTTGCGCACTTCTTTTTTGTTTGCTGATTAAAATCTGCTTTACATCTAAAATGCTTTTGATAAATCCATGGGAATATAAAAATCCATAAACCAAATCTTTAAGATGATAAGGACTAACTAAAAGGGTACTTTTTTCTTTTTTATTAACCTTAATTTTTAATGACCACTCTTCGGTCACAAAATCATCCGTGGTTTTTTTCCTAGCATCATTTATCTTTATAATTTTAAATCTCTTCATTTTTTAAAGTTAAAAAGATTCTATCTCCGCAATTACGCTGGTAGATTGAACCAGTAACCCTATTTAATATATTTTATCACAGAGGGTAAGTAAGTCAATTTCGAGGAAATCGAGGTCGGGATATCCAAGGAACTTCTATAAAATAAATGGTATTCTATAATGTAGAGGAACTAAATATAAATATTGAAAATATATGGAGAAGAATCCGAGGGTATATCCAGATTAAAGAGAGGAAAGTATGAAGGTTAAGGATCCTGTTTGTAGGATGACGGTGGAGGATAAAGAAGTTACTATAACTAAAACCGAGTGGGTCTGCCCTATGCACCCCGAAATAGTTCGGGACTCTCCCGGAAGCTGTCCTATTTGTGGCATGGCACTTGAACCGCGAGCAGTTATGCCTGAAGAAGAAAACCCTGAACTTATCGATATGACACGTCGCTTTAAGGTCGATGTGGCTCTGATAATACCCTTAGTTTTAATTACCATGTCCGGCTTGATACCCGGATTCTCACTTGTGCGGCTGATCCCTTCCCCGATTCTCATGTGGCTGGAACTTGTTCTGGCAACGCCTATTATCCTATGGGGCGGCTGGCCTTTTTTTGTCCGTGGATGGAAGTCAATTATTAACCGCAGCCCAAACATGTTTACGTTAATCGGTCTGGGTGTGGCTATTGCTTACGTTTATAGTGTGATAGCGACTTTCCTGCCCGATATATTCCCTTCCTCCTTCCGCAGCGAGGGAGGCGAAGTAGGTAGATATTTCGAGGCCGCCGCGGTAATTGTAACACTGGTTCTTTTAGGTCAGGTCCTGGAATTAAAGGCCAGAAGCAAAACCACTGCCGCTATAAAGGCTCTATTGGGACTGGCACCAAAGACGGCGCGGCTTATCAGAAATGGGACGGAAGAGGATATCCCCCTTGACCAAATAAATCCAGGTGATTTGCTCAGAGTGCGTCCCGGTGAAAAAATCCCGGTGGATGGCATAGTGGTTGAGGGGCTGAGTTCGGTTGACGAATCAATGATTACCGGTGAGCCCATCCCGGTGCAGAAAGTGAAGGGAGACCGGGTAATCGGCGCTACAGTCAATGGCACCGGCACTCTAATTATGAGGGCGGAGAAGGTAGGTGCGGAAACACTTCTTTCGCAAATTGTCCGCATGGTAGCTGAGGCGCAACGAAGTCGTGCTCCTATTCAAAAGTTAGCCGACATAGTAGCTGGTTACTTCGTCCAGATTGTGGTGGTAATTGCAGTAATAACCTTCATTGGATGGGCATTATTTGGGCCCGAGCCTAAAATGGCCACGGCGTTAGTAAATGCCGTGTCGGTCCTGATCATAGCGTGCCCCTGCGCTCTGGGGTTAGCAACCCCGATGTCCATAATGGTAGCTATGGGTAAAGGTGCAACCGCAGGTGTTCTCTTTAAGAATGCCGAGGCCATCGAGGTGATGAAAAAAGTGGACACTCTGGTTGTGGACAAGACGGGGACCCTCACTGTGGGGAAACCAAAGGTGGTAGAAGTCTTCGCCACTAGCGGTTTTGATGAGAAGAAAATACTTTATTATGCCGCCAGCCTTGAGCGGGGAAGCGAGCACCCACTGGCAGCAGCAATTGTATCGGGGGCAAATGAGAAAAATATAACCCTTACTAATGTTAAATCGTTTAAATCTTTAACCGGTAAAGGGGTTATCGGTAAAGTAGACGGCCGCAAAGTAGCGCTTGGTAATATAAAATTGCTCGATGACCTCCACCTAAATGCAGGTGAACTGTTGGAAAAGGCGGAAATGTGGCGAGAAGGCCGAACAGTGATGTTTGTTGTGGTGGGGGGAAAGGCAGTCGGACTTATTGGGGTAGCAGATCCCATAAAAGATACTACCCCGCCAGCCATCCAGCAACTCCATAGCGAAGGGGTAAATATCGTAATGCTTACCGGTGACAGCCGCACCACTGCCGAGGCCGTCTCCAAGAAACTTGGTATTGATGAAGTAATTGCTGAGGTATTACCTGACCAGAAAATTGAGGTCATTAAGCGACTGCAAAAAGAAGGAAGAATAGTGGCTATGGCGGGAGACGGCATAAACGATGCACCGGCTCTTACTCAGGCTCATGTGGGAATAGCAATGGGTACCGGAACCGATATTGCTATGGAAAGCGCAGGTGTTACATTGGTTAAAGGTGACCTCCGTGGTATCGTAAGGGCAAGACGTTTAAGCAGAGCCACTATGGGCAATATCAAGCAGAACCTTTTCTGGGCATTCTTTTACAATACATTAGGAGTCCCGGTAGCAGCGGGTGTCCTTTACCCATTTTGGGGGATTTTACTCAGCCCCATCTTCGCTGCTGCTGCCATGAGCTTCAGCTCCGTCTCCGTGGTGGGTAATGCTCTCCGACTGCGCCGAGCCAAACTTTAAAAATAAGATACAGAAATTCTTAACTGATAGGGATTCCATAAGACAACAAATTATATCGCTATTCCTATTGACTCCTCCTCTCTTTTAGGCTTTGATGCTTCCGGCCAGGAGGCCTCTTATCATATGTTTCTGAAAGATAATGAAGATAATCAGTGGCGGCAATATACATAAAACGGTACCCGCCAATAAACCGCCCCAGGTAATAGTTGCTGCTCCAATAACCCCAAAAGGCCAACGCTGGCAGTTCTTACATTATTGGCATGACTCAAATAATTGCTAAGAAGACGGTTTTTGGGTAGAATGAAGCATATGCGACAATGGAATAAAATATATAAACGGTATGGTAAAGTTTTTACAAAAATCCAAAAAGATGTACTAAAAATTGTAAAGACGTTTAAAAAACGCAATATTAAAAGAGTTCTTGATTTAGGCTGTGGTTCCGGTAGGCACACAGTTTACTTAGCAAAAAACGGTTTTAAGGTCTATGGAATTGACATTGCCGAAGAAGGAATCAAAATTACAAAAGAATGGTTGAAAAAAGAAAAACTGCAGGCGAATCTTAAAATCGGTTCTATCTATAAAAGATTACCATACCAAGATAATTTTTTTGATGCCGTTATTTCCACTCACACCATTCATCATGCAAGGATTAAAACTATTCGAAAAGCAATTAGAGAGATAGAAAGAGTATTAAAACCAAAGGGTTTGATTTTTATAACCGTCCGCAAAAGAAAATTTAAAAAATTCAGGCCCAATTTAGAAATAATTGAGCATTTTGAAAAACAGAAAACAAGATACAAAGTAATTGAGCCTAGAACTTATGTTCCTATAGAAGGAGGAGAAAAGGGATTAATACACTATCTTTTTAATAAAGAATTAATAAGAAAAGAATTTAATCATTTTAAAATTTACACTATTTGGATTGATTCTAACGGAAGACATTATTGTTTTTGGGGGGAATTACGTTCCATCCTCCGACCTTCCTGATTACAAATCAATGAAATTATCTTTAAGGAGGATTTTGATGCGAAAAAAAATTTTAATAGCAGGGCTGGTAGTGGTAATTACTATTTTTCTTGTTAGTATTGCCCGTCCGGAAACAGATTATCAGATTGGCGATCTTATGGTGACCTTTCCTCAGGGTCCATGGCAAATAATAAAAGCGGACAAAGACGAATTAATACTTAAGATAATGACTTTTGAACCAGTGGTTAGAAGATACGAATTCATCACCCACGAACTAATTAGCGTCCGTTGTTGTGAAAGCACCGAAGTTATTTCCGATAATAAGCGGTCCCAATATTTATCAGACGAAAAGGCTCAACTGATAAATGTTCTTGGTTTGTTGATGCAAAAATTCCTTCTGGAAGGATTTGAGATCAAGGAATCTTCTTTTATAGAAGTTGCCGGAGCAGAGGCCTATAGATTTGAACTTATCAGGGAAAAAATACCTCTCGCGCAATGGCTTAAAGGGGACTTTATTCGATACGCATCCCATATTGTAGTTTGCAGAAAAGATTGGTATCTCATCACCTATTGTAATTTTGATAATCCTTTTGCCGGGCCCCATTTTGCAGATTTCGCAATACTCCTTGATAGCCTTAAATTTATAAATTAACTATTATAATCGGGAAAAGGCGTAAAAAATTGCTAAGAAAATTGTTTCCTGGTAAAATAAAAATGATGAAGAATATCCAAAATTCTAAAGGAAATAAAGAAACGTAAATTTTAAGTTAGGGATAAGAAAGGTAAAGAAAAGAAGTTTCAATCTGGGAATAGAAATGGGAGGTAGAAAGTGGCTCCACAAAAGAAGTTTTTAACTTCTTTATGCCAAATTTGCGAGAATGTGGTTTCCGCTACCGATTATAACGAGGCTTTATTTTCCTTAGTTAAAAATGCTACTAAGTGCCTTAAGACTAAAGCCAGTTCTATAAGATTGCTTGATAGGACCGGCAATACTTTAGAAATCGTTGCCTCTTTTGGACTTTCCCAATGGTATTTAAAGAAGGGCCCGGTGGAGGTCGATAAAAGTCCCCTTGATAAATTGGTTCTGAGTGGCAAGATCGTTCAGATTAAAGATGTGACTAAAGATAAGCGTTTCCAGTACCCCCGGGAAGCAAAGAAGGAAGGGATTAAGTCGGTTTTATGTCTTCCCCTTAAGGTCAGGAAAAGGTGGTTAGGTATTCTGCGGATTTATACCGGGAAAGAACGAGTCTTCGGTGAAGAGGAGATTTCTTTCATAAGTACTCTTGCTTCCCAGGGAGCGGTGGTGATTAATAATGCTCAGAGATATCAGAGGCTGAAGCGACTTTATGAAATTGGCAAAACTATAACTTCTCACTTAGAAATAGAGAAGGTGCTTTATATTATCTGTCAGAATGCTGCCGCAGACATTTCCGCTAAAGGATCCTCAATTTTACTAATTAACAAAGAGACTGGAGAATTAGAGTATGCAGCCACTTATGGACTCAGTGAGCAATTCATCAGAAAAGGGCCCATCAAAGGAGACAGATCAATAACGGAGTGTCTTAAGGGGAAAGAGGTAATAATTGAAGATGCCTGCCGGGATGAAAGAATCCAGTATCCGGAGGCGGTTAGGCAGGAAGGGATAAAGTCCATAATCTGCATTCCTCTTAAGGTAAAGGAAAAAGTCACCGGAACGCTCCGGATTTATACTGCCTACCAGTATAAATTGCTTCCCGAAGATGTAGAATTTCTCAATATACTGGCGGATTTTGGTGCCATTGCCATTGAAAATGCCAGACTCTACCAGCACGTGAAAATCGAATATGAGGAATTAGCTAAGAGTGTTTGGGAATGGTATAGTTGGGGTGAAAGACAACCACGAATTTAAGAATGAATAGTAGTTATGTATTGGGAATAAAGGATTTATTAAGTTGGTTAGACAGCCTTGGCGATGAATTTAACCTCTTCGGTCCAGTCTTAAAGAAAAGAGGGCAGGTGGTTTTTGAAAAGTTAGAAGAAGTTAAAGATTTATATCTCGATTATCACTCCACCATGGTAAGCCCTCGCAAATTTATTTATCCCCCTGAGCAAGATCTCTTTTTGATAAACCGCGACAATTATCAATTTCATACTATAATGCCTCCCGGCGAAAGAAGCAGTATCATCCTGGGAATGCATCCCTGCGATATGCACGCCCTAACCGTATTGGATAGAACTTTCTCCGGAGACTTTAAAGACTTTTATTATCACAAATTAAGGGAGAGAACATTAACCATAGTATTGAATTGTAATAAGGCCTGCGATAATGGCTTTTGTTCATCAATGGGGACCGGTCCCTTCTTAAAGATAAAAAAAGGTTATGATATAGAGTTAACCGCTCTGATGGAAAATTACCTGCTGGAATTCGGTTCTGAAAGAGGGGAAAATTTGGTCGAAAGAGCTAAGAATCTAAAGAAAGCAACCAGAAAAGATTTTAAAGAGAAATTAAGTTTGGAGAAGAAAGCAGGAGCTTCTTTTTTTAAATGGATAGATATCAAAGATTTGCCGGCATTACTTATGAGAAATCTTGACCATTCAGTATATAAAGAAACTGCTGAGGCAAGGTGTTTGGGTTGTGCCAACTGTACCATGGTCTGTCCTACTTGTTATTGCTATAATATTGAGGATTATACTTCCTTCGATCTGAAAACAACTTTAAGAAAACGACAATGGGATTCCTGTCAAGAATTGAACTTTGCTAAGGTGCACGGGGGAAATTTCCGTTCCTCCCGAGAAGCGCGCCTCCGGCAATTTGTGACTCATAAGTTAAGTACCTGGGTTGAACAATACGGCTGTTTTGGATGCGTAGGCTGTGGTAGGTGTATTACCTGGTGTCCTACCGGTATTGATTTAACCGAAATAGCTAAGGAAATCCAGGAGGATTACCAAAGAGGCAAGGCCCGATGAGTAAAGTAGAAGTAATAAATAGACTTCTTCCCAAGTTAGCGATTATGGAAGAGAAGACCTGGGAAACGGCGGATACCTGTTCATTAAAAATTACAATGGCGGAAGATGAAAATTTCTCCTTTAGCCCGGGCCAGTTTAACATACTGGGCCTTCCCGGATATGGCGAAGCAGCTATATCTTTCAGTTCTCTGGTCATGAATAATAAAAGTTTTTTTCACACCATAAGATTAGTGGGAAATGTAACCCGGGCAATATGCCAGCTTAATCAAAGCGATAAGTTAACAGTGCGAGGTCCCTACGGTAATGGTTGGCCTCTGGAAAAAGCGGCGGGGAAAAATTTAATAATTGTGGCTGGCGGTATTGGTATGGCTCCCCTAAGGTCAGTAATCTATTATCTATTACAAAATAGAAAGAGATTCGGGAAAGTGTTTCTTTTATACGGAGCAAAGAATGAGGAATATATACTGTATAAAGAAGAAATAAAAAGTTGGTCGGAGTTAACAGATATTTCTATGTGGCTTTCGGTTGACGAAAAGCCCAAGGAGAAATTTTTGGACCTTCAGGTGGGGGTGGTAACCACTTTATTGAATAAAATTGATGTTCCTTTATCCGATTCTCTCACCTTTACCTGCGGACCAGAATTAATGATGCGATTTGTTGCCCGGAATTTAATCTTAAAAGGACAAAGTGGTAATGATATATTTGTATCCCTGGAAAGAAGAATGAAATGCGGTATTGCTCACTGCGGGCACTGTCAAATAGGAGCCAAGTATGTCTGCAAGGACGGTCCAGTATTCTCTTATTCCGATATAAAGAGATTTGCCGATACTCTACTTTAGTAAAAAGGGAATAATTAGATGGAAAAACCGAAGATCGGAATATTTAAATATAGCTGCTGTGCGGGATGTGAATTTCAATTAATTTATTTCCAGAAAAATATATTAGAGACTCTGGGAGCGGTTGATATTCTATATTGTAAGATGCTTCAGTCCGGTGGAATAGAAGAGGAACCATTGGATGTGGCGCTGATTGAAGGCACAATAACTGAAGCCTGGCAGGCCGCACAGTTAAAAAAGATTAGAGAAATAAGCAAGCATCTTATCCCCATTGGTTCTTGTGCCGTTTGTGGGGGTATACCCGCCATAAAAAATATTTCCCAAGAGCTGGAAGTAGAGAAGAGAGTTTACCAGGATACATCTCTTATCCACTCCCTAAAGGCTCATCCGGTAGACCATTACGTTAAAGTAGATGGATATGTTAAAGGCTGCCCGATGGGGGAAAGAGACCTTACAGAATTGGTGATATCTCTTTTACTTAATAAAAGGGCTGATTTATTAGAATACTGTGTATGCGTGGAGTGCAAACTTAAAAACAATATCTGCTTATTAGTAGCTTACCACCAGCCCTGTATGGGCCCGGTTACAAATGCTGGGTGTGAAGCACTTTGTCCATCTAACAATCGTGCCTGCTACGGTTGCTGGGGACCCATGAAAGATGCCAATGCTAAAGCTTTAGCTGAGCAATTCAAAAAGATGGGGTTAAGCTCGGAAGATATTTTTAGAAAATTTACTGAATTTGGTGAACCCACCGAGGAACTAAAACCGGGACAATTGAAATCATGAGTCATCAAGAACATATTGACATTGATTATTTAGCTCGAGTAGAAGGAGAGACTGCCATTAGCATAAAACTGGGCGAACAACCGGCTATTGAATTGAAGATTTTTGAACCCCCCAGATTATTTGAGGGATTTTTGGTAGGCAGGAGATATGACGAGGTGGGGGATATCGTTTCCCGAATATGTGGTATATGTCCAGTTTCCCATATGACGACTGCTATTCTGGCAATTGAAAAAGCTATGGATATTAATGTGAGTGAACAAACCAGGATTCTGCGAAAGATTATGAGTATAAGCCAAATTGTGGCCAGCCACCTAATTCACCTATACATGCTAGCCATGCCTGATTACTACGGATACGGCGGTATTATGGAAATGCTTCCTCATTTTGGAAAAGAAATCAACCGTTTAATGAAGATGAAGGAAGTGATGAATGATTTAACTACTCTAATTGGAGGTAGGGCTCTGCACCCGGTTACTTATATGCCAGGAGGTTTCACCCGCATACCCCCAATAAAGGATTTTAATGCTATCCTGGGAAAATTAAGGGAGATAAAAATAGAGGCGGAAATGGTGGTAGAGGATATCTCTGGGCTTAAATTACCTGATTTCTCTATCGATGCGGAATATGTAGCATTAGATAAAGAAGGCGAATACGCAATAAATGAAGGACGGATTGTTTCTTCATCAGGTCTGGACATTCCGGTTGAAAAGTATAAAGATTATTTTCAGGAGTACCAAGTGAATTATGCTATGGCCAAGCAATCAGTGATAAAAGGTCGCAATTCATTTATGGTGGGTGCCCTGGCCAGATTACATATTAAATTTAATAAACTGCAAGAAGAGACCAGGGTATTGGCGAAAAAAATAGGGTTTAAACTTCCCAATAATAATCCTTTTTATAACAATTTAGCTCAGGCGTTAGAGATTTTTGATGGTATATTGTGCTGCCTAAGATTAATAGAATCAAATTCTTTTAAAGATGAAGAAATAAAGGTTGAGGTTAGAGCGGGTGAAGGTGGAGCGGTTACCGAAGCTCCTCGGGGACTGCTTTATCATTGGTATAAGGTAGACAGGAAAGGGGTAATCGAAAAAGCTAATATTGTAACTCCTACCGCCCATAACTTCCTTAATATTGAAAAAAACTTAAAAAAACTGGTAAAAGAAAACATTCCTAAAAAAAGAGATGAGATTCGTTTGCTGTGCGAAGAGTTAGTAAGAGCTTACGATCCCTGTTTTTCTTGCTCCGTCCACTGAGAAAGATATTTCCCCAAGCACTCAAAATTAATCCCTTTAAAAATCCATGGTATTAACTGAGTAGATTTGCCTCCCTTTAATTTAGGCAACGGGAACAAACCTCATTATTATGGGTTATTATTTCCAATCAATGTTTAGGCTGGAAACTCCTATATCAAGGCTAATGGCAATTTTCTTATCAGAAGTGTCGTAATTGTCAGATTCAAATAGATGTTCATCTATCTGGCGGAAATCAATAAGATTCTTGGCAGATAAAGCGGAATCAATTTTTAATCTGGCTCCCAGGGATCGAGGAAGAGTAATATTAATGGAACTGGCTCCAGCATCTATACTCATTTTGCTATTGGCCACCTTGTCTCCCATAATAAGTCCAATGCTGGAAGCCCCCGCATTGATATCCAGTTCCTGCATCATCACTTCTGTCAAATCTAAATCTATCTTCGAAGCTCCCGTACCAATATAAAGCTTGGTGGGAATGGTGGAGTTAATCTGTAAATTCATTTCATTCAATTTTCTACCTTTTAATCGTGGCCACTTAACGTCGGTTTTCAAAGTTATTCTTTGCACGCTGTCTTTTAGTTCCGATTTTTGAACTAATTGCAAAAAATTTGATTCAAAACTACCACTAAGAAGAGCATCAGAATTCCCGGTTATCTTCAGTTCTCCGGCCCCGGTTTTAACTTCTATTATCGCCGATTTGGCCCTGGCCTCTTTGCTAATAAAAATAGTCTCTTTTTCAATCATACTTTCCTCTCCCGGTCCTATGGGTCTAAATATTATAAAAAGCACCAATCCTGCCAGAATAAGGGCGAATATTACTCCTATCAACGCCCCAAACCATCCCCGAAAGCTAATCAGGGAAAGACCGATCAGAATAATAATAATCGGCCAGAGCTTCCAAAAACTAAGATATAAATCTGTCCGTATCCATCCTGCATTTCTTGCCAAAAGTACTAACCCAATAATAACTACTAAAAGCCCTAAAAAAAATTTCCCCGGAGTAAAATTTTTTCTATTCTCTTCCATTTTATTTTCCCTTTCTTTTAAAAATTATGTACAAACCTAAAAGAATAAGAGCTATGGGCCATAATAATTTCCACCTCAGTAAATGAATGGGAATCATTTGTTCTAAAAGAAAAATAATACCAACAATTATAATTACCAAGCCAATAATATTTCTTTTTTCTGACCACCATTTTTCACTTTTAACCTTTTCAATTTCTTCCTTAAATTCGTCGGCTAAAGATGCCGCTCTCTCTTTCACTTGTTGGGTAAATTCCTGGACTTTTTCTTCCGTTTTAATTGGTATTTTCTCTTCTTCCGGTTCGAGGGGGATTAGAATTATGGAAACTATATATAGCAGAATACCAATACCATTAATCAGAGTTAATAACACAAAACCGATTCTAATCAAAATGGGATCAATATCGAGATACTCTCCCAGGCCACCGGCGACTCCGGCAATTACACGTTCTTTCCTTGAACGATAAAGCTTTTTCTTTTGCTCCCCCATCTTAGGATGTCCCCCTTCCTAGAGGATAGAAAATCTTGCTTCTTTCCTTAGCCGCTTACTTCTAACCGGAAAGCTCCACACCGTCCTTCTTTTAAATTAAATCCCTTTTTTCCTCATTAGTTCCTTACTCCTAATGTTTTAATAGCCTATAAAGATTCCGTTAATTCTTATCAGGGTAGAATTTTGAGCAACATTTCACATAAAAGAATTTGTCCCTGCTGGTTAAGATGGATGCCATCCGGTTCCAGCACATCTCCCTTAAAGTTATCAATTTCTCGGGATAGATCTGCCAATTTTGTCTTATAGCGATTGGAAAGCTTCCTGATAAAATCATTGGTTATATTTATCCGCTTTTTATCGTACCGCCAGTTGGCATCGGGAAAGAATTCCCTTAGCCTTTCATTATCTACGTAAGGAATAGTTACGTGGATAATCTTTTTATTCCTTTTTAAAAGACTTTCAGTGATGTAATTTATATTCCTCTTATATTCTTCAAAACTTATGATCGATACATGAGCTTCATCAGCAAGTTCACGACAATCATTAGTCCCTAAAAAGATAATGGCCCAATCAAATGACTTATTCAGGACAGTGGAATAAAATCTGTTTATGATATGATGGGTAGTATCACCGGATACAGCGCAATCAATTATTTTCCGCTTGGGATCATCCCTCCATAAATGATTGAGTATTTTAGCATAACTTTCCCGATCGCTGGTTAGGGAGTCTCCGATGGCGGCAACTATATATGGCCTATCCAAAGATTTAGCAGGAAATTTTCTCTTAAGGTCACTGGCCACCTCCGATATATTCTGGGTAAATGAATTTTCAATCTTTTTTATTTCTCTCATAGTTACCCCATAAATTCTGGCAATGGAACGCAAATCATAGTCGTCAATTAAAAGTCCCAGTACTTTATGGATATTGTATTTGTGCATGAAACTTAACTCGTAAGGCAACTGATTCATCTATTCTCTCCCCTCCCGAGAGGCTTCCCTCATTTTTGATGTAACAGATACAGCCCGATTCCTGCGAATAGTCGCATAGCTTGACGCCTGGATTAAGCGAGGTAAACAAGTTCAAAAGGAAAAATTTATGCTTAGCTTGACACCGACTACAATTAAAAAATGGGCGCTGTCCCTATTTTCTATTTTCTATTATTCATTTATTCCTTTCCTCCGGTAATATATTAAGGTAATATATTAAAATGAACTTAAAAGTTATAGATTAATCCTGCGGTTATATTTGTTGGAATAGTGGGTTCGTTTAAAGTCCGATCCTGGATAAAGTTAAGATTAAGGGAAAGTCTTTCCCGCATGGAATACGCTAGAGAAGCGTTTATGCTCTGAGTATCAGCAACAGTAGAATCAATAAAACTAAATTTGGTGGTTAAGGAAAAAGGTCTTGCCTTTCCTTTAAGTCTTAAACCTATGGTATTCTCGGTACTTTGGTTGTAGGTTCCGGAACTGGTTCGGGCCGTATTTATGCCGTAGGAATAAGAGGTGGAAAGGAGAGACGTTATGGAAATTTGAATGGAGACTTTTGTTCCCTGGGTATTTGTCTCCTCCCCATCCGAGCGAGAATGGTTGAAGATTTGGCTTAAGGAAATAGGAAGTTCTCTTTCTTTTAACCTAAAATTGTAAGTTATATCCCCCTGATAGCCGTTAATAATATCCCTGGAGCTGTCTTCAGCTTTATCATTCCAGACATAACTCAGGCCATAACTTAAATCTTTAAAAACTTTATGAATAAATTTAAGACTGAGATTATCACTGATGGTCGAAGAGGCTTCTCCCGTAAGAGGGTTAGTTATCTGGGTAGAATGGGTAAAGTTACTTCCCAGATTCATAACTTCGGTAAAGCGAAATAAGGTATTGAGGGTAGAAGTGGCGTTTTCGGAGCGAATCACTCCCGTATTATCCTGTGTCCTATTGGCCTGAAAGCCAAGCCCCGTCTGACCGAAAAAGCTGCTTCCTTCCGGGATATAGTTAATATTGGCAGTTATGCCTTGAGAGTTATCGGCCTCCTTTGTTTGGGATAAGTCAAGAGCAGTATTAAGGGAAAGTACCGGAGTCGGCTGGTAAAACAAGCCATAATTTTGATTAAATGTTTCATCTCTGGTCTCGGTAGTCTCAGATTTGTATAGACTATTAATTAAACCAAACATGGTCATAAGTCTCAAGCGTTCAGAAAACTTAGAAGTCAATCCCACGGTATAGTTTACTTGTTCGGATGTTACCTTTTCCGATTCATCAATTGGCATCGTCTCGGTATTACTGGGTTGAATCCCCAGACTTAGCTGGAAGATATCGGTTAACGGAATGACGGAGTTTACTCCTGAACTTCTGACCCGGGATTTAGAATCCTGAACTGGATCTAAAGTCTCGTTATAATTCAGATTGAAGTTGGTTTGAATTCTGCCAAATTTACTTCCCAGTAGAAGACCATATTCTTCGGTGGAGACCTCTTCCGTGGTCGAGCTCCCTTCCAGGTTCTTATTATAAGATTTAGAGTAGCTAACAGTTAAAGGGAAGTTCTCAGATATATAAAGCTTTATACCCGCCTTTATAGCATCGGCCCGACTCTGATTCTCGACCATCTCGACAATATCTGACAAATTGGATAAATCGCTACTAAAATTTACTTCCCAGAGCCGACTTTTGAATCTTAAGGAACTCCCCAGTCTATCTTCACTACCAATAGTGAATGCTTGCTTTTTTAACTGAATATTACCATCTATCCCTATCCCCTCACCCATGGGTCGGGTGAAAGTTATAACCGTATTGGTATTCACTCCTTGCTTCTGTCTACCCAAGACATCCTCAACTGACTGATAACCTAAACCCATACTCCCGGATAGGGCAACTCCCTTTACCGCTTTTGGCTTAAATTCCGTCCAGGTTGCCTCTTTAATTGCTCCGTAAGCACCATTAGTTATTAATAAGACAAAGATAGGCCCTATTACCCATTTCTTCATTTTTGTCTTACTCTTCATCTTTATCCCTCTTTTGGTCTAATCGGTTCTGATCTCTTACTCTCATTGCCAGAGGTATCCACGGACGCCACCTTATAATAGAAGTTCTTCTTCCCTTCCTTATCCACAAATCTTATCTCTTTTATGAGAACTTCAGTGTTCAAAAGTTCATACACTCCGGATAGTATCTCGGCCCTAAAGACCCGATAGCCTGCCAGGTCATCTATCTTTACTTTATCCCAGCTTAATATTACTCCTTCCTTCTTAGAAAATACGGCCTTAATATTGGTAGGTGTAGGTGGTAAGGTAATGTCGGTGACGGTAACATAAAATTTATCGGTGGGCTTACTTTCATTCTTAGCCTTATCTATTGCCGTTACATAATAGAAATATTTTTTCCCCTTCTCTACCTTATCATCGAGCCAGGACAAAGTAGATTTCCCTACTTCTGCCAGAAGCTTGGATTTTTCTTTATCGTCCCCCCGATAGAGTCGGTATCCGGTTACATCCCAGGAGTGAGCAGCTTGCCAGAGGACCTCAATCTTGCCATCTTCAGTTGGTCGGGCATAAATAGAGACCGGGGTAGCTGGAGGTTCATCATCGGGTATGGCTACTTCCACCCATATCCTTTCGCTCTCATTATAAGCATTGTCAACTGCCGAGACCCCATAAAAAAATTCTCCTCCGGGAAGGAGACCCTTGTTCTGGTAACCTTCATCCTTAAATACCTTCTCTTTCAAGGGAGTTTTGATTATGCGCATGAAATCTTCTTTACTTTTACCGCGATAGATATAGAATCCCAATAGGTCTTCTTCCGGTTTTTGTTGCCAGTTCAGGGTAACCTTACGCTCTTTTACTACTGCCTTAAGCGTAGTGGGAGGACGAGGGGGAATCTTATCTTCAATAAGAGCCGAAACTGCCGAGGTCAATCTTGAGGCATTACCCGACTTATCAACTGCCTGCACCTTATAAAAATAAGGTTTACCCGGTTTAATATCCTTATCCTCATAGTAGGGAAGGTCAGCGGGAATGGGCTCTTTATTTATCTTCTTAAACTCCTCCTCAACACTTATACCCCGGTAGATATTATAATGAGATAAATCCAATTCTAAATTCATTTGCCAGCCAATCACAATTTTATTCTCTATCTCCTTGGCAGCTACTCCTTCGGGCATAACGGGCGGGGTCTTGTCCACGGGCACACCTTCGGCATAATTGCTGGCCTTGCTTTCCATTCCGATTAAATCTACCGCGGTTACGTAGTAAGTATAGCGTTTACCATTCAAGACTTCATAGTCTACCCGATAAGTCATACCCTCCTGCCAGAGCATCAGGACTGGATTTATCTTCTTGAACTCCTTCTCCCCCTCGGCCCGGCGGTAGATATTAAATCCCACGGCGGTGTATTCAAATTCTTTAGGTAATTCATAATATTTCCACTCTAATTTTATCTGGGAATCACCGGGCTGAGTCTTTACTTCAAAAGGAGGTTGGGGGACTCGCGCAGCTTTTACCACGCAGGACTTTTCCTTTACCTCCAACTGGGCATTTTTGTAGTCTATAAAGGCTACCTTATAAGTATACTCCATGCCCAATTTTACATTTTCATCTACATATAACCGACCTAACGCTTTGGCTAACTTTAGACTGGAAAAAGAGAATGCCGCCTGCATCCCTTCATCACGGAGTATACGCCTCAGCACCTGAAACTCGTCTTCCCCTTTAGTGGCCTTCTTTACCCATTCATAGTCCTCTTCAATCATACTCCGGAAAGTGATAGGATCCCTGACCGGCCTTATAGGCTCCTCGGTCAATTTTACAAACTCCTTCTCCCCTTTAGCCTTGCGGAAAAGATAGAATCCTTCACTACCCTCCGGCACCTTACCCAGTAATATGTAGACTTTATCCTTAGCAGTCAATAGAAAGAATGGCGGTGGAGTTCTTTGCTGGGCATAGGTTAAACTGGTGATAGTTAAACTGGCAGTAATTATTATAAGAAACATAGTCAATAAAAGCCTTTTCATAGAACCTCCTCCAATTGAGATAAATATTCAAGTAAGACCGGATTGCTCCTTATCCTTGCTTTCTGTTTCCATTCTTCTTTTAATAAATCAAGTTTACTTTTCTCTTTATACAACCTTATCAGAGCAGTATAGGCTTCCCGGCAGGCGGTATCTAACTCTATTACCCTTTTATAGGCAAGGATTGCTTCCTGTTGCCTGCCTAATTCCTCATAGGCGCGAGCTAAACCTAAATGGGCTTTAACTGATTTAACATCCAATTTAAGGAATCTTTCCCATATCGCTACCGCTTCATTCCACCGGCCTTGCTTTTCGTATAAAGCTCCTACCTCTTCCAATAATTCTTCACTCTTAGGATGCTCATCCAGGAATGTTTTAAGATCGCTCTCTAATTCTTGAAGATTCTCCCCTCTTAAGGATCGAAGTTCTTCTAAGGACTTCTGCAATATCTCCTTGGGTTCGTCCAACTTCTTACCTTCCTTTTCTAGTTGAACTAATTCCGAGATACCCATCTGACCACCATAGCTTTGTATCCTTCCAAATAAACTGCCCTTTATCTCTTCTATCCTTTTTAACGCCTTCTCTACCGCCAGTTTTATGTACCCTAGCCCTTCCTCTTTCCCCCGGTAAATGGTGCCCAATCGGTAATAGGGAAAGGGGTCAACGGAACCCAGTTTCGTAGCCTGGCGAAAAGATTCAGTTGCGGAATCAAAATCTCCTCTTTTCTCGAACAATATACCCAATCTTACCCAGGGATAGGGCTCCTGTGAATCCAGATCAACCATCTTCTCGTATACCTCTTCTGCTTCCGAGTAAGCGTTTTGCAACTCGTATAATCTTCCCAGTTCCTTGTAAAGGATTATACTTTTTGGAAATAAGCCTTCCGCCTTTTTATAAACATTAATCGCCGAAGACATATCCTTCTCTTCTTCGTAGATTTCCGCCATCTTCATGTAGTAAGTAAATTCTGCCGGATAAGACTTCAAAAGTTCTTCATAGACCCTTCTAGCCTCGGGATATTTCTTTTCCAGCCGGTACAATTCGGCAATTTTCTCCTTTAGGCCAATATCCTCGGGATAGATTTTAGCCAGAGCTTCATATTCCTCTCGGGCTTTACCAAATCGGAAGCCGGAGGAATGTATCTCCGCTATACGCTCATATATTCTCTTTTCTTGGGGATAACTTTCTTTAAGTTTGGTATACAATTTCATAGCTTCCGAGGACTTCCGATTTATGCGGTAGAGCAGTCCCAGGTTTAAAGCAATCTCTAAATCATCAGGATAAAATTTATGTAATTTCTCAAAAACCTCTAATAATTTCGGATAATCGGACTCTTTTTTGTAGCATTCCGCCAGTATCAAAAGCAGTGCTTTGGAATCCTCTTTTAGCTTTAACCCCTCCTGAGCTACTTTAGCCGCCTCCTTATAGTCCTGGAGTTTGATCAGAATAAGAGCCAGGTTCTGATAAGCCCGATAATCATCCGGGAGATACTTGATAACCTCCGAGAAATATCCTCTGGCCTCATTGAATTCTTCTTTCTTATAGGCTTCGGAACCTAACTGAAAGTAACAATCGGCAATAGATTTCTTTATCGGTGTATTCTCCGGGGAGAGTTCCAGTGCCTGTTGAAATAGATCCAGCGCCCGCCCATAGTTTCCACTCTGATAATAGGAAAGTCCCCTTATATAGAGCTCAGTTACCTTATCTAATCCCGTCCCTTGTTTGGTTCCCTGGGAATAGGCAAAATGGCAATAGAGAAATACCAATAAGAGACTTAATATAATAAACTTGCCATATATTATAAACTTACAGACCATCTCCGGCCAATTAACCTCCTGCCAGCGAATTATCATTCTGCAGTCTCAAAAGAAATTATATATAGCATAACGGTAGTATCTAACCCAGGACTCCTCATCCCGGGAACTAAATCTCATCCTCAGATTGCCTAAGTAAGTAAGTTGAGGAGTAGGAGTGGCTTCCACCAATAGAGACCTCCCACTTTTTGTTTCCAACCCCACACCATTCACTGCCTTCACCATTAAGTAATAAGAGACACCATTATTAAGCTGTAAGTTCGTATTCTCATATTCGGGGGCTCTACCGACTGATGTCCAGGCCAGGATGTCCGGTTCTTGCCAAGTAGTTCCTGTACCCACCTGATATTCGTAAATACCGGACTCGGGATCGTTAACCTCATCCCAGCGTATCTTTACCGTAGAAGTAGAGTATATATACAACCCCAGGTTAGTATCGATACAGGATGGAGGAAGAGTAAATTAACTCCTCACATTTAGCGCCTATTGCCAGCCAAATTATCTTCCCGACCGCCCGGGAAGTGGTAATAGGGATGGAGTCTCAATCTGTAAAGGTTCGGGTATGGTGAGTTTTGCCTCTTCACTCTGCCAGCCGGCAGCATTCCTGGTTATCACACCTATCTGCCATCCGGGTTGCGGTTGGGGTATATGCCCGGCTCGTAGTTCCTCGGTATAGATATCAAACTCACAGCTAACTTCACGCCCTGGTGAAGGAATTGTTCTCCACGGAGATAGATATCTTCTCTCCCCCCGTTCATTATATATAGCATAACGGTAGAGGATAACCGAAGACTCCTCATCCCGGGAACTAAATCTCATCCTCAGATTGCCTAAGTAAGTAAGTTGAGGAGTAGGAGGAGGTGTAGTCTCCACCACTAACGCTCTTGATATACTTTTGGTCTCCAGACCAGCTCCATTCACCGCTTTTACCATTAGATAATAAGAAGTACCATTATTCAGCCTTAAGTTTGTATTCTCATACTCAGTAGTCCTACCTAACGATGTCCAGGACAGGATATCCGGCTCTTCCCTTCTCGTACCTATTCCCACCTGATATTCGTAGATCCCGCACTCGGGGTCATTAACCTCATCCCAGCGTATCTTTACCGTCGAGGTGGAGTAGATATAAAGACCGGGATTGGTATAAACACAAGAGGGAGGAAGAGGAATTGGTGGTAGGTAGCGGAAGGTAGGGGCCGGCGGTGGTGTAGTATCGGTAAATCTAATAGTAACCGTAGCCGTCCTCGGCTCCGATAACCAGGCAACATTATCCTGGGCTTTTATCTCTAAGGTATAGGTCTGGTTATGTCGGAGAGGAAGATCCTGGAAATTGAGCAAAGTGGCGGTAGTAGTCCCGGAGCGCAATTCCGTCCCCGATTCATCCAGTAACCGGAAAGAATAATTGGCTATTCCTGACTCTCCATCTTCTGCCCCGAAGCGGGCGTAGAGGGAGTTAGGATAATAGCGAAGGGGACCAGTGGCAGGTGTTGGTGTTATCCCTGGCACTCGACTTCCAGAAGGTACCCTCCCTCCGGAGGAGCCTCTACTAGATCCCGGTTCACTCTGGCGGAATTCCAGGTTAGTAACCCGCGGGGCTACATGATCGGTCCTTATCCCATCGGAAGTACCAACCAAAGACCAACGACCAGCACCATTTATTGCCTTTACTTTAATGTAATAGGTCTTATTATTCTCAAGAACGAGTCCTCTTATATTTAGTTCTTTCATAGCACCGGCTGAAGTCCAGGGCACTATTTGTCTTATTTCTCTTATCCCGGAGCTTGTTGCTACACCTTCAATTATACGATACTGGTATTCCGCTATGCCCGATTCGGGATCGCTGGTTTCCCAGCTTCCGTATAAGCGGTCAGAATTTCTCGTCCATTCTCCCTCATCATCCACCACCGGAGTAACGGGAGGAGTGCGGTCAATGGTATCGATACTGCTTCTTGATTCGGGCATATAACCTACCTGGAATCTTCCTTGCCGCCAGATATAATTCCCTGCTGGTCCACGGGCCCTGAGATATAAAGTTCTTCCTTCTCCATGGGAAGTGTCCCCCGGGACAAAAAGGAATTTAAAGATTTTCAACTGATTACCCAATGAGAACCAGTTTTCCGACATGGTCCCGAACTCTCTTTCGTATTCACTTAGAAGGTCGGGTTGTTCCATTTTCAAGCCGTATTCCACTACTTCCTGCGGGTGAGTAGCATCAAACCGGCAATCAAGTCGGGCATAAGAACCAGCCCGGGAATCTACACCCCGACACTCGCCGCTATAGGAAGTAATCTCTGCTGGAAGTAATGAGGTAAATATACCGCCCTTCTTAGAACCATAGTAGGTAGCAAAGGTAGGAAGAGTTACTCCAGGAGATAGACTATATCCCGGTCTAACAAATCTTTCGGTGGAAAGCGTTCCGGAAGGAGTAATTCCGGTACCGGCACCAGGACCGACCGGATTAATTCCTATACTACTCGAACGAATTCCCGGCCCGGGATTGCCTCCCGTTCCAGAAGAGCTACTCGAAGAACCACTAATAGAGGGCCTTTCTAAAATGATTTCTTTAAACTCTATTATATTAAGGGAAGGTATATCTACCCTATCTTCTCTAACCGGTAGAGGATAAGCTCCATAAGTAGTAGAGAGTTCATCGTAGAGGTCGTACAATAATTCATACAGTCTCACCCGGCGGTCATAAACCAGATCCAGATGGGTAGTAAAGTCGGCCCAGGCATTGACAAACCTGCTCTTTCTTTCATAGAGGTCTTTCCTGACTGGCAAAAGTGAGATACTGCTAGCTGCTTTGGCATAGCCGGCAAGAGGGATATAGTACCATAACTCCATACCAAAATTGATACAGATATTTCTCCATTCTTCTAAGGAAGCAGTCTCGGAAGGAAGCTGAGCCGGTTCCTGGGGTCTTTCTTCCTCGGGTAGATCATTTATATCTTTCCCTTCTTCTCTTATCCTCGCTATCGCCAGGTTATAAAGGCTCATCAGCATTCCTCTTCTATTACGGGCTAATGTTTTTAAATCAGTCAATGAAAGGCCGGTGGCCTGGGTTTGCAAAGCCGTTCGGAGTTCTGTCTCTTTTGCTCTAAGTTCTCCCTGTTTTGCTACTGACACACTGTAAGCCTGGTCCAGATACCCAAAGTATTCTAAGTAATAATTCATCAGGGAATCGAAACATCCGGTATATCTATTAGCCAGATCCATCAAGGTAGGCTGGGTTATCAACAACAGCCCTGCACCGCGTAATAGTGGGGTTGATCCCCCCGCGGTTACTTCTTCCACTATGCGGCGACCATACAACAATTCATCAGTTTTAGCTAATAATTCCCTTAATTCTTCCGTTCTTTGTATTACACTTCTTATATATTCCTGCTGCTCTTCTTTGCTCTGGCGCATCTGTCCTTTCTGTTCTTCCGCCTTAGTTTGATCTAAATCATAACCAACCTTGAGGGTTCTTCCTTCTATGGTCCGGTACTGCATACCCCGGACGGGATTACCTAATTCCTGTTCCCTTACCGTAGGCAATTCCCCAATTGCCGGTAATGCCTCTTCTAACTTCGTCATCATTCTTTCCTGCAAGGAGGAAATAGTGGTGACCGTCTCTCTAAAACTATCAAAGAGCCTATTCCTTCCCGCCCTTATCTGGAAGAGCCCTTTGGGTTCTCCCTCATAATAGGTCCTTCGATCCCAAAGAATGTTATCCATTATCCAGTTACAGACTTCTGGTCTGGTTCGGGCAAAACTATCCCCTTCACCCCAATAGAAAGAGGGAAGCAGCAGATAGGATTCCAGTCCTACCAGCATAGTCCCTAACACTTCCCTTGTTTTGGGGTCTAAAGTCCCCACCGCTGCCTGCATTTCCTCAATAGCCTCGGTAACCTCTGCTATTTCCTCATTCATCTGATTGGCCATATTCCTGGCATCTTCTAATGCCTGATCGAGTCGGGAACTTCTACCCGTACCACCATCTATACCACTGGCACCAATAGAAATCCAGATACTTCCACTCCATACCTCCACCCACAGAACCTCCACGCGTAAGTAAGCTCCGAGAATTACGTCCGGCGGCGGCATGATCAAGGCTCCTTCGAGCCCGGCGCTTGCCCCCACTAAACCTCCGAGAACTTCACCCCACACCTCTCCTTTAGCATAGGCACCCCAGGTTTCATCCGGGGCAATACGCTCATACCAGATCATTACTTCAAAGCTGAAACCTCCACTAACTATCCATAAATCAATACCGACACTGAGGCCACCACTCAGCATAAACCCCGGTGGACCGATAAAAAATTCCGCCTCGATGTCAATAATACTGATAACCTCTAGGTTGGCACCACCCATAATCGCCCATACTACTTCGCCACTGCGGGAAAAGATATAAAACTCAAAGTACCCCGTCCCTTCAATGATATCAATTATATCTACATCTACCCAAACACCCCCGATGGCCGAAGCCGGAGACCAGGAGATTCGGAAGTATAATGCCCCAGTAGCCAGGGGACCCTGATCGGGAAGAACTTCGGCGTGGGCACTGAGGTCAAAGTAATTTTCCGTTAAGGTAATCAGAGCTTGTCCTATAACTAGACTTTCCTCTACGCAATAGAATCCGCCATAAACTAGAACGGCAAATCTACCGGGACCCGGTTCAGGGAAATCGGAAGGTATATTCCCGGAACCGGCCTTGGCGGCAAGTTGGGAATGATCCACTCCGCACAAACTCTTTATCTCATCAATATCCCTTTGTTCGGGATTATAGAAGAAACCGCCCCCAATTTCGCTAAGAACCAATAATCGAGGGATAATATCTACATCGGGAATATCGGCAGCGGCGAAAAGTCCAAAAGTTAAATCCCCATCCTCTTCCCTACCTACTTTACCCACTACGAGTAGTTCTAAACCATAACCACTTATTCCTCCGGCCACACCAATTACCGGGTTTCGATATTCAAAACCGGCCAAAAGTGTGAAGCCGACTATATCAATATTTACTCCTTTAATGACAAACTTGGTTTGACCATCGGTTTTTTCATAAACCAACAACTCTTCAAAACTACCGCTGAAGATCTCTCCCCCTCGGAGGTTAATAGCTGCCTCGGTAATGCGGAAGTATTCCGAAACTGTGATAGTTTCTGAGGAAGTAGTTCTTCCTTCCCCCTCTACCTCTAAAGTTATATCACCACCATCGCTATCATACTCTACTGTCCCTATCTCAAGACTGACTACATCTAAAACTGTAAACTCTCCCTCTCTCCACGTTCCCCAATCAACATTTCCATCTAAATCTACCCTTAATCCATCAACTCCTACGCTACTTTGCACTACATCCACATCTATACCGAACCCGGCCGAGATTATGAAGGCAAAAGGTGTAGGGGCGATACTAAGGTTATTTATACTTAGCCAGACAGCACCAAGGTCAATTTTTTTGTTCTGCAGGACGGAAATCTCCGTGGGAAGGCTCCAGTTGGGATTACCAGAGAAATCTATAGTAAAGCAAGGATCTTCTTTCGTCCCCAGCTCCTGTCTTAACCACCCATCTTTTGCTTCTACCCAGAGGTCAGCACCAACTTTTATTCTGCTACCGCCATTATTTAGATTCCCCCCACTAAATGCCAAATCTATTCCCAGATAGGTTAAATCTAACTGGCATACCCAGAAGGGAATCTGAGTGGGATCACTACCCCCACCAGTCATCGGTTCCGGTTCGCTCCTTCTTTCAGAACTGGGCTCATCTATTACATTAATGCCACCATCGATATTACCCCCCGAGGTAAATCTAAAGGTAGCGGTCTGAGCGCCAAAGCGGTTAAGTGGCTCGGGAAGGTTGATATCCGCATCTGCCCGGATACCATAGGTAGACTCACTAAACTCAAAGGTGAGTCGAGTAAGATTGAAATAGTTATTATCGGGGATAAATTCGAAAGGATCGGTCAATGCGAAGTTACCGGCGATACTTACCTCACCGGTATTAATATTCACTCCGAATCGGAATCCACTGAAACTGGTTATTTCTTCCGGAGCAGGTCTGCCACTTCTTCGGAGACTTATTTCCCCCGAAAGGGAGGCATAAATCTCATTACTGGCGTAACCCAACTCTATGGGGGGGTGCTCTCTACCGGAGACGCTAACCCGACACAGTCTAAACTCCAGACCACAGAGAGTAAATTCGTGTTCCTGATCAAAACTTTTACCTTCAATCCCATTACTTCTTACCGTAATCCCGGTTAAACTGTACAAACTTTGATTTATCACCGGCAGGGTAAGATCGCAATCTATTATAAGATGGTCCCACCCTCCCTGAAATTCTACTTTCGTTACCCCCAGAAAATCACGATAAACACGGAAAAGAACTGCCGGTGGGGTTACCGGGGAAGTAATAATTCTACCGCGACCGGAAACTATTCTTGAGTTTGGAGGATCGGTAGAATTAAATTCAATCACTAAATTTTCTATTCCTACATCCACCACTTGATTGTTAAGAGAGTTAATTCTTAGCCGGCCGGAACCATTGAGGCGGTAGTAAGTCTTATCCCGGGGCTCACCTTCAGGGGGATCAATCTGAGTTGCCGTTCCCGTTATCTCCTCCAGTATTGACCAAGGAGTATCCCTCTCCTTCAATACATTGAGGCTGGTAAGCCTTTCTAATATGGTGACTGCTTCGCTTACTTCGTAGGTAGCGGATGCCTCCATGACATTGGGAGTAGTGAGGGCAACTCTTAGGGTATGAGTCCCCACCGTTCCTTCCCCGGTAGGAAGCGGGGGTGTTTCGGTTTCATCCCCATCGCCTATATCACTAACGCCGAAACTACGCCAGCCCGTCTCATCAATATAGATATTACCGACGACATATCCCGAACCGGTTGATACGCTAAATCTTATTCTTCCCCGCACTTCTTCATCCCGGCTAAAGGGTCCCGTAGGCATAATAACTTCTAACCCGGTCACTTCGAACCTCTCGGGAGGGGTAGTGCGAACTTCTACCTCAATAGTAACGCTACCGGTAACGGGATTGGCACGATCATCCTGTCCACTGAACGTCCTCACCAAATTAAAGGTAGCAGTTGATCTTCCACCAAGTATTAAGTTCCGGAGGGTATCATCAAGGGGGATAGTTCGCGAAAGTTCCAGTCTACCACCAGGAGAAATACGTTCGGAAATTGTGGGGGTCTCAGTTCTGAGGGTTCTACTATCCTGTTCGTAATTTACCCTTTCTTGATTTATATTTACTCCCGAAGGACCGGTTAAAGAAAAGATGTAGCTAACATTCTTGGAGGTTTCACCAGCATAGAAGACCAGCGTTCCAGGGGAAGGGGTAACATTCAGTGTGGTTAATCCAATATCAACCCTTATTCCGTCAGAACTTCTGGTGTTTCCGAGTTGCTGTTGTCCACCAACTGCTCTTACTGTAAAGTAGTAAGTTACCCCCTGGCTTAAGCTCAATCCCGACCGGGTAACACTCCTTTGCGTTGCGGAAACCGATATCCAGTCCACTATATTTGTGCTTCCGGGAGTGGTTCCTATGGCATACTGGTAGCCGGCAGCACCGGAAATTTCTGCCCAGTTGGCGGATAATTGAGTGATAGAACTGGTTACATCTTCATCGGCCCCTAAGCCATCATTCACCCAGGCCGGTGCAGGAAGTGGAGCAGCACCTTGAGCAAAACATATACCGGGAGTGAGTAATAAAGCCAGTAATAATAGAATTACCTTTACTAATCCTCTTTTCATCTCCTATTCCTCATTTAAAAATTCTTATTTCCAAAAATTAAGCCCGGCAGAAAAAATTTTCCATCCGTAATTCCACCATATTAATTCTATTTTGTCAACAAAAATTTGCGTATCATGACAACAACTACAATTCCCTCAAAAATGGGCGCTGTCCCTATTTAATTCGAAATTGACAACCTGGTCGTTTTGTGTTATCATTTTTATATTCGTAACACGATAAAAGGCTATGGCAAAATTAATCCGTTTTGGGGTTTCGGTAGAGGAAGATCTTCTGCATAAGTTCGATAAACTTATCAAGGAAGAAAATTATCCCAATCGCTCGGAAGCTTTCCGGAATTTAATCAGAGAAAAGTTGGTTATAGAAGAATGGAAAGGAAACAAAGAGGTGGCGGGCGTCATTACCCTGGTTTATGATCATCGCAAAAGAGACCTCTTAAACTCCTTAACTGATATCCAGCACGATTTTCATCATTTAATTATTTCCACTCAACATATTCATTTAGATCATGATAATTGTCTGGAAGTAGTGGTGGTTAAAGGAAGGCCAAAAGAGATTGAGGAATTGGCTAATAAAATCAAATCCACTAAAGGGGTAAAGCACAGTGCATTAACCATGGCCACTACTGGAAAGGAACTGGCATAAATTTTTTGGGATTATAGTAACACGAATATTAAAAAAGTAACACAGAGGAGAAGCAGTGCATATACCTGATGGATTTTTAGCCACCAATGTTTTAGTACCTACCTGGCTAATCTCTATGGGAGGATTAGGTTACTGTTTGAAAAGAACATCCCGGATTCTAAAGGATAAAATGGTTCCCCTTATGGGAGTTATGGCGGCATTTATCTTTGCCGCCCAGATGCTTAATTTTCCTATAATAGGAGGAACCTCTGGTCACCTCTCAGGAGGAGTCTTAGCGGTAGTCTTACTCGGTCCCTACGCCGGAGCGATTGTAATAGCGATAGTTTTAATTGTTCAGTGCTTCGTCTTTCAGGATGGGGGATTAACCGTTCTGGGAGCCAATATTTTCAATATGTCCTTTCTGGGAGCCACGGGAGGGTTTTTAGTTTACTATACGATAAGAAAGGTAATAAGGGACCACAGGGGAATTATAGTGGCATCAACAGTGGCTGCCTGGTTTTCAATAATTATTTCTTCCAGTGCCGTGGCAGTTGAATTAGCCCTATCCGGAACCTCCCCTTTAAAGATTGCTCTTCCAGCCATGGCTGGGGTGCATTCGGTGATCGGTATAGGAGAAGCGGCAATTACCAATTTAGTTATAAGTTTTATCTTGAAGTTAAGGTCTGACTTGATCTATCAAAATGAATAAAAAAGAGATCCTTTTTGGTCTAATAGTAGCATTATTTCTGGCAGTGGTGCTTTCTCCATTTGCTTCCCCCTGGCCCGATGGTTTAGAAAAAGTAGCCAAAGACAAGGGATTTCTGGAGAAAAAGAAGATTGAACCAACTTTACCATTACTTATTCCTGACTATGCCTGGCCCGGTTTAAAAAATAACAAAATAGCTACCTCATTGGCCGGGATAACCGGGACATTGATAATCTTTGGAATAAGCTATGGCCTGGCAGCCTTAATGGGGTGGTTTAGGAAGAAATGAAGCACGCTTATATTTTATGCCTACTATTAAACGTCCATCTCATCATTTAAGCTTTGGTGAAAAGAATAGGATTGCCGTCGCTATAGTTTTACCAACGCTCTCACGATTGTTTCCCCAAATTTGACAGCACTGGTAGGACCATCAGCGGTGATAATGTTCCCTTCTATCTGCACATCGGCACCAGTATAAATAACACCCTTAGCTTTTAGTCTTTCCTTTTCCGATCCAAAAACAGTTGCTTTTTTCCCTTCTAATACGCCAGCATTGGCCAAAGTTACCGGCGCGATACATATTGCACCGAGAATTTTACCCTGTTGGCAAGCTTCTTTAGCGATTTCATGAGCTACCGTATCATTCCAGTACTGCGAAGCACCCGACCCTCCTACGAAAATGATAACATCATAATCCTCCACTTTCACCTTTTCCACCAGGATCTCCGGAGTTATGGTAGCCCCCAACATCCCTCTTACTTTTTTCAAGGTAGTAGAAGCCACAGTTACTTGAGCCCCTTGTTTCTCAAAAATTGCTTTTGGCTCCAAAAGTTCCTCATCCCGGAAGTTTCCGCTGGCAATGATCATAAGAACCTTCTTTCCATCTATCCGCGGCATTTCGACTTTCCCTCCTGTCTGCTCTGAGGTATAACCGAGATTAATTACTATCAGGATAACTACCAAAGCTATAAAAAACCATCTTTTCGCTTTTCCTTTCATATTCAACAACCTCTTTTTTTTTATTTTACCACAAATTAAAATTTGCCCCCGTAAGTTTAGTTCAGATAAAAGCAATGCATTAGTTACTTGAATGCAACGGCTACCAGCCTTTGGGCAGTATGATCATAAGGTGCTCCGCTCAAATCACCGAAAAGTTTTACCGTTTTAAAGTCAGAATCTAATAGTAACGCCGCTAATTCTTCTCCTGAATAAAGACGGTGCGATACGATGAACTCATTAATTTCTTTCCCTTTTATCATCACCCATCGCGCTTGAATACAGCCCCAACCACTATTGATTTTTCTCTCTTCCAAGAAAAGGACACCATTTTCCTCATGCCAATCTCGTTCACGAAAGATGCGGGCGAGAACTTCTTTTCCCATCATCTCCATAATCAGCCGTCCACCCGACTTAATCGACTTATTAAGGTTTTTTATAACCCGTCTATCATCTTCCTGGTCCTCAAAGTAACCAAAAGAACTGTAAAGATTTAAAGCGGCATCGAAGGTGCCCGGCCGGCAAAAATTCCTCATGTCGTCCTGAATGAATTCTATTTTTAACCCTTCGGTTTTGGCTTGCCTGCGTGCTTTCTCCAAGTATGACAATGTCCTATCCACTCCGGTCACCCGGTATCCACGACGGGCTAATTCCAGAGAATGTCTCCCTGGTCCACAGCAAAGATCGAGTATACTATCTCCTAACTCGATTCCAAGTAAGGAAATGATACTTTCCACTTCTTCCTTAGCAGTTGTCCACCGATCTTGGTCAAATATCTTGGGATACATTATTTGCCAGAAATCATCTCTTTCATACCAGGCTTTCATTAGAGCCTCTCACTCATAATTGATGCGGTTACTTTAATTTTTAATATATCACAAATCTTATATAATACTAACAAAAATGATTCATTACAAGGAAATTTAGAATATCTAATGAAAATATTGCCATCCAGACTTATAATTACATTATTGGCATATGAAAAGAAGTAACCTCTTCCGGATATTGTATTTTTTAATTTATGCCACCGGGGCTTCCTTTTTCCCTTATATTAATCTTTATTATCGCCAGGTAGGGATGAGTGGCACCCAGATCGGTATACTGGCTTCCATGGCTCCATTAGTTATGCTTTTCACGCAGCCTCTTTGGGGAATGATCAGTGATGTCACGGAACCGAAAAAGATAATGCTTATATTACTGGGGATGGGAATGTTAGTCCCGCTGGGCTACCTGCGATTTTCTGGCTTCTGGCCATTTCTTTTTCTTGGTTTTGCTTTCTTCTTCTTTCGTAGTCCATTACCGGCTATCACTGACAGCTTAGTCCTAGATTATATAGAATCTAAGGGAGGCAGCTACGGTAATTTACGTCTCTGGGGAGCGGTTGGCTGGTCAAGTCTCTCCTTAATTATAGGAAGGATAATCCAAAGGGCTGGATTGCGTTCTATTTTCTATGCTACCTGTCTGGGAACAGCTATTGCCTTTACCATAGTAAGCCAGACGAAATATCAACGACCATTATCCAGACGGGAAAAAAGAAGCGATAGATTTTTTCGTGGTTTGGGTCAGTTACTAAAAAATCGCAAAATAGTGATTTTCCTAATTCTGGTTTTCCTGCTGCATATGGCTACCGTTTCCATCTGGTCTTTCTTATCTATTTATCTGGATATCATTCATACTCCACGAACTTTAATGGGTATGGCCTTTATGATCGAAGGATTAAGTGAAATACCTCTATATTTGTTAGCAGGGAAAATTAGTCGTCGCTGGGGATTAAAAAGAGTCTTAGTCGTATCCTTTTTCCTCTTCAGCCTCCGGATGTCTCTTTATTCTTTTATCCGGAAACCGTTACTGGCTATTGCGGTGCAAGGATTACACGGTCCCAGTTTTGCCCTTTTCCTGGTCGGTTCAGTAGAATATGTTAATCGACAAACTCCGCGGGATTTACGTACTACGGGTCAGTCATTACTCTGGGCAGTTTTCTTCGGACTGGCATCAATAGTGGGAAATAATCTGGCAGGAATGATTTTTGATCGGACAGGAATTTTTCGACTTTATTTGTTTTCGGGCGCAGTAGGACTCTTAGCTACTTTACTTGCTTCTTTGCTAATTCCATCAGGGGGAGATTGAATTTTATTACCGGGGAAAGTAGAGGTTGACTCCGGCGGTCCAAGTTCTTCCATAGCTAGACGAGCAATAAGGTAGGAAAGAGTTGATTCTGCCCCTTGATTGAGATTGAGGCCCTGAGGTGTAATTCCGTCAAAACAACCTCCGGTAAGCGGATCGTAAACCGTTAGTTGTGGGAGATTCTTACCTAAAAACCAGCCAAAAACTTTCTCCGCTACCCGGCGGTATTTTTCTTTCCCAGTTACCTGAAAAGCAGTTACCGCTGCTTCTACCATTGCACAGGCTTCGATGGGCTGCTGATCGTATTCTGGATATTCTCCTCCTTTTTGATACCAACCTCGATTTCCCACCGGGACAAATTTTCCCCTTTGTAAAGTTTGAGAGATTAGAAAATTAAAAGTATCCTCCGCCACCTGCAAAAAGTGTTCCTTACCGGTCAGTTGATAAATCAGGTAAAGTGATTGCGGTAAGCGAGCATTGTCATAGGTTAGGCGATTTTCAAACCAGCGCCAGTCAGGTTGTCCCACCTGGCGATAAGTTTCAATTAAATTATCAGAAAGAGAAATCGCCTTTTCCAGCATTTCTCTGGCTCCGGGGTATAAATGGTAATAATAGACCAATCCCATGATTACAAAGCTACGAGCCCGCAAATGGACAAGACTATCTACCCACGGAAGTCCGCGGTGAAAAATTTCTCGGGCGGCCTGAATCATATCAGAAGAAATGGAACTTGCGGTAGCATAACCACAGGCCCAGAGAGCTCGACCGAATGAATCCTCCGAGCCTTCTTCATCCAGAAAGTTAAAATGGTAATCAATAAAATTATGAAATTTTCCGTTTTCGCGCTGCATATACCGCAAAAAACTCAAATAAACTCTGGCTAATTCCAGAATCTGATTATCCCGATAGCGCTGATAATACTTCAGAGCTAGAATCAGTGCCCGGGCATTATCATCGGTACAATATCCCTCTTTGCGATCGGGAATGGTGAAGAAAGTATATTGCAGGAGACCCCGATCATCGGTTAGAGTCCTCAAGTGATTGAGCTTGACCGGTAAAATTCTACGAGACTCCAATACTTCATAAAAAAATCGCAAATGCCTTTCCGCCACCCGAGGCCAAATCATCTGTCGCCCTTGTTCGTATGAACGCCGTTCCATTTCCTGACGTTTTTCCCTATTCTTATAAAGTTCCCGGATAACGTTAGCGATGGACTCCGGCGAGCAAAACTGACATAATATCCCTCTTCCTTCGGCCAGAAGTTCCCGGGCATAAAGGTAAGGGGTAGAAATGATAGCCTTCCCACATCCTACCGCCATGGATAATGTCCCGCTAGTAACCTGCTGGCTTTTTACATAAGGACTGATATAGATATCAGTAGCCTGGAGGTACCGGATAAGTTCTTGCTTTCGAAGGAAACGATTATGAAATTTCACGTGATTACCTAGTCCAAGTTCATCAACCAGATCTAGCAAATATTGTCGGTAGTTTTCTCCTTGCCGCTTTCGGACCTCGGGATGAGTTTCCCCGATCACTAGATATAACAACTGGGGAATTTCCGTAATTAAAGAGGGCAGTGCCTTTATAACGTATTCTACCCCTTTACCGGGATTAATTAATCCAAAAGTGGTAAGAATAAAACGATTTTCCAGATGAAGAAGCCGTTTTACCCATCCTGACTCCAAAATGGGAACATCGGGCACTCCGTGAGGAATAACCACCAATTTTTCCGCTGGCAAACTATATTGCTGAATGAGAATATTACGGGCACAATTTGCCAGCACAATTACGCGGTCACTTCGCCTTTCTATTTTCTCCACTATTAGTTTTATTTCCGGGGGAGGTTCGGGCAATACAGTATGAAAGGTAGTAACCACCGGTTTAGTCAAAACTTCGAGAAATTGCAGGATAAATTTTCCATATTGGCCTCCAAAAATACCGAATTCATGCTGAAGACTTACTAGATTTACCCGGCTACGATTTACAACTTCTGCTGCTTCCTGATAACTTTGAAGGTAGTAATGCTCAATCTGATAAATCACCTCCCGAGAATAATCATAGGAGGCTCCCCGTTCATTGAGGGCCACTACCTGCGAACTTCCCAGAAGATTGGCCTCTTCCAGAGCCTGCACGAGCGCTTGCGTATAGGTAGCAATTCCACATTCCCGGGGAGGATAAGTGCTGATATGTAACACCCGCGGGCGATAGTCCATCCTTTTTGTATTTATAAGTTCCATGGAATCATCTCCCAATAGTTTATGTTCAGGATTTAACCTGCAGTATAACGAGAAAGTAACATGGGGAGAGATTAATTATTAGATCGCAACTACGTAGGAACTATTTACGACTGCTTAATTCCGTGAGGATAAGTTTACTAATCGCACGCAGAGTATCAAAAACTCCCATTCCGTGGATAGCAATAGATTCAAAGTAGGGAACTTGCTGGTGATTCAAACTGCGATTTAGTTCGGATACCGGAAGAATATTTGGTAAATCTCTTTTATTATACTGGATAACCAGTGGAATTTTTTCCCGATTATAACCGTGCTCCGAGAGATTAGCTCTCAGATTTTCCCAACTTTCCAAATTTTCCTGGAAACGCTCTTTTTGAGAATCTACTACAAAAACTACTCCATCTACACCCCGCAAAATAAGTTTCCGGCTTACATTGTAGTGAACCTGTCCCGGAACAGTGTAAAGATGGAATCGAGTGCGAAAACCCCGGATAGTTCCCAGTTCCAGAGGTAAAAAGTCAAAAAAGAGTGTCCGATCAGTTTCGGTAGCCAGGGAAATCATTTTCCCTTTAACGGCAGGATTTATTTTATTATAAACATATTGTAAATTTGTGGTTTTCCCGGAAAGACCGCATCCATAATAGACAATCTTACAATTTATTTCCCGAGAAGAATAATTAATCAGCGCCATCTTAAGCCCTAAAGAATGGAAAGAAAATTTTAATCCCGGAAAAGATTATCAATCTCTTCCTCCGCTGAACGACGAAAATCTTCACCCAGTAAAACTTCTTCCCCTAATTTTTGTGCCTCGACTTTAGCAAAAACAGAGGAGAACAAATGCAAAAATTCTTCGGAAGCCGTTTTTACCCTTAATCTTACCAATCCTAATGAACTACGCTCATCAAATATTACCACCAGGATAATCCTTTCCCCAATAAGAGAAAGATGAATATGGATATAACTTCCCTGATGAAAAATAGCCGAGAATTCTTTTTCCCCCAGAAGGCGAGCTAACTCACTAGTAGCAGCAATATCACTGGCGGCCAGGGTAGCTAGAGCGATAAAATCTAGCCGGCCAATTTCTCCCTGGAAGGTGATAAGTTCTCCACTTCGATCCACCAGTAATACTGCGCGAGACCGGGATTCCCGCAATAATTTAGCGAGACTGAGATTGATGGACCTAAAGTCTTCTTCGTATACCCGTAAACTCACATCACTCATTCCCGTTAACCTTCTATTCCTGACTAGCCACCTGACATTTATTCAACAGCTGTTCCCATTTAGCATCCACATACCTCTGTAACTCTTCCACCAGGTGTTTATTCTGGGGAGCAAATAAATGACGAAACCGAGTCTGCAATTTCAAATACTCCTCCACCGGCTTTTTCTCCCGGGGTTTATGGGTTAAATGATATTCGCCGTTAACCACTTCGTACAGGGGCCATAAGCAAGTATCCACTGCCATTCGGGCTATCTGTATAGTAAGTTCTGGATCATGACCCCAACCCAGTTGACAGGTGGAAATAACATTAATAAAAGAAGGATCATCCACCGCCAATGATTTTCCTACTTTGGTAATCAAATCATTCCAGTGGCTGGGAGAAGCTTGAGCGACATAAGGAATGTCATGAGCTACCATTATGGCAGTGAGATCTTTTGGAGGATGTTGTTTACCCGGAATGACGGTACCTACCGGACTGGTAGTAGTATGAGCTCCCGTGGGAGTTGCACTGGATCGTTGAACGCCAGTATTCATGTAGGCTTCATTATTGTAACAAAGATAAAGCATCCGATGTCTTCTCTCCATCGCTCCGGAAAGAGATTGAAGTCCAATATCGTAGGTACCCCCATCTCCGCCTATGGCGATGAAGCGAACATCTTTATGATATTTACCCTGTTTACGCAAAGAACGATAAGCAGCCTCAATCCCGCTCACAGTAGCGGCGGAGTTTTCAAAAGCACTATGGATAAAGGGTACTTTCCAAGCGGTATAAGGGAAAATAGAAGTAGCTACTTCCATACACCCGGTGGCGCAACCTACCACTACCGGGGTATCAACCGCCATCATTAGCTGGCGGATAATTATCGGAAAAGCACATCCCACACAGGCTCGATGTCCTCCAGTAAAAAGCTCGGGCTTTTTTGATAATTCCTTTAGACTGGGCATTTTTGACCTCCTCTCTTATTCTCGGACCCCAGGGTAATTCACCATGCGGGTAATTTTCCCAGTTCGCATAATTTCTAAAAGATCTTGAAAAACACCGCGTAAAAGATTAAGATTAATATCTCTTCCTCCCAGTCCATAAACATAGTTTACCACTCGGGGCTGAGAGGAAAAATCATAAAGAGCGGATCTTATTTCCACAAACAGCGGACCTCCCATGCCACTCATTCCATCCGAACGATCCATTACCGCCACCACTTTTACCGAAGCCAGAGCTGCCCCTATCTCTTCTACCAGGAAGGGACGAAAAACTCGTAACTTTAGCATTCCCGCCTTCACTCCCGCAGCTCGTAACTCACGAATAACTACCTTAGCAGTTCCAGCGGTGGAACCCATGACCACAATAGCAATTTCCGCATCATCCAGATAATAAGGTTCAAAAAGAGAATAGTACCTTCCGAACTGATCCCCGAATTCTTTACCGATTTCCATAATCGGCAACTTAGCCTTTTCCATAGCTTCGATTTCCGCTCGCTTGTGTTCGAAATAGTAATCAGTAAAATCAATTGCCCCTACCGTTATGGGATGGTCAACATCGAGAAGATTGTAAGGGGAACGATATTCTCCCACAAAATTCTTTACTTCCGAATCATCTAAAATCTCTATACCTTCCATAGCATGGCTAATGATAAATCCATCCAAGGTTACCAAAACGGGCAGATAAATTCTCTCAGCAATTCTCACTGCTTGAATCATATTATCGTATGCCTCCTGGGAATTCTCGGAGAAAATTTGGATCCAGCCACTATCCCGAGCCCCCATGGTATCGCTATGATCACAGTGAATATTAATGGGAGCGGAGAGAGTTCGATTAACATCTGCCATCACAATTGGTAAACGGAGTCCGGCAGCAATATACATCATTTCATACATTAGAGCCAGACCCTGAGATGAAGTGGCGGTAATAGTCCGAGCTCCGGAGGCAGCGGAACCAATACAAGCACTCATAGCACTGTGCTCGCTTTCTACGGTTACCAGTTCCGTATTCACTAACCCATCAGCTACAAAATTGGCAAAGATCTGCATAATTTCGGTGGCCGGAGTAATGGGATAAGCAGCACAGACATCAGGATTAATTTGCCGCATCGCTTCAGCAATTGCTTCATTGCCAGTTTTGGCAACAAATTTTTTAGGCATTTCTAACTCCTTTCAACTCCCGGATTCCCTACTCAGCTACCATAGTGATAGCTTTTGCCCGCGGAGGACATTCTCGAGCACAAATTCCGCATCCCTTACAGTGCTGAAGGTCGAATCCGGAAAATTTACCTTCTTTCACCATCACCGCTCCATCCGGACAGTAAACCCAGCAAATTAAACAGTGAATACATTTATTGGCATCCCAGACCGGACGGCGGCTCCTCCAATCACCAGTTTCGAATTTCTTAGCCGTTCCCCCTTCGGGTATAATTCCCCCCTGGGCCAAATCTTTCCAGCCGGGAGTCTTCATAATCACTCACTCTCCTCTCACTTCCTGAAAAGCACGTTCGATAGCCTTTAAATTGCCTTCGATTACTTCCGGTTTATGGCGAAATTTCACTTCTAATTTTTTACGAGTATCCGCCAGCATATTTTCCAAACTGATCAGACCGGTGACCCGGACCAGGGCTCCCATCATGGGAGTATTAGGAAAAGGACGTCCAATGGTTTCAAGAGCAATCCGGGTAGCATCCACAGTATAAACTTTACCATCAGTCAATTTTAATTTTTCCTTCAACTTCCCAGGGGATTCATCGCTATTCACAATAATTATTCCTTCGGTCGGTAGTCCAGCAGTCACATCCATCTTTCCGATGAGGGTGGCATCAAGGATCACTACCACCTGGGGAGAATCTACGTGGCAGTGCAGGAGAATAGGTTCATCACTAATGCGGTTAAAAGCCTGTACTGGAGCTCCCATTCTTTCCGGGCCATACTCGGGAAAAGCCTGAGCATATTTTTTATCCGCCAGAACTGCATCGGCGAATAACAAAGCGGCCGTCTTTGCCCCCTGACCTCCTCTTCCGTGCCAACGAATTTCCATCAATTTTGGCATTTTAAATAACCTCCCGTATATTCAAAATTCTCTTCGACCTTCCAGAGCTTTATAAAGAGTTACTTCATCAGCATATTCCAAATCACCGCCCACGGGAATTCCATAAGCAATACGAGTTACTCTGACTCCCAGTGGTTTCAGCAATCGGGAGATATAGGTAGCAGTCACTTCTCCTTCAGTATTGGGATTAGTAGCAAAAATTACTTCTTTTATTTTCCCAGTCCGAACTCTTTCTACCAGCTCTTTAATTTTAATATCTTCGGGACCAATTCCATCCAGCGGAGAAATAGTTCCCAGTAAAACATGATATATTCCTCGATAATTACCAGTCCGCTCTACCGGAACAATATCGCTTGGCTCTTCCACC
>Ga0315312_1000424_pt1 | contig 52140 bp, 55 predicted proteins | sample TDP7_MG_FD_203629 | JGI IMG/M metagenome (GOLD analysis project Ga0315312, IMG submission 203629) | Freshwater sediment microbial communities from Lake Towuti, South Sulawesi, Indonesia - TDP7 | ecosystem: Environmental > Aquatic > Freshwater > Lake > Sediment | place: Indonesia: South Sulawesi... | reverse complement strand
AAAATCACAAAATCACAAATATAAGGGGTCCTCCGATTTTCGAGTCAAATAGTCACCTCTGTCGTTATGCTGATGTAAGGTTCGGCTTTAATGTAGATTTTCTCTAATTCTTCCACTGGTGGGACGAAGTAGGCCCCTCTGACACCGCCTAGCTTGTGACCCATCATATACTCAACTACAGTTTCATTTACACCGGCGAGTTTAAGGTAAGTATTAAAGAATTTCCTCAAAGAGTGAGGGTACACAGGTGCCTCAAATTTTGCTCGGATCCCCGCGTTCTTAATTATGCGTTCTATAGATCTATCGGATAGGTCGAATAATGGATCCGCGAGTCCAAGCTCATATTCTTTTACATAAGTGTTTAATGCATTGATCGAGTTCCTTGCCCAAAAAGTGTCGTACCAGACTTTCCGTTTCTCTCTGATTATGTGAAGGTGGATTGGGCTCCTTCCTTCCTTTAGCTGCTTCCAGATCGATCCGTACTGGGGGGACGAAGTTTTGAAAGTTAAAGCTAGGTAGTCTTCTAGGCTCATGCCTGATTGGGCTAAAGTCAGAATTATGGCTTTATCTCGGGTATCTGAAACCTCGCACATTTTCCTTAATTCTTCTCGGGTAGGAACCTTGGATATTCTTTCAACCCACGACTCTGGGGTCTTACTCATTAGAGGTAAGTAATTGGCTTTGAAGAATGAACGGATTGCACCATGGGCTAAAACTATGCTCTTACGGGAGAGTTTTCGCGTCTTCTCTAGATCCTCAATGAAGGCCATTAACAATTCTTCATGTCTACGTTTAACCGTCTCATCCTCAGATTTGATGTCTTGCTTTCTCTCGGCAATTAACTTGTCAGGATCTTTCTTGGTGAAATCGCAGAATCTACTTAAGAAGTGGGAGTAGACTCGGATGGTTTCCTCGCTTCCAGTGCGTCCCATTCTGACTGTGCGGAACCATCGTTGGACGGTTTCAAAACTGTTCAGATCCATGGTCCACTTCTCCACGTCAATTAAATGGTAGTTGATTTTTTATAACTCACTTGAAGCCAAGCATACCTGATTATTATTATAAATATTTCGGTTAATTATCATTAACCGTCATGGAAAGCATGGATCTTATAAGAATTCAGCTATATTTGATTTGAACAAGAACTGTAGCTAATTTTTGCAGTTTTGGCTTATGATTTCGAGGTCTTTCCATGCGAGAGTGGGGTATTGTAAAGCTGCGACACCAGGGGTAAAGTGCAAGAAGTGGTGACTCGCACAGGGTTTTTCGCGTCTTCGCGTTGGTTTACTGCTAACTTCCTGTCCAATTGTCATCTGGAATTTTAGGGTAGCGTAGCCTCTAGTGAATGGCGGTAAAAAACATTGCTAAGATCATTACCATCGCTAGTTTTTGTTTAAGTTTCAAACTTAGTGTGAATGCAACTGGAAATACACCGCCCAAACGACATGGCGCCAGGGGACTAGCTATCCTACTCAATTGCTTATGATCCACTCAGCGGCATTAGGGAATAAATAAAAGGAAAAAGCTAGCGCAATCACTAAAATTGTTCTAAACAATTTCGCTAAAAAGCGGCTCCACGAATATGATGCCAATGCTAGGCCTACTGCAACGCAGGTTGCATTGCCAAGTTACCCCATATAGCGAAGTACGGCAGGATGTTCCAGTTGGGAGCGAAGTTGAATCCGAGAGTTACCGATTCAAGTCTATGTCCGGTCATAAATACAAAATAGATTGAAAATAATGCTGGAAGTAGATTCCTTACTTTCCGGGCTCGTCTTTCACTCTAGTTATCCTCATATTTGATTTTAGCTATGTGTTGGTTGAGGTCTTATTATGCGTGTTTCTGCTTAGGCCCGGGTGACGAGGGGGTGTTCGAAAAATTGGAGGGTATATGTACTCTCCAAAATTTTGGAGGCTCTGAGCGTTGGAAGATATACAGTAAATCAAAGATCGACCTATATTTCGGTATGGTAAATAAAAACATTGGTGATGGATAACTTAATCGGTAATACCGATTTCACCGGCTATATTCATAAACGTAAGTTTTCCAACACGAAATAATAGTCATCCATACTGATATGAAGGCTTTTCATTTTGAAATACTAGTTGATGGGAAGATCCCAAGGGTAAAGAATCCAAGAATTAATAGTTCGTGGCATCTCGCTAATCGCTATGGAGTGAATTATTGAGGTCCTTGCATTTGTTTACGCAGGCTCTTTGGCTCTTATTTTAAGATCCGATTTACGTAATGGTGCGAGAGCTGCGTGGAAAGTAACCATTAGCGTTATGGTGTTCTTATTTCAAAATCTCCAGCAATCTTTCTCACGCCGACGTCAAACCAACTGTTTGAGCTTATTCTGTAGCAGTAGAGTTCTTTCGGGGTTCAGGCTGTCTATTATCTTCTCTATCTCCAGCACAAAATTCTTGGTCTGTTTAATCAATTCATCTAGGTTCACTTTTATCTCTCGGGTGTAGTACTGCATTTCTATTCTATCTTCTTTAGACTGACGGAGTTCTTGAACAACCTGAGGAGAAACACTGTCGCTAAACAAATAATTGAATAGTGCAATTGTGCAATCGTGTATCTCGCACTTGACTCCAATTTTTGAGAGTAATGCATAAACAGAAAAATACTTCGCATAATAGCTCGCAGACACAGCCCATTCAGCGATGCCAGCTTTCGCATTAACTTCCATAGACTTCAAAGCATTTCTAGATTTTTCCAAGTAAGCTCTAACCAGGTTCTCCGAGGGCTTGGCCAGCCTTATGCCCTTGCTCTGCTTTAGGCACCACATCAGATACCTTTTATTGTCTTGCATGGTATCGCCACATAATTTCGCAAAAGTCGTCTGCACCTTTAAGTACAATATGGTTAGAAACAACTTCTCTTATTAGCGGATCACCATCTTCCAGTCCCTTTAGGAATTGTCTTTTGTTCGCAGACTTGACGCTTATTTCTCTGCCAACAAGGTTGCCAGCTTCACTGATAACACTCCTATCAAGCTTCTTCTCAGCGATAAAAAACAGATCGATATCGCTCTTTTTGGTTGTCTGTCCCTTGGCAAAACTGCCGAACAGTATGATAGCGCCCTCGATATGGTTTCCGACTTCACTGATAATCTTTTTGATTAGAAAGTTCTTTCCAAGATAGATGATAGAAGCAAAAGTCTCTGCAAGCATCATATGATACTTTGGCATTAAATTGTTGAGATTCAAGTGGTACTCTTTATTCCTTCCTTTTACAATGCTTGAAAGGACATTCATCTTTTCTAATCTCTTCAGCTGCAACTGAACAGCCTTGACATCAACCTTCGTCTCCCTGGCTATCTCTCTTAAATGCAAAGACTTCTTATAGTCGCTCGCGTAAAGCAACAGTATCTTGAGTGTAGTTTGATTAATGTTGTATTTTTCCATCATATGTTGTATTTATACAACAAAGAACTTAAAGCTTACGTTCCCTCATCAATTTTGACGATCTAAGGTCATACTATGACAAGCTGAGCAGAACCGAATTTAGACTGAGGTATCGCGACTACAAGAGAGCTATAGAGCTGACGGAGAAAGTTTGGGAACAAATGCAAGAAAGCGGTAAATGAACACGCTTGCAACTTTCTAAGAAATCATTAGGTGCCTAAAAATGGGTACGCGGAAAACGTTTAAATTGTATTATATGTAATACGTGTATGACAATTGGGAGGACAAAGCGTGCAAAAAGCGTTAGAAAGTGGAACTATTGTTCCAGTTCGCCTTTCAAGGGGTGAAATAGAGAGAATTGACAAGACGGTAGAGAGGCTTAGGTTGAAGTCCAGAAGTGCTTTGATTCGGGAGGCAACCCGGAAATACGTTCAGGAGGCTGGAAGTCTCAAAGTCATTGAAATCAGGGATAACATTAGTCTAGACGAAGCCAAGAAGGAAATCCTTGCCTATCTAAAACTCCACAAGGAAGCTGAAACGTTTGATATTGCAAATGATTTACGATTAGACATGGACTTAACGGTTAAGGCGTTAAAGGACCTTTGGGAAGAGGGTAAAGTTAGTTGATGGGTAAAGAAGTAGGCGACAAGATCGTTGGAGAACAGATCCTCTGTGAATGCCGTAAAATGAAGGGTCCTGTACTTATACATAAAGGGGCTCATAGAGCGCAACGATACGTTCTGTATGGCTTTCCAGCTGAAGCCATTATAGCAAAGAAATGGAGAATAATCGAGTAAATTATCCAATAAAAAGCTTCAATGGAAAGTTGCCTATGAACACCACTTCTCGGACCGGGAGATTAAATGTCTGAATTAACCAAGACCTTTACCATAGACACCGAGGTTGCGCCAATTTATCTTAATGACCTGCTAAAGTTTGTATACCAGTATTTTATCCTTCCACATCCGGAACTTTTCACGGACATCAAAAAAACCGTCAGCGATCACGAATTTATTCTTTCTTTCACAGCCCTTGATAAGCGAAGAGAGTGGTATGTCAACGTCGAGATGAAAGCCACAAAACCAATCCAGCTAAAAATGACGTTGAGTAGCGAAATCATTCCTCAAGTGGTCCTTGATAAGTTAAAGGATGACCTAGTCATCAGCGTTCAGTTATTTGAAGAAAAGGTCAGGAAGACCACGCTCTACTTTGCATGGGTTAAGGGAGAGAAAATCATCCCTGAAACTATGCCGTCTACACAAAAAAGGGCGATTGTCAGAATTCTCACCGAAAATATATTGTTTTTCTACATTATTTTTATCGGCGCGAGCATTCTCTTATTTAGCGTTTTAGGTTATTATGCACCAGTAGTGATCATCGCTTTCCAGTTTGTCACCGTTCTCGCGTCAGACAAAATTATCATGAAATTTGGAAAGTGGAAGGTTGATTCTAAGAATCCAAACGTCCATCTGCTGCAATATCACCTTCCAATAGAGGAGTATAACGAATTCCATAGAAAATATGGAACTGATCTGGTTCTTAAAATGAAGCAGGAAATCTACGAAAAGACTCTTGCCCTCGGAAAAGAGCCCAATTGTCAACTTGGCGAAGAAGTATTTTCCAAGTATGGTATGAAGTGTGCCCCTGAACGCATGTCAGTGAAAACGGTAAATGTTTACGACCTCGTAAGAAAAGCAGCTGAAAAATTCAATCTCCCTATACCTCAAATAGTCATTTCAAATACAATGCTACCGAACGCGGCTGCTACTGGACCTAGTCCAAGCCATGGCGCTATGCTCATAACCACTGGATTACTAGTTCAATTAAATGATGATGAGATCTTCAGCGTCATAGGACATGAACTAGGCCATCTCAAAGGAAGAGATCCTCTCATACTGTTCGGATTAACAGCTTCTGAATATCTCCTTCGGATTTACGTATTTTTGCCCTTCTTTATGTTTTCTCCATTCCTTTACCTTATTGTTGCTATGGGTATAGTCTACTTTATCGCCAAGTTCTTTGAAGCCAGGGCGGATCTTCAATCAGCCATAACGATAGGTCAACCTCAGGTTTTAGCTGAAGCATTACGGAAGATTGGGTTTAGGAGACTTCAGTTTGAGCGGGCACCTGCGCATAAAATTCAAGGTTGGATAAATTGGGATCCACACCCGCCGACGTACTTTAGGATTAATCGGCTAGAAAAACTCAAAACTCCAGTAGAGGTGAAGCATCCTTTAATTCAATCAGTTAAGGATGTCATAAATGGATTTAGGGCGGCGTTTTAGGGACAAAATATGGATTTGGTTTTAACTCATTTTCAAGCTTGTTTCACTGCCTAGAAAATTCATAGTTCCGCCTCACAGATGTTGACGAAAAACCTGAGTGTTAATGAACCGAAATTATTTTTTCCCACTATGCTAAATCTGACTTTAAAAAGGTGAATAAAAATTGACCCATTTTTACAATTGGAAAGATGTTGAAAGGCAAGAGGCGTTGAAAAAGGTTTACCGCAAAATCGTTACAGGTAAGAAAATTATGCTAGTCCGTTACGAGCAGCTGCCTGGAAGCCCCGAATTTCCCATTCACAAACATCCTCACGAACAAACGGGTTGCGTGTTGGGGGGAAACATTGAATTCACCATTGGAAGCGAGAAAAAGGTGCTGGGTCCAGGCGCCGGCTATGTAGTGCCATCAAACGTGGAACATGGTAGCAAAGTCGTAGGAAACAAAACCGTTGTTCTTTTGGACATATTTTCACCAATACGGGAAGATTACCTCGAAAAGGCAAAGAAATTAGTATAGACTTTTACCTTGCCCAAAGAGAAGAAGGTGAGCTAGACTTTGCCAGATAAGATTCTGGTTGCAGATGATGAACCCGACACCCGCAACCTAGTCAAGATGATCTTAGAGAGGGAAGGATACCAAGTGGTTGGTGCCTCTAACGGAGAGGAAGCCCTCCAGAAGGTGGATTCCAAAATGCCCGACCTTGTGCTCTTAGATGTAGTGATGCCGGAAAAGAGCGGCTTAGAGGCTTGCAAGATCCTTAAGGCGCAAGCCAAGACCAAGCACATTCCAGTCATTATGTTTACCGTCCTTAGTCGCGATGTCGATCAAAAGCTAGCTAGGGAGTTTGGGGCTGACGGCTACTTCATCAAGCCTTTCACCTCTGAAGCCCTCTTGGAAGAAGTTAAAAGGCATCTTAACACAGCGAGGGCATGGAAGTTCTCAAAGCAATTAGGACTCGAACACAGCGAGCTGAAGGGAAATAAGATCCTCCTGGAATTTGACCCATCCACGCCCTACGAAAGATTTGTCAGAGACTTCGTTTTAGAATGCGCATTCCATGGTGAGGCGATCCATGTCCTGACGAAGAAACCAAGTGCCGTTAGACAGGCCCTTGAGGGCGATGAAGGCATAGAGTTAGTCGATCTAACTCCGGAAACAATGCTCTCCCCCATCTTGAAAGAGCATCCGAAGGGGCCTGTGAGCCTAGTCTACGACAACCTTACTGATCTGGCCCTATCTGTGAGTTCGCAAGCCGCCTACAATTTTACGCAAAACGCGCTTCAGCTGCTGTCTGAGCCAATAATAACCGCCCTCTTCCTTCTCAATACTGCTGCTCACGAACCAAGGCATGCCTACAGTCTGAGGGGGCTCTTCAGTAACCACGTGATCTACGGAAAGCAAGGAGCAATAAGCGTTAAAATTGCTTAATTAAGAACCCACAAATGTAGGGTGCTTTTGGAGGAATCGAAGACTAGGCATGAATATCGAATGATGTCGCCACTTCAAGAAACATTTAGTCGGATGCAAAAACTGAAATTAAAGAGGTAACGCACTTAAGCTCCTATTGAAATAGTTTTAAGGTCAATAGTTGGAGGAACTGACGATAAAGAAAATTGCTGTAGCAATCCTAGGTGCAACTGGGCTAGTAGGTCAGTGGTTTACTCACCTTCTTCGCAATCATCCGTGGTTTAGCCCTTCAGTTATAGCTGCCTCACAGAGGTCGACGCGTAAAAAGTATATTGAAGCTGTAAATTGGGTATTGGGATCTGCGATTCCTGACTATGTGCGAGATTTGGAAGTTGTTGATCCAACTCCAGCTGCTATTGCTGGAGTTGATGATGTTGATTTAGTTTTTTCCGCTTTACCACCGGAGATCGCGATAACCGTAGAGCCAGAGTTTGCAAAAGCTGGGTACGCCATTTGTAGTAAGGCTAGTGCTTTTAGACTGGATCCTGACGTTCCACTACTAGTCCCTGAGATAAATCCGGAACATGTTAAGCTCATTGAAGTTCAAAAACAACGAAGAGATTGGTCCGGCTTTATTGTGACAGATCCAAATTGCTCTACGGCGATTTTGTCTTTATCGCTTGCTCCACTATACAGAGCCTTCGGCTTAAGAAGGGTTATTGTTTCAACAATGCAAGCAATTTCTGGAGCTGGATTAGAGGGGCTGTTCGCCTTAAACATTCAAGATAATGTTATTCCCTTTGTTGCTCGTGAAGAAGAGAAAATTCAGACTGAAACCTTGAAAATTTTGGGTTCATATCAAAAAGAAGCGGTAAAACCTGCGAATTTTAGAATAACTGCAAGTTGCCATCGAGTCTCTGTTTCTGACGGTCATACCGAGGCTGTGTTTGTGGAGACTGAAAGAAAATGTGATCTTGAAGAAGTTAAAAACGTGCTCAATAATTTCCGTGGGAAGCCGCAGCAATTGAGCCTTCCTTCTGCCCCGAAACGGCCTGTAGTCGTTTTGGATGCCAAGGATCGACCTCAGCCAAAACTAGATCGTTTTACAGGTAATGGCATGTCATCTGTAGTCGGAAGAATACGAAGTGACGAAAGTGTAACAAATGGCCTTAAGTACATTGTCCATGGGCACAACCTTGTGCGTGGTGCCGCTGGTTCCTCTATTTTGAATGCTGAATTGCTATTTAAACTGGGAAAGGTGCCCAAATAGCATTGACTTATGGGTAAACCCTTGCCGGAGTTCTAGGGAATAAACATACGTCTCGGATATGGGGTAAACCGAGGATCCACCTTACAGTTCGCTCGACTCCTAATCCGAAGCCACTATGGGGAACGCTTCCATATTTTCTTAAGTCAACATACCATCGATAGTCGTCAGGGTTGAGTTCGAAATCCTTGATTTTCTGAATCAGTTGATTGTAGTCGTGAATTCTTTGTCCTCCACCAGCGATTTCTCCATGTCCAGCGGGCGCTAGTAAGTCTGCTGAAAGAGTAACTTCTGGGTTACTCGGATCAGGCATATGGTAGAACGCCTTACATTGCTTGGGGTAATGTGTTACAAAAAATGGGGCTTTGAATTGTTTGCTGAGGATTCTTTCTTCATCTGCGCCAAGGTCTTGTCCCCATTCAATTTTAACGTTTAGCTGTTGAAGTTTGTTGATCGCATCGGTGTACGTTATTCTCGTGAAGGGTAATGAAGGAGGCTTGAATCTTCTTCCAAGGAGTTTAAGCTCTGCCTTGTAGCTTTTCACGATATTTTGGCAGATACTTGTAACAAGTTGCTCTTGAACTTCCATAATGGCATTCAAATCGCCATTGGAAACTTCAGCCTCTATCTGCCAGAATTCAGTTAGATGTCGGCGGGTTCGACTAATTTCTGCACGAAAACTCGGTTGAATAGAGTAAACTTTTCCTAATGCGGTTACCGCGGCTTCTTGATAAAACTGGACACTTTGTGAGAGGAACGCTTTTCGTTTAAAGTATTGAACTGGGAATAAAGTAGCTCCGCCTTCACAGGCAGCCGTGATGAATGTCGGACAGTGTACCTCCACGAATCTATTATTCTCAAACCATTCCCGAGCGTAATGGCAAACTGCAGACCTCACGCGTAAAATGGTCGTGACCTTAGGGCTTCGAATGTGTAAATGGCGATTGTCAAGTAGAACTTCTTTACCGACTCCGAGTTTAATAGGGTAATCTGGGTTTGCTAAACCAATTACTTGTAGGCTTGAACATTGAATTTCTACGTTACCTGGCGCTCTTGGATCAGCATGTACCATTCCATTCACTGAAACAGAGGATTCAACGGTGAGTTGCTGTGCACTTTCAAAATCGCTCGATGAAACGCGGTCTTTGTGAATGGTTACTTGTATTAATCCGGTTGGATCGCGTAGCGTTAAAAAAATTAGTCCACCATGCATGCGTTTTGCGTAAACCCAGCCACTTAAAGTAACTGTTTGACCTTCGAATTCCGGTTTTACGTCTCGAACCTGCTTTACCAGCACCATCTTTACCGACTCTTTCTTAGATTTCTTTCTGGTTCTTATACTTGACCTACAACACTTTAATGAGGGTCAGTGCATTTCGAGTTAATTAGAATCAATTGTGGACTTAAATATCTAAGATCGCTTTAAGCGCTTTTAGATCGGCGTCAACTTCAGCTGGTTTCTCGCATATCTGGACTGCAGTATCAGGATCTTTCAATCCATGTCCTGTAGCAATGCACACAACAGTTTCATCTTTCCGCACCTCTCCCATTTCCACAAGTTTTTTCAAACCAGCTATAGAAGACGCGCTGGCTGGTTCGACAAATAATCCTTCTTTGCGAGCTAACATCTTTTGGGCTTCAATGATTTCATTGTCTGTAACTGTCCGTGCAGTTCCTTTAGACTCTTTAATGGCTTTTATAGCTTTTTTCCAACTGACCGGATTTCCTATTCGGATGGCAGTGGCAATAGTATCGGGGTAAGCTACCGGATGAATCTCGGTTCTCCCGCTTGCTATGGCTGTAGCAATAGGGGCTGCTCCTTCAGCTTGAATACCGATCATTTGAGGAGTTGCATCAATAAGATCGAGCTGGTTAAATTCAGTAAATCCTTTCCATGCTGCACTTATATTCCCAGCATTTCCTACTGGAATTACAACTTTATCTGGCATCACGTAGTTCAACTGCTCACAAATTTCAAAACCTAATGTTTTCTGACCTTCTAGCCGATATGGATTGATAGAATTCAGCAGGTAGAACTTTCTATATTGTTCTGAAAGTGCTAATACAATTTCTAATGCCTCATCAAAGCTTCCTCGAATTTGGATAACTTGCGCACCATAAATCATAGCTTGCGCCAGTTTCCCATAGGCAATTTTCCCTGATGGAATCAAGATTATACAGTTCAGTCCCGCCTTCGCGGCATATGCCGCTAGAGAAGCGGATGTGTTTCCTGTAGAAGCGCAAATTACGTTGTTCATTCCAAGTTCAAGCGCTTTTGTAACTCCTACAGTCATACCACGGTCTTTAAAAGAACCTGTTGGGTTTTCTCCTTCGTTTTTTACATATAAATTCCTCAGTCCTAGCGCTTCACCAAGTCTATCACATTTGTGCAGGGTTGTTCCTCCTTCATTGAGCGAGATAATCTTTGCTTTCTTTGAAACAGGGAGGAGAGATCGGTATTTCCAAACAGAGGGCGGGGCTTTCAACCATTTCTGATTTTTTAGCACATTCTTTGACATTTTATAAAATCTATATTTTATGTCCAGTAGATCCCCGCATTTTTTACACAAGTATAGAATTTCATCTTCAGAATATCTTTCTCCGCAGTTGATGCATTCAAAATAGAAATTCAAGTGCCATCACCTACTAGATTAGCTCCATTTGAAGGTTTAGCCACATAACCATCAGCCTTTATGCCAATTGCTTCATAACCCTGAACCATCGCTTCAGCGATTGTCTTAGAGGATACTCTTCGGGAATTAACGATTGCAATTAAGCTAGATCCTACTCCGCTAATCGCCATTCCAAAAACGTCGAAGCTAGGACCTAAACTAGCTGTGAATGCTGGAGCTACTGCACTGACATTTTCTTCGGGGTTAGTTTCGTTTGGAGATAGCGGTGTGTCACCTTTCCCCCAACTCCAGATGCTCCTTTCAATGGGACAACTTATACTTAGAATTTGTGTTTGGTTACAAATGAAAAAAAGAAAATAATTATGGTGTGTATTTGAATGGGTGTTTTGCTCTGTCCTTGTTTTCTAGAACTTCGTCGGTGGTTGGGCGGTTTTCAATAGCTTTTCTGAGGGCATGTCTTGTTGCTTTATAGTTGTTTATGAAGACGCGTTGTCGATCAATCGCGGCTGTGTGGACGAAGACGTTGGCTACGATGACGAGGTCGTCGACCGCTGCTTTTGGTATGAATCCATCTGCGACGGTGTCTGCCACGGCTTTTGCTACAGCTTGTTGGGCTGGTCCGTATATCATGCTGGCTTGGCGCATGCTTTTGATGGTAACCGTCGGAATGATTAGCGTCATTGGCTTAACCATTAAGTTTGGCTCAAGAATGGCTAACAACGGTTCGTGTCCCGGAATCGGCGAAGATTTTGCCTTTGTGAATGCGGCACCCACTGGTCCATCTTTTCTCCCAACAAGAACTTCGACATGGGCGACTTCTGAATCTTCGCCAGATAGAGCTTCTCCAATTTTAAGGTTGAAGTCCTTGATTATCTCTGGTGTTATTTCTATTGCCTTTAACTTCTCTTCAAAGGTTTTTTCAGGCTCTATCTCGAAGGTTACTATCTTCGGCTTGATTTTGCCAAGTTTCTCAAGCTCGATGCGTAGTTCTTCTCTGTCCTCATAGGTAAGTTCTCCACCCACGGTCAAGGGTCTCCGTGGCGGCCCTACCTTAATTCCCATCATGTTCAAAGCTTCTTTAGGTCCAACTGCCCCACTTTTGGCGGTGATTCTTGCCAGTTTCTGGATTTTCATCTGTATCTCTTGGGCTTTCTGAAGATTCTGCTCTTGAACGGCTTTGTACATCTCGAGCCAGATGTCGGGGATAAAGTTAGCACTTGCTAAGATCATTCCATTAGCTCCTGAGGCGATTGCAGGTAACGCAACTTCATCGTACCCTACTAGGACTTTGATTTTATGTCTCACCTTTTCGAGGACAGCCAGCATGTACTTTATGTCACTGCTACTGTCCTTTAGAGCAACAATGTTATCCACGTAGGCAAGGTCTTCTACTATTGGCCAAGATAGAAGGACTCCTGTCAGTTGTGGAATATTGTAGATTATTAACGGTATGTCAACGGTTGTTGCAATTTGGTAGAAATGGTCATAGATACCTCTGCTGGCTGGGTGAAAGTAATACGGGGTCACAACTAGAGCAGCGTCAGCTCCAGCGTCCTTTGCGAACTTCGTCATCTCAATGGCTTCTTGGGTGCCACTGGCACCCGTTCCAGCGATTACTGGAACTCTGCCATTGGTTTGGTCGATAACGACTTCGATTATTCTTTTCTTTTCCTCAGTGGTTAGGTTTGGAAATTCGCCTGTGCTTCCACATGGCATTACGCCGGTGACTCCTAGGTCGATAACAAAATCTACAAGCGTTCTTAACCTGTTTTCGTCGACAGCTTTTCCATCGTCAGTAAATGGCGTAACCAGTGCAGGTATGACTCCTTTTGGCTCAAATTTTGCCATATAGCATTTCATCTCCATTGTTCTTGGTTGGAATATTGATCACTTGGGTTTTTTGATTTTCGGTAGAATATACTATAAAAAACGCGAATTTCATTTCAAATTGAGGGTCAATTATCGAAACTAGATACGTAAATGTTCCCTAATCTCGACGCTTTTTGCAGCTCCCTCTTTTAATACACGCTTTCGCAACGCTTCCATCTCACAAGTACATTTTGACACGTCAGCTATAGCTAGCCACTCCGCCGCTTCGCCTCTTCGAAGAGTTCTGGACTCGCTGGAAAGAAGATCAACATTAGCATCAGCCAACACACCAGCAACTCGAGCCAATGCGCCAGGAACGTCTTTGATTCCTACCCTAATTTCCATAAGTTTCGCCTCTGGGTCGGCAAAGGGCGTAATAATAACTTCTTTTGAGTCAAGATCTCCTGTTAGCATAAGGTACATTCCTTCCCTGAATCCTAGTGCTTCGCGAATTGGAATTGGAATAATTGTGCGTCCTTTCGCATCTACACGGACGATCTCGGTTATTCTCAATTGTAATGAGCCTCCAATCGTATGCAGTAAAAGTCGCAAGCTTTATATAGTTTGTGGGAAAATTGTGGGATAATACCTACAAAAATCCCACTATGGTGAACTCTTTGAAAAGCGGCTTCAAGTTTCAGATTTGCAACTTCCGTCCCACATGGCTATGCCGCTTAGTTAAGGGAGTCCATCATTAAATTTCTCCCAAATTTCTTGGGGGTTTTAACACATGCAAAAGAACAGCATATTCTATACACAAAAAACCTATGCAAGAACCAATTTCTGCCAGGGCTTGAGGAGGTAGAGGTCATGATAATTGAGTTAGCTGTCCCGAACAAAGGTAGATTACGTGAACCGACATTAAGAGCCTTAACACAGGCTGGAATAGCTCTCTTAGATAAAGATAAGCGAATTCTGTACGCTAGAACCACCGATCCGGAGATCCGCTTAATCTTCGTCAGGGCCATTGATATTCCACGATTTGTTGAAGAGGGTGCAGCAGATTTAGGGATTTCAGGGCATGATTATATTGTTGACAGCCAAGCTCAGGTTAAGGAATTATTAGATCTTAAGTTCAGCCATGCTAAAGTGGTTATTGCAGTACCAGACAAATCTCCAATTAAAACAATTGACGATATAAAGCCGGGTGTAAAAGTCGCAACTAAGCTAATGAACCTAACCCGCTCCTATTTTGATGCTAAAAGAAAACAAATTAATCTCATCAAAATCTCAGGCGCTGCTGAAGTCATGCCTCATCTGGGTGTTGCAGATGTTATAGTTGACATCACGAGTACAGGAACTACATTGAAGACTCATGGGCTACGCATTATAGATGAAATTCTTGAATCCTCCGCTCGGCTCATCGCAAACAAACAGAGCTATAATAAAAAGCGGGCGAAGATCCGCGAGCTCGTCTTAGCGATTGAAAGTGGCATGCGGGCCCAGAAGAAGAAACTTGTTATGATGAATGTTCCTGACAAGGCGCTTCAAATTGTTACAATGATTCTACCATCTATGGGCGGACCAACTATTGCCAAGGTTGAGGCTCCAGAACCTATGTGGGAAGTTTACAGTGTTATGGACGAACAGGAAATCTACAAAGTGATTAACTCAGTTAAAAAAGCTGGAGCACGCGATATTTTGGTCATTCCAATTGAAAGAATCGTGCCATGAGGCATTTAGCTGTGTTAATCATACCGTCGATTGACATCTCCAAGGGAAAATGCGTTAAGCTCATTGAGGGAAAGCCAAAGACTGGAATAACAATTTCAGACCAACCCCTCGAGATAGCAAAATTTTGGGAAACTCAAGGAGCTAAACTGCTTCATGTCATAGACTTAGATGGCGCATTCAGCGGAAAACCCCAAAATATTCCAGCAATTATGCGAATTCTGAATGAAGTTGATCTTCCAATTGAAGTGGGCGGCGGCATTAGAAAGGTCAAAGACGCCATTAGGCTGATTAACGCTGGTGCGAAATGGGTGATTGTCGGCACTGCAATTTTAGAGAACAAAAGCTTTCTCAGAGAGCTTTTGACTACAATAAGCCCCGAACACGTTATCATTGCGCTTGATTCAAAGAAGGGAAAAGTCCTAAAGCGGGGATGGACCGTAAGCACTGAATTTTCTCCTGAGAAAATAGTTGAAGATTTTCAAGACTCAGGTGTCGCTGCTTTTCTATACACTGACGTAGGGGCTGAGGGTAAATTATCCGGAATCCAACTAAAGGCAGTTGAAAAACTTGTTCACTCTACAAAAAAGCCGATCATATATTCCGGCGGAATCTCTGCTATTCAGGATCTAGTAAACCTTGCAAAGATTGGTGTTCAAGCGACCGTGATCGGAATGGCTCTATACACTGGAAAACTAAGTCTGCGAGATGCAGAGGAGGCTGTTTCATTTGCGTGTAGTTAAACTTGATAGAAAAACTACAGAAACCGAAATCAAAGTAAGGTTAAACATTGACGGTCGAGGAAAGGCCGAAATAGATACTGGCTGCCAGTTTTTTGATCACTTACTAGGAGCGCTAGCTAAGCATGGCCTTTTCGACCTTGAAGCCAAAGCTCAGTCTACGATGCCGGTGGATCCTCATCACGCTGTAGAAGATGTTGCAATTGTCCTAGGTAAGGCGTTCGATTCAGCCACCCGAGGAAAAATTGGGATCAAACGTTTCGGAAGCGCGATAATTCCAATGGATGACTCGCTGGTCTTAGCTGCAGTAGATTTCGGAGGTCGCGGTTATGCTAAAGTTAATGTCACGTTTAATCGTTCACGAATAGGTGACTTAGATGTCGACTTAATTACGCATTTCTTACAAACTCTTGCGATTAATGGGAATTTTACCCTTCATGTCAACGAGTTTTATGGTCAAAACGATCATCACAAGGCTGAGGCTATTTTTAAGGCACTGGGTGTAGCGCTGAACATGGCTACCCGCACTGAACCAAGGTCAAAAGGGCAGGTTCCTAGTCAAAAAGGGGTCATTGGATAGGATAGGAATTTGCTATGCTTGCCAAACGAATTATTCCGTGTCTAGACGTGCTAAATGGGCAAGTCGTAAAAGGAGTAAAATTTAGACAACTTCGCTTAGCCGGGGATCCACCTACTCTTGCAAAGATGTACGAGGAACAAAATGCTGATGAAATTGTCTTTCTCGATATTGGGGCTTCACCTGAAGGCCGCAAAATCCTGATTGATGTTGTGCGTCGAACGGCAGACATGGTATTCATTCCGTTAACTGTTGGCGGTGGAATTCGTGGAATCGAGGATACACGCGATCTGCTTTGTGCAGGAGCGGACAAAGTATCGATAAACACCGCAGCCGTAGAAGACCCAAAATTAGTCAAGAAATCCTCGGACAAATTTGGGAGCCAGTGTATTGTAGTAGCAATTGATGCAAAACGAATAGGGCAGCAAAAATGGGAAGTCTACACTTACGGCGCAAGGAAACCAACCGGTCTTGATGCTATCAAGTGGGCTAAACAAGTCGAAAAATTAGGAGCTGGAGAAATTCTGCTAACCAGTATCGATGCTGATGGTACGAAACAAGGATACGACCTAGAACTTACACAAACAATAGCTGAAGCAGTGAACATTCCCTTAATCGCTTCAGGCGGGGCAGGCAACCTAGAACACATCTATGAAGCTTTAACTATCGGCAAAGCAGACGCAGCCCTAGCCGCTTCAATCTTTCATTACGAGGTTTATACAGTTCAAGAAGTCAAACGGTACTTGACACAAAGAGGCGTCCCGGTACGATTAGAATAAAGGTATTCAAATCGGGTGGCAAAAATTGGATACAGAAATTTTAGATGAAATTTTTAGGGTAGTTGAAGACCGGCGTGACAATCCAAAACCAAATTCGTATGTAAGTAGCTTACTGGCGCAAGGTTTAGATGCGATCTTAAAAAAAATTGGTGAGGAAGCGACAGAACTAGTTGTAGCAGCCAAAGGCAACAGCCAGCAATTTGTGATCCATGAAACTGCAGATCTAATATTTCATATGCTGGTCTTACTGGTTTCCCAAAGAATTCCTCTCAATGCAGTTCTAAATGAACTCAAGAGGAGAAGAAAGGGACCATAATTTGAAGACTAGACCAAAAATTGCTATAGTCAACTACGGCGTAGGAAACCTCAGAAGTGTAAAAAAGGGGCTCGAAAAGGCTGGCGCTGTTCCGTTTATCACCGTCGATATTATTGAGGCTTTCTCCGCGGATGCAGTCGTGCTTCCTGGGGTGGGCGCTTTCAAAAGTGCCATGCAAGCAATGGCACCCTACTTGGATGTAGTCAAGAAAAGAGTCTTGAGCGGAATACCTCTGCTTGGCATTTGTCTTGGAATGCAACTTTTCTTTTCAAAAAGTGAGGAAGGAGGAACTACAACCGGCCTTAACCTTATTCCGGGCAAAGTAATGCGGCTCCCTAAAACGGTAAAAACTCCCCAAATGGGATGGAACACCATAAAAATTCGCAAAGAATTTCCATTAACTCGCGGGTTAACTAGCAATGTTTACGTCTACTTTGTTCATTCGTACTACGCAGCCCCAGTTGACTTCGAAACCGTGAATGCAACAACGGAATACGGAATTGAATTTCCAAGCATCGTTTCTTCAGATCATATTTTCGGAACACAATTTCATCCTGAAAAAAGTGGGAGAACTGGATTAATCGTCTTAAGAAATTTTGTTCAAGTTGCGAGGGGTTTGGGCGATGAAGCTTAGTCAAGAAGAAGCGGAAGCTGTGGCGAAACGGTTGAACTATCGCCATAATGGCTTAGTTTTAGCTATCACGCAGGATCTGAACACTTCTCGAATCCTAATGGTAGCTTTCATGAATGAAGAAGCTGTGAAGAAATCACTCATAACAGGTATGATGCACTACTGGAGTCTTGAACGCGGCAAGTTGTGGAAAAAGGGAGAACAGTCCGGAAATTTTCAGTATATAGAGGAAGTACTAGTGGACTGCGACCTCGATGCGATGCTTTTCAAAGTTCGACAACTAGGCGGTGCATGTCATCACGGATTTTTCAGTTGCTTCTTCCGCAAAATCACGGGAAAACAGTTTAAAGTTGTCGAAGTGCAAGTATTTGATCCGAAAAAAGTCTACAAATGAATTTTCACTCTTAACCATCAGTTTTTTAAGCATGGGTTCCACTGAACAATAAAACAATATTAGAAGAGGGAGGTTAGTCCCGATGGCAAAATGCCCAAAGTGTGGAGGAGAGGTTAGCGCGCCTGTGAAGAAATGGACGATCGCTCCAAAGAAAAAGAAAGGACCGACACTTACAGTAGAGCTTTATCATTGCACATGTGGTAACAAGTTCCGCGTTGCAAAGAAATCGTAGATCACCACTTTTTTCACTTATTTATTTTTTCTAAAATTTTATGAAACGATATCGAACCTTTTTTATATTTTGAATTTCAAAAGGCGTCCTATCTAACTTTATAATTTTAGGAGGAGTTGCACGACGAAAAACAGTTTCAACGAAAGAGTTCACCCAATGGACATCAGCTCAGAAATGACAATCAACGAAATGATCCAAGAGTTTACTAAGTCAGGCTGCTTCGGGGCTGGACGATTAGCAACTGCAGTCGACATTTACCAAAAAATGCTCGATGAAAAAGCCACAATTATTCTTGGTTTAGCTGGAGCAATGATTCCCGCTGGCTTCCGAAAAATTATTGCCACTCTCATTCAAAAGAAACTGGTTGACATCATTGTTTCAACCGGAGCTAACATGGTCCACGACGCCCTAGAGGCATTTGGGGGAGCACACTATAAGGGAACTTGGTTAGTTGATGACAAATTCCTTCATAAAAATAAGGTCGAGCGTATCTACGACATTTTCATTCCTGAAAAGCTCTTTATTAAAAAGTTTGATGACCCAATACTGGAAGTTTATCAAGAAATCGCTAGCCAATTTAAGGGACAAGTCATCTCAATAAAGGATTTCATGTGGGAAGTTGGCAAGCGAATCAAAGATGAAACTTCAATCCTCTATAATGCCTACAAATATCAACTTCCAATATTTGTCCCGGCTATCCAAGACTCATGCTACGGGCTTCAAGCTTGGGAATTTCAGCATCGAACTAAAAACGCGCTTATCGTAGACGCATTTAAGGACATGGAAGATTTCATTGCCCTAGTTAAAAGGTCAAAAAAGATAGGAGCAATTCTAATCGGCGGCGGGGTGCCAAAGAATTTCATCTTCCAAGCTGCTTTCAAGACCAAACGGGCGTATGACTACGCAATCCAAATTACGATGGATCGACCAGAACCTGGAGGATTATCTGGCGCAACTCTTGAGGAAGCGGTATCTTGGGGAAAAGTGCGTGAAGAAGCCAGCCGAGTAACCGTCTATAGTGATGCAACGATCTGCTTTCCAATAATGGTTGCAGCGGTGATGGAGCGACTCAAGATTAGGTGACAAATAGGGAAGTTCTAAAACTTATCTTTCAAGATCAAATCTTGATATGTTTCAGCTCCTCGAATTATCCATGATTTGCCCATATCCAACATGGCAATAGTAGGTCTACCATAAGAAAAATTGCTACTGCAGCTTGTAAAGTAAGCACCTGCATCCATAATACAAATAACGTCTCCCTCTTCAAGCCGCGGCAAAAGCTTGTTTTTATAAATTGTATCCCCAGTATAGCAAATCCTTCCAACCAAGTTGTATTGAATCGAAGGCGATTGGTTGCCCTTATTGGCGACAAGAACTTCATGATACTCAGAGGTTAATGGTGTTGCAATATTGGCGGCGCCACCATCAGTTATAGCCCAGATCCCAACGTCTTTTACTTCTTTCATAACTCCGACGGTTAGAAGGAGGATCTGAGCAGAACTCGCTATGTATCGGCCAGGCTCGAGGAAAAGTGTAGGCTTTTTTAAGCCAAATGCATCCGCTTTTTCCCTTAATGTTTTCCCGATTGTGCTTGCAAACTCTTCAATCGGAGGGCACAATTTTGGATTCGGAGGAGACGCCTCACCCTTTGCCATATACCGCGAGTACTCTTCTTCACTATACTCCTTGGTCATTGGGACAGGAAACCCACCACCAAGATCCACAAATTCGGTTTCAAAATCAAACCGATTTTTAGCAAGCCTTGCCACAGACAATAGTTTCTCAATAGCCTTAGCATATGAATGTGGATCCAAAACATTTGTCCCGACATGCGTGTGAAAGCCACAAAATCGTAGGCGTCTAGAATTCTTTACTAACCTTAACGCTTTAACGACATGCCCAGACAACGGATCCAAACCAAACTGCGTCTTTCTCGATCCTGTAGCCACAAATAAGCTCAAGTCTGAGGGCTTCACATCTGGCATAATTCGTAACCCAACATTAACCTCGCAACCCAGTTCCCCGGCAATTTTTTCAATACGGTCGATTTCAGCAAGGTTATCAACATTAATACTGCGGATCCCCTTTTTGATAGCCCACTCTAGCTCATCGTCTTTTTTATTGGGACCATTGAAAACAATCTTTGACGGACGAACTTTAAGTTTCAAAGCTAGCCACAACTCAAACCCCGAAATAACCTCAGCGCCTAAACCTTGACGATGTAAAACTTGCAAAACGCCACGAACATTATTTGTCTTATAGGAGTAAAAAATTTCAATTTCATCGTATTGCTGTTTAAAAGCTGTCACAAAATGCTTACAGTCCGCAACGAGTTTATTCTTACTTACAACATGCAGTGGAGTACCATACTTTTTCGCTACATCCGCTAGGTCGCAGTCATCGAAAACCAGATGACCTTTAGCATTTGTTTTGAGATTCCAATAGTTGTAATCTATCAAAGCCTTGTCCTCTGCAAGAATTGGAGGTATTCCAGAACTGAGTTTATAAAAGTCATTATTGTCATGCTCATTCATTTGCATAAGGCATTTTCCTCAAGTATAAAAAGGAGAACAGAAAATTGGTTTTCAGAAACACGCTAGGATGTGATGTGCGATGGAGTCAGCATTTCGGGAATCCTTCTTACGAGCGTTAAAGAAGGCGCTTACTCAAGTGGTTTCTGATCCGCAAGTTCAGAAAGCTGTAAAGGACGCGCTTGATCAGACCATGAAAAGCGAAGGTGTTTCAATGAATCTCACGGACGAACAAACTCGACAGCTTTCCGCATATTGCCTCGGCACTCTCGCAGCTGATGCAGCGCTTCGAGCGGTCTTTGAAGATGAATCGGATCCTTTTCATTTGTTTCAAAAAAAATTCTCTGACGAATTTCTTCGGGTTACGAGTGACAAGACGTTAGGTATTGTTCTTGAAAATTGCAATGTTAAGCGAGCTAAAACTCAATTTGGGGTAGAATCTACTGAGGATATTGCTGAAAAATTATCTACCGAAGACATTTATCAAACACCTGAGTTTGAACAAGCTTGTGCTGTTCTTGAACAAATAGTTAAAGCTGCGATTAAGGAATCTTCAAAAACACCTTAACATCAAGAGATTTTTAAGGAATTAAGTTGTTCACAAAGCGTCTTTTTAATAACCCAGCATCACAAAAATAACTTGTTGATTTTTATGGGTATATATAGATGCGCCGTTTGTGGAAAGACCTTCGACAGCATGAGTGAAGCAATGCAGCATACCGCCGTTTGCGAGGGCAAAGCTACGGACCAGCGTGAAAACGCGGAAAGTTCAAAATAAAAGCAAAAATAGTTTCTTCTTCATACGATAACGGTTACATGCATGTTCAGCTCGGGGTGCTTTCGTATGAGTGAGGTTCGCTTCAGACGGTGGAATCCCAAAGAGAATATGGTGGAGAAATTTGGAGATTTTCTAGAGAAGAGCGGGATCTTCAGTGTGATAAACAATGGAGATCTCGTTGCGATAAAATTGCATCCCGGAGAGTTGGGAACTCCATATTACATTAAGCCGATCTATGTACGCAAACTTGTTGAGAAGGTCAAAGAAGCAGGTGGTAAGCCCTTCTTAACTGATACAACCACTTTGTATACCGGAAAAAGGCATGATGCTTTGAATCTTTTACAGACCGTAGACGCACATGGTTTAGGCTTGGGAAATGTAGGCGCACCTTTTGTTGTTGCTGATGGAGTGAAGGGTGGAGAGGGCATTCAAGTCAAGACAAATGGAATAGTTAAAACGGTTGGTGTGGCGTCGGTTTTCGGTGAAGTTGATAGCATGGTTGTTCTAAGTCATGTTAAAGGTCATGGAATTGCCGGCATTGGTGGTGCCATAAAACAGATTGGAATGGGCTGCATCGACAAAAAGACGAAGCTGGCTGCACATCGCACTGTTGGCCTAAAAGTTGACTATACTAAATGTAATGGATGCGGTGCCTGTCTCAAAATTTGTAGAGATAAAATTCCACGTATTAAGAATAAGAAAGCATACATTGTCAGTCCACTTTGCATGCGTTGTCCCTATTGTCAAAGCGCATGCCCTGTTCAAGCTATTTCTCTAGTAAATCGGGAGAATTTGCAAAGGGCACTTGCTGCAACTACGCAAGGAGTGTTGAAAGTCGTTCGAAAAAATAAGATATGTTTTATTGGGTTTGCCATTGACATTACAAGATTATGTGATTGTACACCAGCGCCTGGGCCTCGAATTAGAGATGATGTCGGCATCTTAGCTTCTTTTGATCCAGTTGCAGTTGACAACGCAGCGATCGACCTAATATCAGAACAGCTAATCATGCAGCATAACGGCGTATCCCCACGCATTCAAATTAGGGAAGCTCAAAGGTTAGGTATTGGAAAAAGCGTTTACTCGCTTGTAGAACTCTGACCAAGTGAAATTTATTGAGTAATTTTACTTTATTTCAGCCATAATTGAGAGGGAATGACTAGTTCCAATTCTGGTGGCGCCAGCTTCAATCATCGCTACAGCGTCAGTAAACGTGCGGATACCGCCAGCTGCTTTTACCCCTAGGCCTTTGCCGACAGCTTTTCGCATCAACTTTACGTCGGGGACCGTTGCTCCTTGGGGTCCAAATCCGGTCGAGGTTTTAACGTAATCTGCATTTGCTTCCTTGGCGAGTGTACATGCCTTTACTTTTTCTCTATCAGTTAAGTAGCAGGTTTCGATGATTACTTTGGTTACCGCATTTCCCGCGGCTTTAACAACGGCTTCTATATCTCGTTTTACAAACGCGTAATCACCTGACTTTAATGCCCCAATGTTAACGACCATATCAACTTCCTGCGCCCCATTTTTGATTGCTGTCTCCGTTTCGAAAGCTTTCACTTCAGTTGTAGCGGATCCAAGTGGGAAGCCTATGACAGTGCATACTTTTACGTCTGTGTTCTTTAGTAACTTTGCAACTAGAGGTACGTAGGTTGGATTAACGCAAACAGCTGCAAAATGATACTTTTTTGCCTCTTGGCAGAGTTTTATGATGTCCTTTTTTGTCGAGGTTGGTTTTAGTAAGGTATGATCAATCATTCTCGCCAGTTGTTCTTTAGTAATAGTCATGTTTGTGAGCCTCCCTTGCCTTTCCTAGCTAAGCATTAATCAATAATTGTCCCAATATAGGACTTGATGTCGGTGAAAGTTATGCATGCAATTGTTAAGAAAACCATACGCGAAATGGAAATCGGCAAAATTACTGGAGCGAGCAGCGTAGCTAGGGCTTCAGTGAAGGCTATCAAAGAAATTGGGGAGCAAACGCGCTTCCGTAGTGAACAGCAGTTTCTTAAGGAAATAAAATCGGCGGCTAAGACGTTTGTAGACTACAAGCCTTCAATGGCTTCGGTGCAAAATGGGGTTGCTTTTATTCTGTGCGATCTATTGAAAGGCGTAGACGAAGGTTTGGCTCTTCCTGAGCTCAGAAATATAGTTATCGAAAAGGCGGAGCGATTTATTAAACAGTCGCTGGAGGCTGTGGAGAAAATTGGGGAGTTTGGTTCAAGAAAAATATCTGATGGCGATTTAATCTTAACACATAGTTTGAGCTCGACGACTCTTGAAATTTTTAAGAAAGCCCGAACAGCCGAAAAGACCTTCAGCGCTATTGTTACTGAAAGTCGACCCGGGCTAGAAGGTCGTACAACTGCGTCTAAGCTATTAAAATTTGGTATTCCAGTTACGCTGATAGTTGATTCTGCAGCAGGGTATATGCTGAAGGGAGTTAACGCTGTATTAGTAGGCGCGGATTGCGTCCTAGCAAATGGATCAGTTATCAATAAAGTGGGTACTTACCTAGTGGCGTTGGCTGCAAAAGATCAGTCTATTCCATTTTGGGTAGCAACTGAAACATTCAAAATCAGTCCTTCATCACTTCGCATTCAACCCATTATCGAAGAGGGACCGCCATCTGAAGTAATTGACTTAAATCCTTTCAGAAATCTGAAAATTCGCAACCCATACTTTGACATTACCCCACCAAAATACGTCACCGAGATAATTACCGAGAAAGGAATCCTTTCACCTCAAGCCATAAATGCAATAGCCCAGAAATTGCCATCCTTACCCGCAAATTTCCTAAAATAAATTTTCATTTTCCAAAAAATCGAACTACCATTGAACTGTCCATTTTTTTGGAGCTTACCGAAAAGCAGCCAAGAAGCTAGTTTCTCAGTAACGTTTAAAGTATTCTCATCGGTTTCTAACGATTTTAACATCAAAGAAGGTAGCAAAGGAAGTGCGCAGTTTTCTTTGCGAGGCAATTATTGCCAAGGCTTTGGAAGAATTTTGGTTTCTCATTTATTGTTCATAAATTACTTTTGCTGCCTCAACAAGCGCAGGGTTTCCAGCAACTATCAAAGCCACAGCCGCAGCTTCCTTTATTTCTTCTTCTGATACGCCCCTTTCTCTTGCCAGTCGCACCGTTCCCGTTATACATGTTGGGCATTGACTGACCACCGCAGCCGAAATAGCGCATAAGGCTTTAGTTTTGGCGTCTAGCTTTGCGGGACCCAGAGATGTCATGAAAACGTCGAGCCAAGCGTTGAGCGTATCTCGGTTTACCTCTCCGAGAAGCCTAAAATAGAGTGGTAATTCCTCGATGGGTGCAGTCTTCATTTCCTTTAAAGTTAATCTTTTTTCTCCTGCCAAGAGAATCGCCTCCTCACCTGGTCGTCTCAAATATGTAAGAAATGTAATGGACACTGTGTCCAGTAGACTTAAATAACTAATGGAAAGTTTTGTTTTAGTTTCTTTTTGAAAACTGGTTTTGTGGACAAAACGCTAGAAAAATCAATTGAATACTGTAGTTAACAGCAGAAAGAACAATGGGGCTTGGAGATGGTTTGTTAGGGATGGATGCGAGTGGAACCGTAAACGCGGAATGAACACCAAGCAGATGAACGCTCCAGAAGCAAAAATCCCATTTGTTTTAACCGTGAGACTATCAGGGGGTGAAATAGTTTATATAACGAAGAGTTTTCATTCTTTTTAATTCATTGTCGGGGAACGTGATCTTGCTCACATTATGGAGCATTTTGTTGGTGGGCTAAGTGCCAACTCCTAGGAAAGAAGAGGTTGCTAACATTCTTGCGGGAATAGTTGGCGAAGAAAACGTCTCAGCAGATGAAGCCACCACATTTTGCTATTCTTGTGACTCGTCAACTGTCGGCTGGTTTGCACTTTTTTCAAAGAGCTTTAACTTTAGACCTGACGTCGTAGTCAGACCAAGTAGCACCCAAGAAGTTTCCCAGATAATGCGTTACGCTACTGAGCATAAGATTCCTGTGACACCCCGTGGGGCTGGAACCAGCGTTTCTGGAAATCCCCTACCTACCCGAGGCGGCATCTTACTCGATATGACCCGAATGAACCACATTAAGGAAATCAAGCAGGATGACTTATTGGCAGTAGTAGAAGCAGGCGTCATGTACTATAAGCTAAACGAAGAACTCAAGAAAATTGGCTTCTTCTTCCCACCAGAGCCCGGAAGCGCCGAAATATGCACCATTGGCGGAATGATTGCTAATAACGCCGCGGGGATCCGTGCTTGTAAATATGGTTCAACTAAAGATTGGATCTTGGGTCTAGAGGTAGTTCTTCCTAATGGGGAGATTATAAAAACTGGTGGAAGAACCCTCAAAGCTTCATCAGGCTATGACTTGACCCGATTGTTTACAAGTTCGGAGGGAACTTTGGGGGTTATAACTGAAGCCACAATTAAAATTCATCCACTACCTGAATGTGTCATCTTAATTGTACCATCTTTTAACAACGTTGAAGATGCCACAGAAGCCATGGGAGTGACTTTCAAGCAAGCAATCATCCCGGCTACGATGGAGCTCATCAGTGGGGACTATATCAAAGCTATGAATCAAATTTTGAAAGAAGACGAGAAACTACCAGTCGCTGAAGTAGTCTTATTAATTGACGTTGACGGCAACAAAACTGCGGTAGCTGAAGAAGTCGACCGTATCATCGACATTTGTAAAATGTGTAAAGCCGTAGAAGTGAAATTGGTCAGAGATTTAGCGATTAGGAAGAAAATATGGCATGCTAGACACTATGCTGCATTTGTGATTTCGCGAGTTCTTCCTCCTCCTGAAAAAATCAAGTTGTGGGGAACTCACTTTGTGGATGTCGGTGTTCCTCTCTCTAAGGTTCCAGCAATTATAGGATACCTAAAGGAGCTCTCAGCCAAGTATGGCGTTACTTTAATTCCCTTTGGACATATCGCTGACGGGAATGTGCATGTATCTTGGTGGGCTGACCCTCGCGATAAAGAAGAGCTGAAAAAGGCTCGGGATATTGGCTTAGACCTCCTCAGAAAAGCAAAAGATCTCGGCGGAACAATTTCTGCCGAGCATGGAATAGGAATCCTAAGAGCCCCATACATGAACTTAGAACATCCAACAACCCTCAATTTGATGAGGCAGCTAAAGAAGCTCATCGATCCGAATGGCATAATGAATCCGGGGAAACTTGCCCTCGAAGACATTCCCGAAGATCTGTTCCTTCGACTCCTACGCGAACTTTATCCTGAAGAGAGGAATGACCATGCTTGAGAAATTCCACACCGAAGCCAACCGGTGTAATCTTTGTGCTGCATGCCACCTCTCTTGTCCAGTATATGATCACCAGAGCTGGGAATATAATTGTGCCAGGGGTAGGTCTCTCTTAATTTTAGCTTTGTTAAGGAATCAGATTGGAGTAACTGATACCGTTCTAAACTCGATTTACTCATGTACACTGTGTAAACGATGCGAAGTCGACTGTCCACCCGGTGTAAAATTGACGGATATGGTTGAAGCGGCAAGATTTGACTTCGTACGCATGGGAAAAGGACCCTTAGATATTTACAAACAACTAGCCGAAAACCTAAGGACTAAAGGAAATATCTTGGGCGAAGACCCTTCAACTCAACTAACCATCTTTGATGAAGTCAATGTCGCTCAGAAAAAATCGGAAAATCTCCTTTTTGTAGGTTGTATGGCTACTTATGTACACAAGAATATCGCACAATCAGCGGCTAAAATCCTCAAGGCAACGAATTACAACTTCACTTACCTAGGTTCAGAAGAAATCTGCTGTGGAGGGCCGCTATACTTGCAAGGGCTTGAGGATGACTTTACAAGGATTGCTAAAGCTAATGTTGAGAAAATTGAAAAACTTAGAGTTAAACGAATTATCGCCGTTTGTCCGATGTGCTATAGCACGTTTAAGAAAATGTATACTGGTCCTATAAAATTGAAAGGGATCGAAATCGTGCACATAACTGAACTTCTGTCTAACTTGATTGAAAATAAAAAGCTAGTATTTAAGAAAACGTTTCCCTTGAAAGTGGTGTATCAAGACCCGTGTCACCTAGGAAGGTACTCCAGTATTTATGAGGCGCCTAGGGAAATCTTGTGCAGTATACCCGGTCTAAACCTCTTAGAACTATCCGAAAATCGAGACTTTGCAAAATGCTGTGGGGGGCCAATTAAGCAAGTTTTCAGGGAAGTTGCTTACGACATAAGTTTAGATATTTTACGGGACGCCAAAAATTTAGGGGCTGAGGCTGTAGTAACTGCTTGTCCAACATGTTATCATGCGTTAGAAGCTTCTGCTTGGGAATATCAATTGAAAGTTTTCGGGATTACCGAGGTTGTTGCTACAGCAATGGAGCTATAAATCAAAGGTTATTTTCGTTCTTTTACGGCGACGATCTTGATTATGTCACGATCTTTAATAATGCAATCTTTTGGAAGTCTGACTCCTGTTTTTGCATCGATTGCGTAAATCATCGTTTTGGCTAATTCTGTGTGAATTTCTTTTGCTAAATCGTAAACTGTTGAATCGTATGGAACCAAAAGAATGTCGGGTAAGACGTTGCCAGTTCTATCTGAAAACTTTTCTGCATTATCGACTGGATAGACTGTGTTCATTCTGAGAAGTTTAAAGACGGCTAAATTTAGAGCAAATTGAACGCCGGTCCTCATCCACCTGGAGAAAACCCGATCGTTAACGTATTTCAACGCCTGCAATTGTTGAGGAGTAAGTTTGGTTTCATCGAGAACGCGAAAAATTTCCTCTCCAGGGATGTAACTTACAAATCCATGTTGCTCAGCCCGTCTTAAGGCGAGCTCTGCTTCAGCACAGCAAGGAACCACTAGTGTTCCCTTAAACTCCTCAACTAATCGTTGGTAATTTTCCTCTGCATAGGGAAGATCCATTTTGTTTGCGACGATAATCGTTGGTTTCGAAAGTTTTCGAATTTCCCATACAAAAGCTTTAAAATCGTCAGCTGTCCACTTCTCGAAATTCTTAGTACTCAATTGTGTCGCCTCCAATGTTGCAGTTATACCCTCTCGCTTGACCGTTAGGCCGGCTAATGTTCTGTAAAGCGCTCTATCAAGAGGTAATTTGCTTGACCGAAGTCGCCTAATGATACGTGTTCTATTTTCCTCGAGAATCTTACTAATCCACTTGATCATTTCTTCCTCAACATCATAAACGTCTCGAACGGGATCACCTGTCCCAGGTTTGCCAAGTTTTCCTTCCGAATCCACGCTCCCCGAAGCGTCCACAACGTGTAAAAGCACGTTGGCTTGAACAGCTACGCTGAGAAACTGGTTTCCAAGTCCTTTTCCCATCCAGGCGCCTTTAATCAAACCTGGAAGGTCAATCAACTCTATGGGGATAAATCGCCACCCATTAATACAAGCTGAGTTCCGGGGGTTATCCTTAACACCTAACTCTCGGCAGACACAAAGCGTCTGGACGTAAGCTGCGCCAACGTTAGGTTGCTTAGTTGTAAAAGGATACGTCGAAATTTCAGCGTTTAGCAACGTTGCAGAGTTGAAGAGGGTAGTTTTGCCAGTATTTGTCTTTCCAATCAGTCCGACTCTAACTGTCATCTTCCATCAATTACCTTATTTACGCAAATTAATATCTCATTGTCGGAAAGCTAAGTTTTTACGATTCTTTGTTATATTTCCCACCGTTTCGCGCTGTGATAAAACAATGCCTCTACACGATTTTTCTGACAATTTATAGCTCTCTTAGCGGCTTCTTAACTGGCGGCTCTTCTCCCTTGACACATAAGAAGACCAATGGCTCTTTACCTACGTTCTTAAACTGATGCATTTCATTCCTAGGTATGAATATCGCATCTCCGGGCTTTACCTCAACTTCTTGCTCGCCACCACGTACAAGCGCTTTTCCTTTAAGAATATAGACCTCGTGATCTGCCGGATGCGCGTGAAAAGGGGTATGTCCTTCTGGTTCGACGACGAAGTGGCGGAGATGGAATTTCCGGGCTCCTATGCCTTTATGTAGTAGCCATTTTATCTTCACTTTCTCTGCTCCGGGCTCTGTGACATCTGATGCTTCTTTTTCATTCACATTTATGATGAACATCCATGTCCCTTCTTGGAGATGAGACGGGTTTGTTTCAAGTAGATTTCTATTCCTAAGTTAAAACTTGTGCAACTGTCTGAATGAGGAATGTTGATGCGCAAAGATTTTTAACTATTTTTGCTAGTCAATTAAGGTTTCAATTGGCTAAACGTCAAATATTAAGGGAGGAGCAGCATTGCCTGAAAGGTTGAAAGCTACAAAAAATGATTTTGAAGAATTTTTGAAAACACTTGTGTATAAAGAGGGAGATCAATTATTACTTCTCTATGACTTGCCCGCTATGATAACACCTCATTTCACCTTAGCATCAATGATGGATGCTACCGTAGAAGCTGTCGGCTGGGATAAGGCACGTGAAATCATGTACAAAAGCGGCTACAATACTGGCTATGCGTACGTTTCTAGGCTAGGAAAATCGTGGGGAATTGTAGGCGAGGAACTCATTAAGCGGTATTTGCGGTACGAGAACGTTCGGGGATGGGGTCTATGGGAAATCATCGATCTCGATGTTACAACTGGGAAGGCTACAATAAAAGGGCATGGGGGAGTGCGTGCTGAAGAAGGCCTGTTATTCGGAAGTTTCTACAGAGGAAAAGGCGTGAGGAAATACGCGGATTCATTCTTCGCTGGCCTAATCGCGGGCATGATTCACGCTGCCACAGGGAAAAAAGTCAAGGGAACGGAACGAAGATGCTTTGCAATGGAAGATACATACTGTGAATTCGTGACTGTGCCAGAATGAAAGTCTGTTATTCTTTTTTCTTACTGATTTTTAAAAGAAAAAGTTGGGACCTGGCATCAAAGCCAGGGCTTAATAGCCTAATGACCCATGCGCTTAAACTCTTCTGCCCACGGGTACGGGGCTGGGGCAGGAAGTTCAAGCCTTGGTGTCTTAATAGTTCGGCCTAAGGAGTCTACGGTTTTCAGTGCATCAAGTACCATCTTGGCGCTGACTTTGAAGTACATGTCATTCAGGTAGTAGGTTGGTACCGCTTCTGCTGTTCCTACACAAGCTTGACCGGCTTTCAGTAGGTCTTCATCTGTTGGCTCCCTTAGCCCGATGTCCTCAAAGCAAGCTGGCAACCCGACGGCGTGGCTAAATTCCATAACATCCAGAATTTCCTTAACGGGCCTGTCTTCTAGGACCATCTGCGTGAGAGTGCCGAAGTGTACTAACTCTCCATGGTATTGTGGGAATGGATCCATCTTGGGTTCTAGAACTGTAAGCCCATCGTTAACGGCGTGTGCCGCAGCTAAGCCACAGCTCTCGAATCCAAGACCACTTAGGAGGACGTTCGCTTCTACAACCCACTCAAAGGCCGGAGATGGAACGCCCTTAAGGTTAGATAGCATCCCTGCTACACCGTATTCTCGGTATATGTCATTGCCCAGCCTACACAGAGCTAAAGCCGTCATCGTAGTTCCTTCTTGGTTAAGGGCTTTGACTAGGCAGTTCTTTCCGCCGGACCTAACATTGGCTTCTCCTTCGTATTTCTTGGAGAAACCGTCACCTATTCCTGAGCATTGCATGCGCGCTGGTGCTTTTGCAACGATCTCCGTGTCTACAATTACTAAATCTGGGTTTGTGGGGTAGTAGGAGACCCCTTTGAAGGCATGCGTTTTTTCATCATAATAGACTGAAAGTGCACTGGTCGGCGCGTCTGTTGCCGTAACAGTCGGCACAACAATTTTGAACGCGCCAATGTTAGCTGCCGAGTTCTTCCCAGTATCTATCGCTTTTCCTCCACCAGCAGAAATTATCGTGTTACAGCCATTCGCCTTCGCCATATCTGCTATTCGGTCGATTTCAGCCATGCAGCACTCTGGGCCGTATTTAACTTTTGCCGGATTGCCAAACTGTTCAACTACAACGCTAATACCTGCATTCTGGCAGCTTTTGATAATCGCATCCTTACATGATGCTAATGCGCCCTTGCCCCCCATGAGAAGCGCTTTCTTCCCTCCGAAGGAAACTATGTGTGCGCCTATTTCCTTGATGACTCCAGGTCCTTGGACATATCTTCTTGGTGCGGCTAGAGTTTTTGTTCTTTGGGACATTGGTGTAAGTAATAAGGTATGTGCCATTTTTCTCTCTCCCTTTTCGTTACGCATGATATGTCTGATAATTTTGTTTTTAAGATTTTTCGTAGTATGCCTGATAACTTTATTTTTAAAATGAAAATGAGGCGTAAGCGCGTTTTCATTATTTTAAGTCGATTTCAATAAAATTACGCTAGTTCTTGGCTTTTTTCATAGCATACTGTATTATGTGCTCAGCTACCCTCATATTAGTGGCTTTTTGAAGCCCTTGCCAACTAGGTGAACTATTTACTTCGAGAACCATTGGACCTTTGGGGGTTTCCGCTATGTCAATCCCCGCGTATTCAAGACCTAATGTTTGAGCTGCTTTAAGGGCCAAAGCTTCAATTTCCGATGGTAGGTCTATGGCTTCAACGTATCCACCTTGCGAGACGTTGGTCTTCCATTCTCCAGGTAGGGCGGTTCGATAGATTGAAGCCAAGACACGTTTTCCAAGCATGAACGCACGAATGTCCCTACCTGGTTTTGCAAGGTATTCTTGGATGAATATTGGTTGACCGATTCTTTCAAGGAGTCTAAAGGCGTTATAGGCAAGGTCAGAATTGTCAAATTTCATGGATCCGTAGCCCATCGATCCAATCATAGGCTTACAGATGAACGCTTCAAATTGTTTTGAGATATGGTAAGCAAGCGTAGCATTTTCGGTTACGAAAGTTGTTGGTACTTTTATTCCAACATTGGTTAAAGCGCAGTAGGTAGCATATTTGTCTCTCGCTGTCCTGAAGGCATGGGGTGAATTAATAACATGTGTTCCAGCCCGCTCTAGATGCTCAATCAAGCTGATCCGGCGAGTAATTTGTTCGTGTTTACCTGGTCCAAGGGATCGAAGAAAGCAGACATCGATATGTGTTAGCTCTCGGTTTTTAATCCAGAACTTTGATCCACCAGGACCAACGCTTGCAGAGAGATTCATTATACTTGTCGAAATTGTTTCATTTCCTAACTTTTTGGAAGCTGCGATTAGTTGATGTACATTTACATCTGGTTCACGGCCATATACAACCATTACCCGCATGTTTACTCCTCCAATTGAAGAGAGGTCACCGCCAAACTTTGGGTGAATGTTCCTTGAAGTGGTGACATCGCCCGATATTCCCCGCAAACTCCCCTCTTTTTGGGTTTTAGATTAAAGGCTTATTCATCGAGACATATATTCCCGCCATGCCTTGATCCTTAACTAATTTAATCGGTATTTCTATAGAAACACGGTTGTAGGATTCGGGCGGAATTATCAAAATAACCACCTTACCAGTAAGATTCTTGGCCAAAATGTTTTGTGTCATCCAAACTCACGAATGACGTAACGCATCAACTTGATCGCGTATACTGTCCCCTTTCCTAACAGGCACATTAAAGCTTTTCCAGAAGCCTAAAGGAAGATGAAGTGCTTCTCAAAGTGGGATTCGAATACGTCACAGAACGGGAAGGCGTCAAAATTTACCGGAAGCGAAAGTGAGCTAATGTTTAGCATCACCTAATAGGCAATCTTTGTGCCACAATGGTATACTGTGGATGAAGTCAGGCAACTCATATATGAAACTTCTAAACCGAAAGATCGGAACAACTGGTACTTCGCGGTATAAGCGGAATGGGGCTTCTGTCAGCGTGAGGATAACTGGTAAAAGTTCGGCTCTCCTCCAGTTTTTTATGCCAAGTTTTTCTTTTAGTTTTTCAAGTGTATTCGCGAGGGCTTCGACACGATGAAGTTGTGCATCGACGATTTTCATCATCGCACTTTTCTGCCACCCATGCTTCCAGTGTTTGCAATCTATTGCTAAAATTAGAGGTTGCTGCATCCCAATGATGTCGACTTCGCACCACTTATCAAACCCTTTGAAGCGGAGATGTTTTTGTGTTACGTATCCATTAGCTTCTAGAGCGAGAACTGCGAGGTTTTCAAACTCTCTCCAACCTAGATGCCGACTAGCTTCTTCAAAATCGAGTCCTAATTTAATTGCCTCTATTGCTAGGAGAACTCTTTGGTCAGAAGTTAATTCGATGTTACTGTTTTGAAAGGTTATTAACTCGGCTTTAGCGAGTTCTTTCAGCATTGCACGAGCAAATTTAAGAGGTAGACGGGCTTCTTCTGATATTCGCTTCTCTTCGGCAGGACCTTTAGTCGCTAATTTCAAAAGCGCACGCAGAAGTTGGACTTGCATACTCCAAACACTGTGAACTGTTTATACGTGCGCCTTTAAGCGTTCCAGTTCTCTACTTACGTCCTTAAGGTCTAGTCCTACTAGTTTTTCCCGTGTAGGAACACCGTTCTTGTCCCATCCACGGAGTTCATAATATAGGCTTAAGAAGTCTCGGAATTTGTTGCGGTCGAGCTTTGCTGCAGATATTGAGCCAACAGCGACTGGGTCCTCGAAGTCTCGATCTGGCAACCAATCATCTTTGGCAGTGAGACCCCTCTTCACATTTATGGCTCGGGTAAGGTTGTAGATTCGTTCGGAAGCCTTAAGCAAGCCAGCTAAAGTCATGGGAACCCCTGTTACCGCAGAATAAAATCGAGCATAATATTCAGGATCTAAAGCTAACTCAACCCATTGCAAACGGCATGTCCCAAGGCAATCAAATAACGGTCTGATATGCTGAAGATAAATAACCCACTCCGCCTTGTCCTTACTGTAGGCTTCCCTCCCAACCTTTATATCATAAGTTATCGCCCAAGCACGATTGTGATGAGCCCCAACATCGCAACTCGCATATGCAAGCGCTTGGGCTTGAGCAGCGCGATGGTCGTAACCACTAATCTCTAATCCCTTTACTTGCATCGCGAATTTCTCTGAGCCTTTTCCAATCTTTTGAGATGCTTTCTTCACGCCTTCGGCAAGAAGGTCACCGATTCCTTCGCGATGGACTATCATTTCAAGGAGTCGAAAGAGAGCCTCGGGGTTGCCAAACTTAAGTTCTAATCCTCCGAGTTGCTCTTTAGTTATAATGCCTTTCTCGAAGCATTCCATAGCGAACGCGGCTACATTTCCCGCGGAGATCGTGTCGATTCCAAGGTTATCGCAGAGAAAGTTTGCGTAAACAACGTCTTCGATGGTTGGAAGAGCGCAATTACTGCCAAGGAGGGAGGTTGTTTCGTATTCTGGGCCTTCAACCGAGATTCCCTTGCGGTCTCCTTCTTTTATGAGATTAAATTGCCCACACGCCATTGGGCACATGAAACACGCACGGTTAGCGATCTTGGTTTTAGTCTCCATCGAATCGCCGTTAATCTGCTGGGAGTTTTCATAGGTGGCTGCTTGGAAATTCCTCGTAGGTAATGCGGCATTTGCTTGCGACCAATCAACTACTGTCATTGTACCTTGTCTTTGCCAAATCCGTAAATCCCTGTGTTTCGTCAAATAACTTTCAGCTTCTTCAAAAATCGTTTTCAAGGCGTCGATGTCAGCGACAGGAATATCTCGATCTCCACGAACCGCGATGGCTTTCACCTTCTTCGACCCTAACACTGCGCCAATTCCCGTTCTTCCAGCTTGTCTTCCATAATCTCCGGTCACGCAAGCAAACTTAACTAATTTCTCGCCAGCTGGACCAATCGAAGCAACTCTGATAAGCTCGTCACCCAACTCTCTTTTTAGTGCAATTTCTGCGTCAAGACTTCCCATTCCCCATAAATGCTTAGCATCTCTGACCTCTATCTGTCCATCTTCAATCCAAATATAGCTCGGATTGGTAGCCATTTTCTCTAGTATTAAGGCGTCGAATCCTGCTTGCTTAAGCTCTGTTCCAAGCATCCCACCCATGTTGCTATCCCCATAAAGACCCGTTTGTGGGCTTATGGCGTTGAAACTTGTTTTAGCTGCTCCTGGAATTAGCAGACCTGTCAAGGGACCGGTTGCAACAATCAGTTTATTATCAACACCTAGCGGATTCACAGTGGCTGGCGCTTCATCCCACAGTATTCGAGCTCCCCAACCTCTGCCCCCAATATATTTGATTGCAAAGTCAGGTTTTACATGCTCAACTTTGAACTTTCTCTTGCTAAGGTCGATGCGGGCAATTTTCCTTAAATAGCCACCTTGTATCCTGTGCATTACACATTCCTCTCACGATGTTTTCCCGCGATTACTGTTCTCGTGCTTTGAGCGATGACTGATTTTGGAATATATTCTAACGCGTTTGTTGGGCAGAATTGTACGCAGAGCGGCTTTCCGTCGCAAAGATCGCATTTGATCGGCGTTTTGACATCTGGGTGGAAGTAGATTGCTCCAAAAGGGCACGTCTCAGCGCATGCGCCACATCCGATGCACTTAATCTGATCGACTATCATCCTGCCGTCAAGGCCTTTAGTAATCGCATTGGTTGGGCATTTCTCTGCGCATTTTAATATGCTACATTGTCGGCAGAAGATAGGTGTATTGACTGCAGGCTTTGGGAAGAGTTGCATAACACGGATTGCAGATTTTTTTGGATTATTAACTTTAAAATGGGATACGCTGCAAACCAACTCACATATTCTGCAACCCGAACACTTGGCTGACCAAGCGACTAAAGCCCTCAACATACTTCACCAAATAAATGATTTAAAGTCGAGAGGAAAACGAAAGATAAAAAATTTATGTATAGTTTAGAGTGGCAATTCTTCGATGATGAACTTTTTAGGGCCTATCCAGTCACGAAGAATCCGTTTCATATGGGCACAATCGCGTAGAGTTTCCGCATGGCAAACAATTTCAGCCATCCCATCTTCTCGATGGGCGGACAAAATTTTAACATGCTTGCTGAGTTGACGTACGAGGAAAATAAAGAAGCGAACATGGCAATCTATCTGAATGCGGTAATCCTTGTTAATGATCGTTTTAAAACGATCGAAATGTTTCCCGCCAACTTTTTTTGCCATTAGAGAACATCTCGGAAAACAGCGTCTTTTTTAGGTTTTTCTTAGGGTTATATCGGCTATAATCCTATTTAAACCTCTACTTTATCGAGATGAAAGCATCTACGCCCATTTAAGAATAATAGACGAGCGTCGATGTTAAATGGTGCCTTTCTTCGACATTTCCTCAGCTCGTCTGAGATCTGAGATATTATTTATATTAAAAAAGGTTAGGAGTTTTGGATCAATTTCCTTGATGACTAGGGTTGACAGGTATAATACGTTTTGAAGTCTCTCTAATACGGCGCGTAAATCCCTTCTATCCCTCTCATACGCTTCAACAGCCATCTTTACCGCTGTCTGAGTTCGATAAACAGCATGTAAAGGTTCAATGTAACCGTTCGGCCACCTTGGGACTACCGCATTGTATCCCTGATGTAGGTCAAATAGGAGGGCTACCACATCTTTCGAGATAAATGGAGTATCACAAGGTAAGAGCAAAGAGTACTCTCCAGTTGCTGCATGGAAACCCGCAATCATTCCCGCGAGTGGACCTTCAGTTCCTTTTTCGTCAATAACTTGTAAAGCCTCCTTCTGTGTGAATATTTTTGCATATTGATCTAGTTGCTCTACAGCACTTACTACGATAATAACTTCATCAACCAGTTTCGCGATACGATTATAGGTGTGGCGAATTAGGGTTTTTCCAGAGATTTCAAGTAAGCCTTTTTCATTTCCTAACCGCTTGGATCCTCCGCCTGCTAGAATTACAGCTGTATTTGTCAAGTTGGTTTTCCTACTGTGACTCTTTTTGAATGAGTGTAAATGTTCATTCTATGCCCGCGGACAAACCCTATCAATGTTACTCCAGCCATCTCAGCAATTTTTACCCCGGAACTTAACGCAGCTGCTAACGATGCAACTATCGGTATCTTAACTCGTGCAGTCTTTAGGACGATATCACCGCTCAGTCTTCCAGTTGAAGTTAAAAAACTCTCGGAAAGTATATGTCCTAGAATACTCGCAGCGCCAATTGCCTTGTCAACTGCATTATGTCTACCTATATCCTCAGCAAAAGATATGAGGTCACCCTTTGAAGAAAAAATTGCTGCGGCATGAACCCCTCCGGTTTCACGAAATGTTTTAGCCAAAGTGTTTAAACGTTGACAAGCCTCCACAATGAGTTGCGCGTTTACCCTAACATTCGATTCTACTTTCGGAAGCTTGATTCGATCCAAAAGTTTTGAAAGCGGCCAACTCTTCGCCTGACCGCATCCTGTTGTAATCACCCTGGCGAAAGGTAAGGAAGAAGTTATTCGAGAATCGAGGGGGATGCTTGGCTTTAAAGCCACTTTGCATTTTCCAGCTTTTGAAAATTGAATTTTTGTTATTTCATTCAAATTTTGGATTATTCCTTCAGAAAGCAAGTGGCCTAGAACGAGTTCCCTTTTCATGGTTGGCGTGCAAAGTATGCTAGCATAATAAGTTTCATTCAAGAAAATGTGTAAAGGCTCTTCAATAGTTACAAGATCCTTGGCAACTTCTGCTTTATTCGCGTCAACTCTAACTTTTGTAATTGGTATCCTTCGTACAAGTTTAATCGTAACTTATTCACCGCCTCACTTTACCAATGACATGATCAACTATTTTCTGTGCAATGTCAATTTTTGTGGTCAATTGAAGTCCTCTAAAGCCGGGTTGGCTATTAATCTCATTAACCAAGGGACCACTAGGTCCCTCGAGAACATCAACGCCCGCAATCTCACACCCAATAGCTTTCGCAGCTTTAACAACCAATGATTCCATGTCGTCTTCAAGTTTATGAGGGACGGGCTTTGCCCCCCGACTTACATTAGTTTTCCAGTTCTCCGCAATTCGATACATTGCTGCAATTACATGATCCCCGACGACAAAGGCGCGAATATCCTTCGTACCATGCGGCACGAATTCTTGAATGTAAATAACATGACGATAATATTCGAGAGTTCGGAACACTCTTGCTGCGATCTCTGAATCGGAAACCCTTGTCATACCTATACCTCGCGATCCGAAAATTGGTTTAACGATTACATCTCCTCCCAATTCAGGGAAAACTTTCAAGGCTTCATCTGCGTTTTCAGTTACAACTGTTCGCGGAACAGGAATTCCATGTTCTTCCAGCAAAGTTAACGCGTAGTATTTGTCAACAGCTTTCTCAATTGCTGAAGGCGGATTAAAAATAGGTACACCAAATCGCTCTATTCTATGCAGAGCATCCAATCGAAATAAACATTCCTCAAGCGATCCTCTCCCAATAGGACGAACTATGAGCGCCATTAGCTCCTTAAGGAGGTTAATACTTTTAGCGACTACTTCCGGTTTGAAAGAAATTTTAGCTACCAAATCAGGGAACTCAAAGCAAACGGGAGTGACATCACGTTGTTTCAGTGCTTTCTTTATCTGCGCGGAACACCAAGCGTTTTCATTACGCGTCAAGAGCCCAATTTTCAACTTAATCACCAATGTTTCCCTAACGTCCACTAACAAGCAGAGAACATTAAAAAGTTAGGGAAAGGTAGGCTCTCGCCACGCATGTATGTCGAAAACCGCGTAATTCTCAAGGTCGTAGAAAGCCAGCTTGTCCCTCTATTCTTTTGAGAAATTCGCATGCCGTTCTACTTAGGTTGATGATGCATCCTTGACCTTCTAAACTTCTTAAGGCGGTGCAGGCGACGACGTAGTCGATCGGCGTGAATGGCATTCCACGGGAATTAATCTCAAGAATCTTTGCAAGTTTCTGCCTCTCTTCAGGACAGAAGTCGAGACATCTTTGACTACTTATCTCTTCTAGGCACCTATCAACTTGAATGGGCGCACATTTTTGGCATCTCATCCCTATCTCGCCGATCTTCCCGTATAGATTCGCCAGCGGGTCAAGCATGTATATTGTGGCGCCTGATCCGAGCATGATGTAGACAGCGTTCACTTCAGGGGGTGCGATGAATTCTTCACGAGCCCCTCTTCTCTTCTTCTCATAACGAACCTGCCAGAAGTCCTTAAGATGGTTGTTAAGCTGGTATATGAGTTCATAGTAGTCTATGTCCAAGCTATCAGCCAGATTCCTCTTTGTTATCGGTCCCTTAACCGTCAAAGTATATAGTTTGTGAAGGATCTCTCTCCGTAACGGATGATTTATGACTTTCAGGCAGGTTTCGGGGTTGAGATAATATCCGTGGATGAGACATCCTTGATCTATAGGCTTATTTGTCGTCACGCATTCCGACCACTGGATTTTTAACTCTATTATTTAACCACATTCTTAAATATATTTTGACCATTAGCAACTGTTGTAGAGTGGGGCGAATGGTGTCTGGATCAACTTGTGGGGCAACCAAATCGGTTCGTGTTGCGACTCTTGCGATGTGCACCGCTGTTATGGCTACGTTATGCACTCTTGGCGGCTTCATCATGGGTGTGGTGCCAGGCATACCCATAGGGTTTTGCCCCGCAGTTCCTGTTATGGTTCCCTTTGCATTATGGTTCGGCGTATACGGTGTTATGGCAACATACATAGGATGCTTATTCGGGGGTCTTATGAAGGGTTTTCCAGCTACGATAGCTATTCCCTGGACGATAGCTGATGTTATCGAAGCAGCCATACCACTACTAGCCTTCAGACTACTGAAGGCGGATCCTGCGTTGAAGACAAGGCGTGATTGGGTGGTCTTTCTCGCCTTCGCTTGGCTGATTAATGGTTTAGTCTCATCTCTCTTCGGCTCGGTAGCTCCAGTGTGGCTCGGCATGTGGACTTGGAATGCAGTGTTCTGGATATGGATTCAGTATTTCGCCTGCACACTTGTCTTGGTTGGCGCCATTACCCCAGCGATTTTGAAGACATCAACTGAATTCCTAAAGAGAACAAGAGCCTATGTTAAAGGAATTTTAAGGTGAGAGACTTTTTGGTCATGTCTGCTGTTCTTGTGCTAGACTTGTGGCTCGTGAATACATGTTTGATGAGACATGCGATCAGTCCTCGGATGGTGCCATTTGTGATCGGCCCTAGTTTCTCTAGGTTTCCTAGTTTCGCCTGATCGAATCTTATAAATTCGAAGATACCTTTAGCTCTAGTGATGTAGTTGACGATGGTCATTTTGAGAAGCTCAAACATGAATATAGGTTTGTTGTAGGGAGCAAAGTCGTTTCGTCAGTCGAAGTAAACATTATCGATGAGAGCGGAATCAATGATCAAGAAATGGATGAGGATAGACTAATCCTTGACGACGAAGAAACTGATAGTCAACATTAGCACGTTGAGGATTTGGAGACCGCTTAAAAGAGGATGTTATAATAATGCCCCTTAGATCTATCAACCAATCGCTTTAAGGCTAGCCCTCTCAATAATTTTTGGCACGATCCATTCGAATCCTACCGCCATTACATGTATTCCGGCTGCTGGTGTTGTATTCCTTATTTCTCGACAGAACTCGCCGAAAATTTGGAGGTTCTCTTCAGCCATAGCTTCTTTCCCACCCGTCTCTTTCGCCTTTGCGAGGCGCTCCACCATTTCAGGTGGGACCGATACCCCTGGAACATTTTTTTCCATCCACTCTGCCATAGCTAAAGACTTTAGTGGACATATGCCTATTACAATTGGAACTTTTAGATGGGATGTCAATTTAAAGAAGTTTTTAACCGCTTCAATATCATATGTGACTTGCGTCTGAATGAAGTCAACACCTAAATTTGCCTTCTTTTCGATCTTAATGACTTCAGGTTCAATTGGGTCTGCCCCTAGATTTGCAGCTCCGCCTATGAAGAATTTAGGAGGATTATGTATCGGGTGGCCTTCGAGGTCTACCCCTTTGTCAATCATCTGTCTAATCATGTACACAAGTTGCGTTGAGTCAAGATCGTAGACTGCTCTGGTCTTTGGATTGTCGCCTAAAGTTGTATGGTCGCCTGTTAAAGCAAGTACGTTCTTTATTCCTAACGCTGAAGCGGCAAGAAGATCAGCCACCAATGCAAGTCTATTCCGATCTCGAGTGGTTACTTGATATATCGTTTCAAGTCCAACTTTTTCTTGAATCATATAGCAGGGAACGAGTGAGTTCATATATGCAAAGGCGGTAGGATTGTCTGTGACGTTTGTAGCCACAACATGTCCTTTAAGGATCCTCGCGGTTTCTAGAACTTCTGTAAGATCTGTGGTTTTGACAGGTTCTATTTCGCCTGTAAAGATGAAACGTTTTGCAGCTAATGCTTCTTGGAGTTGACTAATTTTGTTCATTGAAGTCCCTCTCTTATTTGTTCTTTATATTTGGATAGATTGGAGTAGTCTTTGGGCGGGCGGAACTTTTTCAGCAGGTCTAATCTGTTTATTTCTTTAAGCCTGTTGTAGATTAATACCCAAGCACAGTCCTTTTGCCAAAGTCCAACTTCACATTTTCCATCGTCTTGTCCCCCGCATGGTCCATTCAGAAGTTCTTTTGAGCATCGTGCTATGGGGCAAATTCCTCCAGTCTCATATAATATGCAGTCCCCACATGCTCTACATCGTTCAAAGAACTTTCCTATTCGTTCAATAGTACCACAAAACATTGTGTCGCAACCAGGAATGCACATTTTTTTACTTACTTCGGTTAAAGTCTGAACTCCCGAGCCGCATGACATTACTAGTACTACGTCAGCGGCGTTAAAGTTGTCCTCATATTTCCTTATAGCTAACCTTACAAGCCTTTGGTCGCATCCTACTTCAGCGGTGCCTCTTCCCGTTAAAACTTTACCAGATTCTACTAGTCTATTTGCCATTTCTCGAACTTCTTGTTCGCCACCAGTTTGGCATATTGTAGCGCAGTCGCCGCAACCCATTACAAATATCTTCTTGTAGGGAGCTAGAAGTTCAAGGAGTTTATCGTATGGTTTTTGTACAGTTATTATCATATTATGTGTCCTCCCTAAGGGGTAATCTAAAATTGTAGCCTTAGTTTTTTAAAGGATTTGTTCGGCTTTTTTAACTTGGATAAGTTCACAAACTTAAACCTTACTTCATAATTCAATACCCAATTTGTAATCGCATAATCTCAGGAGTTGCTAGTTCATCATCTCATTGGCGCACAAGGTTGAGAGAGCAGATTTGTAAGGTATTTTGAATGCTAACTCACCTTTGCGCTAAACTGGCGCTCGAACATTTCGGCGATTCTCTGTACAGTGTCCACGTCTTGCGGAGCCTTGTCATCCCTAATTCTAACTATTCTTGCGAATCTTAAGGCGTAGCCACTTCTGTAGGTGGGGCTACGTTGAATTTCTGTAAAGGCGATCTCTAAGACTATTTTCGGTACAACTGTCGCGGTTCTGCCTTGGTGGGATAACTTGATCTCATTTAGTTGTTGAGTCATCCACTGAATTTCGTCATCAGTTAAACCAGTGAAGCATTTTCCCACGATCTCATACTTGTTCGTTTCTAAATTTCGGGCGGCTAGGTAGTAGTCGCTCAGCCAAGCATATCTATACCCATAACCATAATCCGCTGCAACCACGACTAGGTCGAGGGTATCAGGCACGCGCTTTAATTTTAACCATTTTTTCCCTCTGACACCAGGCGTGTATGGCGAATTTGGTTCTTTGGCAATAAGTCCTTCATATCCGTTGGCAAGCGCTCCTTCAAAAAATTCTTGCGCAACTTTCATGTTTGAAGCGAAAATTTGTTTCGTTAACAGAATTTTTCCACAGATTTCAGCTAACTTTCGCCTTCTTACAGAGTAAGGTAAATCAATCAACTGCCTTCCATCTAAATACACAATGTCAAATAGTTGGAGTTGAACTGGAACCTCTTTCAATGTCTCCTCAATTTCCTTGACTCTACGAAAACGCCGCATTAAGTATTGAAACGGTTTAGGTTTTCCGTCGACACCAACTGCGATAGCTTCACCTTCAATAATTGCCTCATCCGCATGAAGGTTTTGCTTTACGAGATCAACTATATCTGGTAGTGATTGAGTGACATCTGTTAGACGTCGACTGAAAACTCGTACGTGTTCACCGTGTTTATGAATTTGCACCCTAGCTCCATCTGGTTTGTACTCTAAGCTCGAAGCCCCATTATGAGCCTTGAATACCTCGTCAACATTTTGAACAGACTCAGCAAGCATTGGTTTGATCGGGTGAAACAACGTAATTTTAATTTTCTCAAGGCCCGCGTTGCCTTCGTTTAGGGAAATTTTCGCTACTAAACCCAAGTCACTGATCAGTAAATTTGCACGCCGAACTAAGGTGGCATCCACGTTAAACGCGGTTGCAATCGCTTCTTCCATTAATCCCTCGCTAAAACCGTGCCTCATCTCTCCTCCTAAAACTTTGATTAGATACTTCGCCTCCAGCGCGGAGGCTTGGCTTAAGAGGGTTTCAATTAACCGTTTCTTCTTAATTCGGCTCTTGGGGCCAATTGCTTCAGCTATTGCTTCGATCGCCTTCGTGACATTACTAATTGTCAAGGGCTTCTGCGAAAGCGTGCTTTGCCTCTTGAGTTGCATTTGCTCCATTAAAATTTTCGTTGAGGTGCCGACATCGCCAGTTTGATTAAAGGCGTTTAGAAATTCCTTATAAGTTGCTCCTGTAATTTTTTGAATAGCTTCAATAAGCGTGGCAAAACCGACCTCTAGCACTCGGGGATCCCAATTAGGCATCGCATAACCAATAATTAATCGAACCGCTGATTCGACCTCGAAGGTCTTTAGCTTCCTAAGAAAATCTGCGACAAGATTAACTAATGAAATACGGCTGGAAGTCGCTTCGAGCCGTTCGCATAGCTCAGATAGCTCTAGGAACCTCGTTTCAGAATTCAATAGCACTCGACAGATTAAATTGAAGAAATTGGCTATTTACCTTATGGAGATGGCAAGAAGAAGGGATCTTTACCGTTCTCGCATGGATTCTTCAGCGGTCCATGGAAGATAGACCAAAGCCACAACGACGCTTCCATAGCGGCCTTTCGGTACTTCCATGTATTCAGCCTTAAAGTCCATTGAAGTTAAGGTCATATTGCGAAGTCGCGCCATTTCCTGAAGTTTCCACTTAAGCTCTTTTTCAATTGATTCCTTATCTTTGTAACCATGCGCCTCTGCAACTATGCCGTAGCGTGTTCCTTCAGCAGCAGTACCCCAACTCCACCCAACCCCAGCTCCGATAGTTTCACCGGGATCCCCATCCATTCGAGCTAAAACACAGAACGTAATCGCGCCAGGAGTGATTTCACTATTCTCAACCTGTCGAGCATCCGGTGGTAGAATCGAGGAAACAGGAACAATGTTACACTGAGAAATTTTAGCCTTAGTTAACGCAGCGTCGAAAGCATTCAATGGCGATGTCGGGCTGGTCGCTTGACCGCTGGTGACAAAAAAATTTTTTGGAAGAAAACCCCCGTGCACAGTTGGGGGGGATTGTGCCAACTTTTTTCTTAATGCCTCCCTCAATTCTTTCTTCATAAAGAAAGCTACCATGATTTAAGGTTTATACTCAAAAATTTTAGTGAAAGTTTTTCTTACATCAAAATGGAAAATTCCATTAATGACAACTTATGTTTGAAAAATTTAGAGTTAATTTAGATGCTCATGAATGCAAAAAAGCCTTTAGACTTAGTTACACTCCCAAATCAAGTGTGGTGCGCGTATAAAATTTGAAGTCAGCTATAACAAGTTATTTCAAGAAAAATTTTCACAACGATTTCTATTATTTTTCTCATTACCGATTGCAAATCCAAGATTGTTTATGTTGCCGCTTCTTCTACTGTTACTTAGCTCTTGACTTAGCTTACGTATTTACATATAATCCAAGTTTAGTTTGTATTCCTCTATAACTTCATGTTTGTAATAGTTGTAACATTTACCTCTATTCTTGCCTCTACGAATGAATTAACAATTTTTCTTATCGCCATCGGTTGGGGAGTTCTCTCGCAGATACAGGTTTAATTAAGTAGAGATACCGCGGTCATAAAAATTAAAGTTGAAACTTTACCTGAACAATCTCCAAACAGTGTAAAGGTAAACCAGCGCTATCACATCGACTATTATCGCTGGACTATAAACTGAAAGAATTATTCTCTCAAACCCGTGCTCGAGAATAACCTCAGAAAACAAAATGAGTGAATTGTAGATTATTCCTACAACCGATATGACAGCAGCAAGCCACGCCCCCCAAGCCTTCATCCGCCAGAGTCCATAAACCGCAACAAAATAGATGAGCGCCGCAATAATCCAAACCATCCCTAAAAACAGGCTAAAAACCCCGCGTAATACCATCAATAAAGTCAAAAATATTACCCCTAAGGGTCTACCTTGCGCCTCAGGTATGGATGGAGGAATTGGAGGAGGAGATGGCTCCGATCTCGTCGAAGGCATGGATGAAATGGGAGTCACGCTTCCCCCACAGTATGGACAGTAAGCCGCATCGAGGGAAATTTGACTTCCACAATATGGACAATACCTCGAATCACTCAAACCTATCTCCATCCAAAGCGAAACTTGTTGCACTTAAGGTAGGCTCTCAACTATTTAGCCGGTAAATTTTACATGAATCAAGCCTTTGCAATAAGGTTTCTTTGAAAGAGTTAAAGCAGCAATGCAAGAGCCCCAATAAGCACTCTAAGGATCGCATAAGGTATCAAACTAACAATACATGCAGCGACGGCTTTACCAGTTGAAACATCTAAAGCTTGTCTCGCAGCTATAACCTGAGCAACGATTATCCATATAGATGCAATTGCGCCAATCAAAGGAATAATATGAAATACTCCTGGCGAGAACGCAAACCCGGAACAACGCCATGTTTCCTTAAATGTCGCTTGACCTCCAAACAATTTAGTTCCTACGATGTAAATCAGGTATCCCCAGACGGCTAGGCTTGCTAAAGTCATTATAAAGTCGAGGATTATCCAACTGACGACACTCACTCCGATATGTCTTCCCATAAGTAACGCGGAGAGTCCTAACCCAATCCCGCTACAGATACTTACAATTGCAATTACGCCAATTACTTGCTTTGTCGCTTCTTCATCCACTTCCACTTCTTCATACAAAGCTGCATCAAGTTTCATTGCACGAATCATTCTATCTTTGAATGAAGTTTTGACAGGTGGGGGAATAGGCGGTGTTACAACCTGTGGAACAGTGGGCTCAGGTGGAGGTGGGGGTGCAGGTGCAACTATAGGAGCACCACACTTTGGACAGTAAGACGCATTAGGAGGAAGTTCAGTTCCACATTGTGTACAATATGGCATACAAAATCATTCAATCAGATTCTATTTAATCATTTTGTGGATCTTATCATCGTCAACATCATCTTGAATTTCTCTACAGCTTTCAGGGCATGTGGTTCATTGGCTGGCATGATTATTATTTCACCTTCCTTCACGTGGCGACTCTTGCCAGAAATTGTTATTTCTGCTTCACCGTCGAGAAGGTAAACTAAAGCGTCAAACGGCGCTGTGTGTTCACTCAATCCTTGTCCCTCATCAAAAGCAAACAAGGTTACCGTTCCAGTCTTTTTATCGATTAATGTCCTACTTACTACCGACTTTTCTTGATAGTTTACTAAATCAATTAACCGTTCAGGTTTCGCGACAAGATTTTTAGAAACTAATCTTCGTATTTTATGCTCCATATATAAATTGTATAATAGTCTATCAACAATAAAATTTTATTATACACTATATTAAAAATAAAAACCAAAAATTACACAAGCTCATTTAGATGTCGAGATGGTTTGTTATGACCTGTTATTTTAGACATATCCAACACATCCTCAAGAAAGCTGGAATACAAGTTACGAATGAAAACAAAAAACAAATTGACAAAGTTATTCACAGCATTGTAGACGTCGGGTATAAGAATTGTCCTGCTACTTGGAGAGAATTAAAGAAAAAGATCGCAAGGGACGAAGAAGCTTTCATTTCTAAACTAAAAGAAGAATTTGCTAAGAATGTGTAGACTAATTTAGGGTATATATGGTAAAAAGAATATGTGAATAACAAATAGAGAAGAATGGTTAGCTGGGTTCGGTTCAAATATCGTTTAAATTATCGGAGTTTTCTTTGCCAAAGATACAATATGAACTGCATGTTGTCTTAACGTGCAGGTGTGTGAGGTAGAAATTAAGTATTTGGGATTTTCGGGCCGAAAGGACAAGAAGCATCAGGTCCTAACCAGTCTCCCTGAGTAATGTAGGCCGTATATCGGCAACCGCCACATAGGGCGCTGTATGTGCACATTTTACAAGAACCTTTTAGCGCTTTTCGGTTTCTGATGTAATTTAGTAGTTCACTGCGAACCCAAATTTCTTCTAGATTTTGTTCGAGAAGGTTGCCCAGTTTTATTGGGGCAGGAACGCAGGGAAGCAGGTCTCCAGAAGCTGTGAGTCCTGCGTAGGTTAAGCCAGCTGAGCATCCACCGAAACCTGTTGCAAGCTTTCTCACAATCTTAGGAATTTCAAGTCTAAATTTCTCTTGAAACATTTTTTCGTATCCTGACAAAGCTTCACTCACTGTGAAAACTTTGCCTTCTGAACGTTCGTAGCTGAGGCGAGCGTAATAGGTCATTCCTCGAGCATAACATTGCATACCGAATCCCTCTAATACGCTCTTGTAGAACTTGTTGTATAATGCTTCGAGAGCCTTAATTTTCTCTTTTGGCGTCACGTCAAGATAGCATGCTTCTACTCCACGACCAGCAGGTATAAGCCGGTTTAGATAGAATCTCGTAGCTCCCAATTTTTCTGCTAAATCCATGGTTTCTTCTAGCTCATTTGTGTTCTTTGAGTGCAGGGTCATAGTGATAGCCAACTCGTCAAAACCTACAGCGGCACAATTTCTTATTCCTTCAATTGTCACCTCAAAACTTCCAGGATTATTTCTCAGAAAATCGTGAGTTTCAGCCCTTGCACCGTCCAAGCCTATTTCTACTCTTCTAATACCAACTTTGGCGAGCTTTTCCGCTACTTCGCGAGTTATAAAAGTTCCATTGGATGCAATTGTGCATAGCATGCCGTTGTCGTTAGCTTTTTTAATTGCGTCGTAAAGGTCCTTGCGTAGTAGTGGTTCGCCTCCTGAGAAGGTCAGTATAGCTACTCCCGCGTCGCTCATGTTGTCTATTACCTTGAAGGCTTGAGAAGTCGTTAATTCTGGATAAGAAGATGTGGGCGAAGAGTCTTGATGACAGTGCAAGCAGTTGAGGTTACATCTATTGGTGAAGTTCCAGACAATAGTTATCGGAGCACCAGTAGGCTGAGGATATCTTATTCCAAAATTGGCGATTCCCTTCACCACGCTCAGCATAGATTTACGGATAAGCGGGTCTTTCAGTAGCTGTTTTATCGTGCTGTCACCAACTCCAAGGTGGAAGAACAACAGACGAATTAAGGGCATTAGAGCTGTTGCTGTCAGTGAGCAACTTTCACAAAGAAAACGCCGACTTGTCGAGTAGATGTCAAAGACTGAGAGCAATCGCTCTTGTCCACATTTTTCACATTTGCTTGCCAAGAAACGAGCTAGAGCTTTCCAAAGAGGATTAAAGACTAGAGTTAGAGAGTGATCGCCTCTAGGTATTTTAGGCATTGTTCGCCCAACCTATTTTTCTCAGTTCTAAGTTCCTTAAGAAGTGTCAGTTGATTAGTAGGCTTGGGTCATATATACTTTCGTCTAAATTTTGCATTTTTCTGGATGGGCTGGAATTAATGGAAAAACGTTTAAACTGAATGGTGACTCTGAGAGTTTAGGATGAAGATAATTCTTATCATTCCTTTAAATCGGAAGGGCTCCTTAGCTTCAGGTCGATGCGTTCTTTCGAGGCAATCTCGCTTAGAATATCTTTAAGGATTTTGGCCTTATTTTGAAGATCGCTACCTTTGACGTTTTTCTCTTTTACTCTTGTTTCTGCGAGATCCAGCGATTTTTTCAAGGCTTTAATCGGAAGCAAGGTTGCAGCAACACAGTAAAGGGTTCTTGATCGTCCCTCGTTGAATTGTTCCAGCATCCCCTCAAGCAACTTCTGTCATTTCTTTTGTTCATTCAAAAATTCTTTAATACCACACTTTTCAATGAATTTCAAGTTGGGTATCATTTTTCTATGGGTCACAAAAGAATCGTACTTGCTTGCTCCTTGGCTCGCAGCTTTAGGTGTGATAGCCGCTTTAGCTACGAATTGCAACATAGTTGTTGAAAGAAGAGAATAGAGTTAAACGCTCGACTCGTTGCGAAACTGAACGCGCGCGCGACTTTGCCCACATGACAAGTCGAGCAAAACAATCGCCAAACCATCTCATCTAGTAATCCACTGGATCGGCAAGCTCTTGCCCTCAACCTTGTTACTAAACTTCACTGCCGGGTATCCCATTTGGACAGCGCCCAAAATATGCTCATGCTTTTGTAGACCCAAGAGTTCTCTGGCAACTCTACTTCTGTCGAGAAAGATCTTTCCAGCTCCCCAAAGGCAGCTCCCTATACCCTTCACTTGTGCATAAAGAATCATATTGTAAAGAGCGTATTGTGCACTCTCCACAGAAAGACCTATCCTTTTGTCGCCAACAATGAAAACGATGGCTGCCGGATTGTGTAACACGTATCCCTTTTCAAGGCTGTTTTCCATCTTCACCTTATCCTTCGGACTGAGTGCAGGCGTTATCCTTCTCAGTAAATTGAACACTGCCTTGGATTTGAAGAAGACTCTGTATATCCACAAAACAAACCGTATGCTGATCCGGTCTAACTCCTTTATAATCTCCTGGTCATCAACCACGACTGCCCTCAATGCGTAATTATTGGTCGGCGAGTAAATTCCATACCCAATGATCTCTCCTAGAAGAGTTGGGTCAATCTTGTCCTTCTTGAAGAACCTGATGGTCCGTCTTTCTTTGAACAACTCATCGAGTTGCTCCGGAGAAGGCAAACGAGTCTCATCAAAGGCAACTGGACTGATACCATCCCAGGAGAGGGCTTGATGTGGACAGACAGCGATGCATTGGGTGCAGGTACTACACAGCTCGTGGGCGATACTTAATGTATCATCCATGAGCGTCATGCAGTGCTCATGACAGATTTTCACGCAAAGAGCACACCCCGTGCACTTATCACTATCAACGGTTATCATGTGCGTCCCTCATGCTTTTTATGCAGTAGAACCCCTTTGTCTCCGATTTGAAGGCAATATAAGCAGGACCAAACTGATCCAACCCAATGAAGACGATTGCCCCACCTATGATACATTTTTGCTCATCTCACTTTAACTTTCCATGCACTTTTGAAATATCTGCCCAAAACCTCTTTGATTACAGGAATTATTTATTCTAATACGAGGGAAAAGAAAGCAATAAAACAGCAAATCGCCACGCCGCAACGGTCTGGTTAATAAGCGACATAGAAACGGATAAAAACCAAGTGGATCTGGCTAGCCTTTTGTTACCCTATTGGAACTAACCGAGCAACTTTCGTAGCGATCCCGACTTGATGGCTTACTTCTGCGACAGCATCCACATTTTTATAACTTTCTGGCGCCTTTTATCTTCTCTAATTTGTTGTTCTCTGTCGTCAACTTAGCGGCCTGTTTGTGGAGTTAATTGAGAAGCTTTGCCTTCGGATTCTGCGGGTGCGAAAGGCATTATCACAGCTAGCGCCACGAAAGCCGTCCTCTGCCACATAAGACGTAGCTTAAAGCCCGGGAAGGCGAGCCTCGCTGAGAACCCCAAAGAGTTCGCCAAGGAGCTTGAAGCCATATTTGGCGAAGGGGCGCTTATCATTGAGAGAATCATCATCCAAAAATTATGTTTGAAGATTGGCTTCGACTACAAGATCAGCTATTTTCCTCATATTTATAAATTCACATATAGAGATATATTTTCTACCTAAAATCCATAGGCGGTCTATCTTGGAAGAAGAGCTTGAACGTTCAGTTAGTGAGTTATCACCTGCCTTAAAAACGTTAAGCGGTCAAGTTGGCGTTAACTGGATGTTAAATATACTTTGTCAAAGCGTAGTTGAGAAACTCAGCTATAAGATGGTTTGGATTGGACTTATAGAGGAAGGTTCATTCGAGGTGAAGCCGGTTGCTCAAGGCGGTTTTGAGCATGGCTACCTTTCAAGCATAAAAGTACGGTGGGACGATTCTCCGCTTGGAAGGGGACCTGGCGGAACTTCAATAAGGACCCTAAGACCTGTGATCCAACGGGTTACCGACGCGGCATTCGCACCTTGGCGAGAGGAAGCAATGAAGAGAGGCTATCGCTCAATTATAGGGTTGCCGCTAATTGTGGAGGGCAAAGCAATTGGAGCCCTCTTGGTTTACAGTGAGAATGAATCTTCATTTGACTTTGTGGAAGTTAAGATTCTCGAAGTCTTTGCCGCTCAAGCCGCTGAAGCAATAGTTAGATCACAACTCAACCCACGCCTCATACCAGAAGGCAGGGTAGAAAGGGTTCCAGTTGTAGAGAAGTTAGAAAAATCAGAATGCTACCTAGTGCCCGGGGAAACCCCAGAAAAGACATTTAAGATTTTTGCAGACCAAGTCTCCCGAGGGACTAAGGGTCTCTGCATAACCAGAGAAAATCCC
>Ga0315312_1000423_pt1 | contig 52161 bp, 48 predicted proteins | sample TDP7_MG_FD_203629 | JGI IMG/M metagenome (GOLD analysis project Ga0315312, IMG submission 203629) | Freshwater sediment microbial communities from Lake Towuti, South Sulawesi, Indonesia - TDP7 | ecosystem: Environmental > Aquatic > Freshwater > Lake > Sediment | place: Indonesia: South Sulawesi... | reverse complement strand
TCCTCCCGCGTCTCGAACTCATACCGTTTGTCCAGTACTGCTTCGAATCCACCGATACTTTCCATTATTACGTGCATGTACGTCTTCAATTCACTAGGCATAGGGGGTTTGGCGACTGGGCTGGCCCCTCTTTCTCCAATGGAGGTGCCTGGCACCGAGAGGCGCGAGCTCATGGATACAGCGACGATAAGAACCACGCCACATGCGATGAGGAATGCAAGAAGCCCAAGCCCTATCCAAAAGCGGCTAAACCGACGCTCCTTCGGCGGCGCTGGCATAGACTCATCGACACCGGGTCGGAGTTGCCGTTCCTTATCGAGCAAAGGCTCCCCGAATCGCCGTCTGGCAGGGGGCAATCCCTCCTTGGGAAGTGCTACAGATGGAGCTTCGGGCCGAACCTTCACCTTCCTTGCTCTGGCCCACTGCAACCCCTCCCTTGCCCTTTCGTTTGAAGGATTCATAGCCAGTATCTTCTGAAGAAGGAGGATCGTCTCATCGAGGTCTCTACTGCAACCGGCCTTCCCCAACAGAGCGTCTTCATTAGTGGGCTCCAGATCCACGACCTCAGAGAAGAGGCGATATGCTTCCTCCTTTCGACCAGCCTTGAGGGCACGGATTGCCCGTCTCATCAACTCTTCCGCGTCGCTCATGGTAGCCTCCTCCTTCAACTCTCCCTTCCTCACCAATACATTACAAACTGGCATATATATTATAATGGATAAGAATGAGATGGTAAAGACTTTCTGCCATACTTAACTCCGGTAAATGTTTCTGGTGAGCCGGAGGTTAGAGATGGCAGCAAGCGATTTCGACGTCAAGATGGGAGAGAGGATACAACAAGCCCGCACTGAGGTCGGGATTAGTCAGCAGGTCCTTGCCGATCGTGTGAGTTCGAGTCAGACAGCCATCAGCCATTATGAGGCTGGAAGAAGGGCGGTCCCGCTTGAGATCCTCATAGAGATAGCGCGGGAACTCCGCAAGCCCCTGAGTTACTTCCTGGGAGTACATGACGAGATAATGGTGGTCAGAGGTACCACCTTATACGAAATTGCCAAGGGAGTTGAGGAACACCCGGAAGACTTGGACTTGCTTAAGGAGCTTTGGGATTATCTGAGGTGGCAGCGGGGTAGATAATAGGTCATTTCGCGCTATCCACAAGGCGACGGCTAAGTGGTTCTGGCCGTCGTTCTTTCTTTCCATCACAGCGAGACCGTTCTTCCTCCAGATGATGGTGCTCTACAGTACTATTGACATCCCTTAACCCCTTCAGTACAATGGTCTCGAAGAGAATACACACGCCTGGTGGTTGATCACAACCATCGAGGCCGAAGCCAGGGGAAGGCGGACTCTGGCACTCACAGCGGATAACGGGCTTGTCTGCTCACCTGGTAGGCGAGCCCGTTGTGTTGAGATTGATGGACCCGTAGATCATCACTGTCGTGGTGGAATCAAGGAGGGAGCATAAGCGTCAATAGACAGTAAGTGGTTCGGTCAGAGGTCCGTGGTATCCTCAGTGAAGTGACACGTGGATCGCGGGTGCGATGGTCTTGTCAGAAAGGAGCTTTGGTGGGAGCGACGGGGAAATTCCTAGGCACGTGTATTTTGATTCTTGTTATAGTGGGTTGCACCCCAGCGTCTCCAACCGTGACATTAAGCTCCACCTCTACACCCACGCCCACCTCAACACTGACGCCAACGTTAAGGCCAACCGTGACCCCTACGCCAACTTGCGGACCGGTGGCCTATGTCGTCGAAGCGGGGGACACATTGAGTCGCATAGCTAGCGAGCGCGGCATGACCGCAGATGTTCTCTGTGCATTCAACGCACTTCCTGACTGCAATCTGATCATGCCTGGACAAGAACTGCTCATACCGTGTGAAGTAGCGATAGGGCCCTCGCCCACGCAACCTGGTCCTTCCCCCACTCCTACCCTTACACTAAGGCCATCGGATACCCCAACGTCCACCCCGACTCTCACGCCGCCGGATACCGCAACGCCCATTCCGAGTGCGGAGATAGCGCAGGTAGTTAGCATTGTCGATGGTGACACCATCGATGTTCAAATAGGGGGCCAAGTCTTCCGGGTTCGCTACATCGGCATGAACACACCTGAAATAGGGCAACTGTGCGCGGCAGAGGCGACCAACTACAATACTGAGTTGGTGATGGGCAAGACCGTCACTCTGGTCAAGGATGTGTCTGAGACCGATCAATATGGCCGATTACTTCGGTATGTCTACCTGGGCGATATCTTCGTCAACGCCGAGCTTGTCCGTCAGGGATACGCAAATGCGGCTACCTATCCACCGGATGTGGCGTATGCGGACCTCTTCGTTCAACTGGAAGCAGAAGCAAGGGCAGCCGGGCGAGGCTGCTGGGCCGTGCCTACCCCCACCCCTGGGGCCGCTTGGAACTGCGTTGGCAATATATACAACTGTAGCGATTTCTCCTCATGTGCCGAAGTGATGTCCTATTGGCACGCCTGTCCAGGTGATCCTTCCCGGCTTGATGGTGACCATGATGGGAAACCATGTGAGACTCTGTGTGGATATTGAGGCCATCATATCCTCCGATTGAAGGAGGCTAGAGTGCTCGGCGTAGTAGTGGGGTCGGGTAGGGGGAAGGGGTACGGATAGCGGTGAGGGAGGTGAATAGGTTGTACCGAAAAATTGTCGATCTGCCGGACGTGCAAGGTGATGCAGATACGGTCCCATGGATGTAATTGCGGCCACAGAAAATCCGGGTCACTAGTAGCAGGGAGGTCAAACGCCCAGGAGTGACTGGATGTCTGTGAATTGGGCAAATCTTCGGCCTATCAACGGCTCACAGAATACGGCATTCGAGGTACTCTGTCGCCAGCTCGCTAGATACGAGCAAGCCCCACCGGGTTCCACCTTTACTCCCAAGGGTGCCCCAGATGCTGGGGTAGAGTGCTTCTGGAGATTGCCCAATGGCGATGAGTGGGGATGGCAGGCCAAATTCTTTCTTTCCACTCCAGGCTCAAGCCAATGGCGTCAATTGGATGACTCCGTAAGAAAGGCTCTCGAAAAGCACCCTCGGCTTACTAGATACACGATTTGTCTTCCCATTGACCGGGAGGATCCTCGTATCGATGAGCAAGAGTGGTTTATGGACAAGTGGGAAAACCGTGCGAAGCAGTGGCAGGGGTGGGCGCAGGCAAAGGGCATGTCCGTCCACTTCGATTATTGGGGTCAGGATGAGGTCTGGGAACGTCTCGCCCGAGAGGAGCATCGTGGTCGACACTTGTTCTGGTTTGACGCGGAACTCTTTAGTCAGCAATGGTTTGAAAATAGCGTCGAAGAAGCAGTCGCTAACGCTGGTCCACGCTATTCACCCGAGCTAAATGTAGAACTCCCTGTCGCCCGTTTCTTTGATGGTCTGGGGCGTACTTCACAGTTCTACACTCGGGTGAAGGTTCTATATGGAAAAACAAAGAGGGCATACGCCAAGGCTCGGTCAAGGAAGGCTGAAGAGCCAGCCAAAGAGGAATTTAATTCACTTCAGGAGACATTAAGCCCACTCCTGTCAATTCTAGAAAGTATTGACGGAAGCGAAGTGGATCCCATTAATTGGGATCGTATAGCTGAGTTTGCTTCCAAATCTAGGGACATTGCATGGCAAAGCATACAAACTCTGAAGACTGCTGCTGAACAGGAAAGGACGAAGGCTTCTCGTGGGGAAGAGGAGCAGACTTATGGCCACCCGGAGGACTTTGGGTACGAGCGCTACTACTTGCATGATCTAATGAGGGTTCTCGAGAGCATCCAGGATCTCGCTGCAAGCAGCGAGGCCCGTTTGTCAAATACAGCAGCACTTCTGTTGGTGGGTCAGGCAGGCACTGGGAAAACGCACCTGTTTTGTGATGTCGTCAAGCGGAGAGTCCGTTTGGGGCTTCCAACCGTACTGCTCTTAGGTGGACACTTTATTGATGAGGAACCTTGGTCACAAATCATCCGTCTGCTGGGCCTGCGCTGCACTAGGGAAGAACTCTTGGGAGCGCTTGAGGCGGCAGCTCAAGTCCGAGACGCAAAGGCTCTCATTCTGATCGATGCTTTGAATGAGGGCGAAGGAAGGAAGTTATGGAGCAAGCACCTTGCTGGAATGCTAGCGACTGTCTCGCGATATCCATGGGTTGGCATCGGACTTAATGTGCGCACCTCCTATGAAAGCACCGTGATTCCCAAGGGCCTTATACCTGACAGATTGGTACGAGAAACACATCTCGGCTTCGCCGATCATGAGTATGAAGCCACTCGGACATTCTTTGACTACTTCGGCATCGAGCGCCCCACTGTCCCTCTTCTAGTCCCCGAGTTCGAAAACCCGTTGTTCTTGAAACTGTTCTGCCAAGGCCTGAAAAATCGCGGCCTGACAAGAATACCCCCCGGGCTTCGGGGGATTACCACCATTTTCGATTTCTTTGTCGAATCCATAAATGAGAAACTATCCGGGCGAGAGTACCTTGACTTTGACCCCAAACGTCCGATTGTCCAGAAGGTGGTAGAAGAACTTGTCAAACTGATGGCGGATAGAGGTGTCACCTGGTTACCACGGGAAGAAGTTCGAGTCATTGTAGACACCATCCTGCCGCGCCAAGGATACGAGACCTCGCTTTTTAGACACCTGCTCTCAGAAGGGCTTCTTGCCGAAGACCGATTTCACATTGGCGACGGCGACTGGTGTGATGCTATTCACTTCTCATATGATCGATTATCAGACCACTTAGTCGTAAAACACCTTCTGGACAAATATCTCGATCCGGCGAATCCTTCACACGCTTTTTCGACGGGTCAGCCACTTGGTTCTTTCATCCAGGATGAGGGGACGTGCTGGCGGAATCGTGGTCTTATAGAGGCATTTTCAATTCAGCTTCCAGAACGCATCAAGAAAGAATTGACGGAGGTTGCTCCAGGTTGTGCAGATTTCGACGCCATCCGTCAAGCATTCGTAGAGAGCCTGCTTTGGCGCGACCCAAATGCCATCATGGATGCTGCACTACAATATATCAACGAACACGTTATGCCATACGAGGATACCCGTGACCAATTGCTGAACACTCTGCTAACCGTGGCCTCGAATCCCGAGCATCCATATAATGCTGACTTTCTTCACCAGCATCTCAAGAGGTTTGCACTGGCAGAGCGAGACGCATGGTGGTCCATATTTCTTCATCACCAATACCGAGAGCATGGGGCTGTTGACCGTCTGGTTGATTGGGCCTGGTCCACGGACGATAAAAGTCACATCGACGACGACTCGATCAGGCTTTGCGGAGTTGCGTTAGCCTGGTTCCTGACAACATCGAATCGCTTTCTGCGGGACCGATCCACAAAGGCCTTGGTGTCTCTTCTAACGAATCGGATCCATGTGCTTAGAAAGATTATGCGAGAATTCCGAGACGTGAACGATCCTTACGCACTAGAGCGCTTACTTGCAGTTGCCTATGGTTGTGCTATGCGGAGCATGGACAATGAAGCAATCGGTGAGCTTGCCAAAGACGTCTATGCGTGGATTTTCAAGAACGATGAGCCACCGCCCCACATTCTACTTCGTGATTATACCAGAGGCGTTATCGAACTAGCCTTGCACCGCGGGATTGAGCTGGCGATTGACGTGGAAAAGGCCAGGCCACCCTATAAGAGCGAATGGCCTTCTGAGATTCCTGCAGAAGAAGAGTTGAAGCAATATGGGGAATGGCGAGAAGGCATGCCAGATGAAGAATGGGCACGAGTCTCGCTATATCACTCCGTGATGGGTTTCGGAGATTTTGCTCGGTACGTCATTCGCACCAACTTGGGAGATCTTGAGTGGTCATCACGCCGTTTGGGTGAGCCAAGAAAGCCATCCCGAAGGGAAATATATGAGACCTTTGTTCGATCGCTTACTGATAGACAGAACAAGGCCTGGATGCCTTACTGTAGCGTTCGAAGGAATGTTGAGTACTATCGATGTTTGGATCAGCCCAGGAGAATAGAGGCCTTTGGACGTGATTTTGCTGAGGAAGAACTCGCAGGCGCTGTGGCAATCTCTGAACAATGTTTTCGGAAGACGCTGGGCAAAAGGAAACTCGTGATGTTTGAAGAATATGTGCTTCCGTACCTAAACGACCCGGATCCTCGTAAGGACGAATATGCTTTTGATTTATCACTTGTTCAGCGTTGGATACTCCACAGAGTCTTAGAGTTGGGCTGGACTGTGGAACGCTTTGGCAGGTTTGACAGAAGTGTCGCTCTTTACTCGAGTTATGGCAGAGAGGCAAACAAGCCCGAACGGATAGGGAAGAAGTATCAATGGATTGCTTATCACGAAGTTCTTGCTCGTGTATCTGACAATTTCGAGTTCAGGGGTGGCTTGTGGTCTGACAGACCTGTGCAATATGAAGGACCATGGCAGGTAGGTCCAGTGAGGGACATTGATCCTTCTTGCCTGCCAAAGCGAACAGAACGTGAAACCTGGGGGCCATACACCAAGAGTTGGTGGTTTCCGTCTTCATACAATGCCTGGGATTCTGAACGCGATAATGTTGCATGGCTGAGAAATTCCCAGGATCTCCCCGCTGTTCAACCACTCATAGAAGTGAGAAACCCACAAGATAACTCAAACTGGTTCGCCATGGAAGCATTCTATAGATGGGAAGAACCAACACCTCCGGAAGAAGAGCGCTTCGAGATTCCACGGCGAGAGATATGGTACATGCTGAAGAGCTACATTGTGAGAAAGTCCGATATGGACGAGCTATTTGATTGGGCCAAGAAGCAGAACTTCGCCGGCGTGTGGGTGCCCGAGTCCCACGAGGTCACCGGCGGTTTCCTCGGTGAGTTGTTCTGGGCACCTGCCGTTCAATACCAGCACGACGGATGGACTCGTGGAGGTGATAATCGAATACCGCGAGAGGTAATGGTAGCAACTGACCAATACATGTGGGAAGGCGGTGGACATGATTGTTCAATTGAAGACACCATCCGTGTCTACTTGCCATGCATGTGGCTCACCGATGGTATGGGCTTGCGATGGAATGGAGTTGAGGGGCACTTCTTTGATGACAAGGGCAACCTGATTGCATTCGATCCCTCAACAAGGGCTTCTGGGCCAGGCGCATTGCTGATGAATCGGGACGCTCTTCTAAGCTTCTTGAATGACAATGACTATGATGTTCTGTGGACGATTCTTGGTGAAAAGGCCATCATCGGCGGCGGGATGCCCTGGCCTGCCTTGATGGGACGGCTAGAGATCAGCGGAGCATATAGAATCGATGAAGACAAAATCGGGGGAGTGAGAAACGCACGGTTTGTCTCACCGGAGTGACGCCTCCGTGGCTGCCTTTGCTACGCGGACAGAGACGAGCGCACGCAAGTTCACACAAGACATCTCCGGAGTTCACTCAGTTTGTCTAAGTTCCTTCACAAACTTCGGTCAGTCGGGACATCAGAAAGGCCGCGCGTACAGAGCCAGCCCTTGGGAAGTAGGTGGGGGTGGAGATAAAGGATGGTGGATGCTGCAACACAATCGGAGACCAGACGTGGGTTGACAGAAAGCGTCATTGCACGCGAAGTTGCCAACCGATTAGAGGGGTGCGGCGACTTCAGATTGGTTTTTTGCCGTCAAAGACTAACCTCAAAGAAGTTCATTCGTTATTGGAAGCGGCAGTATAAAGGTGTTCCCCCACCGGTTCAGCCCGACATTGACCTGCTTCTTATCCGAGACAATTTCTGGATCGCAATAGAACTCAAATACATCCGGGAAGCTAGTGGGAAATTTCCAACCTACCTCGGCATCGAACAAGCACTAGCCCTGCTTACATTCGGTTTCGATCGGGTATGCCTCTGGCACTGCTTTGATGCCCGGCTCGACCAAGAAGAGATAGCAAGGCGCTTTTCTGAAACACGCAACCTCATACAGAAGACCCAATTACCACTATTATTTGCTGGCCTCCTCGTTAGCGGCATTCTGCCAATTCTTCAACTTCTTGAAGTTCAAGTGGAGGGTTATCCGCATCCTATTTTGAAGGTTGGCGACAAGTTGCCTGACCTAAGATACATATCACGGCTAAATCCCTTTTGGCCTGACGAGGACATTCTAAGGGACAAAGAGGTTAGAATCCTCCGAGAGTACATTGGACATGTGCTGGAGATTGGCACCGTTACCTAGACAAGAGATTTCACATTCTAGTATGGCTGACACCCACCTCTTCCGCGGCAGGGTGAGAGGGGAGATGAACAAGGAACATGACAGACCTACACCACAAGAGTCTATCTCGATAGAGTTCCGAGCCAAGGGGACCGTTGCCATCCTGACAGATATCATTGCAGGATTCGCCTCCAAAAGTGGCTTTTCCATAGGTTTCAGGCCAGGAGATCGTCCTGACTATAGTGTTCGTAGCGCGGACATGCGTATGTCTGGGCCCATCAGCAAGACAGATACCTTGAGTCCTCGCAAGGAGCATGAAATAGGCCGCATAAATCTGCAACAACTTCCAGATGACATTTGCCTGATTTCAATGGAATCCAAAGGGCCCCTTGATCAAGCCGAGGAGTTTGAGGCGTTCCATGTCGCACTCTATGATCACTTGAAAGGACTAGGCTTGTATATGCCACCCTTAAGCGCTCAGAGAAGCGCTTAGTCCAGCCTCTTCTGCGGCGGGGTGAGAGGGGGAAAGGCATTCCCCTCTGGAGACCACAACGGAAAACTGTGATGGAAGACTGGCGTAGATATGAGCAGCAAATCTACAACAAGCTAAAATCAGAGTTCCCAGGCTGTGATATCGAGTTTGATGCCAAGGTCAAAGGGCTCTTCAGCAAGGTGGCCAGACAAGTCGACATCCTGGTTCGCGGCAAGCTCGTCGGATATGATGTCTTCGGGGCAGTGGAGTGCAAGCATTTCAACAAACATGTGGACGTGGGAATTGTGGACGGTTTCATTGGCTTCATGGAAGACATTGCCGCCAACATCGGCATCATAATCACCAATAGGGGATATTCAGAGGGAGCGAGAAACCGCGCACAGGTGAAAGGTATACATCTCGACATAGTGCGGTATCAAGAGATCGACGAGTATCATTTCGAGTGGGAGGCCTGCCAAATGTGCGGAGGGCCTGATCGTCCTCCTCCACCGATCGATTTCGAGCCCCCGGTCGAAGTCATCAAAGATGGAATTTCTACAGTCCTTCAGATAGGCCGATGTAGTTATTGCGACGGGATCCATGTCAAGTGCGGATTATGTGGCGGAATCACGCCTGTTTCCGAGTTCGAATACAACTCGCCGTTGGAGTGCTGGGGCGGATGCGGGGTCAAGTTTGTACTCAGGAGCGAGCAGGTCGAAAAGGAACTATTTGAAGAGTGGATCGAATTCGCAGGATATGAGCAGTCTAGTGAATGAGCTCCGACATTTTGGATTGCGAGGTTCCAATATTGCCACCGCTTCGGGTAACCAACGCTCGTATTATGTCCACAAGAGCTGGGTAGAGTCTTCTGCGGCAGGGTGAGAGGGGTGGAAAAGGAAGATCGGGGACATAGATGAAAACATGTAGACGGTGCGGCAATCCTATTCCCGCAGGCGAGGACATCTACGAAGGCCTCTCCCACGACTGCTACCTCGAGGAATGGGGAGAGGAGCCCGAAGGGGAAGACAAGGGCGATCACTACTCATTCTGGAAAGGGTGTCCCATAGGCCGACTTTGGGATCCTGGCTGGGGGCCGTTTGGGCCCAAGCGCAGGCGCTGAATCTTCTGCGGCGGGGTGAGAGGGGAATCTCGGAAGACACAGAACCATGGCTGGATGGATATACATACTCAACTATATCAGTCAACCGGACACTAGCGTAGTCTCGTTGGATGGCGAGTCTCTGCATCCCAAAGGTCCAGAGGTTTGGAGCCCATCAGAGCTGTCCAGTCTCGGCATCAAGTTCGTTCCAGTTTCGTTGATTTGGGAAAATGGTCGGGCCACCAAGTTGTTCGGAATGAAGATAAGGGCAGGAGAAAGAAATGATGAATTTGCGCAACGTTTTGCAGATGCTACGATGGCCGCCGTGATATTGCACAAGCCTCTCTATGCCCCTGAGATCCCAATAGCGTTCCGGGTACCATTTGCGAAACTGGGCAAAGACGGTCAGATCGCCTTTGAGCAGCTTGTACAGCAGGATGCTCAGAAAGACTACACAGAGAGATATGGTGAAACTGGCCTGCGCGTTTTCTTCGGAACCTGGTATGGACTGCTGGCGGATGAGATTGCCTGGATATGGAAGATAGTGTCCGCCCTGCTCCTCGATCCTCACATATTCGATGCTGCCCACTTCTATTGGGCCAGTGTGCATGAGTTTGTCTTCTTGGGAGATAGTGTGCGGGAGGTCCTAGACAATATCAACGCAACTCCTGTCTACAGAATGGGTCTCGTAAGGGCCGAAAATGCAATCCAAAACGCATTCAAGGCAATCGAGGCACTAATCGGGGATCCCCCGAAGGATGATGGACGGTTACGAGGCAAGATCAAGGCTGCTGGACTTGACCCAGATGAACAGGCGGGATGGGATATTCCTGAATACGGCCTTGCCACGCGATCAATCCTGGAACGAGTAAGGGAACTTCGTGACGTCAGAGACAAACGAGCGGCACATGCACGCACCGGGGCCAACCGTCGAATCACCTATTTCGAGATGATGGAGGCCCAAGATCTTGCTCTAGATTTTGTCCTTGCATCGGCCGAGAAGCGTTTGCGAGAGTTAAACAAGCGTACACAAATGACGTGAAAGAGAATCCACATGAACAAATGGCTCGCAAGGTCTTCAGAGTACTCTGAATCTTCTGCGGCAGGGTGAGAAGGGGAGGTGTGATGGTCATGAGGAATCATCGTGAAAGATAGTATGACGAAAAATGAAACTTACAAAGCCCCTGTTCCTCCACCATATCTTATCTCATATGCTGTTACACGGAAATGTAATCTCAAGTGCAAGCATTGTTATAGTGATGCCACCGAAGAGCCGGCACCTGATGAGCTTTCAACAGAAGAAGCAAAAAGACTTTTGGATGATATTGTAAGATGGGGGATAAAGCTCTTAATTTTCGATGGGGGGGAGCCACTATGTAGAGATGACTTTTTCGATATTGCTAAACACGCATCTATCAAAGGATTAAGAGTAGTTATCGGTAGCAATGGCACACTAATTGACACAGATGTAGCTGAACGATTGAAATCTTCAGGTGTTATGGCGGTGCAGATATCCATCGATGGTGCTAAAGCTCAAACTCACGATTGGTTTCGGGGAGTCGAAGGATCTTTCCAGAAAGCTCTGGAAGGTGCTCAGATATGTAGGGCAATGGGGTTGCCTTTCCAGTTTGGCATGACCATTAGAAGAGGCACGTTGGACGGAATACCTGGTATGTTGAAACTAGCCGTAGACTCCGGGGCAATCGCCGCGGAATTCTTTGATTTGGTCCAAGTTCCAAGGGTCAAAAGGGAGATCCCGGACGAGGTATTAACACCAGATGAAAGAAAAGAAGTTATGGAATGGCTGGCAGAAGCACAAAAAGATTGTCCAATAATAATAAGAGTGCCCGGCTGCCCCATGTATAGTGTAATACTTCAGGAGAAGGATATACAGCCGAAACATTTTCCGGCCGATCAATTGAGAAGAATCCCTTATTACGGAAGAGGGTGTGCAGCAGGAATGCCAAACGGCTATCTCACAATCCTTCCAAATGGGGATACTATCCCGTGCATGCTTCTCCAGATAAAACTGGGGAATGTCAGAGAGGAAAGTGCCACACAAATATGGGATAATTCTCAAATTCTGTCAAAGCTTAGAAATCGAAACTTATTGGAAGGAGAATGTGGTCGATGTGTTTACAGGGATAAATGTGCCGGGTGCCGTGGAAGAGCTTATGAAGAAACGGGCAATATGCTCGCAATAGATCCCGGCTGCTGGCTGTATTAGGGAGGAAAGGTTAAACCTTCAATTGACTCAATTCTCACTAGGTAAGCGGCTTCGGGCAACTTCACCTAACACAGGCTTAGCGGCTCACTTCGTTGCCCAGTCACCCCTTCCGCGGCAGGGTGAGAGGCGGAATACTGCACGTGCCCGCAATAGCACCAAAGCTGTAGGATGATGGAGCAACAACTATTGCCTGAGATCGAGCTGTATCAGAATCGCAACCTCTTCGCCGACCATTACCTAGAGAATCTGCTTCCCAAGGATGAGAGCTGGCAGGTCGACGAAGACAAGTTGCGCCTCGCTATGATGGCTATTCAAAACACCTATCAGGCCCAGGCTGAAGATTTGCCGTCGATGAAGGAAGCGCAACTTGAGCGCCACTTCATCCGACCGGTCCTCGAGGCCCTCGGCCACGTTTTCGAGGTCCAACCCTCTCTGCCTACGGCTCAAGGAACGCGATACCCCGACTACGCCTTCTTCGCCGGTGATAACGCGCGTCGCGACGCCCTGAAGCAGCAGGGGAAGAAAGACTTCTTCAAGAACGCCCTGGCCATCGGAGATGCCAAGCATTGGGGCCGCCCTCTGGACAAGAAACTCAAAGGCCCAGGAGATCCCTTTGTCATGGGCAACCCCAGTTGGCAGACGGATCACTACTTGCGGATGACCGAATGCTCCTGGGCCATCCTTACCGATGGCCATTTCTGGCGGCTCTACAATCGAGAGACCAGCTACCGTCTGGACATCTACTATCAGATCGATTTGCCCCAGATTCTAGCCGCTCGCGACATAGAGGCATTCAAGTATTACTACCTCTTCTTCCGGCGAGAAGCCTTCCTGCCTCTAGAGGAAAAAGAGTGCTTCTTGAATCGGGTATACAAGGGGAGCCTAGAATATGCCAAAGCGGTGGGTGAGGACCTCAAAGAGAACGTGTATAGTGCTCTGCGTTTCCTGGCTCAGGGGTTTCTTGATTACCCTGACAACCGACTCGATGCGGAACATGACCTGGAGGAGGTCCACCAGAACGCTCTCACCTACCTCTATCGTTTACTCTTCATCTGCTACGCTGAAGACCGGTTGCTTCTGCCCCGCAACAACCACATATATCGTAGCTCGTACGGCTTGGTCTCGATAGAAGGAGAGGTGGGCGACAAGATCGATCGAAAGAAACATCTCTCGCCCGTACACACGAGGTACTGGGATCACCTCTCGGCGCTCTTCAGGCTCATCAACGAAGGCAGCGAGAAACTGGGCATCTACAGTAAAACGATGTACGTTCCACCCTACAATGGTGGCCTCTTCGACCCAGAGAAGCATCCCTTCCTTGAGAAGCATAGGGTAGCGGACATCAACTTGGCTCGAGTGATAGACTTGCTCAGCCGATCGGAGATGCGAGATGGCTCGGGGAAGGGCTTTGTTGATTATTCGAGCATAGACGTGCGACATCTAGGTTCGATATATGAAGGGCTTTTGGAGTACAAGTTGCGGGTGGCTGAGCGGCCAATGGTGGCCATTAAGAGCAGGGGCAAGGAGAACTGGGCTCCAGCCAAGGGGGCGAACGGGAAGAAGGTCGTAGATCAGGTGGAGGCCGGGAAATTATATCTGGTCACCGACAGGGGTGAGCGCAAGGCCACCGGTTCCTTCTACACCCCTGACTATATCGTCAAGTATATCGTGGAGAACACCCTGGGGCCGCTCATCGAAGCGAGGATGAAAGAGGAGCATCCCATCGAGGGTATCCTCTCTTTGAAGGTGCTCGACCCAGCCATGGGCTCTGGTCACTTCTTGGTGGAGGCGACGGATCGTCTAGGCCACGGACTGATTGAGGCACTGGGAGGCAGCCCCGATGCTGAAGATGATATTCGCTGGGCACGTCGAGAAGTGGTGGAACGGTGCATCTATGGGGTAGACCTGAACCCTCTAGCGGTGGAGTTGGCCAAGCTGAGCCTTTGGCTGCATACGGTGGCCGAGGGTAAGCCCCTCAACTTCTTGGATCACCACTTGAAGGGGGGGAACAGCCTGATAGGGGCGTGGGTAGAGGATCTCGGAAGCCTACCTGCCCAGAGGAAGAGAGTAAGGCTCACCGAGAGAGAAGAGGTCTCTGTACGGCAAATGAACCTTCTTGAACAAAGATTGAATGAAAGGTTGCCGGTCATGTTGGGAAAGGTCCTAGAGATCAGCAAACGTCCCACTGAGACGCTAGAGGACATTAGGGCCAAGGAAGCGGCGGACCAGGCCATTGAGGAACTTAAAGCACCCTTCAAGGCCGTGGCTGACTTGTGGGTGAGCACCTACTTCGGCCACGAAGTGGCGGAAGAGGAGTATCAGGAGGCTCTGCAACACATTGGTGAATCCAAGAAGCTTCTTGGCCTCCCTACTGTGCAACGAGCAATGAAGATTGCGGAGGAGCGTCCATTCTTTCACTGGGAATTGGAGTTCCCGGAGGTGTTCTACGAGGACTCAAAGAGACGGGAGAATGCTGGGTTTGATGCAGTGGTAGGCAATCCGCCTTGGGGAACTCCTGACCGTAAGATGGTGTTTTGGACAGAGTCTGACTCGTACGATCTGGCAAAGGGACAATTTGACTATTGGGATTTGTTCTTGGACAAGTCACTATCACTGTGCAAGAGGGGTGGCAGGCACAGCTTTGTCGTACCAGACAGCGTGGTGCAACCAGAGCATCGGCCAGCTAGGGCTCTCTTGATAGAAATGTCGACTCCCAGTACTCTAGTTCGTATTGGCGAGGGGTCCTTCGAGAGTGTCTTCAGAGGAGCGTTCATCTATGGCACATCCAAAAGCAAGGCCTCGCGCGCACATCAGGTTCAGACATTGCGCCTCAATCGCGCTCAAAGGGACTCCTTGGAGGCAAGCAAGTCCAGCCTAGCGTCGTTGATGCAAGACCATGGCGAGAGTATGCCAATCTCTTGGTTCGCGGACCAACACGAATACGAGTTTGAGTTGGGGATTTCGGCGGTGGATAGAGACATCATGCTTCGGATGGAGAAACACGGAATTGACTGGGCCGAAGCGTTTTGGGATGGTCGCGGCGTGGAGCTAGGCAAGGAAGGGCTTGTGGTACGTTGCGGCGACTGTGGAAAATGGATGCCCAAGCCACGGAGACTAGACGATGCTCGATATGACAAAGTTTTGTGCAGGCATTGTGGAGCCAATCTGAAGACACAGACGCAAGTTCGACGTGCTCAGATTGTCGGGCCGGAACGATTGAATGAGTTGTGGCGTCCATTCATCGTTGGGGAAGCTGTGAATAGGTATCACATCTCCGAATTGCTCTACATTGATACATCCTACGAGGGGATCAACTACAAGGATGATTCTTTCTATGTCCCGCCAAAGCTTCTTGTGCGGAAGACAGGGGTCGGAATCTACGCGACAATCGATAGATCAAATGCCTTAACCAATCAAGTCGTCTTCATTTTCAAGAAACTTGGCCAAGCACCTGGCGAGTTGGACGTGATTTCCCTGGAATACGTATTGGGACTTTTGTCTTCAAGGGCCATACTCTACTACTACGCGCAGCGGTTTGGTGAGAAAGAGTGGAGAAGCTATCCATACGTGACTCAGGCAATTATAAAAAAGTTGCCCATACCCAATCCATTCGAAGTGGGCGTCGAAGCAATAGAAGCACATGACAGGATTACGGAGCTGGTCAGTAAGGCCTTGGATGCCCAAGGACCCATATCCAAGAGCTTTGACATCGAGATAGAAGAAGCCGTTATGAACCTATACGGTCTAGGTCCTTCGGACAGAGACCGCATTCTGGAAGTCTTAAACAAGATCCAAAAGTTGAAGATAGTCCGAGAACTTACGGATCAGTAGCCAGGTCGCCAACACCGACCGCCTGATAGACTTCAGCGTCTACCGCCTCTATGGGCTGACAGAGGAAGAAGTGAGAATCGTAGAGGGCGAGCGAGCTGGACTTCAATCATCCGGAAGGGGCGTTCAGCATCTGCTGGCAGAGTGGAAGAAGCAACGTGAGGGTGTGGCCGAGATGAGAAGGAGAGCCTGGGCCGAAGACGCTGCGTTGCAAGGTTCCCTTGTAATGCATGCCCTGCCCAGGCTCTCCACAAAAATCTTATCATCTCCTCTGGCGGCCATCAATGGGAAGTTAGTACCAACTGAGAATGGAAGAGAAGACTACACACCTAACACGAACTGAGCAGCGCCTACTTGAGCACCTGGTTCGCAACGAGGGGCGGATTGTCAGTCACGGGGAACTCCTGGAGGCGATGTCGTCCGGCAAGCCTACCAAGAACATCGGCTACCTTGTACAATGGATCTCGGGTCTCCGTAAGAAGATAGAGATAGATCCAGCGCTTCCCACCGTGATCATTACTCATCGCGGGGTTGGATACTCTTTCGCTGGGAAGGAAGAAGCACGGTGGTTCCCAGAAGAGGGACGGCCATGACCCTCCACTGCATCATCCAGGCCACTTCTTCCCCCGGCAGGGTGAGAGAGGGGTCCAGACTGACCGAAGAGACATGACATGATGAGACCAGGCGATCGACAGGAACTGCATCAATCTCCGTCCTTACTCAAAGCCTTGAAGTTGGCTATCTTTCTGGCCGTTGTCTGCGCTTTTATTTCCACCTCATTACCACCTTCCTTTGGCCAGGCTGATCTACAGGTCACCTTCATTGATGTCGGCCAAGGGGATGCAGCTTGGATTAGGACTCCCGACGGCTGGGATATTCTCATCGATGGAGGAGAGCAAACCGAAGGCCCAAACCTAGTGTCCTATCTTCACGGAGAAGGCGTCACGGATATCGAGGTATTGATACTCAGTCACCCCCATGCGGATCACGTTGGGGGTCTCGTCACCGTCTTGGAGAACATGGACGTTGACCAGGCACTTCTAAACTGTGAAGCCTACTCCTCCACGATTTACCAGACCTTTCAGAATCTTCTTGCCACAAAGGCCATTCCAACAGTATGTGCTCGAGATGGAGACAGCCTAGCCTGGGGACCTTACATTTCTGCTGCCGTCGTCAACCCGCCTGAGCCCTTGATGACGGGCAGCGATCACATCAACAACAACTCTGTTGTCTTACGGGTCTCCTATGACACCGTAGACTTCCTATTCACGGGCGACATCCAATCGGACGCTGAGGACGAGATCCTGACCAGGGGTCGTACCGTTGAAGCAGAAATCCTAAAGGTGCCCCATCATGGCAGCAAATACTCATCCACTGCGCCTTTCCTCAGCGCTATTGGGCCCGAGGTCGCTGTGATCTCCGTGGGACCCAATACCTATGGTCATCCTGCACCAGAAACCCTCCAGCGCCTCCAGGATGCTGGCGCGATTATCTGTAGGACCGATGAGGATGGAACTATAGTCGCCACGACGGACGGGACGACATATTCGGTGCAATGTGGAGCCTCCTACACCTATCTGCCATTAGCACTGAAGGCTTGGCCGCCCACGCCAACACCGACTTTCACTCCGACGCCGACGTCAACCCCGACATCTACCCCAACCCCTACGGCGACGCCTACAGCAACACCTACGCCGACAGTTACAGTTGGTCCAGCTGACGTCAGGGTCAATCCGGCTTGCTGTCAATTCGATGCACCGGGCAATGACCACGATAACCTCAACCAGGAGTACGTCTGCTTCACTAACTGGGGAGGCTCTCCTCAGAACATAACCAACTGGAAAGTTCGAGACGTGGCTAATCACACTTACACTTTTCCCACCTTCGTACTGGCGGCTGGAGCGAGCCTGACTCTCCATACGGGTTCAGGGACGAACACGGCAACTGACCTTTACTGGGGATCGGGATCAGCGATCTGGAACAACGATGGAGATACGGTCTACCTATATGACAGTGCTTGGAACCTGGTGGACAGCTATAGCTACTGAAAGGCATGCAAGATGCACAATTCAGAGATCGAGGAGCTTGGCCTAGCAGCCCAGAGCATGGGGGCAACCATTCTGAGGGGCGCGCTGACGTACCCTTCCGACAACGGCGGCTTCGCCCTGGGAGACGTCGAACTTGACCAATACCTCTACCAGCTCCGACGGCAGGAGCTGATGCTGATAGTGGTGCCGCTCGGAGAGGCCCGGAAGGTACCGACCATCTGTGGGCTGTGCATGACGTCCTACGCCGGAGACGAGTGCCCGACTTGCAGGGTGGAGAGGGAGGAGGCCAAGAGGGTAATCGAGAGGAGGTTGAGGAGAAGGGCCCAGCGAGATGAACAGGTTCGATAGACCCTTCTGGTCCATCCTCCTTTCCATCGCCATCATCGGCACCATCACCTGGCTGGCGGTCTTCGAGCACAACTATCATCCGAGGATCTACAGGTACAGCGAGGAGGTGATCATCTTCCAAGTCGGAGACAGCGAGCTGGATTTCAACCATCCACAAGGGGCGTTCAGCATCTGGCGCAGAGTGGGAGTCGGAACACAAGACTGTGGCCGCGATAGCCAGGAGGTATATCGTGGTGAGCACCAAGAGCGTTGAAGAGACAACACGGAGATATGCGCAAAATTGCCTCCGAGCTTATCTTGAGGGGAAAAAGAATCTGAACTGGATAATGGGAGTGATTCGTGAGTCCGGCGTACGCGGGTCAAGACTGGCTGAGGTTTTCGACCGATTGCGCGGCTACGGTGATCCGCATCGCTACCATCAAGTGAAAAAAGCGTGTGAGGACCAAGAGTGGATCTAGGGCATCTGGTGCCAGAATGGAAGAAGGTAGGGGAACTAGACACGAAGGGAGGTGAGATGCAATGCCATTTAGGGGAATTCCAACTTTTCTGAAAGCGCTGATCCTAGAAGCCAAAAAGGGCGGTGACAGGTCGTATGAAGAAGTGGGATGGCATTTTGCCATCCACCTCGATCAGTTCATTGAGGAAGAGACTGAGGAACAGGAAGAAGCCGCCGTGGAAGCTTTCTGGGAAGCGTTTGAGAGCACATCGGAGAGAGAGGAAAAGATGTGCCAATGGCTCAGGCAGCATACCCCTAGAATTGCTCAGGCCATCCCATCACGACGAATGACGACGTTTCTAGCAGGCATAGATACGGCTTGGCAAGAAGGTCGAATACCGATTTGAGCCTGGTCTTTCCGATGCCACTACAAAGCCCCAGAAGTGCAATAGCCCCTTCCCTCTGATGGCGGCTATCACACCCCAATTCCAGGACAGAACCCCGTCTTCACGCCTTCCTCCCCAGTTTAGCCATCATTCTTCTCCCAGACCCCGCTGAGACCGTGTTTTCCATGGTGTTTCTAGGTATAAGGTTTTCTATCTGACCCGTTTTAACCCGGGTAAAACCACCCTGGCGGTATGTTGATACCTACATCCAAGAAATCGTGGCTTAAAACGGGTGACAAGCGGTCTGATCGTGGGCTGAGTTTAGTGAGCACTGCGAGTGGCGGTGGAAGCGGGCAATTTGCTGATCTGTCGTCATCGCGGATAGCGGATCTGAAAGGTGCGGACAGTACCTATTGGCCATTGACCCGCATAAACGCCCCGTGATAGCATATTGACAGTCTAATACTCGGGCACGGTTTGTCACATCGGTACTGGCAAACGCATCGAAAGGCCGGACGAAAAGCCATGGGGCTAAGGGTCTTGAGGGACCTGTCATCGCCAGGTCGCCGAAAGCCAGTATTCTTTCTGCCTCCTTTTGCCAGAGCCTGGGCGGAATAATCCTCACACAATCTTAGGGTTCGATGCCTAGACTATTCATCCAAGACCTGACAATCGGTATGACGATCCAGGGGGAGGTATTCCTTCTGGCCGAATCGAGTCTCAGGGAGACCAGGACGGGATCCCCCTATCTCAGGGCGACTCTTGGGGATAAGACAGGTCGCATAGAGGGCCGCTACTGGGATGTTCCTGCGGATATTGTTCCTGATCTCAAGGTAGGTACTGGCCTGCGCATCACGGGGGTTGTCGAGGAATATCCCCCAGGGTCTGGTCAACGCCAAGTCCGGATCGAGTCTCTGGAACCTGCGGAGGTATTGGATCTCGAAGACTTCTTACCCAGGACAAAGCGAGACTTGTCTGAGATGCAGCACGAATTGCATCACGTCTGTCGAGGTATTGAAAACCCCCACCTGTTTCGGCTCCTAGACCATATATTCTCTGACGAGGAGTTCGCCACTACCTTCAGTAAGGCACCAGCCGCCAAGATGTATCATCACGCGTATGTAGGTGGGCTGCTGGAACACTCCCTCGCTGTGGTCAGGCTTTGCTCTTTTCTTTGTGACGAGCACCCGGAGATTGATCGTGACTTGCTCATTACTGCTGGGATATTGCACGATATTGGAAAGAGCAGAGCGTACACCGACGGCCCGATACTCGATTTCACCGATCAAGGAAAGCTCATGGATCACCTCGTCGAAGGGGCGGTGATAGTCCAAAGGGCAATTGACAGCATTGAAGGTTTTCCCAAGGATCTACGCAACCGCCTCCTCCACGCCATCCTAGCCCATCACGGAGCACTGGAGCGAGGTTCGCCAGTCGTTCCGAAGACGTTAGAGGCTCTGGCGCTCCATCACGCCGATTGGCTCGACGGATCTATCCGTGGCTTTCTCGATGTTATTGAAAGCGAACCCGTCTCTGAGGCTGAGTGGACTCGATATAGCAAGATGTTCAGGACAGAACTCTACCGAGGGCCAACAGAACCACCCGAAGAAGTCGATGAGGAAGAAACCCCTTTCTGAAATCCCCTACCTCGGGCCCTGCGAGGAACCATTATGGCTATAGAGGCTGAACTCAAGGGGAAATTGGAAGGTTACAAGACAGCGGGCGGGGCTCGCTACGTTGATGCCGAAGACCCTCTAACAGCCAGTATCTTCGAATCCATCGAGGTCATGGACCGCGATCTCATCCTTGGGGCACTTCTGCGGCAAGCCACCGGTGACACCTTCACGTCAGACGAGCTGAGGAAGGCGGAATTCTTCTATTGGATACGAGACGTGGAAGCGTTCGGCGACCTGACAGAGCCGGATGTTATGATAAGGGTCGGGCACACACTCTACCTGTTCGAGGCCAAATACCGCTCTGGGTTAGGAGAGGAAACGGAAGATACCTCGGGACAGTTGGAGAGAGAATTCAAAGGTGGTATGGCTCTCAAGGAGAGGTGGGGGCTTTCGGACTTCCGTTTGGTTTGTGTCGCGGGTGACGCGTCAACTCTAGAGGACATCTCTCAGTTTGAGAAGGAATCAGGTTATCAGGTCCATCGCTTGAAATGGCAGGATATTCACCGCATCATGGCAGACATCTTGGAGTCACCAGATATCGACCTCAGAGATCGTATCTTGGCCACAAGATGCCAAACTCTGTTAGAGAGGCGAAAAATGGCAAGCTTTCGAGGGTTTCGACACCTAGAAGAGTACAAGAAAGCCAGCGAGTTCTACCAGGAGGTCTTCGCCTTTGCAAACACATTGCTTGACCGCTTGGGGGAGAGGGGCATCGTCAGGGCTGTATATGAGTTCAGAATCGAAAAGGACGGCGGCCAACGGTCACTGGCAGTCGGGGCTCTTGAACAATGGGCGCCGACCTACTTCGCATTGCCGGTGCAGAAAAAGGACGATAGGTCTGTCAGGGTGCGGAAGACGGGAGGGGGTCGCAGTAGGTTCTACAAGGTTGAACGCTTCGCCTTCTTCATGGTAGATATCGACAGCGCAAGGGTAATAGTTGCCAAAGTAACTGCACCGATCAATACCTGGAAGCACTCAGCGTTCTGGCATGACTTCTTCTGGAGGTTCAAGAAGTCGTGCCATCAAAAGATGGACTCCATCAAGATCGGCACGACTGCGTTCGGGCTCGAACTGGAAGTGTTCGAAGCCAACGCACCAGACCTGCTTGACAGAGTACTGAACCTCTTGGTGGGTTATCTCAGTTGAATGAGTAAGCTGAGTGGAGGATAGGCAGGAGGGTCGTAGAAGGAGGATAGGCCCATGACGACCGAACAAGTAGATTTGGAGATGAAGTATGAGTTGAATGTATTACTCGAGGATATTTGGGAGGGCATAACCACCATTTACCCTGAATATCGTGATGCGGAGTTGCCGTACCTGGAGCTCCTCACCGAAGAGAAGGCTGAACGAGAGGGCATGACGAACCTCGCTGAGTACGCTTCGCCTGATTTTTCGGACGATGACCTCTCGACTATTCGACTACGGCAGCAGTTTTGTCAACCGGGTGGCGACTTCATGGGCGAACCCTATGATGAGGAAGCAATACCGGACAGCATCATACACGAAGACTACGGGATCGCACCCACTTTAGCCCACGAATTAACCCATCATCTCCAATATCTCCGAGGTGAAGGTGGCTTGGGGTCTTGGGGCGACTTTCATGGTTTTGACCCTAACGAAGACGAGGCCCGATTTATGGAAGTAGCACTCTTCTGGGATTTCAAATGCGGACAGCAGTGGCGATACCTCCAAAGCTTCGAGGAAGAGCCGGAATTCTATGACTCCCATACCGCTTGGTTCGAGAAACTATACAATCGAGCAAAGGCTCACCGGATGCTTTGGGAGAGACTAGAGAAATCGTTGGCAGAGTGCATGGAATGGCGGGAGAGTGAAAGGCCACCAGAGGCGGAAGAGTGGGCCCAGAAGAGGAGAGAGGAACGAGCAAGAGCACTTGCTGAGTGGCTCAAGAAGTACGGTCCGACAGAATCGACAGAGCAAAAAGAGAAATGAAAATTGAAAGAAGTTCACAAAGCCCCGCATCTCGTAAGCGGGGCTTCTCTCTTTCAGAGGACCGGAAGCGCAATAACCGCTTCCGGTGAGAACCGCTCTCAGACCCCAATTCCGCCACAGGACTCCGTTTTGACGATGATGATTGCCCCAGAACCCCCCCGAGCCCCCGATTTTCGGGGTGTTTTTAGGTATAAGAGTATCCATCAGACCCGTTTTAAGGTGGGTAAAATCACCCTGGCGGTATGTTGATACCTACACCTGCAAAATCGCCTGTTAAAGCGGCTGATAAAGGGTCTGATTTTGGGCTGAGTTTGCTTGCTAGGTGTTCGGGTTGCGTTGGAGGGGAAGCCGCCTCCCGAGAAGAGGGTTGGACGGTTGACCTCCCAGCCCATTTGTTGCATACTTGTACTGATTATGATTGGCCAACAAGAAATCGCTCTCATTTTAGAGAGGTGTAGACGGTTGCCCCCGGCCAAGGGCAACTACCTTGAGAACGACTATGTGACCAATCTTCTGCTAACGGTTCTAGACTATCAGCTGCGGGGTCATATTGTTGAGAAGGCAATTGCCTTCTTCCGGGAGAAGCGAAGAAGTGAGATTAGAACTGCTGATGATCTGAAAGGGCTTCTGGCAAGATACCCGGATGACGATAATGGCAACACTCGCCTTGCTCAGTATCTGTGGGGATACAGATACTGGAATAGAGCCCATCAGCTAAGAGAACTTCTGGCATACTTCGAGTCCATTGGGGTCATGTCGCAGGAGGCCCTGAGACAATGGGCGGGGCGCAGTAGTTTTGAGGGAGACTTTAAGGGGCGAATTCGCGGCTTGGGTTTCGCCGTCTATCAGTGGTTAGTCATGAGACAAGGCATGCCGACTATCAAGCCCGATGTTCACGTGAGGCGTTTCGTGGAGTCCATTATCCGTCGCAGTCTTACTGACGATGAGCTTGTACAGGCGTTGGAAGAAGTAGCAAGGCGGCTTGGTCTGAAAGCATATGAGCTTGACTGGAGAATCTGGGAATATCAGAAGAACACCACGCGATAGAGTTTTTCAGGGTAGGAGAAGGAATGTGAGGGTGTGGCCGAGGCGGTAAATCTTCTACGCCACGGTGAGGGGGGAGCCTTCTAGATGCAACACAATTTTGGAAAATGGGCGAAAGGATCTGGAACCTGGAGCGCCTCTTCAACCTGAGAGAGGAGTTTAGCGGGAAGGATGATCGTTTACCCTCCAGATTCTCCCCGGAGACCTTGCATCTATGCTGGAACAATATTATAGACTGCGGGTTTGGGATAAAGGCGGGGTGCCCACGGAAGATAGACTAGAAGAGTTGGGGCTAGAGCAAACCATCGGCACCGAGTGCTGTGGCCTGTGGTAGGGAACTTTGACTATGAGGAGACAATCCACACTTGACCGTATGGATCGGAGAGTGGCCAGCTTGTGCTCTGATTTCTCTTACTACATAGACAAGTTTGACTCGTCCAACCTATTCACCGGGCCCAGCCTCTACTTCCATTTCAGGACTCTTGATAGGCTGCGGAAATGCGGGGCGCTAGCAACTGCCTTTGAAGATAACCTGTTCTTTGAGTATTTGTACGCCACACTGACTGCTTGGGGGTTACATAGGATGGGCCCAATCCCAGCGAAGCTGGTTGACTTTGAGACGTTTCGTTCAAGCCTACGAGATCAGAAGAGCGAAATTGAAGGCCTTGAAGATTGCAGATTGACTAGGCTTTCCGAAGGAGATCTTGACGTCGTTGTCGACTCCCTGTGGCAGATTTTGGCTACGCTAAGGATCAGTAGGGCTGAAACGAAACTAGTTGCGAATAGCAAGGCTCTCCATCATTTGCTGCCACAATTGATGCCACCTATCGACCGCCAGTATACCCTTCAATTCTTTTACGGTCACAAGGCTATCAGCGGCCGCGATGAGCAGGTCTTTCGGGAGATATATGGTCAGTTTCACAGAATTGGCTCCCGAAGTGAAGCCGCAATCCATGAATACCTTGGACATGGGTTTCATACTAGTGAGACAAAAGTTATCGACAATGCTATTGTGGGCTACGTATTAACACGGCTATGATGCCCAGAAGAGTGCAGTGGCATTGGCCAGACCAATGTTATCCGACGTCGGCGTCTTGCAGAGGCAGTAAGTGATCTATGGGCGATCCGCGAGAGACCTACCTGAAGATGAAGGAAAATCTACAAGAAGTGCTTTCCATGCCTTTCGAAGGTAAAGAGGAAGAATTCCGTGACTTTGTGGTGGGCTATCTGATGGTCAAACACGGCTATTCCGCAGCCAAGGCTCTCCAGCTTGTCAAGGGTAATGAGCATGCTATCGTAATGATGCTATTGGAAGAGGATGAGCCTTGCACTTGACCCCCAAAGGGCTCCAACGACGGGTTTGCGGCTTGGGTCAACTTTTGCGTGGCAGACCGTAAGGCTGTGCCCACCCTGACCGATGACTTGCCCCCCGAAGACCCCCTGAGACCGTGTTTTCCCGGGTGTTTTTAGGTATAACTGTATCCAGCAGACCCATTTTAACGGTTCAAAACCACCCTGGGGGTATGTTCATACCTACGCCTGGGGAATCGCCCGAGAGAACGGGTGACAGACGGTCTGATCTTGGGCTGAGTTTGCTTGCTAGGTGTTCGGGTTGAAGGGGAAGTCGCCTTCCGAGGAGAGGGGTCGGACGGTTGCCCTCGCAGCCAATTTATTGCGTACTTGTGCTGATTATGATTGATCAACAAGAATTCGATCTCATTTTCGAGAGGTGTAAGGAGCTGGCCCCGGCCAAGGGCATGTACCTTGAGGACGACTATGTGACCAATCTTCTGCTAACGGTTCTAGACTATCAGCTGCAGGGTCGCATTGTTGAGAGGGCAATTGCGTTCTTCCGGGACAAGCGAAGAGGTGAGATTAGAACTGCTGCTGATCTTAAAGGGCTTCTGGCAAGATACCCAGATGACCAGACTGGCAACACTCGCCTTGCTCAGTATCTGTGGGGATACAGATACTGGAATAGAGCCCATCAGCTAAGAGAACTTCTGGCATACTTCGAGTCCATTGGGGTCATGTCGCAGGAGGCCCTGAGACAATGGGCGGGGCGCAGTAGTTTTGAGGGAGACTTTAAGGGGCGAATTCGCGGCTTGGGTTTCGCCGTCTATCAGTGGTTGGTCATGAGGCAGGGCGTGCTGACCATCAAGCCTGACATTCACGTGAGGCGCCTCGTGGAATCCGCTATCGATCGCAGTCCCACTGACGGTGAGATTGTAGAGGTGTTGGAAGAAGTAGCAAGGCGACTTGGTCTCAAGGCCTACGAGCTTGACTGGAGAATCTGGGAATATCAGAAGAACGCCAGGCGATAGACCGTAGAGCAGGGTGGGAAAAGGAACGTGAGGATGTGGCCGAGGTAAGAAAAGAGAGCCTGGGCTGGCGCACCGATGCGCTTTCAGAAATGGCCCGGTTCCCGAAATTGTGCCCGGCTCTCTTATAATGAATCTACCATCTCGCACCAGGGCGGTCAATGGGAAGTTGGTACTACACCTTTGACGACAGTCGTGATATGGATAGCAAGCGATGACTAACCAAGACTCCCCACTATCTCGTGGCTCCTCCGTCTGGGCCTACCTCCGCGTCTCGGGCCCAGAGCAGCAGGAGAGGGGCACCATCGTAAGTCAGCACGAGGTCGTGGAGAACTGGGCGCATGAACAAGGCCTGATGATCACCCGCTGGTTCGTTGACGAGGCGAAGCCCGCCAGCGACGTAGTGAAGCGAGACGACTTCACGGACATGATTTGCGTGAGTCTTTGTCCTACTGCACCATGCGCTGATCTTGCCACAAGCCCCCTTTCATGGCCTTGCTAGTCAGTTTGACTATCATTATCCTCCCAAACCCTCCTGAGCCCCCGGATTTCCGGTGTGTTTTCAGCTATGACATCCTTCAGCAGACCCGTTTTAACCCGGTTAAAACCACCTTGGCGGTATCAACATACCTACAACCGGAGAATCGTGGCTTAGAACGGGTGACAGACGGTCTGATCTTGGGCTGAGTTTGCCGTTACGTATTGGAAGGAGAATCGAACTGGGCAGGCTTAGTGATTCCAGCGATGCATTCGGCCGAAGAGGGCATGCTGATTCAGGGACCACTGGGGGTGGCGCGTTGTAGGTTGCGGGGTAAGCTCTTCCCTATTCGTTTCGTAGAACCACTTGGCAAAGAGCTTCAGGTCACTAGAGTACGACTTGATAGTCCGCTCACTTCTATCGTGTGAGCGCACATGCTAGATGAATCGCTGGAGGAGTTGTGAGCTTTGTTCAACCTCTCCCTCCCTCCTTGGTGGCGTTTCCTGCTGAGTTGGCAACATTATCTTAGGCGTTTTTCTCGTCTTATCTACTTAATTCTAGCAGCGCACGTCAATACAATCCATTCGATTTTCCTAGGATAAGCATACTTATCTCAGGATTTCAAGCCGGAACCGAGATACTACACGCAAGAACTACCATGGGCGGCCGTACAGGCCGGGGGTCTGCAGGAAGATCGATGTCTGGTAGCTCGCTACACTCGTCGGTGCGTGTCGGAAATGGTCGAAGAACGCTGACTCAGATATCTATCTCCCCAAGCGACCGCGGAGGCCGCCGTTGCTTAATGCATAGGACCTGTCGGGGAAGGACAAGGCGTACTGGACAACGGAAGAAGACACTGGGGCCTTGGCAATAGGGCTGCGAGCGATACTGTCTGGATTGATAGCTCTTCGGTTAAGGTCTTGCCGTCGCCGCCTTGGTGGATATCTGTGTGACAAATGATGAGGAAGAAGCTAACCCGATTCAGTAGGGCTCGCCAGAACTTTGTATCGAAGTCGCCTGTATCTCGCAGATCTCGGAGAATTGGCCGACTACTCCCTGATATACCGCTTGATATATCTCGAACAAACGCAAATAGCGCTCGTGGTTCTTCATGTTCGGACTGTAACAGGCTTTGATAGGCACGTATTCCCTGGCCTCTCTCAGATCGCCTATTAGACCCAAAGCATACATCGCTAGAAAGACCGCTCCGAGGCTGGTAGTTTCAATGAGTTGAGGAACAAGGAACTCTCTGCCCCACACATCGGCCATGATCTGGATCCAAAGAGGCGACCGAAGGAACCCCCCAGAGCCTCTGATCTCTGTTGTCTTACCAGTGACCTCCTCCAATGCCAAAAGCACGCTATACATTCGATAGGCTACCCCCTCCATGATAGCCCTGATGAAGTGGCGACGGTCATGGCGGAGCGACAAGCCAAACAAGACCCCCCGGGCATTGGGGTTCCAATTCGGGCTTCTCTCACCAGTCAAATAGGGTAGAAAGATCAACCCCTCCGAGCCAACGCCCACCTCGGCTGCCTCTTCATTGAGAGCTTCATATGAGTCCTCACCGGCGGGACAGAAATGCTCTCGAAACCATTGGTATACCAAACCGGCGTTGTTTATCGCTCCACCTATGACCCAAACCTGGTCAGTTAGCAGATAACACCAAGTTCTCTCCTCCCCATCCAATTTCGGCTCCTGAGAGAGGACACGGAGGGCCCCGCTGGTTCCGATCATGCAAGTCAGTTGGCCAGGCTCCACCGAACCAGCGCCCAAGTTCGAGAGGAGCCCATCTCCAGCCCCAATGACAACCAGCACGTCGGAGGGGATCCCCATGGCCTCGGCGTGGGTCGGATCGAGGCCTTCAAATACCTTGGTCGTCGCCACATGCTCCGAAAGCCTGTCCGCCGTGATACCCACTATCGCGAGCGTATCATAGTCCCAGTCAAGATGGTGGATGTTGAAGAGCCCAGTGCCAGAGGCTATCGACCGATCGACAAGGTACTTATTTAACAATCTGTGGAGCACGTATTCCTTGAGCGAGATGAACTTGTGCGCCTTTCGGTATGCTCTTGGAAGGTTCTCACGCATCCAAAGGATTTTGGAGGCCGGATACATAGGATGGACTGGGCAACCCGTTCGTTGATATATCTGATGACCATTGTGTTCTTCCCGAATGTGAAGCGACGAACTCCCCCCGCGCGTATCTGCCCAGATCAAGGCGTTCGTGAGGGGGATGCCCTCCCGATCCACGGCTAGGAGGCTATGAAAGGCCCCGCTGAGCGACAATGCCCAGATCTCATCTGGCGACACGCGGGAGATGAGAACTGCCTTCCTCACCGCTTCTATCACACCAGCGAACACAGCCTCTGGATCCTGTTCCGCCCACGAGGCGTACGGTGAAAGGATAGAATAGGAGCTAGTCTCTTCTCCTAGGCATTTTCCTTCCAAGTCAACAACTATGCACTTACAACTCGTAGTTCCGATGTCGATGCCAAGGATATATCGCTTTGAGGACAACTCTTCACCTTACTCTTTTCGCCAGTCAGTATGAAAAACCCCTTCTTTGTCTAATCGCATATAGGTATGCGCTCCAAAGTAGTCGCGTTGGGCCTGAATCAAGTTGGCGGGCAACCGTGCACTCCGGTAGGCATCATAGTAGGCCAAGGAGGCGCTCATGGCCGGGCAAGGGATGCCAAGGGCAACCGCGGTTCTAACTACGAGGCGCCACGCATCCTGCCGGCCCTTAACCACCGCTGCGAACTCTGGATCCAGTAGAAGGTTCGATAGATTGAGGTCCCGCTCAAAGGCGAGGCGAATCTTATCTAAGAAGCGAGCCCGGATGATACATCCACCTCGCCAGATGCGGGCGATCTCATTCAAGGACAGGCTATAGTTGTACTCTTGGCTACCGGCCCGCATGAGGGATATTCCCTGGGCGTGGGAACAGATCTTTGAGGCGTAGAGGGCGGCTTCCACCGCCTCGACGAACTCTTTCCGGTTGCCTTCATAACGAATCGAGGGGCCGGATAGCATCTGGGAAGCCGCCACCCGTTCCGCCTTATGGGTCGATAAGTAGCGTGATCCCAAGGCCGCACTGATAGTCGGTATGGGCACGCCCAAGTCGAGAGCGTTCTTTAAGACCCACTTGCCCGTGCCTTTCTGCCCAGCCATATCTAGGATCATATCTATCAGTGGCTTCCCCGTCTCCTGGTCGATCTTGGTGAAGATATCAGCCGTGATCTCGATGAGGTAGGAGGAGAGTTCACCTTGATTCCATGCAGCGAAGACCTGGTGCAACTCCGCGGCCGAGAAGCCCAACGCCCGTCGCAATAGGTCGTATGCTTCAGAGATGAGTTGCATGTCACCGTACTCGATGCCGTTATGGACCATCTTCACATAGTGCCCAGCGCCTCCTGGCCCCATGTAGGTCACACATGGCTCACCATCTACCTTCGCCGCTATGGCCACGAGGATCGGCTCCACCATGTCATAAGCCTCCCGCTGGCCACCGGGCATGAGGCTAGGGCCCCAGAGAGCACCGTATTCCCCTCCGGAGATGCCCATGCCCAGATATAATAGACCTAACCCATGAAGATCCTTGGCTCGGCGCCCTGTGTCCTCGAAGAAGGAATTCCCCCCATCAATGATCAAATCGCCGGGCTGCAAATGAGGCTTAAGTTCATCGAGCAGAGCATCCACCGGCTCTCCAGCCTTGACCACGATCATTATCTTCCGGGGAACCTTCAGCGATCGCACGAACTCTTCGATGGAATAGGTAGCAAGGATGTTCTTACCCCCCGCGCACTTCTCCACGAACTCCCGGGTCCTACTGGGAGTGCGATTGTAGACCACCACCGAGAAGCCATTTCTCTCCATATTCAGAGCTAACTTCCGGCCCATGACGGCAAGACCCATGAGGCCAATGTCTTGCTTTAACATGTCCACCCTTCCAAAGTCCCCTCCCAGCCGCGACGTCGATACAAGGTCTCCCCCGCTCTCCTCACCAGTAGGATGCCTTCTTCCTCTCGATTCTCCCACTCGGATGGATCCATCTTCGCTGGGTCTACATACCCCAGGTTGAGGCGCCGACAGCACTCTTTAGGGATGCCTGTCGCCAGGGTAACCCTGATCCTCGCCCGCTCCACACCGCCTTCACGGTGCCTAACCCCTTGAGATGGGTTGAGTGAGCCAGTACGCACTTGGGGATATCCCCGAAACGCTCCATCTGCTTCAAGAACTAATCCCGCGTATGATAACCGATCTGGTCGATGAGCCCCCCATGACTGTAGGAGACTTCGGTGATATGGGGAGTATAGAGGAGTACCTCGTCACCATCTATGACTGTGGGTTAATTCTCCGTCCTTAGGCAGCCTTGCCACGAAATCAACCGATGTGCCCTAGTTTCATAAGAGGGACAGCTGGTTTTGCTCGCATGTTCCATTGATCAAATGAATGCCCCGAAGGAAACGCAGATAACCGTTCAATAGAGGTACATGATCACCTCACAAAACGTGATAGCCTGGCCATTGTAGATCGTTACCCTTCTTAATCCGAGACTAGGGCATCAAGAGGACTTTGATGGCTTTGCCAGACGCCGCAGCTTTGAACCCAGAGAGCCAATCTTCGAGGGATAGGCGATGAGTGATTAGAGGATCCACTCTGACCTTCGCGCAAGCTATCAGTGAAAGCGCTTGCTCCCAACCAAGGTACGTGGAACTGAGACTGAACTGTATCCGACAGCTCTTGAAAACTGCGTTGTCCCAACTAAACGCTATTTCCTCCCTCCCCGTTAACCCTATGGCGCAAACCCTTCCCAATGGGCGTACCATGGCAACCGCTTGATTGATAGCAGACTCAGCCCCTGAGGCATCCACAACTAGGTCTGCTCCCCTGCCCCCAGTCATCGCCATCACTTTCTGGACTGGGTCCGCTTCAGCAACGTTGAGTAGACAGTCAACTCCCACTTGCTCAGCCACTGGGAGCCTGATTTCGCTATCGCGGGGCGTGCCCGTAACCATTACCCAAGAAGCGCCAGACGCCTTGGCCACCTGAGCTGCTAGCAAGCCGATGGGCCCCGGACCGAGTATTACGGCTACATCACCTATTTCAACGCCCGTGGCTATGTTTACCGCAGAGGTAACAATCGCCGTGGGTTCTGTCAAAGCAGCTTCTTCAAAAGACACATTGTCGGGGATCCTGTGCAGGAGCCAAGCGGGCATGGCCAGCAACTCAGCGAATGCCCCATCTATGCCCCATCCGATAGATCTTTTGTCAGAGCAGATCTGGGGGTTTCCGGTACGGCAGTAACTACATACGCCACAGGCACGGGTATGCGGTTCAGCCACCACTCGGTCCCCCGCCTTCCAGCCGCGCACCTCCTCGCCAACCTCCACTACCTCACCAGAGAACTCGTGTCCTAGCGTCACTGGAGGATAGTAAGGATATTCATCGTGATATATGTGAACATCGGTACCACAGATTCCTGCCGCTCTCACCCTGATAAGAACTTCGTCCTGGGCGACCGAGGGTCTTGGGACCTCGCGCAGCTCTACAAACCCGACACCCTTCTTGAACTTGACCAACGCTTTCATGGTACTCTCCCTCCAGACCTGCCGGACAACCCGGTCACACTTGGATCTGCCGGCAAATGAGAACCCTCAAGCCGTTGAAGAACAACGTGATCGAAAGCCCCACGACTGGCAATCTGTGAAGGAGGCTCGTTTCAGCCTCGCACGCACGTGTCCTTGCGCCCTACCACTGATCTCTACAGATTAGCCAGTAGGCTCTTCACGTTGGAAACAAACTGTTGAGCCGCTGTGTAGTCATCGGGTACGGGGAGGATCTCCGCGCAAAGGTAGCCCACATAATTCAGATCCCGAAGCGTCTGAAGCACCGTCCGAAAATCGATGTGGCCCAAGCCAGGAGCTCGGCGATTGCTGTCCACGAGATGAACATGGCTCAGGTTCTCCCCAGCTTGCCTCAACGCATCCTCGAAGGAAGCTTCTTCTATGTTCATGTGGAATGTATCGGCCATAACCGTAATTGCGGTGTCGTCGATGTCGGATATCCAATGCAACGCCTCTTCAACTGTGTTAATGAAGTTAGTTTCGTAGCGATTGATCGGCTCTACGCTGAGCGTGACGCCTTGCAGTGCAGCATATCTTGCGCACCCCCGCATCGCCTCCACAGCCATGCGATACTCAGCCCGCCGCAAGGTCTGGTCTGACGAAAGTCTGCCTCTAATTCCACCGATCAGGACCTGCGCCTGAAAGCGGGAGGCCAGGTCAATATGTGCCTTCACCCGTTTGATGGCGGCCGTCCAGGACTCTACATTGGTGTCAGCGAAGCTCAGTCTATCCTCAAGGTAGGCCTGTCCAGTGGCCACCATGACTAGGTCAAGAGTGTACCGATGCAATAGACGGGCGAGGCGGTTCTGATCCAGGTCAGCGGGATCACGCACGCTTAGTTCGAGGCCATCAAACCCGAGCTCAGCGGCGGCCTCGATCCCCTTGTCGAGGTTCCCCGCATAGAGTAAGGGGGCAAAGCTGCCCCTCTTTGGCGTCAATGCCATGCATAGATTCATGCGTCATTCCGAATACCTATAAGCACCGGCATCGCACTCGTGCTTTGTAACTTAACATCTCAATTGTCCGTTTTCTTTGCATGTAAACTGTCCGGCTGTTGAGTTTGGGTCACACAAAGGTAAACCTTCAGCCTTTGCTTCCAAATGGTCTTTCCCATTGCCTCAAAGATGACCTTGTCTCCGATGATCTTTATCCACATCCAACAGTTGATGTATCCTGGGGGAACCCGGTATTGATGTCCGTAAAGGGAGGGGACAATTCAGATGCAAAAAAAGCTAGGACAGTTCAGATGTTACGTAACAAAACAATAATAAGGCTTGACACTAGCCGCCGAGTTATGATATAATATGTTTTAATGAAAACCATGTTACCAGCATATCACCAAAATACCTGCTTGTCAAGTTCGGCTTGGCTGATGCATTTAGGGGCTCCATGATATAGGGTAACGGGCGAGGGTGATTTGCAGCTTGCCGAGTAGAGCCTTGTACCGTAGGCCGCACAGAAGCATCGGATTGGCATGCAATATGCCCCCAAAGAGCTGAGGTAGTATCCTGGCTGAGAGTGGAGAGAAAGCCGGTAGGGCGAGAAGGTTCATATTACGTAGCTTCAACCGCTCCAAGAACGCGAGGGAATCTGGGCTCTGCAGAAAGCGCGTAAGAGTTGGGGCGACTATGTCATTCGTCTTCGGGAAGACTTGATGGGCGAATTATCGCATTTTGGATGGTTGTGGGGGAAAAGAGCCAAGGCATCTGTTTAGAGCTAAACTAAGTGAGTGTGACATGAGCGCGAATCTCAAGCCTATTGAGCGGGTTACGGCAAGCCAGGCTGTGGCGCACCAGATCATCAGTCTCATCATTGACGGCACGTGGCGTCCCGGGGATAAGCTTCCTTCTGAGCAGGAGTTGGTCGACAAGCTTAAGGTTGGTCGCACGCCAATTAGGGAAGCCATAAGCGGCTTATCTCTAGTTGGTCTCTTGGTGACACACCAAGGTCGAGGAACCTTCGTCAACGAGACATTTTCTGAGTTTATTGACGCGGTTGCTGGGTGGAGTGCGCTAGTGGGAGATAGGGATCTCAGAAATCTTATGGAGGTCCGCGAGCCACTCGAAATCACCGCTGCCGGGTTGGCAGCCCAGCGGGCCACCCCTGAAGATATAGCTTCGATGGAGCAGGCTTTGGCTGACTTCGAGTCGTATGAACAGGATGCCAAGGCGCAAGCCGCAGCAGATCTCCGGTTTCATGAGGCTATCGGTCGGGCAGCGAGCAACCCTGTACTCTATCGGATTATGCTGAGCCTCCGTGGTTTGATGGAAGAGAGCATTGTAGTGGCAACGCGGATTACATCGGAGCAACGGACCATAACTGAAACGATTACCGGCCACTGGGAGGTGCTACAGGCCATTCGAAAACAGGATCCACAGTCCGCGCGCCAAGCGATGGAGAAGCACATCACTTGCACCTGGAGGGTGTTGAGAGATGGGATGCTAGTAACCGAGGGAACGTTGCTGAAATAGAGGGAGTAGAGCGATTAGTAGGATATCGCAAAGTGAGGTGATGTTATGCAATGAAATCGGATCTTTTTCGCAGCTCTAATGGTGTGACAAGCTAGGAGAGGAGGCAGCGATGAAAAGTGTACAAGTTCTGTGGAAGATATCTGTGGGCTTAGTATTGGTGGTGTTTCTGGTAGCAGGTTGTGGGCCGGCGGCTACCCCTGCACCTACGCCAGCGCCGACGGCTGCCCCAACTTTGCCACCGGAGGCGACACCGACTCCGCCTGAAGAAATCTCCGGCACAGTCGTGGTCTGGACTTTCCCAATGACCGCTGATGACACTCCTATGTACGAAGCCCTGGATGCCGCGTTCAGTGAAGAGTATCCAAACATCACCGTGAAGCGAGAGATATGGCCTTGGGAAGCACGCAATGAGAAGATGACAATTAGCGCGCTGCCGGTGGGGGAGGCTCCTGATGTAGTCTACCTCAACACAGACATCTTGATGCTTTTGATAGAACAAGGGGCTCTCGAACCCCTCGAGAAGTACCTACCCGAGGAAAGGATCAGTGACTACTATCCCGTGTGGGCCAATCTCGTGACCAAGGACGGACACTTCTACAATGCTCCGATCTTGGCCAACAACTGGACGTATTTGTACAATAAGGACATCTTCGCGGCAGCGGGACTTGATCCAGAAAAGCCACCCACCACTTGGGATGAAGTCACAGATGTATGTGAAAAGACCACGAAGGATACGGACAGCGACGGGAATATCGACCAGTGGTGCATCTTCATGCCAGCCGACTCCATCCACACTATGGTCAACATGTTCGTGCACATGGTAACGATGGCGGGAGGTGAGGTGCTCGATCCCTACCCAGCCGGAGAAACGGTTACCGTGAATAGCGAGCCAGCTGTCGAGGCCTTGACTTGGTGGGTCAACCTCTATCAGAATGGGTACATCCCCGAGGCGGCCCTTACGGGGAGCATGATGCTCGGTAGCATCAACGTGACGGGCGCTGACCTGTGGAATCAAGGCAAGCTCGCCATCTCGCCCCACCTCGGAGCCGGCGCCTTGAAAGACATAGCGGCTGCCGTGGGTGACAAGTTCGAATATGGGGTAGTTCCACCGCTGAGGAAGTCAGAAGAGTTCGCGCCAGTGGATTTCGGATCCATCGGCGGATACTCTATATTCGCCGGCTCTGACAACAAGGAGGCGGCTGGTGCCTGGGTGGAGTTCATGACTAGACCGGAAAACCTGCATATCTTTCTAGAGCATACTGGGTTCGTACCCCCATCTGCGAGCACGATGGAGATGGTGAAAACCACGGACCCGATATGGCTAGAGTTTGCCGGTTACTCGAAGTATTCACACGAGTCGATACTGCACCCCCGTTCGACTGAGCTAAACATGGCACTTCTGCCGCTACTGCAGGCGGCCTTGATGGGCGAAATGAGCCCTCAGGAAGCACTGGATGAGGGTGCCCGCCAGTGGAAGGAAATCCTAGCTAGGCCCTAGGTGTGAGGTAGATGTTTTTTGGGCCCACCGACTGGGGGGTCATGTCCTAGAAAGGGATGAGGCTTGACCCCCCTCTTTATGCTTGTGACGATATGATATCACTGCTGGGAGCACTGAGATACGTAGAATTGGCTGGTTGAAGCGGATGAAAGGGAAACTGATACGAAATCTTCTAGGACTTTGGAAGGTTCGAGCCGCATACCTTCTAATAGCTCCATTCGCCTTGAGCTTCATGCTGATTAACACTTTTAACATAGTTCTTAGCTTTGCACTTAGCTTCGCATCGTTGCCCTTGGGTGGTATGCCAACATTCGTCGGGCTTGAAAATTACCGGTATCTTATCCAAGATTGGGTCTTCTGGCGGTCTATGGTGAATACTATTGTGTATGCTCTCATGTATGTCTTTCCTTGTCTCGCCGTTTCCCTGGGGCTGGCATTATTCTTGAATACGCGGCGTAGGGGCGTGGCCTTTTTCCGAGTGGTGTACTACGTCCCTGTAATTACCTCGGCGGTTATCAATGCTGTCATCTGGCGGTGGATTTACGACCCCAATGTGGGTCTGGCAAATTACTATTTAGGAGCTCTCAGCCTCCCTCCTCAAAAATGGTTGGTGAGTAAGACGCTTGCCCTCCCGTCTATTGCAGTGCTTTCGATATGGGCTGCTGCGGGCTACAATATGGTATTGTATTTGGCAGCGTTGCAGAATATACCTACCGAGTATCATGAGGCTGCTGTCGTAGATGGGGCAAATGTCTGGGAGCGCTTTCTTCATGTTACTTTACCCCTTCTCAAACCAACAACTTTGTTCGTTGCTGTGCTGACTACCATAAACGCTTTGCAGGTCTTCACGCCAATACAATTGCTGACCAGAGGAGGGCCATTCTATGCAACAACTACGCTCGTCTACTACATTTACACCAATGGGTTTATGTTTTTCCGGCTTGGATATGCTTCAGCTGTGGCTTACGCGCTGTGTAGTCTTACTGTCATCCTATCGTTCATCCAGCGCAGGTACCTAGGTTGGGCGGAAGCGTTCTACTAGGTGAGTATAAAGTTGAGGAGGGAACCGCAGTAGCGGGGCGAAACGACCAGTGGAAGTTGTGAGGAGACAACTACCTCGACTATTTGGGAGTGTCGCATGGTATGTATGCGCAGCGCTCATTGCAGCGGTAATGGTCGGTCCTTTTCTTGCCATGTTCTCTCAATCGTTAAAGAGCCCTTCAGAGGCATCTACATATCCCTTCAAATGGATCCCGACCAATATCACCTTTGAGAACTATATGCGACTTTTGAGAACGTCAGCATTGCCAAGGTGGTTTCTAAACAGCATGATCATAGCAACCGTTGGCATGGTAGAGCAGTTGATTACTTGCACGATGGGCGGGTATGCATTTGCTCGGAAAGAGTTTCCCGGTCGCGACGCAATCTTTTGGTTAGGCATGTCAATGATGATGATCCCTTTCCAGGTGACGATGATACCCATGTATATTTTATTTGCGCTTCTCCGCCTATTGAACACCTATTGGGCGTTTTTCATCCCCGCCATATCAGGTATATTTGGTACTTTCTTGATGAGGCAAGCTATAATAGGACTTCCCAAAGACTACGAGGACGCAGCGAGGGTAGACGGTTGCTCTGAACTGGGTGTGATCTGGCATGTTATCGTCCCCATGTGTAAGCCGGCCCTTGCAGTGTTTGGAGTTTATCAGTTCATTTTGCATTGGAATGAGTACCTGTGGGCTTTGCTAGTTGTATCCTCTAATGACATGAAGCCCTTGACCCTGGGGCTCGCGACCATACAGAGTCAGTATACGACCCCGTCAGAGATAATGGCTGCGGCCACCCTGATGTTCGTCCCCACCCTAATCATGTTGATCGCCCTGCAAAGGTACATCATGAGGGGGGTAATTCTTGCCGGTATCAGGTGAGGCGATTCCTGTCAAGGGAGGATAGACGTGCTCTGGCGATCTGTGGGTTACAACCTAGGTGCCAGTTGTTAGTTGGCTGCTATTGGGCATAGGTGCAAAGTGTTACAGCGTACATGCACCCCGTGCGGGAGGTGGCTTGCTCTCAGACCGAGTTGGGGGTCAGGAGCGCGTTTTGGCTTAGCGAAAATATAGGGAAGGAGGTCTTGCTATGCTGCTGGGGGAGATGACGTGGATGGATGTGGAGCGATATCTGGAGAGTGACGATCGTATTGTCTTTGTAACTGGCGCTGTCGAAGCCCATGGCTACTTGAGCATGCTTACTGATGCCAACAACGCCTATGAGATGGCTAAGAAGGCTTGTGAACTGGAAAAGGTTATCTTGGCTCCTCCGCTGTACTTCGGCCTCTCCCATTTTGCGATGGGCTATCCTGGTAGCATAACCCTAAGTGCGGATACGTATCACAGGGTGATCAAGGACTTGTTGAACTGCGCATTGCGCCACGGTTTCAAGCGTATCCTCTTCGTGAATGGTCATGGCACTAACGAAACGGTGCTACCATCGATTAATGAAGTCATTCTGGATCGCCCCGATGTCAAAGTGGCGTGGGAGAGCTGGTTCCTGCTTCCCCAGACACTTAAGAAGCTGGAGCGCGAACCCTACGGTGGCTGGGTCCACGCGGCGTGGGGCGAAAATTTCCCCTTTAATAGAGTGGGAGATGTTCCAGATTTGTACAAGGAACCTGTAAGTCCACTCCAGACAAACAAGCCTTGGATGCTCAAAAGCGCAAAGGAGATGAGGGAGCTGCTAGGCGACTGTGTCTCTGGAGGGGCCTACACGCTTAACGACGATGACGTCATGGATGATATCTTCGAAACCGCGGTGGAGGAACTCCGGGAGATAATTCGCAACCTTTGACACGCTATCAGATACTTTCTGCGGCTATCTCGGAAGGCCTTGCTTGCACAAAGTACAGGGAGCAGAGGAGGACAAATTATGTATGTTGCTTGCGGTGCTTCTTATCTCTTACAACCACGAAAGGAACTCACCACACTGGAAGATCTGCTTAAGGGCATACGGAAAGCAGCCCAGATGGGTTACAAGTGGGTAGAGCTCGAGAACCTTGTTTCTTCCAATATCACTCTCTACTCACCGGAGAACATCAAGCGCATTCGTGGCGTGATGGCGAACGAGGGAGTCCGCTGTCCGGTTTTCAACGCCAACAGTGTGCGTGACCGATTGCCCAGCACCAATGATGCATTACGTGCCGAGGCCCTTGAGGAATTCGGCTGCTTGGCTGATGTGGCTGCGGAGCTCGAAACCGACGCCGGTATCTGTACCATCAATGAGACCCCCAAAAGGTTTGCTGTGAAGGGAGAGGAGATATATTACGACTCGCCAAGCACAAGCATGGAGCTGCCTCCCAACTGGCGATGGGAGGACGTGTGGGGCTACTATGTGGACACGATAGCCCGGTGTGTAGAAATCGCCTCTGAGCGAGATTTGCGCTTCTCTCTGGAAGTTTTCCCCAACGCCATCATCTCTACGACTGATGGCTTTCTCAGGCTGTGGGAGGAGATCGGTTCAGAGTCGTTCGGGATGGTTCTTGATACAGGTCATATGTTCTACCTTCGAGAAGCTATCACCATCAGTGTGGAGAAGTTAGGTTCACGGCTTTTCGTCGCCCATATGAGCGACAATGATGGCATAGTCAACAACCATTGGCAGCCTGGGCGGGGATCCATCGACTTCTACAAAGTGCTGCGAGCGCTCAAGAAGATAGACTTCAAAGGCCCGATGATAGTAGAGATCATTACCAAGGGATTAGAAAAATGGGACCAGATGTACTTGGAGGGACAGAGTTATCTCCAGAGGATTCTCGAGCGCCTGGAGAGAGAAGGAGTAGGGGCCGAGATTTGATTACGAAGGTCTCGCCATTCCTGTGTTCAAGCGTGGTAGCTGCAAGAGGAGGTGAGCAATTCGAGGTGTTCGATAGTTCACTCTGCATGAATTCCGCCCCCAAAAATCTGAGTCAACGTTACGATGTTGATAACGGGATGAAAGTGCGAGATAATGGAACAGAGCGATTGGCGAGACCATCTATGGTCAAAGGTAGAGAAACGGAGAATTAGCAGCATGATTGAGGATGAAGGGCGGTTGAATATTCTGATCACTTATCGTGAGTACGTCTTGGACGAGGTTCTGCTACAACGGATCCGAGATGTGTCTCCCCAAATCCGGGTGATGTACTCCAAGGACGCCGAGGAGGATCGCAGGTTGTTGCCTTCAGCGGATATCCTCTACTGTGTTTGGTTGCCGCAACCCATATCTGAGGCGAGGCGACTGAAGTGGGTACAGCTTCTGAGTGCGGGCTATGACCAGTTGGAAGGGAGTGGACTACTAGGTAGCGACATCATCATTACCACATCTTCGGGGATCCATGGTACCCCTATTGCGGAGTTCGTCCTAGGCTGCATGGTGATTTTGAGCAGGCGTTTACACGAGGTGCTGCGCATAAAGGACGCGCAGGAACTGTGGGAACCTTTCGCCTTCGTTGGAGGGGAACTGCGCAGTAAAACGGTGGGGATAGTAGGTTATGGAAGCATTGGCCGTGAAATAGGCCGTCTCGCACGCTGTTTTGGCATGCGGGTTATAAGCATAGAAATTCGTAAACATCCCCACATGATGCCTCCGCTCCGCTACCTCTCAGAGAGGTTGGAAGAGACGTTAGCTCCTGGAGAGGATGAGAGTGTGGAAATAAGACCTCCTCAAGACCTTGAATGGCTCCTATCGGAGAGCGATTTCGTGGTCCTATCTCTGCCGTTGACGCGGGAGACTAGGCATCTCATTGGGGAGAGGGAGTTACGAGTCATGAAGCCCACGGCGTATCTGATTAACCCGGCCAGGGGTAAGCTTGTAGACGAGAGGGCACTAGCGCGTGCGCTCCAAGAGGGCTGGATTGCTGGAGCGGCATTAGATGTTTTTGAGGTCGAACCTTTGGCTGCTGATAGCCCACTCTATTCCCTGCCCAACGTGATTTTGACGCCCCACATGTCTGGCGTCACCGACAGGCTGTGGGAACGGTGTGTGGATGTATTCTGTGAGAACCTGAGGCGATACCTTAGCAGCCAGCCTTTATTGAACCAGATTCATCCACCGCGGGAAGAGAACATGAATACCTGACAGGTTGACCTCCTGTTCTATCTTCACTTTCATAGCAGGCCCAAGGAGATCTTTTCTCAGATTCAGATGCGTCCCTGAGCCGTTCACCACGCGATGCTCCTCGTAAGCTCCAGTTTTGGAGTGGGGCCTGGTGTGGCTTGGAAGCCGGGCTATCTCTTTGGTCGGAATTGTGTCATCAGGCGCGATGGGACCATACTGGCAGATGCAGGCCATGAAGTGGGTCTGGCCAGCGCCGAGGTAGAGATCGACAAGTCGAGGCTGGCAGAATGCCTCGACGAATGCATGGGTGAGGGGCTAGTAAGAGATCTGAGAAAGTCGATCCTGTACGACCAACGCCCAGAACTCTACAAGTTGATCTGCCGCCGAAGGCAGGGATGAACTTCTGGGAATGAGTTAAACTCAAGAGGTCAAAGTTCTTCCTTGGTCAGTAGGGTAGAGGGTGCCGCTGCAGACAATCGGTATGCAAGAGACAACCCCCTTTTCTCTCGCAGGAAATGAAAGACGTCTTTACCTCTTGGCGTTCAAATACCTTAGTGGAGGCGTGAGTATGAAGCAGGTAGGTTTGGCGGTCATTGGGACTGGATTTATGGGCTCGCTCTACACCCGCATCGCCAGCCAAATGGCCGGGGTGAAAGTGATAGCCCTATGTGATCTCCTGGCGGAACGGGTAGAACCACTGGCCAAGGAAGTGCAAGCGGTGGCCTATGTGGGGGAGAGATACCGTCAGATGCTTGAAGAGCACCCTGAGATCGATGCGGTTTTTGTCTGCACCCCCGAGGATTCCCACGTGGATCCTGCCCTGGCAGCCTTGGAAGCGGGCAAGCATATCTTGGTCGAAAAGCCGTTGGCTATGAGTGTAAGGGATGCGGAGAATGTCGTCGAGATAGCTAGGCAGAAGGGCGTCATAACTATGATGTGCTACACCCTTCGCTTCGATCCTCGATATTACGCTATGAAACAGGCGATCGCCGATGGGGAGATCGGGGAGATCATCCACATCTACGCTAGGCGCAATTCTCCCCTTGCCATTCTGCAACGGCTTAGAGGTCGAGTGCAGGGGCCTTTCTGGGTAGGAGTGCATGACATAGATGTGATGCGCTGGGTCACTGGGAAAGATGTGGTCCGGGTCTTCGCCATAAAATCCGAGAAGCGCATTGAGGACTGGGACGTTAACGCGGCTTTCCTTGCTCTCCTTACCTTCGAAAATGGGGTTATAGCGGGGCTGGAGAACGCATGGGGCACTAGTGCGGTGCCGGCTCGTCCTCAACGCACCTCTTTCGAGGTGGCAGGTACTGCGGGTTTGATCGAGGTTAGGAGTTATGAGCAGGGGGTGATGATCTATCGAGAAGGCAAGGCATCTTCTCCCGATACAGTGTATATGCCCGTTCTATATGGGGGCGTCACGGGGGTATACCGCGATCAAATCGCCTACTTCATTCGCTGCCTGAAAGAGGGAAGACCATCGGACATCCCTCTCGAGGAAGGGTTGAAAGGGGTGATGGTCGCTGAGGCGATAATGATATCGGCTGATCAGAGGAAGGATATCGTCCTTCCCGTTTAGCCTGAGAGAGGACTAAGTATCGGGATAGCCATTCTCCTGAACTGCCATGGTGTGAAAACCTTCTGGAAATGTCTAGCAGTGCATCTAAATGGACCGAATGACGCCGAGATAATAGGCCTCCCCACTCCTACTTTATCTCAGGGGTCGCTCTAGCAAGATCATGTGTATGAAGTGATTATCGGTACTAGCCAGGATATGCACTAGTCAATAACTCTGCTCTCTGCCAAGTGAGTAAACAACATATCTTGCGAGAAGGTGACAGGGAGAAAGGTCGCCGTGAAGATATTCATAAGCACAGACCTGGAAGGGTGTGCTGGCATCTTTCATCGCGAATTGCAGATCACCAACCCAACAACAGAGGAGTTTGCTAAGACACTCCGTGTTTGTACCGGTCAGTTCGTCGCTGCTGTCGAGGGTGCATGGGCTGGAGGGGCGAAGGAAATCGTCATCCACGTTCTACATGACATCGACATAGAGATGCTTCCTGCCGGAGTAGAGGCGATTCGCGGTGAGTTCTGGAACGTGTGGAAAGAGTATTTTGCCAGCAAAGGTTTCGATGCCATGATTGTGGTAGGCCAGCATGGCGGGGCACACCTCCTCGACTGTGCCCTGGCTCATACATTCCTTCCCTCCTGGCAGATCGAGAAGTCTCCAGGCTTCAAAGAGGGCTGGCTCCGCCAGATAGCGGGCCGGGTCGAGGAACCCCGACTCGGCGAATTCTCCACTGTGGAGAAGGTATGGCTTAACGGCCGCTTGTGTGGTGAGAGCAGCGTGCTCATTGCCCTTGCGGCTGGCTTTGGTGTGCCCACCGCCTGTATATGTGGATGCATCCATGCCTGTGATGAGGCAAAAGAATTGGTGCCAGAGATAGAAACAGTGCCAGTGAAATGGGGCATTCACTTCCGTGCGGCACGTTTTCTCTCACCCTTAGGAGCGCAGGAAGCGATAAGAGCCGGCGTAGAACGGGCTCTAAAACGCCTGCCAGAGATCCCGGTAATGCCTGATGGACCACAGGAGATCAGGGTGCGCTATGTACATCCAGAGCGAGCTGAACGGGCAGGGCTCTGGCCTGGCGTCCGTCGAGAGGATAACCGCACTGTTTCGGCTACGGCTCCGAGTGGACGGGACCTCCCAGGGCTGCGCTTCCTCTTCGCTCGGCCAGCCAATGCTTATGCTGGTCCCACCGAGGAAGAGCAGTATGAAGTACAAGAGTGGATGAAATCGACGTCATGAGTCAGCTAGAGTGCAGGTTCTTCACTTGCCGTTATCTCACCGCTGACACAGCGGTGAAAGAGATGCTATCGTCATCGAGGGACTGGTCACGAAGAGCAATAGGTAGGCTAGTAATAATCCGCAAGTGATGGAAATGACAATAAGAGCAGCAGATATCGTTTCTCTCTTGCGTCGGTTAGGCATCGGTCCTGGCGACGTAATGGTATTCGAGGCCCCAGGGGCGGAGATGGAAAACGTGGTCGGCGGTCTGGCAAGGGTGGCCGTCGCCGTGCAAAGCGTCATCGAACCAGGTGGGACCCTGGTCGTTCCCACCTGCACCCCCACGGAGGGCTACCCTAAGCCACCCTTTGATCCGGCTCTTTCACCCTCAGAAGCCGGGCCATTCTCGGAGTTCTTCCGCCAACTGCCTGCAGTGGTTCGGAGCCATAACGCCACCCACTCCGTCGCCGCACGTGGAGTCCTAGCAAAGAAGTTGGTGGCAGATCACCGCGAAGCCGCCGGACGACCTACTCCTTGGGGGGAGAGCCCCTTCGGCAAAGGCAGTCCTTGGGACCTGCTGTACGAACAAAATGCCTGGTGGGTGTTGGTATGCGCACAATGGGAGAGCAGCCCTTTTCTCTCCTATGTGCAAGCCCTCTTTGTCGAACAGCATACGGGGATAACCAAGCGTATGCCTTTTCCGCAGTTCAGCGGTGGAGCCTTAGGACGTGAACTGGATAAATTGGGGATTCTGCGCAAGGCACAATATGGTTCCTGCCAAGTGGTGGGCTTCCGCCTGCGAGAGGCCGTAGATGTTGTACTTAAACTCCTTGAAGAAGACCCCTGGAAGATCGAGGCGGGTGAAGAGTTTCGTCGCTGGCTAGTTAAGGTAAACCAAATAAAGGCAAATGGTTACCTTTACGTTGGAACAGCAAAGGCGCTTATCACTCCTTCTGTGCCCTCCTTACGTTGGGATGGAAAGCGGCTCACGGGTATATATCGCGATCTCTTTGCGCGTGTGCTGGTGCTCTCTTATGGCTCGCAATCGGTGGTGCTCGTGTTGTGCGACTTGCTTGGCGTCGCTAGGCAGATCGTAGATCACATCAGGAAGCGAGTGGCTGAAAGGACTGGATTTCCTCCCGATGCTGTAATGATTGCCTGTACGCACTCGCACTCCACCCCCAATACAGTTGGTGCCCTGACGGAGGCCCCGCAAAACTATCTAGAGACGTTAATTAACACCGTCGTTGGTGCTGTGTGCCAGGCGGCGGCCGAGACGCAACCTGGGCGCTTGGGCTGGGGTAGGGTGGCGATCCGGGGCATCGCTCGTTCTCGCCGTTTCGAGATGACTGATGGCCGAGTTTTTACCACCCGCTACTATGTGCCCTCGACGTGGCGGGTAAGACCGGAACTAATTGCCGGTGCGGGACCGGTGCAACCAGATTTGACAGTGGTGAGAATCGAGAACCTGGATGGGGAGGTGATAGCGGGGATCTCCAACTTCGGTTGCCATCCCAATGTTGCCCTGGCGAGTTCCAACGTCTCAGGGGATTACTTGGGTGAAGCGATGGCTGCGCTAGAGGCTGTCCTAGGCGAACAGGCCATCGTCTTGTGCACGAACGGCACGGCGGCAGATGTGGACCCGACGCTAGAGATGCCCTTCTGGGGTCCTCGCAATGATGCTATGGCTCGTCACATCGGGCTTCTTTTCGCTGCCCAAGTGCTCGAATGTCTGGAGCGAATCGAGGTAAGCGACAAGGTCATCATCGGGGCGAGTCGCCAGTGTGTGGACCTGCCGGTGCGACCAGATTGGGTCCAGCTGGTTCAGGAAGAGCGAGAACGACTGAGGCAAGAGTTCGCATCCCTCGGCCCTAAGAGTGCCACCATCACCGAGGCTATCAGGGAGGGGGTTATTCACACCGATGTTCAAGCGCTGCGGCTGAACGATCTCACCTTGGTGGGGTTCCCTGGCGAAGTTTTCACCGATACGGGCCTAAGGCTCGAGTTCGAGGTGGAGGAGGGCAAGGTCCGCATCATTGAGTTAGCGAACGACTATATCGGCTACATACCCACGCCTAAAGCTTATGCTGAGGGAGGGTACGAGATTGGTCCGCACCTCTTTACTCGGGTGGGGCCGGATGCTGAAGAGACCTTGTTGGCAGCGGCCCGACGAGCCATCGAGATGGTGGCTCCTTTGAAAGGAGGATCCGTAGACAAGGGTGGCTTTGGTGCACATGAATAGCAAGACTGACGCCTCTTGCCACTATTGAGACCAGAAGAGATAAATCGAAGACGGGTGGAGGCTGATGATGGAGATACCATGAGCAAGATCCAGGGCAGGCGAAAAAGCACAATACTCCGTTCGCGCAGCGAAGCACGAATATGTATGTAGGAGGAACTAAGATGGCAAAAGTAGCAGATCGGATACGGATTGGCATGGTAGGCATCGATCCTCATGGGTGGCCCTGGGCCGAGCTCCTAACTAGCGTGCCAGATGTCAAGCTGACGGCTGTGTGGGACTATGAGATGAAAGAAGCGCATCGGTTAGCGCAACACTATGGGATCCCACTGATGGCAGAACAACCAGAGGAGATGCTTGGGCACGTGGATGCTATAGCTATCTCGGGTGGGCGGCCACCCCGTAAGGAAAGCGAGGCCTGGGGTGAAGCCCCAGATGATCACCTTCGTCTATCCTCTCCCTTCCTGACGGAGGGCCTTCCGGTGCTGGTTGACAAGCCCTTCGCTGATAAGGTGGGGGATGCCGTTGAGATGATTCGGCTGGCCCGCGAGCACAGCGCATTGCTGCATTCCGCTTCCGCAGTGCGCTATGCGCCCGAGACAATCGCCCTGAGGCAACTGGCAAATGATGGCAGTTTGGGGAAATGTATAGGTGCAATATGCACGATCGGGATGGGTGTGAGCGCACTCAAGTGGTATCTCATTCACATCATGGATGCGTTATCCTCCATCTTGGGACCAGGGATCGACTCCGCATTTGCCCTTGATGGTGGCGGGGTATTGCGTGTGTGGGGTCGAGAATTCCCTCGCGCCACTGGGCTTGTAGTGCGCTGGGCCAACGACCGGTTGGCGACAGTGATGCTCCTCCGTGATCTGGCAGATGCAGTAACCAACAATCCGCTCCCGGATAGGCCAACCAAGGTTCTATACCCCACGCCAACAGAGGTCCCACCCTACATAGCGAATCACATCTTCATTGTGATCTATGGTGAGAACGACTGGACATCGGCGCTGCTAAAGGGCAAAACATCTTATAAGAACCAGATCAACGATTTCTTGGACATGGTTCGCACGGGCCGGGAGCCGATTCCGCCTGAAGACATCCTTGAGCTAATACAAGCTATCAATGCGGCCGAGCGGTCTCTCGAGACGCACCAACTTGAAAGGCTAGTACCCGTGGAAGAGCTGTTGTCCTAGCCAAATGCCGAACAGCTCTCGCTATTCTTTCTGGCGACAAAGAGGCTTGGAGAACTCCTCACCCGAGGAGGTGGCCATCAGTGCACTTCTCAAAGAATCCTAGTAGACCAAAGAAGGCCCAAAGGGCTCCATAACAACAGCGGATCGGCCTGGGCCACACGCGTGCCGAAATGTCATCAAGGTGTCGGGACTAAGCGCGGTCATTCTGCAATGGCGACCGTTGAGAGCCTGATACGTGGCACGCGAATAAGGAGACGAGGCGAGTCTGTTTCAACCAACACCATTAGCGGATCATCATATGACGAGGTCTCTGAAAAAATAGAAATTTAGCCAGAAATAGTACGTGACCTGGCAGTATGATGGTGGTAGAATAGGAGCGACGCTCGAGCCCCGGTCTGTCACCCCAGCGTGGTATGCCTTGGGACAGCCATGGCAGGACAGGCGAGGTGTAGTTGTCCTTACAGGGTCCCGGATGAAAGGATGTCGATCCTGAATTAGGAGGCATATATGAAAATCTTAGTTACCGCTCGCTCCTTCCGGAAGACTCTTGGGAGGCACAAAGAACTCTTGGGGGAATCCGGCTACCAGGTAGTGGAGAGCCCCCTTGATCGCCCCCTGAAAGAGGCGGAGATGGTGGAGTTGATAAGAGATGTGGATGGGGCCATCCTGGGTCTGGACGAAGTTACAGCGAAGGTGATAAAGGCTGGCGAGAGGCTCAAGGTCCTCTCTCGGTATGGCGTAGGGGTGGATAAGGTCGATCTAAGAGCCGCCACAGCGGCCGGAGTGGTGGTAACCAATACGCCAGGGACGAACCATATCGCCGTGGCCGAGTTAACCCTGGGCCTCATGCTATCTTTGGCTAGGCGCATCCCTCAGCACAACAGGAGCGTCAAGGAGGGCTCTTGGGAGAGGGTGAGGGGGACCGAACTGGCAGGGAAAACTCTGGGCATAGTGGGGCTGGGTTGGATAAGCAGGGAGGTGATCCGGCGGGCTTCCGCTTTCGACATGAAGATCGTGGTGCAAACCGGGTACCCGGACGAAGAACTAGCCGATGAGTACGGTTTGGAGTATCTGTCCTTCGAGCCGTTGCTAAAAGAGGCCGATTTCATCTCCCTCCACTGCGCCTTAACTCCGGAACGCCGCAACCTTATTGGGGAGCGGGAACTCAGAGCCATGAAACCCACCAGTTACCTGATAAACACCGCTCGTGGGGAGTTGGTGGATGAAGAGGCTCTGCTTGTCGCCTTACAAAAGGGTTGGATCGCTGGGGCAGCCATGGATGCCTTCAGGGAAGAACCGGCCACCGCTAGCCCCCTCGTGAGATTGGAGAACTTCATCGCCACACCCCATATCGGAGCCACCACCTTAGAATCAGTCATTCGCATGGGCACCCTCGCTGTGGAGAACGCTTTGCGGGTGCTGCGCGGCGAGCGCCCCCCATATGTAGTGAACCCCGAGGTCTATGAGAAGTCCAGATAGCAAGGAGATATCAAATTAGGATCGGGCTATCGGTTTGAGCGCTTCGAAGAAGGTGGACGTCGCTAAGATCATAGCGAAGGGAGACAAAGGATGACGGAGTTGCTTGAGAGATTGGGGCGCCTGGGCGTGGTGCCGGTCGTCAAGATCGAGCGGGCAGAGGATGCGGTCGAACTTGGCAGAGCCTTGCTGGCAGGCGGGCTGCCATGTGCCGAAATCACCTTCCGCACGGAGGCAGCCGAAGAGGCGATCCGGCGGATCTCCTCCAGCCTGCCGGAGATCGTCGTTGGGGCAGGGACTGTGCTCTCGGTAGACCAGGCTGATAAGGCGGTCTCGGCAGGTGCTCGATTTATCGTCTCCCCGGCTTCAATCCAAAAGTGGTCGATTGGTGCCTGGAGCACAAGGTACCGGTCACCCCGGGGGTGGCAACACCGACCGAGATCGAGATGGCGTTGGACAAGGGGTTAGAGATACTCAAGTTCTTCCCTGCCGAGGCTTTGGGGGGCGTCGCCATGCTGAAGGCCATCGCCGCCCCTTATGTAGGCGTCAAGTTCATTCCCACGGGGGGTATCAACCAGGACAATCTGGCGGACTATCTGGCCCAGCCCAGCGTCCACTGCTGTGGAGGGAGCTGGCTGGTCAAGGCCAGTCTGATTTCGGCCGGCAGGTTCGAAGAGATCACACGGTTGACCCAGGAGGCCATGGCTGTGGTGCGTCAGATACGAGGATCGGTGGTGTTCTGATCTGATGCCAATGGATCGGGCACCTGGCCTATTCCCTGATCCTGATTGCCTCCCGTAGACCTCCTTCGTCCGTCTTGCCTTGGCACCTCATCGCTGTCGCCAGTTCAAAGGAGATTGTCTTCGTGGTTTCTATCGTAGACGTGTGTAGTCCCGTTTGGAGCAGTGGGTATTGACACCAGAGTGCGGAAAGGGAAGGCTCTTTGCTCGAGTTTAACTGGAAACGGGCTGTTTACTCTCCTCAATAGCACCAACGGATCGCCCTCAGCGAGGTGGATTTGCGCTCTCGTCATTATCTACATCGACCAGAAAAGTCCAGAAGGCTTTCAGAAATTGCTGGGCTGCGAGGGGGAACAATATACAAGATCTAGTGGCAATCAGGCTAGGCATGCAATATCTAGCACCCACTCTCGTAGCGGGGTACAGCAAACTTAAAATCCGCTGGGACTTGATTCCAGCGGATTTCCTGTCAGGTTCCACAAGACACTTTCTCCGACAACCTATCCTCTTATAGGGAAAGAATCAACTCAACGACCTTTTCGATGAGTATCCAGTTAGCGGCGGATCGGTCCACCGAACTACTCACAGGACCAGGGCTTCATGCTACACATCCCTTCATCGGCTCTATCAGGACACCAGCTAGGCTCCAGTCTGGCGTTGATTCTACCTCTTTGACTAGAACCCAACCCGTCTCCGTCTCGTCATAGACGGCAAACTTGCTATGGGTTTCCTCTGGGCTAACAAAGACGATCTGGATAGAAGTTTGTGCCTTTGGGTGCTCTCCCATCCTTCCCATCCAACTCTCAATGTCTTTGAGGTTCTCTTCACCCATAACGATCCATCCCTCAACTATCAGGGCGAACCTGCCATAGCCCAAGAGCCGTAGGTTGTCGCACATACCTGGCAACACATCGCGGGGGTTACCCTCGATCAGGCTGATTGCGGGAGGCTGGTCGAGTGCCCAGGCAAAGAGAACTGGTGCTAGGTAGCCGTCCCCTTCAAAGTTCTCCTTTGCCTTGTCCAAAAGTTCCCTAACTATCTTCAGGTCTTCCTCACCCATTTGACCTCCTTTCTGGCGGCCTACGCCAGACAATTGCATCTCGCATACTTGAGCCTGAGTGCTCGCACAATGGCAGGGTCTTCCTTGCACATCATCAGGAAAGGACGGTTCCCTCGGCTATCTTCGTCGATCATGCCCAATATCTTCCTATAAACCTCAATCCTATCGGTTGAGTTGCCAGCCTTCTCCATACCGTGCCAAGCAGGAAGCCGAGACAAGACCTCGCCAGCCCCTGCATAGCGCTTACGAACTAGGTTCAGAAGAGGAGAATGGAACCTCGGCTGACCCAACGTTATCATCTCAACTTCGGTCCTTTTGGACAGCACATCGATCAACCTTCGGTAGTCTGATTCCCAATCCTCATCGGCACAGATGATGGGATCGATCCTGCACCGCGTCCTGTAACCCTTCATTTCAGCCTTACGGAGGGCCTCGATCCGATCGCAAGGTTCTGGAGTCCCTTGCTCGAACTCCTTGGCATTTAGCGGGGTCGTCAGGCTCACACTGAAGACCACGCGACCATTATCTACCGGTTGTAGGTGGTCAACGTTTGCACTCTTGGTCAGGAGAAGCAACTGAAGGTTCTCGTATTTAGACATCCGAGAGACCACTTCATTGACCATACCGGTGATGTGATCCACGGCCAATGGATCGGCCAACTCCCCCGTATTCAGAAGGATGGGCCTGGCTGTCTTCCCATTGAGCCTTTCCAGTTCTCCCCACAGGTCCTCCAGGTTGAGGTATTGCCTGCTGTAAGGAGCCATGCGAAAGGTAAGTTGAAGGTAGCAGTATGAACAGTCGTATGGGCATTCAGTTCCCAGCACTAATTTGTAGAACCTGTGACAAACTACCCCACGTGGAGGGTTGAATACGCTGATGAAGGGGCTTCTCCGCTTTGCTAGGTGGAGGATCTTCTTTCCAGCATCGATCTTCTCCACCAGAGTCCAACCTCCCTCACGGCCCAGTACACTACCAATCAACACCGGGGCTTCATCGATCCTTCGACATAGTCTCCTGATCTCGCTAAGGCTTAGGCCTAGATCCCTAACGAAGGCTTTCGCTGCCTTTTCCTCAATGCTACTACCTTCCAACGTGAGGATGAGGTACCTCCTATCCTTGCCAAGTTTCTCAACCGCCCTTCGTACCCGGCCAAGGGACTCCTCCTCCAGCAACAAGGCGCCATCTATCCCTACAACCTCAAATTGATCACCAACGCCTTGGCCTTGACTCGCTGTTACTCTTTCACCTTGCATCGCTCCTCCTTTTCTGAGATATGAGAGAGGAGCCACTCTTGGCTCCTCTAGCTTCTACCCCTGCTACCCTGGGGTTCTAATTCGAGTTGCACCTCGAAAGGTAACCTAATATTGCATCTATAACACCAGGATGTTATAGGTTCAGTACATACCTCGGGCACAGCCAAGATCCCCCTAAGTTCGACCTGTTTGCCGGTGACGATTACCTCGATGTCGAGGAGCTCCAAGATCCGCCGCTTCTTGTTGAAGGTCAG
>Ga0315312_1000422_pt1 | contig 52375 bp, 68 predicted proteins | sample TDP7_MG_FD_203629 | JGI IMG/M metagenome (GOLD analysis project Ga0315312, IMG submission 203629) | Freshwater sediment microbial communities from Lake Towuti, South Sulawesi, Indonesia - TDP7 | ecosystem: Environmental > Aquatic > Freshwater > Lake > Sediment | place: Indonesia: South Sulawesi... | reverse complement strand
CTCTTTAATTTTAATATCTTCGGGACCAATTCCATCCAGCGGAGAAATAGTTCCCAGTAAAACATGATATATTCCTCGATAATTACCAGTCCGCTCTACCGGAACAATATCGCTTGGCTCTTCCACCACACAGATCTGACTGTGATCTCTTTGGTCATCAGCACAGATTTCACAAGGATTTTTCTCAGATAGGTTATAACAAATTGAACAATGACGTAATTTATCTCTGAAATCAAGAAGGGATTGAGCGACTTCCTCAATCTCTTCTTTCTTCATTTTCATCATATAAAAAGCAATCCTTTGGGCCATTTTAGGTCCAATACCCGGAAATTTCATAAGCTGGGTTATTAATTTTTCCATTGGGGGAGAAAAGGTAAACATTTTTATTCACCCTGGAGCCATCCGGGAAAAGGTATTCCTAACCCTCCCGTTACCCTGCTCATTTCATCAGTGGCCAATTCCCGGGCCTTACGTAATCCTTCATTCACAGCTGCTACGATCAAATCCTCCAGCATCTCTATATCGCCGGAATTTACCACTGCCGGATCAATTTTTATCTTCATTATTTCCTGGGTGCCAGAAACGGTAACCGTTACCATACCTCCCCCGGCGGTAACCTCCACGGTTTTTCCGGCCAGGTCCTTCTGTATTTCTGCAATTTTAGCCTGTAATTTCTGAGCCTGCTTCAGTAAATCACGAAAATTTTTTACCACTTTTCAAGCCTCCTCTACCGATGAAATAGGAGAAACTCCCACTATCTCTCCCTGGAATATTTCCATAACCTTCCTGATCATAGGCTCCTCCAGCGGGGAGGGTGAAGAAGTACTCTCCCGGGAATTTATTAGCGTACACTTTATTCGATAGTCATTTTGCAGAATCTTTTTTAGGGACTCTTCAAGAATCTTACGATTTTCTGGTTTCTCTATCCCTTCCTTAGAAAATGCTAAATTTTGAGGAAAACCCAAAATTATAGTCCCATCTTTTACTGCTATGAGTTCGCCATGTAAAAGAAATTCTGCCAGTGCCCGCCTTTCTGATTTTACTTCTTCCAGTATCCGTGACCACTGCTGCAAAATCTGCTCCGGGGATAAATTATTATCATTTACCAATTCCTTCTTTTCTTTCTCTGGTTGATCTACTAGGGAAGAGATAGGCAGCGGAACATCTTTTCCTCCCATACTTTTTACCTGCTGATAAAGATCTTCTAGCCGGCTCAGAATTTCTTCCCAAGAAAGAATTCTTTCCATACGAGTAAGTCGCATAAATGTCAATTCTAACACTAAGCGGGGATTAGCAGTGCGACGGAGTTCCTCTTCCGCCTTGGAGACTATTTGAATAATGACCAGCAACTCCTCAGCAGTAAATTTTTCTGCGAGCATACGAAACTTTTCGATTTCCTCGTCAGTAAGATCAATTAGTGCTTCTGGTCGGGAATGTATTTTAACCAGAAGCAAATTTCGCAGATAACCCATCAGGTCCCGCAAAAACTGGCGGGGATCATATCCGGCATTGGTCAATTCTTCTACCAGGTCAATTCCTTGAGCAGTGTCCCGCCGTCTTATTATGTCCAGAAAGAAATCAAAAGTCTCTCGGGAAACCATTCCCAGCATCGCTCGAACATCAGAAATTGCAATTTCATTCCCTTTATAAGAAATTAGCTGATCGAGCATACTCTCAGCGTCCCGCAGACTGCCTTCGCTCTGATGGGCAATAAGATAAAGAGCTTCGGAAGTGATAGCCACTTTTTCTTCCCGGGCAACTCTTTCCAGGCGAGCAACCAGCTCCCGCACGGACAGACGGCGGAAATCAAAACGTTGACAACGAGATACAATAGTAAGAGGAATCCGATGAGGCTCAGTGGTGACCAGGACGAAAATTACATGGGGAGGCGGTTCCTCCAGTGTTTTCAGAAGAGCATTAAAAGCCTCCGGGGTAAGCATATGCACTTCATCAATGATATAGACTTTATAACGTCCAGTGACGGGAATAAACTTTACATTTTCTCGCAACTGTCGAACTTCTTCAATTCCCCGGTTGGAGGCTCCATCAATTTCTCTCAGGGCTTCAATTTCTTCCCCCTCAGTAATCTGCCGACAGAGAAGGCACTGACCGCATGGTTGAGAAGTGGGACCTTCTTGACAATTTACTGCCTTGGCCAATATCCTAGCTACACTCGTTTTTCCTATCCCCCGGGGTCCGGTAAAAAGGTAGGCGTGAGCTAACCTTCCATTCTGAAGGGCGTTTTTTAAAGTCTGGATAATATGATTTTGACCAACTACTTCATCAAAAGTTTGTGGTCGCCACTTACGGGCAAGAACCAGATAGGCCATTTACCTTTATTCCCACAAAATTTCGCTTGGTCGGGCACCCACGGTTGACCCTCCTTCCCTGGCGAAATTCACGGTTGCAAGCTCCAGTCAGGTTCCCCTGCGGCACACAGAAGATTTTACTTACCGTTGCTTCCTTCCGGACCTGGCGGGGTTTGTAAATTTCCGTTGCGCAGGACCCAACCTTCATCGCTGCAAACGGTGAACCAGACCAAAAAAGGAAAAGCCGCACGCAGGAATTCAACCCTGCTATAGCGGATTGCAGGTTCAGGGCACCGCTAGCTCCCCGTCTAGCACCGACCAAGCTTCACAAAATTAAAATTTATTACTGGTGGAGCAGAGCGGATTCGAACCGCCGACCTCATCCGTGCGAGGGATGCGCTCTCCCATCTGAGCTACTGCCCCATAATCCTGGCGGAGAGGCAGGGATTCGAACCCTGGAGCCCTTGCGGGCTACGCGATTTCCAATCGCGCGCACTCGGCCAACTATGCGACCTCTCCTCTTAAAACTCAGCTTGCTGATTATTAAATCAACCCCGAACCCTTTGTAAAATCGAGGTGATTTCCCTTTTTCCTGGCGGAGAGAGTGGGATTCGAACCCACGAGGCATTTTTAATGCCTACTCGATTTCGAGTCGAGCGCGCTCAACCACTACGCGATCTCTCCTCATTTTTTCGTTTCGGCTGGAAGAAAGATTCCATCAATTCTCGGCAGTCTTCTTCCAGTACTCCTGCCAAAACCTCCAGTCGGTGGTTAAATCTCGGATTCTGAACAACATTTACTACCGACCCGGCCGCCCCTGCTTTGGGATCCCGGGTCCCGTAAACCAGTCTCTTTATTCTCGCCCACACCATTGCTCCGCCACACATAGCACAAGGCTCAATGGTTACATAAAGCGCAGTATCACTTAATCGCTCGTTAGCCAGTTGCCGGGCCCCTTCCTGCAATACCAGAATTTCAGCGTGAGCGGTAGGATCTTTCCGCGTGCGAACCAGATTATGAGCGCGGGCAATTATTTGTCCTTTTCGAACCAACACCGCTCCCACTGGAACCTCATTTTCTCGCCACGCCTCCCGTGCTTGCTCCAGTGCTTCCTGCATAAACTTTTGATGGCTTTCTTCAGATAACATAATACTTTACCGCCCGGAGAATTATTTCCCTGGTGCGCCCAAGAGGATTCGAACCTCTGACCTACTGATTCGTAGTCAGTCGCTCTATCCAGCTGAGCTATGGGCGCCCATATTTCCCTTCTTAATTTTAACAGAAATAACGGTTGGGTGTCAAGAAAGGAAAGATCCTAAAAAAAATGATAAGATGATTTTGGGAATCTTTAGAGAAGGTAAATGTTTTCCCTCTCTAGTAGGAAATTCACTCCTGGCAGAGTAACTGAGGGAAAGGCAAAAGATTAGAGCTGTTCGGTAATAGAAGGCATATATTTAGCAGGCATTTGAAGATTAATAGTCTTAAAAGAGTTAAGATTAATGATTTTGCTGGCGTTAAGAATCTCAATCCCTACAATTTTACCTTGCCCATTAAGATCCACCGCTATATCCTCATTAATATCAATGGTGCGGGCTGCCGAACAGCTCAAAAATTGAAAATATAGAGCATCTGCCTCTTCATCATATTCAATTTTCACAATGAAATCCCCGCCTTTTTGACGGTCACTACATGGGCATGATGGGTATTCCGAAGTTCATAGACCGCTTTAATATTTTTACCGCCAATACGTTTGAAAGCCTCGTAACATCCAAATTTTGCAATATTGAAATGATCTGGTTGCATAATTACGAGTTTTACTTCCTTAGCGGTGATACTTCTCTTTAGCATGCGCTTCCTGGCATGTTCCGAAAATGTCACCCTGGTAATCATTTTTCACCGCACAAGCCACCCATTTCATTATATTCTCAGTGAAGATCTTTGTCAACTTACTTTTACCTGTCCATTCACGCTTTTACCAAAATCTTTTCTACTCGTGAATTGTAATTAATTCGTCCACCTAAACTTATATATTTTCACCAATTAACTTTACCGCCAATTCTTCCAGTTTTTGTTTATAACTTTCTTCCAAAGGGCCTTTAATTCCCAGTACCTTAATCTTAAGATCCTCCGCTACCTTGGTCATCTTTTTGGACCGCAGAATTTTCTCCATTTGCTGGAGAGGGCGGATCATAGGAGCCATATGGGGTATCATGAGAGCATATTTTGCTCCTTCCTGCCCTGGACTTACTTTTTTCAGAAATCTTTTTATTTTCCAGGGAGTTCCACCTACGTGGGTCGGAGAACTGAAAACGTAAATATCTGCCGGTGGCAATGATTCCGGCTTTATAGCGCGAATGAATAATGTTTGCGCCTCGCTACCTTTACTGCGGATAACGCTCTCCAGGTATTCTGCACATATCTTACCGTTGCCATATTTTGAATCATAGATAATGCAGATTTTCATGATGACACCTCCTAATTAATAACAAGCAACTAAATCAATTTTTTTAATCCAGGCTTTTAGCATATTTAAGAAACATTTTTCCGCCGGTGTGAATAATTGGGCTACCAGCATAAATAGAATAAACCAAATAATCGGGATAATTATTATATAATTGCTATTTTGTTTCATCTCCGCTTCGCAGAATAAAGATAAAAAATTCAATTTTGCACTTAAAATCGGCAGGCGAGCCCTCGCAGAGGGCGAGCCAAACTTCGTTTTTTCCAACTGGCGATGTGGATTTGAAAAAATCCGAACCGATTTCATTAACGGGCTCGGCGGAGCGAGTCATTCGGGCAAAAGTGCACCAGCTCCGAAGACAGCAAGCCGCTGTTATAGGCAGTTGTACCGCTTACTGATTCAATAAAGTTAGTATTACAAAAACAAAAAAAAATATTTATCATATGCCAAAGTAGTCCTGGTATTATAAACCCTATAAAAGCCCAACCAAGGAATGACCATCTAAATTTTGTAAAACCGACATCTGATAATTTAAAATCAAAAATTGATTTTAATATAAAGAAAATTAGTATTGAAAACAGACAAGCTATAGTATAGTACAAATAAAAATTCCACCACTGATTAATTTTAAATATCACTTCAAGAAAGGAAAATAATACTCCAGGTAGAAATGCTAATGGCAAAGAAATAATCCCAAGTATTTTTTCTTTAGTCATTTGTTTATTTCTCCTATCTATTTTAAAGCAGTGTCGCAATTGCCTATAACTTCGGGGGACGATTTCAATCCTTCGACGAGCTCAGGACGAGGTTTTTCTAATCCTTTTAAATTATCTGTCGAACACATTCGCCCAGAATTGTCAATGAGATCACAAACGCCAGTATGAAGAAGATAGTGACTTGGTAGCGCGCCTGGGGCGCTTCCGTATCTCCCGCGCCCCTCAGACAAAGCTAGATTATCAAAGTCAGCAGGAAGAACGTTTTGTTGCGGCTTATTAAAAAGATAATCGCCTTCCTTGTAAAATCCCGCTGCCTATCAGTTCAGAGCAAATAAATCTTTTATTACTACTGAATAATCTATGCAAAATTAAATCAATTTTACCACGGATTATTGATAAAGGAAACCAAAAGAATTGTCTCTTCGTCTATCCTTCGGACTCGATTATTTGCGGTATTTCAGCAATAAGTGTATTCAGACGCTCTACTTCTTGCTTTATTTTTTCGATCAACGCAGTGCGCTTCAAATCGTCCTTGATATTTTCCGGCTTTAATAACTCAGAAGCGGTTTCAGAAATAGACGTTAGTGGCCCGGGTAACCCTGATGAATAAGTTGTGAGGAGTAAATTTTTAAGGCGCTCGCTTTCAATTTTTGACGCTGCCTCAAGAGCAGCCGCGGCAAGTTGGGCCCCTTCAACTGCAAGTGCTGTCTGACTGATAAAAACCTCTAAAATATGCCATTGTTCCGGATCCACAAATTGCTTATCTTGAGCGGGGAAAATCCCAAGCACCCCTACCGTCTTTTCCGCGCCCACAAAAGGCAAGTAAATACCTTTTGAGCCCGGAAGAGTATCGGTATCTTTACCAGCGGATTTTTTATTTTCATACACCCATTGCGCTACAGCGGTTTCATTCGGAAAAAGATTTAACTCTTCTATATCACCGAAGCGTGGGATAAGTCTCTTCTTAGCGTCCGGAGTAAAAATAACAGCTCGGCATTTAAAAAACTCCTGAACATGCTTAAGCACAATCTTAAAAAGTTCGTCCGGATAGGAGCTCTTTGACAACTCCCGGCTTAAGGCATAAAGGACCTGCATCCTATCCTCACTAAGAAGCATCGTGTTAGTTTGACGGCGAAGCTGGCCTGTTAAATGGGATATAGCAAAACCCACAATGAGCATAACAACAAATGTGAGAATATATTGCACATCTGCTACTGCAAATGTCAGATATGGAGGAACAAAAAAGAAATCAAAAAATAAAACACTCAATGTCGATGCTATCATCGACATTCGGCGGCCGTATTTAAAAGCAACCCAGGTCACTCCAAGTAAATAGACCATTATCAAATTAACAAGGGCGAAATGGCGAAACAAACTCCAGTCAATCACAGTACAAAGAATGATTAAACTTAAAACCTTAAAAAAGTTTCTCCACGAGAAAGGAGTCATTATCACAGGAGCAACCTCAATAGGTTCACTTTGAGTTTCTCCGCTTAATAGATACAAATCTATTTCTTTGCATTTTCGGGCTAACTTATCAATGATAGAACCAAAAATGTACTCCTTCCATTTTAGTTTTTTCGGCTTACCCACAATTATTTTGTTGATATTCTTTGAACGTGCATACGAAATTAACGTTTCTGCAACATCTTGGCCGCTCAATGTAGCTACCTGTGCTCCCAACTTTTCCGCAAGGCGCATCATTTCGGATATCCTAGCTCTGCCCTTTTCATTTAACTGCGTGCCAGTCTCGACATATGCAACGTTCCAGTTTACTCCTAAATCTGCCGCAATGCGTTTACCTGCTCTGATTAAGTGAACGGCATTTGGGCTAGAAGATATACATACCAGAAATCTATCTCGCGCGCCCCATACCTTTGAAACAGCATGGGCCTTTTTATACGACATCAGCTTTTCATCCACGTTGTGCGCCGTATAACGCAACGCCAGCTGTCGCAATGCGATTAAATTACCCGGTTGAAAGAAATGTTGAGCAGCTCTTCCTGCCATCTCGCCAAGATAAACCTTACCCTCTTTGAGGCGCTTTAAGAGGTCTTCAGTAGGCAAATCTACAAGCTCTATTTCATCGGCCTTTTCAACAATGGTATCAGGTACGGTTTCACGGACGGTTATGCCTGTAATCTGGGTTACGACATCAGTCGCGCTTTCGCAGTGCTGAACATTAAGGGTCGTGTAAACATCAATCCCCTTATCAAGAAGCTCCTCGACATCCTGCCATCGTTTTGGGTGGCGCGAACCGGAAGCATTGGTATGGGCCAATTCATCCACTAAAATAAGGGTAGGCTTTCTTTCTAAAGCAGCATCAATATCAAATTCGCGCAATTCAACATTCTTATACTGGATAATTTTTGCCGGAAGAATTTCCAAGCCTTCAAGAAGAGCTTCCGTTTCAGCACGTTTATGCGTCTCAACCCATCCGACAACGACGTCAACCCCTTCTTTCTTCTGGAGCCTTGCGGCCTCAAGCATTGAGTAAGTTTTACCTACTCCCGCTGCAGCGCCAAAGAAAATTTTAAGTTTGCCCCTTTGCGATTCCTCGTGCTTTATGTGCGCTAACAATTCATCTGGATTAGGCCTTTCCATATTTCACCTCTATTTTACATTTTGCGCCTGCCTTTCCAACAGACAGGCATCCAATGCTAAATTCACTTCAAGTACGTTTACAACTGGCTCTCCAATTACCCCCAAGAAACGGCCGCGAGAATATTGGTTTACAATCTTTTTCACGAAATCTTGCGGTAATCCACGCATACGCGCAACACGAGGGATTTGATAATATGTCCCCGCTAAACTAATATGCGGGTCTAAACCGCTTGCTGAAGAAGTAACTAAATCCACCGGTACAGGATTCTTATTATCCGGATCAATCTCTTTTAATGCCTTGATGCGTGCTTTTACGGCATCTAGCAACTCAGGATTCGATGGCCCCAAATTCGACCCCGATGAAGCTGCCGCATTGAAGGGAACAGGCAATGTCGCCGAAAGACGTCCCCAAAAATACTTGGGATCATCAAAAGGCTGACCAATAAGCGATGACCCGACAGGTTTTTCATTTATATAAATTAAACTACCATTAGCCTTATCATGAAAAAAGAATTGGGCAATACCCGTAACAAATAACGGATAAATAATCCCGGTAATTATCGATAAAACGATAAACAATAAAATTGCAGGACGTATTTGCTCTTTAAACATCTAGTTTCCTTTAGTGAACCAACTTTAAAGCAATCAAAACCATATCAATTAACTTAATCCCTATAAATGGGGCAATAATACCGCCAACTCCGTATATCAATAAATTATCTCGCAAAAGACGGCTTGCCGGCATGGGCTTATACTTAATGCCGCGCAATGCAAGCGGGATCAAAAATACAATGATAAGTGCGTTAAAGATAACAGCCGATAAGACAGCGCTTCTAGGTGTGGCAAGATGCATGATATTAAGCGCATTTAGTACCGGATACGTTCCTGCAAATGCCGCGGGTATAATCGCAAAATATTTTGATATATCATTGGCGATACTAAATGCGGTGAGCGAGCCGCGGGTCATGAGTAGCTGTTTCCCAATTTCAACAACGTCAATAAGTTTTGTGGGATTAGAATCAAGGTCGACCATATTCCCCGCTTCTTTTGCCGCCTGAGTTCCCGTATTCATTGCTACAGCAACGTCTGCCTGCGCAAGAGCCGGTGCATCATTGGTTCCGTCTCCGGTCATCGCAACAAGCCTACCCCCTTCCTGCATCTTGCGAATAAGTTTGAGTTTTGATTCGGGAGTAGCCTGAGATAGAAAATCATCCATACCAGCTTCGGCGGCAATCGCGGCTGCGGTTAGTGGATTATCACCTGTGATCATTACGGTTTTAATGCCCATGCGTCGCAGTTCCGCAAAACGCTCTTTTATGCCGCCTTTGACAATATCCTTTAAATGAATTACGCCCAGCACATTTTTATGCTCCGCGACAACCAGCGGAGTGCCTCCGCTTTTAGAAATAGTCGTAATAGAAGTTTTTAAATCTTCGGGGAACGAGCCTCCGAGCTCTTTTACATAGTGTTCGATTGCATCAACCGCGCCTTTTCTGATCTGCCTGCCATCGCCTAAATCAACGCCGCTCATCCGTGTCTGCGCCATAAATGGAATAAATTTTGCGTTGAGTTCATGGATGTGGCGCTCTCTTATCCCGTATTTTTCCTTAGCCAATATAACAATACTTCTGCCCTCTGGTGTTTCATCAGCCAGAGAAGCTATTTGCGCTGCATCTGCCAAAGATTCAATATTCACGCCCTGGGTAGGTATAAAAGCAACAGCCTGTCTGTTACCCAAAGTAATAGTTCCAGTTTTGTCTAAAAGCAAAACATCTACGTCTCCGGATGCTTCTACGGCCCGACCTGATGTGGCGATGACATTAGCCTGAATCATCCTATCCATTCCTGCGATCCCAATAGCAGGCAATAATCCACCAATGGTCGTAGGAATAAGGCAAACCAGAAGCGCGACTAATACGGTGACACTAACCGGAACACCTTGGCCAGCGGAAGCCACACTATAGATGGAAAACGGCAAAAGCGTAACAGTCGCTAAAAGGAAAATGAGCGTAAAAACTGCCAGGAGAATGCTCAAGGCGATTTCATTGGGAGTTTTCTGACGTTTAGCCCCTTCTACCATCGCAATCATATGGTCAAGAAACGTCTCCCCGGGATTAGAGCTGATACGCACTACAAGCCAATCAGAAAGGACGCGTGTGCCGCCGGTAACTGCGCTGCGGTCTCCACCGCTTTCACGTATAACAGGCGCGCTCTCGCCGGTAATAGCACTCTCATCAACGCTTGCCACACCCTCGATAACTTCTCCGTCCATGGGTATAATGTCACCCGTTTCAACAAGGACAATATCCCCTTTTCGCAGTGTTGAAGCAGATATCTTTTCATAATCTGAACTGTATTCAGCCTTTGAAAGTTTTTTGGCGAGAGTATCTTTTCTGGCCTTCCTTAAAGACGCTGCCTGCGCTTTTCCTCGGCCCTCAGCCATGCTTTCCGAAAAATTTGCGAAGATGAGTGTAAACCATAACCATAAATTTATAGCTAAAATAAAATCAGCTGGCGCTTCCCCGCGGCCTAGCAATGCCTGAACATAGAGACCAGTAGTTAATATGCTCCCCACTAAAACTACAAACATTACCGGATTCTTGATTTGATGCCGTGGATCCAGTTTTTTTATAGCATCAATAACCGCCGGTCCGGCAATAGACGGATCAAATAAAGATTTTGGCTTGTGCGACTCACTCATATCAAGATCCCATTAATATTAAATATTCAACAATTGGGCCCAAAGCTAATGCCGGAAAAAATGTCAGCGCTCCTACAATTAAAATAACCATAACCAAAAATAAGACAAAAAGCGGGGTATGTGTAGACAGTGTTCCTTGGCTTTGCGGCACTATCTTTTTCTTAGAAAGCGAACCTGCAATTGCAAGCGCTGGTATCGCAAGCCAGAATCTCGCAAAAAACATAGCTAAGCCTTGATTAATATTATAGAAAAGGTTATTCGTGTTTAATCCGGCAAACGCGCTCCCATTGTTATTACCTGTTGATGAAAAAGCATATAATATCTCACTCAATCCATGAGGTCCGGGATTTAGAATTGAATTTTTCCCTGCGGGTAGAATAACTGAAATTGCAGTGCCAATAAGAACCAGTATAGCCGGTATTAAAATCATAAGAGAAGCCATTTTCATTTCATAGGTTTCAATTTTCTTTCCTAAATATTCAGGGGTTCGGCCAATCATAAGGCCTGAGATAAAAACAGCGACAATAATAAATGCGATCATACCGTAAAGGCCTGAGCCAACTCCGCCAAATACCACTTCCCCTAATTGCATAAGCCACATCGGGATTAATCCTCCAAGAGGCATATAGGAATCGTGCATGGAGTTTACTGAACCATTAGACGCCGCTGTCGTAGCTGTTGCCCAGATAGCTGAATTGACAATTCCAAAACGCGCTTCTTTGCCTTCCATATTACCACCAGGCTGTAAAGAGCTTGCGTTTTGGTCAACACCAAATTGGCTAAATAAAGGATTGCCTTTTTGTTCAACCTGAATGCATCCCCAAAGGCATGGAATGAAAATTATCAGCATAGCCGCTAGTATCGCCCAACCTTGACGCTTGTCCCTGACCATATAGCCAAATGTATAGCACAATGCCGCAGCTATTAAAGGTATGGCTAATATTTCCAGAAAATTTGATAAGGGCGTCGGATTTTCAAACGGATGCGAGGAATTGACGTTAAAGAAACCGCCTCCATTAGTGCCTAATTCTTTTATGGCTATTTGCGAAGCGGCAGGCCCCATGGCAATAACCTGCTCTGAAATAGTTTTGCCTTGCGAGTCTTTTGCAACCTGCAGCAAGCTTACTTTTGCACTTGGGCGAAATGTTTGGACAACTCCTTGCGATACTAAAACCAAAGACAGCATTAATGCAAGTGGTAATAAAATATAAAGCGTAGATCTGACTAAATCCACCCAGAAATTACCGATAGTTTCTATTTGGTTTTGAACAAACCCTCTGATTACAGCCACTAATATAGCCATCCCCGTTGCCGCAGAAACGAAATTTTGAACAGTTAGGCCCAGCATCTGAGTAAGATAACTTAAGGTCGTCTCTCCTGCATAACTTTGCCAATTCGTATTAGTAGCAAAGCTAACTGCCGTACTGAACGCTAGATCTGGCTTAACGGCCGGTAATACACTTGGATTTAAAGGCAGATGCGCTTGAACCCGCTGTAGAATATAAACAACCGTTATTCCCAACACATTAAATAACATCATTGCTATTGTATAGGTTTTCCAGCTCATTTCCTGTTCAGGATGTATGCCTGCTAACCGGTAAATCAATTTTTCCATCCAGCCAAACCAAACATTGATAACGGTAGGCTTACCTTCATAAATTCGTGCCATATAGATCCCAAGCGGCTTAACTAACAAAAGTAGCACTGTCAAATAAATTAGGCTCTGGGCAAGATTATTCCAATTCATTTAAAAATCTCCGGTTTCAAAAGTGCTATGAGAAGATAGATAAACAGGACAAGTGAAATAATTCCTCCTACCCAATAAATAAACGTCATAGACCGTATCTCCTTGCACAGAAAGTGCACACTGGCCGATCCGATAAGACCGGGTGTTACACCTTGCCGCATAAAGCTATAAACGCAATAGAAGCAACAAGCAACCCAAAAATAATAGTTATAAAAATAATATCTGCCATAACAAAATTTTTTACCTTTAAAATTTTAAATAGTTATCTATTTACTCTTTCTTATTCCTACTAATTCATCTAAATCGATTTCGAGAACTTCGGATAACTTAAGCAGGGTTTTCAAAGTCGGAGAGTCGCCTATACCTTGCTCAATCTTAGTAATCGTATTAAAAGAAAGTCCTGTTTTCTCAGCTAATTTCTGTTGAGTCAATCCTTTTTGTTTCCGGAACTCTTTTACACGCTTCGCTAGCATATTTCCACTTGACTATAGAATATAATAATATTAACATAATAACTAATCTAATGATACTATTGTGTGTATTTTACCATTAAAAACCATCTTTTTCAAACCAATTTCCGCCCCCTGACATCGTTTGATTTTTGTATGTTCTTTGTACAAAAAGGCAAATTTTGCCCGCACCAAAAATTTGCCTTTTTGCTGGCTCTCAAGCATTATCCGTGAGAGGCTTGGCCTGCCGCAACCGTTTAGGTTTTTAACTTATTGATTGCGGCAAAGCGGACAAACCGTTCTTATAAACTTATTGATTTTGGACGCAAGTGGCTGGCGTTCGCCCGCACCCGACCGCCAGCCACCGACAAGCCGAACACGCACTAAAATAAGCAAGAAGTCCGCCGACCAAGGCGGACGCCAAGCGAGTCCCAACGCCAACGTCGGGACGAGCGGGGGCGCGGGAGATATGGAAGCGCCCCAAGGCGCGGCGCCTGAATAATAAATTACTTGGGTGTGTCTATGAAAATCTTTCGAACAACACGATAGACACCCCGCCAGTTGAGAAACGGGGGAGTCTCAAGAAGCCCCCTATAGGAGCTTTCTCTCTAGCGCTCCCTATCCTAACTGGCGGCTTGTCGTTGACGGCAGGCGAACCCTACAAGCCCTTGAAATAAGCCTTCTCGTGAAGCTTTACCGAAAACGCAGTATGGGGGCTTTGATTTCCTTAGGACAGCCTATCGATACGACTTTGCCGTACTGTAAAGGTATTTTATCAAAACACCGCCAAAATATCAATCAAATGAGTACCAAACTGCACTGCTAAGCCTTTATAAAAATAAACGCTTCTGCCAGTTTTTTGCGGCGCAGTTTTCTCACTGTGATTGAAAGATTATCTACAGAAATGATCTCTCCGGCCTCAACATTTCTACCCAGTTTCTGCGCAACCCACTCCGCCAGATTCGGCGCCTGACCAAGATTGCTTTCGAATGACAACTCTACACCAATAGCTGAAGCAACATTTTTCATAGAAACCGCCCCGCCGGCAATCCATCCTGATCCGGAAGGCTGAATATATGCAGGAAGACGGTCAAATTCATCTTCAATTTCACCGACTAAATCCTCAAGAATATCTTCTAATGTCAGCATCCCAGCCACCTTCTGGTCTTGGGATATTACGATTGCAATATGTGCTTTTTCCCGCATCATTTCCAATAAAGCCTGTGAAAGCAGTGTTCCAATGAATAGCTTTTTAATTGACCGTGTGATCCCTTTAACCGAAGGGTTGTCCGGATTCATTTTCAAAGCATTGACAATGTCCTTAAAATTCAAGTACCCGAAAATTGTTTGCGGATCTCCGGGCTTCTCGCACACAGGAAAACGAGTATGCATGTCGAGATGTGCCTTAATTAGAGCATCTGAAAGACTGTCGGTCACGGGAATCATTGAAATATCATCAGCACCCCACATGATGTTCTCGACTTTTCGCTGCGACAGTTGCGCCGCGGAAAGAACGATCTTTTCCTCATGAGCACCCAAAAGCCGGGATGTGCGAGCAAGGGCAACCGCCGCAGTCAATTCGTGAAGGCTTTCCTTGTCCACCATAGCACTGTCCACCGCGTTTTTAGATTTACTTCTCATAATCTTTTTAACAATTACTTCAAAGAATGAAACCGCGGGGTGAGCAAACCTGGCTATTGCTTTCATTATTGGCGACAAACTCAAACAAACCGATTCTCTATTATTTAAAGCAAACATTTTGGGTACCAATTCCGCGAAAATAATCGTTAAAACGCTTAATGGAATTACGATGATTACCAGAGATATAATTTCGGAGTACAAAGCATTAAAACCCATTTTGGCAAAATAAGGCGCGAAAGATTCTTGAGCCCCTGCGCCGCCTGTTGCAGCAGCTATAGCTCCTGCCAATGTTATACCAAGCTGAACAACAGCAAGACTGGCCTCCATTCTGTCTTTCATATAAGCTGCTTCTTCCGCGCCCTCTTTTTTCTGCTGACAAAGCGTTAAAAGCCGTGCCCGCGAAATAGAAGCCAGTGCCATTTCATATGCGGCAAAAACTGCGTTTACGAAAAGCATTAAAATAATAACCGGTATCTCATATCCAACCATTCTGTTTGTCACCTTCCTAAAAGTTATTTAATGCGAATGTTCAGGCAGGTTGTCATGCACATGTTTTTCCATCCTGTGATAATCCTCACCTGATGCCTGTACCGGATCAACGTGAACCGTCACATTTGACAAATATTTCAAATGATGCAAAAGTCGGTGCCGTACTTCACGAGCAATTTCGTGCCCTTGTACAACCAAAAGGTGTTCATCTACGGCCACATTAAGCTCAGCGTGAAGCCGATGCCCCAACCAGCGCACACGTATTTCCGAAATATCTTGTACTTCTTTTACATGTCTTACCGCATGCCTGATTTCATCAGTCACTTCTGGATCAACTCCGTCAAGTACGCGTAAAAACACTATTTTTGTTGAATCACAGACTATTCTGAATATCATAACAGTTATGATAAGTCCCACAATTGGGTCCGCCAACGGAAAACCAAGCCATACGCCGGACGTTCCAAATAATACCGCAAGGCTTGTCAAACCATCTATTCGGGCATGATATCCATCGGCAATTAGCGCAGCGCTACCTAATTTCTTTCCCACTCTTATACGAAATAATGCAACAGATTCATTGCCGGCAAATCCAATTATGGATGCTGTTGCAACAGCCCATAAATGACTGATTTTCTGGGGATGCAGTAAACGATTGATTGATTCATATCCGGCAAACAAAGCGCTAAACAGTATTACCAACACTACGGTTATTCCTGCAAGATCCTCGACTTTCCCATACCCGTAAGTGAATCTCTTGGTAGGTTTCCATTGCGATACTGTGAATGCGATCCAGAGCGGTATTGCGGTTGCCGCATCACCTATATTATGAATGGTATCTACAAGAAGCGCCACACTGCCCGAAAACGCTACTATAACAATCTGAAATAAAGCAGTTGCAAATAAACCTATGAAAGACCATTTGACTGCCCATATGCCTTTTTGGCTGTCTAACAATACAGAGTCTGAAATAATATGGGTATGTCTATGTTCATGCCCATGAGTATGATTCTCGTGATGTTTTTGTTCAAACATATTTCTCAGTTTCCAAATTTCCTTTTGAAAATAATTCAAATCCAAAATTGTTTGCGTTCATCATCCGCTCAATTTTATAATTTTTTTCTCTGATACTATTAAGAAATAGCTACACCCTGTTTCCCTGAGCAAGATTGTAACAAAACTATACAGGGAATTAAAGATGAATTAGGCGACAGGTTTCGTTGCCCGTACAAAACCAATGGTCAGAAAATGCTCCTCCAGTTGTTTGATTTCCATAAAGCCGGCCTCCTGCAGTAATTTTGGTATATCTTCAATTCCAAACTTAACACCGTGCAGATATTGATGCAGTATAAGATGCGGTGCAAGCAGGGTAAAAAATCGTTTACGGGAGGATGTTCCAGAACGCGTCATGTCGGCAATTAACAATCGCCCGCCCGGTTTGAGCACGCGTTTGATTTCAGCCAGTCCTTTAACCTGTACTTGTTCAGGCAGATGGTGCATCATCAGGCTGGAGGTAACTGCGTCGAAAGTCCCATCGGGAAATGGAAGGGATTCGATCACTCCTATGCGAAAATCGATTTCCAGCCCGGCGCGGATGGCTTTCCGGCGGGCGACAGCAATCATTTCCGGTGAGGGGTCAATGCCTGATGCTCTTCCATTTTTTCCAACCTGTAGTTTGGCTGGAATGGTAACTCCGCCGGTGCCGCAGCCGACATCAAGAACATTTTCACCCGGCTGAAGCAGGGCATTACGTACAGTCAGGTCGCGTAGCCAGCGGGCACGACCAAGTGTCATGATATTTGCTGATAAGTCATAAAATGACGCCCAGCGTATCAAACGTCCTTCTGTTTGGGCCGGGGATTCGGAGTCATGTGTATGGGTGTGAAGGTCAATCAACCGGTGGGCGCTAATGTATAAACCAACTAATGCGGCAATTACTATACCCATAATCGCAACATGGCTTGGCATTTGGGCAATCAACCAGCCTACACCAAAGTATAAACCAACGAGTGCGATTGCTACATGTGCAATTACTATGCCTATAATTACTGGTTTCATCTTATTGTGCATCATATCTTTGCCCTCCTTTTTACTTTAATTATTTCCTTGAATCAGGATTTCTTGTCTAAAAAACCTGATGTGATTTTCTTGTGTAATCGAAGAAATTCTTCTAGTTCAGTATCGGTTAATGCGTTAAATAACCCTGTCATTTCCGCTAGGCGTGTTTCTTTCATGGCTCTCTTGCTTTTTTCTCGGATTCTGCATCACATACCTCTTGACAGGTTATTCTGGTAAAAAGAGAACCTCCATATTTAAAAGCTCTTGCTAAATCTCGTTCACCATAGGTTGAAGTATTTTCGTGAAACGCAGTTGCGATTATTTTACCATCTGCATGATTATAGATATGATTGGCAGCATGATAATTGTCATCTGCCGACCTTGTAAAGTGATATTCACCTTCTGGTTCTTCTAAAATCTTGGTAGCGTCCCAATTTGTGTTGATCCTCTCATTCATAATAATCTTGGGTAGGAGGAACCTATGGATGAAAAAAATGTTGTCCTCAATGTGGATCGGACAGGAGCAGAAAGTATGGAGCGAGTAGGCGCAAAGGTGCTCAGGTGTGGGTGTACCTTCAGCGATGGCAATGTCTTCAGTGTACCGGGACATTCATTGATTCTCCCAAGTATGGGCTGGAGAAGAAGGTGAAGGCAGCAGAGCTGTATTTTACTGAGGAAATGGCCTATCGAGTGGTGGGCCGAGAGTTGAAGATCGATCCGGATACTGCGTGGGCATGGATTCAGGAGCTGGGAGAGAACTGCAAGAGCTTTGAGGAGGTAGCCCGGGAACTTCAGCCCCAATGGTCGGGCTATCTCCTGGCCGATGGGAAGAGCCTCTTTGTGAAGGGGAATGAACATGCTCTCCTCCTGACCGGGGATGTGGGGACTCACGACATCCCTTATGCGAGTTTTCATCGTAGCGAGAATGCCCAGAACTGGGCCTCCACCTTGGCTGTCCTGCGAGGTCCCATTCGGTATCCTCTCCAAGGCCTCGTAATTGATGGAGATTTGGGCCTGGTGAAGGCCTGCACGCAGGTGTACCCCTCGGCGCCTCTGCAACTGTGCGTGCGACATGTAGAGAGCTTTCTGAGCTACTATCTGAGGTATACGCTGAGGATTCCTGAAGACAAATATCAGTCCTTTCTTCATCTGGTGCACCAGCTTCTGTATGTGGAGACCAAGGAGCAGCTTGAGCACTTTCGGCAGGTCTATGCTGCTCGCCACAAGGCCTTTCAGCGTCGGGGACTCACGAGAGCCCTGCGCATTTTCGAGTCCAAGTTTCCCTATCTCTGGACGCATCTGGATCACCCCGGCATGTCTCGGACGAACAACATCATGGAGGGCATCATCCGACAATTGAGTCGGAAGATCACCGATACCGATGGGTTTGAGACTCCAGAGATTGCCTGGAATACCTTGAAGCTTCTGATCATGAATTATCGCTTCCATTTGTTTTCCTGCAGTCGCATCCCTGGGCATAACGGATTCAGTCCATTAGAGTTGGCTAAGGTCAAGACCCATGGGATCAACTGGGTTCTCTTCTCCCAAAGACATGGATCAACATGATTTGGGACGCACCCTAAAATTTGCTACCACCTTCTCTCCATCCTCATCCACATTGACCCCGAGTATCTCCAGGCCTTTATCCTTGTAGTCCTTATATATCCTGACGAAGCTTGGTATCTCCAGCCGGCATGGGTAGCACCATGTTGCCCAGAAATTTACTAGCACAACCTTACCCCTCAGGCCAGTCAGTTTAACCTCCGTGCCACCCTTGAAGAGCTTGCCCATAAGGGAGGGTGCAGATGAGCCCGGCTTGGGACTTACCTGTGGCCCCTTGCCTGCAAACTGGAAGATGTCCACAGCAAGGATAAAAAGAGCAAGTAGCCCTATGGTCTTTATAAACCTCACGCCCCTAATATAGCAGTATTGACTGTGCGGGGCAATATAAGGAAGTCAGTTGACGGACACTCTTAAATCCGCCCGAACTTCTGACTGGCGGAGAGGCAGGGATTCGAACCCTGGGAACGGTTTTACCCGTTCAACCGCTTAGCAGGCGGTTGCCTTAAGCCAACTCGGCCACCTCTCCGGATTTTGAGTGGCATAATCATTTAAAAAACTGGCGGAGGGCGAGGGATTCGAACCCCCATGGGTATAAATACCCGGCGGATTTCAAGTCCGCTGCCTTACCAATTAGGTCTAGCCCTCCTTTTCTAATCTAACACGCTGTCCTTTCCTTGTCAAGAAAGCTACAGGAGAATAAAAATTTAGTTCTGGTAATCAAATAAACCACCAATTTAGGATTCACTTCGTACTGGAAAGGTGTCTTCGGGGAAATTTCGTTAGGAAATCTTCTTCAGTAATCTTCACTTTCGGAGGGAACTTCCAGGGTATAGAAAAGATCCTTATTGATAACGATATGCTTTTTCCAGTGAATATCATCCCGAAAAGGAAAATCCTTACGATAATGAGCACCCCGGCTTTCCTCTCGCTTAAGAGCAGCCTGGATAATTGCTCTGGCTACAATGAACATATTCCGCACTTCTAACTCTTCCCTGGTAAAAAGAGACTCTCCTTCCAGATGCTCCCAGACTTCCAACTGATCCCGGGCTTTTTCTAATGAATCCCGGGAACGAATAATCCCGACCTTTTCCCACATCAGTTTTCGCAGCTCTTGACGTAATCCTTCCAAACCATCAACATAGCGGGATTTCCCCACCCTTGCGGAAGTCAAGGTAAAATTCCTGCCAGGGAAAGCCATTTCAGTTTTCTTCTTGAAATTAGTAGAAGCTGAGGAAGACAAATTTTCCAGTACTGCTTTACCTACCCGAGCACCAAAAACTACTCCTTCCAGTAAGGAATTACTGGCTAAACGATTAGCTCCGTGAAGACCAGTACAGGCTACTTCTCCACAGGCATAAAGGCCTTCTCGATTAGTTCGCCCCACGTAATCGGTTCTTACTCCTCCCATAGCATAGTGAGCACTGGGTCGAACTGGTATGAGATCCCGGGTAATATCAATCTTATAATCGAGACAGGTCTTATATATATTGGGAAATCGCTTCTTCAGATAACGAGGATCCAGTGCCGTTAAGTCCAGATAAACTTCTGGAACTTCGGTTCGCTGCATTTCCTCTACCATGATCCGGCTAACAATATCCCGGGGAGCTAAGTCGGCAAGAGAGTGATACCGGGGCATAAACCGTTCTCCCCAACGATTACGCAAAATCCCTCCTTCCCCCCGGATAGCTTCCGTAATTAAAAAACGGGTTCCATCAGAAAGATAGAGAGTGGTAGGATGGAATTGTATAAATTCCATATCCATCAGTTCTGCTCCCGCCCGGTAAGCGATGGCCACTCCATCTCCAGTAGCTACTCGGGGATTACTCGTTTCTAAAAATACTTGTCCCAGGCTTCCAGTGGCAAGAATGACTGCTTTAGCTTCCACTACTATCCGGCATTTTTCCTTGATATCAATTATAGCCGCACCTCGGCATCTTCCCTCTTCTATCCAAAGATCTACGGTAAAGGCGAAATCTTTAAACTTTATAGAAGGAATAGTTTGCGCTTTCCGTAGCAGCACTCGGGCAATCTCCTTACCGGTGGCATCTCCATGGGCATGAATAATCCGTCGGCGACGGTGAGCCGATTCCCGGGTGAAAAGAAGATTCCCTCCTTCTCGATCAAACTCTGCTCCCCACTCAATTAATTCCCGGATTCTTTCCGGCCCTTCATTAACTAAGATTCTAACTGCTTCGGAATCGCAGAGACCATCGCCAGCATTGATAGTATCCTGGTAATGGAAAACAATCTCATCATCTTCTCCCAGAGCTACTGCTACCCCTCCCTGGGCATAAGCAGTACTACTTTCCGAGGCTTGATCTTTAGCCAGCACCAGAACTTGGTGTCCCTGCAAGCCAATTTCAATAGCTGCTCGTAAGCCAGCAACCCCGGCTCCAATTACCAGAACATCAGTATATAAGCAGTCCTTAGGAGAAAACATCTTCACATTGGTACCTTCTTAATCCTATCCACTGCTTCCCGCAGCCTTTCCTGATCGGTGGTAAGGGAAAATCGGATGTAGCCTTCCCCATTTTTACCGAAACCAGTTCCTGGAGTTACTACTATAGCGGCTTTTTCCAATAACAAGGTAGCTAGTTGCAGAGAGGTATAATCAGGGGGTACTGCTGCCCAGACATAAAAAGTTGCCCGGGGTTTTTCTACTTTCCAGTTGAGTTTGTCAAGGCCTTCCACCAGAATATCACGCCTTTTTTGATAGATATTAACTATATGTTGGATATGATTTTGACATTTATCAAGGGCTACCGCCCCTGCATGCTGAATGGCACCGAAAATTCCCGAATCAACATTGGTTTTCAATTCCCTAAGATAGGAAATAATTCGAGCATTCCCTACCGCGTATCCAATCCGCCATCCGGTCATATTATAGGGTTTGGAAAGGGAATTAATTTCAATTCCCACCGTCTTTCCTCCCCCAAATTGCAGAAGACTGGGAGGTCGGTATCCATCATAAGCAATTTCGGTATAAGCGGCATCATGACAGACTATCAAGGAATTATCCTGAGCAAACTTAATCACCTCTTCGAAAAATTCTTCAGAAGCTACCGCCCCCGTAGGATTATTAGGATAGTTGATGAAGAGAAGTTTGGCTTTTCTGGCGACCTGACGATCCACCGCTTTCAGATCCGGTAAAAAATGCCGTGATGATAAAAGGGGCAGATAATAGGGCATTCCACCAGCGAAAATGGTAGCCGCCTGATATACAGTATAAGCAGGATCTGGTACCAACGCTACATCCCCAGGATTAAGAAGAGCAAGCGGTAGATGGGCGATACCTTCTTTAGAACCAATGAGAGCTAAAACTTCGGTCTCCGGATGGAGTGAAACTCCAAATCGTTTCTGATACCAGTTAACCACTGCCTGACGAAACTCCTTTAATCCTTCATAAGGAGGATAGCGATGCCGCCAGGACTCTTGAGCGGCTTCACTTAAAGCCTCAATTATTGGTTGGGGCGTTGGTTGATCAGGATCTCCAATACTGAGATTTATAACATCCTTTCCCTCAGCTTCCATTTTCCTCCGCAGTTGATCCATCTTATCAAAAAGATAAGGAGGTATCCGCAATAAACGATCCGCTTTGGCAACTTCCACTTCCAATTTCATCTCCCTCCCCATTAACGAAAATGTTAGCGTAAACCTAGAACATCCTGCATATCATATAAACCGGCAGGAGCAGTAACAACAAATTTGGCTGCTCGTAAAGCACCGTGAGCAAATGTATCCCGGCTATGAGCTCGATGAGTAATCTCCAACCTTTCTCCTTCTCCGGCGAAAACAATTATGTGATCACCCACTACGTCTCCTCCCCGGAGGGAATGAATACCGATTTCTTCCCGTTTTCTTTCTCCCGTCAGACCTTTTCTTCCGTAAATTGCTACCCGCTGGAGATCCTCTCCCCGACTTGCGGCTAAAATCTCCCCCAAGCGGAGAGCAGTGCCAGAAGGAGCATCCTTTTTGCCACGATGGTGAATTTCTATAACTTCCGCATCGTAGCTAGAACCTAAAATGCCAACAATCTCCTTAACTATTTTAAAAAGTACATTCACTCCCACACTCATATTTGGTGCCATAACGCAGGGTATGATAGAAGAAGCTTCTTTTATTCGGGTAATCTCCTCCGGTTGGAACCCGGTGGTTCCTATTACCATTGCTTTCTTCTCCCGCCGACATAATTCCAGATGGCCCAGAGTAGCCGCCGGGGTAGTAAATTCAATCAGTACCTGTGCTTTTTCCAGTGTAAACTGGAGATTAGAGGTTATTTCCAGGCCTAATTTCCCCGTACCACAGATCTCTCCCACATCCTTCCCCAGGTAAGGATGTTCATCCCTTTCAATAGCGCCCACTAATTTCATTTCTGGGTTACGGAATATTAGGTTCACTATCCGGCTCCCCATTCTGCCAGCGGCCCCTGCTACCACAACATTAATCATTTCTGATTCCTCCGCTTATTATATTAGTCCATAGTCCTGCATAATCTTTTTCAGCCGATCACGATTGCTCTCTTCCATAGGAGCTAAAGGAAGCCGGAGCTCTTCTCTGATCATTCCCATAAGAGCCATAGCGGTTTTAATGGGAATAGGATTGGTTTCAATAAAAAGAGCCCTTATTAAGGGATAAAGACGATAATGAATTTCCCGGGCCTTATTTACATTACCTTGAAGATATTCTTTAACCAGAGTGGACATTTCTGCGGGTAGAATATTGGCAATTACTGAAATCACACCTTTTCCTCCCACTGCCAGGATAGGTAAAGTTAGAGAATCATCTCCGGATATCACAGTAATTTTATCACCACAGAGGCTGATCATCCGGCTTACCTGATCAAGATTTCCACTAGCTTCTTTTATTCCTATGATATTTTTAATTCCCGCCAGCCGGGCCAAAGTTTCTGGCTCCAGATTAACTCCGGTACGAGATGCAATATTATAAAGAATTATCGGAATATCTATTTCTTCGGCCACTTTTTTGAAATGAAGATAGAGACCTTTCTGGGTAGGCTTATTATAATATGGGGTGATCATTAAGACGGCATCGGCTCCTGCTTCTTGAGCAAAACGAGTTAGCATAAGCGCTTCTTCGGTATTGTTAGAACCGGTTCCCGCTATCACTGGTATTCGTTTTCGAGCAGCTTTAATAGTAATCTCAATAACTCGTTGGTGTTCTTCATGGGAAAGGGTAGCGGATTCGCCGGTAGTTCCGCAGGGAACCAACCCGTTGGTCCCCTTCTGGACGTGGAATTCCACCAGTTCCACTAATTTATCCTCATCTACCATTCCCTGTTTAAAAGGTGTCACCAGCGCCACCAGTGAACCGGTAAACATTCTTTTTCTCCCCCTTTAATTTATGTTTTCCATCCTTCCTCCCAGAGTTTCCCTTCATAAATAATTTTTGCCTCCCCCTCCAGAAATACATTGGTAATCTGGGAACCGGAAAAATCGAAATATACCTTTAGAATTCCACCCCCTTGAGTATGTACATTGACCGGGGGTTTAACTTTCCCCAGCAATGCCATTATACTTGCTGCCGCCACCGCTCCGGTCCCACAGGCTAAAGTTTCATCTTCAACTCCCCGCTCGTAAGTTCGCAGGTAAAGATTCTTCTGATCACCAATCTGCACAAAATTAACGTTAGTACCTTCCGGAGAGAATTTACGATGGTAACGAATCTTACTACCAAGTTCTCTTACATCGACGTTTTTAACATCGCTTACCAGCATCACTACATGAGAAACACCAGTATTGACAAAATTTACTCCGTATTCTTGATCATCAAGGGAAAGCATAAAGCTCAATTGAACATGTGCTGGATCTAACATTTTTAACTTAACAGAATTACCGGCTACTTCGGCCTGATGGATACCGGCCAGAGTTTCAAAAGCCATTTTTCTCTTGGCAATACCCATGAGAAAAGCATAAGAGGCGATACATCTCCCACCATTACCACACATTTCCGCTTCCGAGCCATCAGCATTAAAATACCGCATTTTAAAATCAGCTCGGGAGGAATTTTCCAGTAAAAGAACTCCATCAGCTCCTATGGAGATTTTAGGCCTACAAATATTTTTCACAAACTCATTCACTTCCAGGGGCAAAATATTCTGGCGGTTGTCAATGATTATGAAATCATTTCCCGCTCCACTGGCTTTCACAAAAGGAATCGCCTTCATAAAGAACCCTCCGTTCGCCTAATTCGGATATACCTAATCCTGTCTGAATTTATTTCTCCAGAACAGGAGGAATTAATTCCTGATTTATCAAATCAAGATAAGTTTCTCTTTCTCTTATCAAATAATAATTGTGATTAATCACTATCACCTCTGCGGGTCGAGGACGAGAATTATAGTTAGAAGCCATGGAAAAACCGTAAGCACCAGCACTCATAATAGCCATATATTCCCCGGGCTCCACACGGGGGATTTTTCTATCCCGAGCAAAAAAATCTCCTGTTTCACACACGGGCCCTACAATATCCGCCGTCATTTCCGGACGAGAAATTAACTTTAACGGAGTAATATGGTGATAAGCCTGATAAAGTACGGGACGGATAAGATCATTCATACCTGCATCTACAATAACAAATTCCTTGGTCACAGTTTTTTTCAAATAGAGCACTTTGGTAACCAGAATGCCACCATTACCTACAATAAACCTACCCGGCTCTATAATAATTTTCAATCCTGTCTTCTTCAAGATTGGTAAAAGGGCACGCGCAAATTCTTCTGCGGTGGAGGGTTTTTCATCCCGGTAAATAATTCCCATTCCTCCACCGATATTCAACCAGGAAAAATTGAATCTCTGACGGCGTAGATTTTCTATCAAAGAAAGAATAAGTTGAACGGTAGTTATATAAGGTTCCACAGAAGTTATCTGAGAACCAATATGGGCATGGACTCCCTGAATATCAATTCCCGGTAAATTCCTGGCCTCTCCCAGCATTTCGGAAACTAATTGGAGATCAACACCAAATTTATTTTCCCGACGACCAGTGGCAATGTAGTGATGGGTTTGTGGATCCACATCAGGATTTATGCGGATGGCAACGGGTGCTTTGCGGTTTAATTTCTGAGCTATCTCATTTAACAGAATTAATTCCGAAAATGATTCCACATTGATCAGAAGAATATTGGACTTCAGGGCATATTCAATTTCTGAAGCCGTTTTACCTACCCCAGCGAAAACTACTTTATGGGCATCAGCACCGATTCTCAATATTCGGTAAAGTTCTCCTCCTGAAACAATATCAAATCCACTACCCTCACCGGCCAGTACTTTACAAATTGCCAGAGAGGGGTTAGCCTTTACTGAATAGCAAATAAGATGCTCCAGATCCTGGAAAGCACGATCCAGTTTTCGATAATGATTTACAATAGTCTGATAACTGTAAACATAAACCGGGGTGTCGAATTTATCAGCGATCTCCTTAACTTTTATTTCTTCACAGTAAAGATCACCGTTATGAAAAGCAAAATCATGCATAACCGTTAAACTCCCTTCCTCCTAGATAGAGGAATCATAACATAGGGATTCCTTGGATGTCAAACCGCCGGGGAGTTGCCAATTCCCATCGGAAAAAACCAGAGAAAAACCTACTTCCTGGACAAATTTTTCCGCCTGGAGTTCAGTTTTAACCTTCCTTTGTTCTAAACGATGCCATTTCCAGTCACGGATTTTTTCAATCTCTTCCGGGAAGAAAATAGTCATGGCCGGGATATGAATTTGTAATCACTGATTTCAATTGCTGCAAAATTTCATTTTTAAGAGAAGTACGATTACTGGGGGTGAGTTCCCAAACTGTAACATCCGGTCGAGTCTTAATTTTCTCGATAAATTCCTTGCCTTTTTTAGCTATGGTAGCCAGAACAATTTTGGAACTTTCCAGCAACAACAAAACCCGTTGCCGGAATTTTTCTGAAAAGCATTCCATTTTCCCTATTTCATCAATTATCACCACCACTGCTGGCCGGGAAGGATCAAGGGAAGGGAGGGCCACCGATTCAAACTCTTCGAGATTTACTCCATATTTACTTACCCGGAAAACACTGGGATGATCCACTTTTGCCAAAATACCGGATTTCCCATCAAAAGTGAGGATCCGAAAACCAATCCTTTTCTTCCCTACCCGTATCTCTTCCGTATAAAAACCGGAAAAGGGGCAGGATAATTGAGAAATTATTTCTTTGATAAATGTAGTTTTTCCTACTCCTGGATTTCCGGTAATGAAAATGTTTTTCATCGGCCTCCTATATTTAAACTCCCTGATAATTCTTAAAAAATCGGGTGTGTAGACCGCACACACCCGAAAGCTTTTTACACTGGAGCGGGAGACGGGGCTCGAACCCGCGACCCCCAGCTTGGAAGGCTGGCGCTCTTGCCAACTGAGCTACTCCCGCTTAGATTAAGTTGAAATTGGTGGGCAGGGAAGGATTCGAACCTTCGTAGGCCCTACAGCCGACAGATTTACAGTCTGTTGCCATTAACCGCTCGGCCACCTGCCCTTATTGATCATTCTGGAGCTGGCGGAGGGAATTGAACCCCCGACTGACGCATTACAAGTGCGTTACTCTACCCCTGAGTTACGCCAGCACCACTTACATATTATACTTAAAAGTCTACTTTCGTCAACAATGAAATTTTGGTTTAAGATTGACTGCTAAGCCGAATGAGAAGAAACCGCTCTAACCGCCTCTGAACACTCTCTCTGCCGTAATACCTCATACATGGCGACTGCCCCTGCGATGGCGGCATTGAGAGAGGAAACTTTTCCTTTCATAGGTAAACGAACCAGAAAATCACATTTTTTCTTTACTAAAGCCTGAATCCCTCTTCCTTCACTGCCAATGACCAAAGCCAAGGGAATTCGTAAGTCCAACTGATAAATCTCTCGTGAAACGGTAGCATCACAACCAACAATCCAGATTCCTCTTTCTTTTAGAACATCAATAGTCCGGGCTAAGTTAACTACCCTTACTACCGGAATATATTCCGAAATCCCGGCGGAAGCTTTCACCACAGCAGCGGTTATTCCCACCGCTCGCCTTTGAGGAATAATTACCCCCTGAACTCCAACTGCCCCGGCAGTCCGCAGAAGAGAACCCAAATTCTGAGGATCTTCAATTTGATCAAGGACCAAAAGAAAAATTTCTTTTTCCTGGTCAAGGCGGGCAAGCAATTCTCCCATTTCCCAATAAGAATAAGGGGAAACCAGAGCCATTACACCCTGGTGGTGAACCGAGCTGGTATCCCGGGTTAAATTTTCTCGGGCAACATATTCTATGACTAAACCCTGTTCCTGAGCGAGGGTGACGATTTCCTCAATCGGTTCCCCCTTAGCACCTTGGGCAATAATAATTTTTTCCACTACCCGGCTTCTCGTTCGCAATATTTCCCTAACCGGATTACGCCCTACTATTCTCTCTGCCATAAAGACCTCTGCGAAAGAACATCCTCTACTACTTTCCTTATCCGGATCTGAACTTCCTCCGCACTACCGGAAGCATCAATGACTTTTATTCTTTCCGGCTCTTCCTTAGCCAGAGCAAGATAACCCCTTCTCTCCCGGTCATGAAATTCCAGACTTAATTTCTCCAGCCGATCTTTGGAAGAACGCTGACCAACCCTGGTTAAGCCCAGCCCGGGTTCGATATCCAGGATCAGGGTAAGATCGGGTTTAATTCCTTGGGTAGCAATCTGATTTATAGTCTTCACTATCTTCAGGTCTAGCCCTCTGCCATAACCCTGATAAACTATTGAAGCATCGAAATACCTTTCACTGATAACAATTTTTCCCGCTCGTAAAGCAGGAATTATTATTTCTTTAGTGTGCTGTACTCTTCCCGCTGCAAACAACAATAACTCCGTAAGAGGATGCATCTCCTTATATTCCGGATTAAGAAGTATCATCCGGATACTCTCGGAAATGCGAGTCCCGCCCGGTTCTCGGGTGCTAAGAACTTCGTATCCCTTGGTTAGCAAATAGTTAGCCAGCAGGGACCTCTGGGTACTCTTACCACTCCCATCGGGACCTTCCAGAGTGATAAATAATCCCCCTTTTTTCTCTTTCTGACCCTCCATCGAATTCTACCTGATAATAAGTAAATAATCTTTAGTGCTTTTTAGGGAATAAAAAGGGAAGGCTTCCTTTCTTGCCTTCCCACCTATTCGGTTTTTCACCAATGATTACTCTGCTCCTGCTACTTTCCCCACTGATATTATGGTAGTACCTCGGATATCTGCTTTTCCACAACAGCCAAAAACCCGCATATATTCCCGAACTACTTCTTTTACCTCATTTTTACCCATAATTACAATTTTTCGAAAATCAAATTCCTCAGGCATTTTTTCCAAACCTTTACGAATACCCCGAAGGAAGGCCATGCTTACCTGAGTGGCAACATTAACTTTGCAAAGTCTGGCAGCAATACCTTCTTTAATACTGTCCAGCGCCACTCCAGAAGAACCGTGCAAAACCAGCGGTATATCTACCAGTTCTCGGATCCGCTTTAAGCGTAGTATATCCAGTTCCGCTTCCCGGGTACGCATCCGGTGAATACTTCCCACCGCTACCGCCAAGGAATCACACTTAGTTCTTTCTACAAACTCTTTTGCCTGCAAAGGATCGGTCTTTAAAGCTTCTACCTGCTCGGGAGTAAGTTTGTCTTCGGTCCCGGTTACTCTACCTAATTCCGCCTCTACCGGAATACCAATCGTATGGGCAATCTCTACCACCTTAGAGGTAATTTCCACATTTTTCTCCAAAGGTTCCAATGAGCCATCATACATCAGAGAAGTGAAACCGGCTCTCAAACAACGAACATTTTGCTCAAAACTGGTACCATGATCAAGATGAAGTACCACCGGAACTGATACCGCTTCGGCCATAATTTTCACCATTGACACTGCCATTTCTAATCCAGCATACTTGATAGCTCCCTGACTAACCTGTAATATCACGGGAGCCTTTTCTTCCTCTGCGGTTTCAATAACTGCCTGAATACATTCCATATTGTTAGCATTAAATGCTCCCACGGCGTATCCTTCTTTTTTAGCCTTAAGCAACATTTCTTTACTAGTTACTAACGCCATAAGCTTTGGCTTGACATTATATAAGAGTCAAGCTTCCCTCCTTCCTGTAGTATAGATTTACTTCCCTGATTGCGTCCCGTATCATTTAAACGTAACTTTTACCAGTTCGCACCACTCATCACTTACGGTCTTCAGTTTTTCTACCGCTTCTTCCAGAGGAACCGAACAAATCTCATTGCCTACTAGACAGGCCATTTCTCCGAATTTTTCCTCGTGAACCAAATCCACTGCTTTCACTCCCGTGCGGAAAGCCAGAATGCGATCAAAAAGAGTAGGAGCCCCTCCTCTCTGTATATGACCGATTACTGCCCAGCGGGTCTCTATCCCCGTGCGCTTTTCAATTTCCCGGGCTACTCTTTCTCCTACTCCCCTTTCCTTTAAAATTACGTGCCCGAAGGCGTCCACTTCCTGCTTGGTTTCTGCACCGGTTTCGCTGGGAAGTTCTACACCCTCGGACGCCACCACGATTCCGTAAGACTTACGTTGATACACCTTCTGAAGATGCGTGCACATGGCATCAAAATCCACTGGTTTTTCTGGTATAAGTACCCAGTCAGCTCCACCACCCAGAGCAGTAAACAATGCCACCCATCCGGCATGGCGTCCCATAACTTCCAGCACAATTACCCGGCGATGGGAACGAGCAGTATCGCGGAGTTTCTCCACCGCATCCATAGCTATAGTTACCGAGGTATCAAACCCGAGGGTATAGTCGGTTGCCGAAAGATCATTATCCATGGTTTTGGGGACTCCGACCACTGGCATTCCTATCTTATGGAAGCGGTGCGCCACGCCCAGAGTATCTTCTCCCCCAATGGCAATCAGGGCATGCAAAGTCATTTTTTGGAAATTATCCATAACTTTTTTGACATCTTCTTCCTTTTTAAAGGGATTAGTCCGAGAAGTTCCGATTAAAGTCCCACCCCTGGACATAATTTCTTCCACCCCGGATAATTTTAAAGGAAAAGTCTCACCGGTTATCAGACCTTTCCATCCCTCCAAAATTCCAGTTACTTCATAATTGTAATCCATGGCCCGCATTACTATTCCCCGGATTGCGGAATTGAGTCCCGGACAATCCCCTCCTCCGGTAAGCACCCCGATTTTTTTCATGGAAATCTACCCTCCCTTTAGATACAACTGTCTTCTACAATTATTTTTCACTTTAACAAAAAAGTTTTATAATTGTCAAGGATATTACATTAAAAAGGAAAAACTCTTCCTTAATATCGCTTAAACTGATCCCAAGGAAAGACCACGCAATTAAATTCTGGATAGCAACTATAATCCGCTTTTCCAACGATCACCACGGTTTTTACCGAAACTGCTCCCCAGGACTGTAAAATCTTTCGGGCAACCAGCATAGTTTCTCCACTTCGGCTTAAATCATCCACTAGTAGAATTCGCTTATCCCGCAAATCAGTTTTGAATTCGCCGACCAGACGGGGTTCGGAGTATCGGCGAGGAGGTCGCGGGCCGTCTTCATAAAGCCGAATACCAAGCGAAATTAAAGGCTTCTCAAGCCGGTAAGCTAATAAGCTAGCAGGGACTATTCCTCCCCTTTCGATGCCCACTACTAAATCAAATTCCTTAGAATCTAACGGAAGCATTTTCAGCCGAGAAATAACTTCTTCCCAGGATAATTCCGGAAGGTTTTGACTCATTTTTTACCTTAAACGATAACTCATTTGATAAAAGGAAGGTACTAGAAACTTTCTCAAAAATACTAACAAAATAACGGCGATTAGAGGTGTAAAATCTATTCCCCACCGTGAAACTGGAATAATTCGTCGTAGAGGGCGGAGTACGGGCTCACAAATTGTACGCAGAAAACGCACTAAAGGATGGTAAGGATTAGGATTTACCCAGGAAATAAGAGCATAGATGATAATTATCCAATAATAAAGACGTGAACCAATATCCAGAATGAAGGCCAGAGCCTGCAAAAAATTCCCTACCAAAAACATTACAGTTCTTCCTTTTTCTAACGCCTGAGTTCCTGGGCCCGCTGAGTAGAGGCAGCTACTGCCTTCATAATCATCCCCCGGATTCCTTCCGTTTCCAGAATCTGTAGTCCGGCAATAGTAGTCCCCCCGGGAGAAGTCACTCGATCCTTAAGTACCGCTGGATGCTCTCCGGCCAATTGCACCATCCGGGAGGCCCCTATTACTGTCTGAATTGCCAGTTTAAGCGCCATCTCTCGCGTTAATCCTTCCAGTACCCCGGCATCGGCCAAAGCCTCCAGGATTACAAAAACATATGCGGGACCGCTCCCGCTCAATCCGGTAACTGCTTCCATAAGATTCTCTGAAACGATTACCACTTCCCCTACTGCCCGAAAAATATTTTCAGTTAGCAAGAGATCTTCTTTTTGGGCGTAGCGGCCTGCGGTCAGAGCAGAAATACCTTCTCTGACCAGAACTGGAAGATTGGGCATCACTCTCACAACCCGAAGGGGATGGGAAAAAATATTCTCCAGATACCTTGTGGTAGTGCCGGCCACAATGGAAATCAGTAATTTATCCCGGGTAAAGACTGATAGGCAAGACTGTAATGCTTCGTCTACCGCCGGAGGCTTCACTGCCAGTATTACCACTTCAGCAAACCCGACTACTTCCGCATTTTCTTCCGTGGCCAGGATGCCCAATTTTTCTTTCCAGTAGTGAAGCCGCTTTTTATCTTTATCACTGATCAGGATTTGTGATGAAGACAGTAGTTCCGCTTCCAGCATGCCTTTTACCAGGGCTTCGGCCATATTTCCCCCTCCAATAAAACCGAGATTTTTTCCTAGAAAGATCATTTTATTCCTCCCGATTTTGAGGACCAAAAATACCGGTTCCAATCCTCACCATGTTAGCCCCTTCTTCAATAGCCACTTCAAAATCATGGGTCATACCCATGGATAAGTAGCGCATTTTTACCCCGGGAATTCCACAATCTCCCAATCTCCGGGATAATTCTTTCACTTTCCGAAAATAAGGTCGGACATCCTCCGCATCTGGTAAATAGGGAGGAACACTCATCAAGCCCTGGATACTCAAATTAGGAAAGGAAGCAATGGTGGGAAAAATATTTAACAGTTCTTCTTCCAAAAATCCAAATTTAGTGATTTCTTCTCCCACATTTACTTCCAGAAGTATTTCTTGAATTTTCCCATTTTTGGCTGCTTCACAGTTTATCACCTGTGCCAGATGCAAACTATCCACCGACTGAATCATATTAAAAATATTTACGGCATCACGAACTTTGTTAGTCTGAAGATGCCCAATAAAATGCCATTCTACAACATTTCCCAGTTGTGAAAATTTCTTCTTTGCTTCCTGCAGCCGATTTTCTCCTATAATACGAATTCCATTATCTACTGCTTCCTGGATCCAAAATATATCCACATTTTTAGTGGCGGCTACTAGGATAATTTCTTTGGGATCTGTTCCCACTTTTTCCGCGGTGCGATTAATTTTTTCTCTAATCCTCCTTAAATTCTCAGCGATAGACATATCTCATACTTCTTCAGGAATAGGAAAGAAAATTGCTTTCATAAATTCTTCCTGAAAGTCAGCCCGTCCAGAAAGTTCAATATACTCCACCTTCACCATAATTTTTGCAGCTTTCTGGCGTGCTTGCTGGGAAAGCAGAGCCATCCGTGCCCCTTCTCCGGCAGCATTGCCGATGAAGCGAATTTTTTCAGTAGGAAGGTTAGGAATAAGTCCAATGGCTCGTGCATTTTTACGGCGAATAAAATTCCCAAAGGTGCCCGCTAATAAAACTTCAGAAATTCCCTGGTCTTCGATCGCCAGTTCTTTTTTGAGAATTTGAACTCCTGCATAGATAGCTGCTTTTGCCAGTTGTAGTTCCCGGACATCTTTCTGAGTAATCGCTACTTCACCTCCAGGAGTTAAAAGAAAGCAATTTCCTTCCCCCCGGTTTTCAATTCGACTTAACAATTGAGAATCGATTTTACCATTCAATTCCTCCCGATTCCGGATACGTCCAGTTTTATCAATGATACCAACCCGCAACATCTCGGCTACCGCATCTATAAGTCCCGTTCCGCAGATTCCCCGGGGAGGAATATTATCGATAACATTTATTTCCACGTTCTGATTAAAAACTACTTTCTCTATGGCTCCGGCAGTGGCCCTCATTCCCTGACCGATCTGAGCTCCCTCAAATGCGGGTCCAGCGGCGGTAGAACAGGCTAATAATCGATTACGAGAACCAAGAACAATTTCCCCATTAGTGCCGATATCAATGGCCAGTTTTATCGTCTTGCTTTCATCAAGGGAACTAGCCAGAATTACCCCTACGGTATCAGCTCCTACGAATCCAGCTATATTAGGCATAATATGAACATTTCCCCGAGGATGAATTCTTAATTTGAGGTTCTGCGCAGGAACATTGTAAGAATTACGTAACACCGGAACAAATGGGGAGAAAGTTAACTCCCGGGGTGGGAGAGCCAGAAAAAAGTGGTGCATGGCAGTATTACCAACCACAGAGATTTCATAAATCTCTTCTAGTTTCACTTCCGCAGATCGACAAAGATCTTCTATTAAAGAGTTAACCGCATTGATAACTTCCTGGTGAATTCGCTCCAGTCCTTCAGGATTATTTAGGGTATAATTAATACGAGAAATGACATCTTCGCCATAAACTACCTGAGGATTGAGGGTGGAAGTAATAGCCACTTCCTCTCCGGTAACTAGACTCACCAACATGGCTACTATGGTAGTGGTCCCGATATCCAGGGCAACCCCAAAACTACGGGGGGTAGTATCTCCCGATTCTAGAGCTATCAACTCATCATTTATCATCACGGCAGTAACTTTAAAATTAGCCGCCCGCAAAACCTGAGGAAGATGACGCATTAAATCCAGACCGAGCTTCGGCTGATAATAGAAAGAACGAAGGCTATGATTGATATTTTCCCAATCAGAAATTGGATTTTTAATCGTGGGAGGAGAGAGCTGAAGGTAGATTTTACGCACCGGCGATCGAAGCCTAATTTTTCTACGGGGATGAGTTAGCGCAAGTTTCTGGTTATAAAACCGAACCTCCCGGGGAACCCGGATCCGGCACTCCTGGTTTATCCGAGACTGACAGGCCAGTCTCCATCCATTTTCTCGATCGGTGAATGAAAGAAGTTTCTTTTCCTGCGGAGTTAGGGCGAACCTTCCCTCTAAAATTTTCACCCGGCATTTACCACAAGTTCCTTGTCCTCCGCAGTTAGAATTAATAATAATACCCGCCTGGGCAGCGGCTTCCAATATACTAGTACCCGGAAGTACATGAACCGTCCTATTTTCCGGTTCAAAAATAACTTTAATCTCCATAAAATAATTTGCTTCTAACCCCTTTAATTTTTAATCTCCAGCACCCGGAGAATCTCTTTTTTAGCTTCCTCCACAGTAAAGATATCTGTTCGCACTTTCCATCCTTCCTTTTGCAAACAATGCATCAGAGCCGTCATCGGTGGAACTCCCAGTCCCCAAAGTTGCAATTTCTCCGCTTCCTGGAATATCTCCTGGGGGGTGCCCGACATGACTATTTCTCCCTGATATAGAACCACCAATCGCTTTGCTAATCGAGCTACTTCTGCCATCTGATGAGATATAAGTACTACCGTCACTCCCCATTCTGCATGCATTTTATAAATTTCTGCCAGGATTTCTCGTCTTCCTAAAGGATCCAGTCCCGCTAAAGGCTCGTCCAGAATTAAAATTTCCGGTTTGCGGGAGAGAACTCCCGCTATAGCTATCCGGCGTTTCTGTCCACCACTGAGTTCGAAAGGAGACCGCCCAGCAATTTCCTGGTAATCCAGATTGACCATCTCCATTGCTTCTTTAACGCGGATAGCCACTTCCGATTCTTGCAATCCTAAACTGCGAGGACCAAAAGCAATGTCATCATAAACTGTTTCCTCAAAGAGCTGATCTTCTGGGTACTGAAATACCAGCCCTATTCTCTTTCTTAACTGACGAAGAAAAGAGCGATCATAATGAAGATTTTTACCGTCGACCAGAATTTCTCCCCGAGTAGGTTTCAGCAAGCCATCAATCAATTGGGCTAAAGTTGATTTCCCAGACCCCGTAGGTCCAATAACGCCAAGAAAATCCTCTGCACAAATGGTCAAATTGATATCTTTCACTGCTACCACTTTCCCAGGGAGTCCTGGCTGGTAAATATGGGTAACATCATGAAGTGTAATTTCCATTTGCCAATCGCATATTATTTTCCAGCAGTTACCTTTTCCTGCCGGAGAGATTTCAAACTATTTATTAATTCCTCCCGGGTAAGAATCTCCGGAGAAAGTTTCAGACCTCCCCGCCGCAGCTCCTGAACTAACAAAGTTATTTCGGGGACATCCAAACCCAATTTTTGTAGAAAATCGACCTTTTGAAAAACTTCCTGCGGTTTTCCAATTTGAACTATACGACCATGATCTAGTACCGCAATGCGATCAGCTTCTATTGCTTCTTCCATAAAATGAGTTATGTAAACAATAGTAGTTCCTTCCCGGTTAAGTCGCTTAACCGTTTCCATAACCTCAATTCTACCTTTAGGATCAAGCAGATCAGTGGGTTCATCCAGAACGATACAGGCAGGACGCATGGCTATCACCCCAGCAATCGCTACCCTTTGCTTTTCTCCCCCGGAAAGTAAATGGGGTGCACTTTTTGCATAATCTTCCATTCCCACCAGTTTTAAAGCTTCCTTTACCCGCGTTCTCATCTCGGCAGTAGGTACTCCCAAGTTTTCCAGTCCAAAAGCTATGTCTTCCTCAACCGAAGTTCCTACTATCTGATTATCGGGGTTGGAAAAAATTAGGCCCACTTTCTGACGGATATCCCAGAGATACTTTGGATCCTGGGTATTCATATCCTCCAGCCAAACGTCTCCCTTAGAGGGTAGAAGCAGAGCATTAAGAAGCTTTGCTAATGTAGTTTTCCCGGAGGCATTAGGTCCAATAAGGGAAAGGAACTCTCCTCTTGAAATTTCCAAATTAATTTCTAAAAGAGCAACAATCCTCGATTGATGGGGAAAATAATAATGGCTCACATTTTCTAAGCGAATCATGCTCAGTATTATAACATATATTGGGAAATCTCAGTTACCGGATATTAAAAACAGGCTCCCGTTCAAGGAGCCTGTGGATAGGAAAGACCTGCTAAAAGAAGAAAGATTTTAAATGCTTTTAAGGATTGGCTTTCTCTGCAGAAGGTTTTTCACTTTTTTTCTTTTCTCGACGTGGTTTAGTTTCTGCTTTTTCTTTCTTTTTCTTTTCTTTAGGCCGAAATTTAGCATCCACCAACTCAATTAGAGTCATATAAGCACCATCGCCCTGGCGCTGACCGAGTTTAAGCAGACGGATGTAACCACCGGCACGATTTTTCATCCGGGGAGCGATCTCTCGGAAAAGCTTACGCACTACCATCTTGTCGACAATTACTTCCCGAACCTGACGCCGGGCATGTAAATCTCCTCTCTTAGCCAGAGTAATCATCCTCTCGGCTAACGAACGAAGTTCCTTACTTTTAGCCTCCGTGGTCATAATCCTCTCGTGAGAAAAAAAAGCAGTAACCTGATTACACAAAAGTGCTTTACGATGACTAGTAGTTCTCCCCAGTTTTCTTCCTGCCCATCTATGCCGCATTAACTACCTCCTCATTGTTTGCTGCTGGAAGCGATTTCTGGTTTCTTATCTTTTGCCGGTGCTTTCCCACTCTCCAAGTCATCCAGTTTCATACCCAGACTTAAACCCATTTGTTCTAAGATCTCTTTAATTTCGTTCAACGATTTTCGCCCAAAATTACGAGTTTTCAGAAGGTCGGCATCAGTTTTCTGCACCAGATCTCTCAAAGTTTTAATATTGGCATTTTTTAAACAGTTATATGCTCGGACGGAAAGCTCCAATTCGTCCACCGTACGATCCAGTGCGTTCTGCAAATTTATCCTTTTCTCATCTATCTCTTCTCTTTTCTCTTCTTGTTTTTCTTCCTCTGCTTTCTCTTCATAACTTATGAAACCTGTTAGGTGATCTCTCAATATTATGGCAGCCTGCGTAAGAGCATCTTGAGGTTTGACACTTCCATCAGTCCAGATCTCCAGTATCAATCTTTCATAATCAATAATCTGTCCTACCCGGGTATTCTCCACGTCAAAATTCACTTTCTGAACAGGTGAGAAAAAGGAATCAACCGGTATAACTCCAATAGGTTGATCTTCCCTCTTATTTTTCTCTGCAGTAATATATCCTCGACCCCGGTCGACTTCGATTTCCATCACCAGGTGACCGTCCTTGGTAAGAGTTGCAATGTGCAGATCAGGAGTTAAAATTTCCGTGTCGCTATCGGTAATTATGTCCCTCGCTTTTATCTCTCGTTCTCCTTCAGCTTCCAACCGTAAAATTTTAGATGTACTCCCACGCAGTTTCAGACGCAATTGTTTAAGATTAAGAATAATGTCCGTTACATCTTCTACCACTCCCGGAATAGTAGAAAATTCGTGTAAAACACCGTCAATTCTTACCGAAGTAACGGCTGCCCCTTCAATAGAAGAAAGCAAAATCCTCCTTAACGAATTTCCAATAGTAGTAGCATAACCTCTTTCGAAAGGTTCGGCGACAAATTTCCCGTAGATGTCCGAAAGAGTGGATGCATCCCATTCCAGCCGCTTGGGTATTTCCAAGCTTCTAACTCTCACTTTTAATTCCCCCCGATTACCGAGAATAAAACTCGACTATCATCCTTTCCTGGACCGGAAGAGACACTTCTTCCCGTTTAGGAATTCTTTTCAATCTTCCCATAAAGCTTTCGGTACTTAGTTCTAACCAGTCAGGAGTTCCTCTAGAAGAACTGGCTTCCAGGGCTAGTTTTATTATCGCTAATCCTCGACTGCTTTCTTTCACACTGATCTCGTCTCCCGATTTGACCCGATAAGAAGGAATATCTACCCGTTGCTGATTTACCAAAAAATGTCCATGTCTTATCAGTTGCCGGGCTTGAGCTCGGGAAAGAGCAAATCCCAGCCTATAAACCACATTATCTAAACGTGTTTCCAATAACTGAATCAATGTTTCCCCAGTCACACCTTTTTTACGCGACGCTTCTTCAAAGTACCTTTCAAACTGCCTTTCCATAATGCTATAAATACGGCGTAATTTTTGTTTCTCCCGCAGACGAATTCCATATTCGGAGAGTTTAACCCGTCGCTGACCGTGCTGTCCGGGGGCATATGCTCTTTTATCCAGGGCGCATTTATCAGTATTGCAACGGGATCCTTTCAGGAAGAGTTTGACACCCTCCCGGCGACACAATTTACATACTGCTTTAGTATATCTAGCCATAGTTTTACTCTTATCTCACCTCTACACTCTTCTCCGTTTTGGTGGTCGACAACCATCATGGGGAATAGGAGTAACATCTCTAATTACACTAATTTCCATTCCTGCCACCTGCAATGCGCGAATAGCTGCTTCTCTGCCCGCTCCCGGACCTTTTACATAGACTTCTACCTGCTTCACACCGTGTTCCATCGCTTTTCGCGCAGCAGCTCCTGCGGCTATCTGAGCAGCAAAGGGGGTACTCTTACGGGAGCCTTTAAATCCCACATTCCCTGCACTGCACCAGCAGATTACATTTCCCTTGGTATCGGTAATGGTAACTATGGTATTGTTAAAAGTTGATTGAATATGCGCAACAGCATTAGGAATATTCTTCTTTTCACGACGCCGAGGACGAACAGTAGTTGTAGACCCTGCTTTTTTAGCCAAGCTATTTCCCTCCTTATTGAATTAATAAAGCCTAAAAATTTTCAGGCAGTAACCACCTTAGCTCTCTTTTTGACTCCAATGGGACGCCGGGGACCCTTTTTAGTACGAGCATTGGTATGGGTTCGCTGACCTCTTACCGGTAATCCTAATTTATGGCGTTGTCCTCGATAGGTACCCATATCAATCAATCGCTTGATATTAAGTGCCACTTCCCGACGCAAGTCCCCTTCCACTTTGTAATTCTGGAGAATAATGCTATTAATTCGACTCGTCTCCTCTTCAGTAAGATCTTTTACCCGGGTATCGAGATTTACCGTGGCCATTTGCAGGATCTTCCGGGAAGAACTCAGTCCAATACCATAAATATAGGTGAGAGCAATCTCTACTCTCTTCTCCTTGGGCAAATCTACTCCTGCAATTCTAGCCATACATCCTCCTTACCCCTGACGCTGTTTATGCCGGGGATTCTGACAGATTACTCTTACTACCCCTTTTCTTTTTATTATTTTACACTTTTCACACATTTTTTTCACCGAGGCTTTAACCTTCATTATATTACTCCTTATCTATGTCGGAAAATAATCCTTCCGCGGGTAAGATCGTAGGGTGAAAGTTCCACTGTTACCTTGTCTCCGGGTAGAATACGTATAAAATGCATTCGCATCTTGCCCGAAATATGGGCCAGCACCCGATGTCCACTTTCTAGTTGTACTCGAAACATGGCATTAGGTAAAGCCTCAACAATGGTACCCTCTACTTCAATAGCTTCCTCTTTAGGCATAACCTCACCCTTTTTATCCCCAGAAACGTGAATCAGGGGAAAGAGTTAGTATCTGAGGGCCTTCTTCAGTAATAGCCACTGTATGCTCAAAGTGAGCGGAGATACTGCCATCCTGAGTAACCACCGTCCAGTGATCGGGGAGAACCATCACTTCGGGACCTCCAGCATTGACCATTGGTTCGATGGCCAGTACCATTCCCGCCTTTAAACGAAGACCTTTTCCCGGCTCTCCAAAATTAGGAACTTGGGGATCTTCGTGCATTTCCTTTCCAATCCCGTGTCCTACAAAATCCCTAACTACCGAAAAGCCTTCCTTTTCCACATAGCTCTGAACAGCATGAGAAATATCAAAAAGCCGATAACCTACCCGAGCCCGGTCAATCCCTCTCCGCAGAGCTTCCTGGGTTACCTGTAATAATTTTTTAGTGGATAGGGCAATCTCTCCCACCGGTATGGTAACTGCTAAATCACCATAATATCCCAATTTATAAATTCCCACATCGATACTCACTATATCCCCGGGGTTAAGTTTCCGCGAAAAGGATGGAATCCCATGAACAACTTCCTCATTAATAGAGGTACAGATACTTTTGGGAAAACCACGGTATCCTTTGAAAGCCGGGACTGCCCCCCATTCCTGAATAAACTTTTCCGCTACTTCATTTAATTCCCCGGTAGTCTTTCCTGGTTCCACGATTCTGGCCAAATACTCCAATGTTTTAACTGCGATCTGACAGCATTTCCGGATGCACTCAATTTCCTGAGGAGACTTAAGGGTAATCATCTTTCTTTGAAATCTTCAGAAAAATCAAGAGACGTTGAAATACATCTTCGATAGTCCCTTCTCCGTCTAATCGGACTAAAAGACCCTTATTAGTATAATAATCAACCAGAGGCTGAATTTCTTGTTGATAAATCCGCAACCGATTTTTTACTGTCTCTTCCCGATCGTCTTTTCGTTGATAAAGTTTTCCTCCACAGTAATCACAAACACCCGGTTTTTTGGGAGGCTGGGAGATGAGATTATAATTCGCTCCACAATTGCCACAAACCCTACGTGAAGATAATCTCCGGATCAGTTCTCCTTCCGGAACGTCAATTAAAATTACTTGGTTTATAGCTAAATGATTATTTTGCAACATGTTTTCCAGACCCTCTGCTTGGGCCATCGTTCGGGGAAATCCATCCAGAACAAAACTTTTTTCCCCTTTGCACCAATTTTCCAATCGCTGTTCAATAATATCAAGTATCACCTCATCGGGAACAAGTTTTCCACTTTCCATATAATTTCTAACTTTCTGTCCTAGAGAAGTTCCTTTCTTCACTTCCTCCCGCAGAATATCACCAGTAGAGATATGGAAAAAATTCTCTTCTTCCGCCAGCATACTGGCACACGTTCCCTTTCCCGCTCCCGGAGGACCTAACAAAATGAGATTCATCTTATTCTAATATACTCGCGCTTTTAATTTCCCTCTTTTAATAAAGCCTTCATAATGGCGCATTAATAGATGTGATTCAATCTGACTAAGAGTATCTAGGGCTACCCCGACCACAATCAAAAGTGAAGTCCCTCCAAAACTCCAGGAAGGAGGTAGCCGAAACCAATGCATAGCTACATCGGGAACAACAGCAATAATGGCTATCGAAACTGCTCCTACCAGAGTAATTCGAGTAAGCACCCGATCAATATACTCTGATGTCTGACGGCCAGGACGGATTCCCGGAATAAATCCTCCGTATTTTTTCATGTTTTCGGCAATGTCATTGGGATTTACCACTACCGCAGTATAAAAATAACAGAAGAAGATAATTAACACGGCGTAAACTAAAGTATAAAGCCAGGATACTCCCCGCCCGTAACCAAAAGCATCACGAATCCAAACCATGAAAGGAATTTGGGGGAAATAACTGGCAATCTGTGCCGGGAAAGCTAAAATCGAACCAGCGAAGATAATAGCAATTACTCCTGCCTGATCTACTCTTAAGGGTAAAAAAGTACTCTGACCTCCGTAAATTCTCCTGCCTACTACCCGCTGAGCATATTGGACGGGAATTTTTCTTCTAGCTTGAGAAATAAGAACAATGAAAAATATGTCTGCCAGCACAATACCCGTTGCCACAATAACCGAAAAGATATTCAGCCCCATATTTATCTGACGAATGGTATCAACCACCATTTCTGGATAGCGCGAAATAATATTAGCAAAAATGATAATTGACATTCCGTTTCCCACACCGCGTTCAGTAACCTGGTCGCCTAACCACATAAGAAACATGGTACCTGTGGTAAGCGTTAAAATGGTCATTATCTGAAATGAAATCCCCCAGTGACGAATAGCTCCTGGAGCAATAGCCCGCATCATAATCGTCATTCCTAATCCTTCAATCACACACAGAAGAACGGTAAGATAGCGGGTGTACTGATTAATCTTCCTTCTTCCTTCCTCTCCTTCTTTCGCCAGTGCCTCCAGAGAGGGAATCACCGCCTGTAAAAGTTGCAAAATAATGGAAGCACTGATGTAAGGCATGATATTGAGAGCAAATACCGAAAAACGATAAAGTGAGCCACCAGAAAAGAGATTTAAAAAACTGAAAATACCGCCCGCTTGGGCCTGAAGTGCTTCCGCCAATACCCGACCGTCAACTCCCGGACTGGGGATATAGCTACCAATCCGGAAGATAGCAATAGCACCCAGGGTAAAAAGAATCCTCTTTTTAAGTTCGGGAATCTGAAAGATATTTTGAAACCCTTTAAGCATCAGATCACCTCAACCTTACCGCCAGCAGCTTCAATTTTACGAATAGCTGACCGACTAAATCGATGAGCCCGCACCACTAATGGTTTATTTATTTCTCCTTTCCCGAGTATTTTAACTCCCCTTTTTAGGTTTTTAATTATCTTCTCTCCGAGCAAAAGTTCGGGAGTAACAACACTGTTTTCCGAAAATATTTGCAGTTTTTCCAAATTTACTTCCGCACATTCATTCCGAAAAATATTATGGAACCCTCGCTTGGGAATACGTCGGTGATATGGTAACTGTCCACCTTCAAACCAGGGAGCAATATGCACCCCCGAACGAGCCCGCTGACCTTTGTGTCCCCGGCAGGAAGTCTTACCATGACCAGAACCCGCTCCTCTTCCCACTCTTTTTTTGCTTTTTCGGGAACCTTCCGCTGGTTTTAATTCACTGAGTTTCATGAATTTCACCTTGAGAAATTTTCTCCACTTTTAAAAGATACTGAATCTTTTTAATCATTCCCCTAATGACCGGCCCATCTTTATGAATAACCGATTGATAAGTATGTCTTAACCCGAGACTGCGGACAATCCGCCGATGTCGGAAAGAATGTCCAATAGGACTGCGAACCAGAGTAATACGTAATTTTTCTCCCATAAATCATCTCCACAAAAAGGGTAATTCCTCTACCGATTTACCACGTAACCGGGCTACTTCCTCCGGCTCTTTCAACTTACGCAAGCCATCCATAGTAGCTCTCACTATATTGGGAGGAGTACCGGAACCCAAAGATTTGGTAAGAATATCCCGGATACCGGCAGATTCCAGAACCGCTCTTACTGGTCCCCCGGCAATGACACCAGTGCCCGAGGCAGCAGGTTTTAATAATACGCAACTAGCACCAAAATGTCCAATTACTTCATGAGGAATAGTATTGCCCACCATAGGAACGCGAATTAGATTTTTTTTAGCATCCTCGATAGCCTTCCGGATAGCTTCGGATACTTCGTTAGCTTTACCTAGGCCTTCGCCCGCATGTCCTTTACCATCTCCTACCACCACCAGAGCACTAAAACTAAACCTTTTTCCTCCTTTAACAACTTTAGCTACTCGGTTAATATATACTACCCGGTCTTTCAATTCCAGAGTAGAAAAATCAATCGGTTTTTTCAAATTTTTCTCCTCGTCTTCTAAAATTCCAGTCCGTGTTTTCGGGCTGCTTCTGCCAGAGCTTTAATTCGACCGTGATAATGGAATCCCCCTCGATCAAGAACGATCTTTCGGATATTCTTTTCTAAAGCCTTTTTGGCAATTAGTTCTCCCACAGCCTCCGCACCCGCGATATTACCTCCCGAAAGAGAACGCTGTCGTAACTCGTGAGAAAGTGAAGAAGCTGCCACCAGAGTCCAACCCTTCTCATCGTCTATGATCTGAGCATAAATGTGGGATAAACTTTCATAAACACTTAGTCGTGGCCGTTCAGCAGTACCAAATACCTTTTTCCGCACTCGCTTATGCCTACGGGCACGAGCCACTTTTCGATCTTCAATTTTAATCAAGCCTAAGAAGGCCTCCTTCATTACTTTATTTTCCTCCGGTCACTCCGGTACCAGTTTTACCTACCTTAAACCGAATTCTTTCTCCCACATAACGAATCCCTTTACCTTTGTAAGGATCAGGCTCCCGAAAAGATCTAATTTTGGCGGCTACTTCCCCAACCAGCCATTTATCAACTCCCCTTACCGTAATAAGACTCTGTTTTTCCACCTCCACATTAATTCCTGGAGGAACCTCATATACCACCGGCTGAGAATAACCCAATTGCAAAATTAACTTTCGACCCTCCACTGAGGCACGATACCCTACCCCACTTACTTCCAGCGCTTTGCTAAACCCCCGGGTGACTCCTAACATCATATTGTTGATCAAAGTACGCGTCAACCCATGAAGGGAACGATGAAGCCGATCATCGGATGGCCTCTTTACCAGTAATTGACCGTCCACTACCTCTATCTGCATATCGGGATGAAAGACTTTGACCAATTTCCCCTTTGGTCCTTCTACCGTGACCGCATTTTTATTGACTAGCACTTTTACACCGGCAGGAATAACAATTGGCTTTTCTCCTACGCGGGACATAATAAAACCTCCTGGTTACCAGACATAACAAATAACCTCTCCACCCACTCTCGTCTCCCGGGACTGCTGGTCAGTAAGAATTCCCCTGGAAGTGGATAGAATAGCAATACCCAATCCTCCCATCACGCGTGGAATTTCCTTCCAAGGGGTATAAATCCGACGTCCGGGTTTACTTACTCTTTTAAAACCAGAAATCACTTTCTGTTTCTCCGGCCCGTATTTAAGATAAACACGGATAATACCTTGCTTTTTATCCTCCACGTATTTATAACCTTTAATATAACCCTCTTCTTTAAGAATGCGGGCAATCTCCAGTTTTAATTTGGAGGAAGAAACATCCACCTTTTCATGCTCGGCATCCGCAGCATTGCGGATTCGAGTCAACATATCAGCAATGGGATCTGTCATAGACATATCTCTTCGCTCCTACCAGCTGGCTTTGGTAACCCCGGGAATTTGACCTTTAAGTGCTAAAGAACGGAAGCAAATCCGGCACATTCCAAAACGTCGGAGATAACCTCTTGGACGACCGCAAATCTTACACCGATTTCGTTGCCGAACCTTAAATTTAGGTTCTCTTTTAGATTTCTCCATTAAAGCTTTTCTCGCCACTCTCGGTTTTTCCTCCTGCTTAATCCCTAAAAGGCATCCCTAGAAGCCGCAATAGTTCCCGAGCTTCCTCATCGGTTCGGGCAGTGGTAATCACTGCGATATCCATCCCCCGAACCTTATCGATTTTATCGTAATCTACCTCGGGAAAAATTATCTGTTCCCGGATACCCAGATTATAATTACCTCGTCCATCAAAAGACCGGGAAGTAACTCCCCGGAAATCACGAATCCTAGGCAAAGCGATATTAATGAAGCGATCGAGAAACTCGTACATCCTCGTCCCCCTAAGAGTCACCTTGCAGCCAATCGGTACTCCCTTACGAAGCTTAAAATTGGAAATAGATTTTTTAGCCCGGGTTATTATTGGCTTTTGCCCAGTAATTAACGCCAATTCCGATACCGCCCGATCCATTACTTTGATTTCCTGGGTGGCTTCACCCCGACCCATATTAATTACCACTTTTACCAACCGGGGAACCTGCATTACGTTCCGGTAACCGAATTTCTTTTTCAGTGCCGGAACCGCCTCCCGGTAGTATTTTTCTTTCAATCGCGCTACTGCCGGCATTCCTTAATCCCTCCGCCAGTTAACTGATTGTCTCGCCACATTTTTTACATATCCTTAATCTACTACTTTCCAGAATCTTTTTCCCTACCCGGGTAGGCTTCTTACAACGGGGGCAAACAAGAACTACTTTACAAACCGGTAAAGGAGCTTCTTTTTCCACAATTCCCCCTTGTGGATTCTGGGGATTGGGCCGTGTATGACGTTTTATCATATTTATTCTTTCTACAATTACCTTTCCTTCCTGAGAAAAAACTCGCAACACCTTTCCGGTTTTCCCTTTATCCTTGCCCGTAATAATTATTACCGTATCGTCCTTTTTAACGTGACTCTTCACCGACACCTAACTATCCCCCTTAAATGACTTCCGGAGCCAGAGACACAATCTTCATGAAGTTTTTCTCCCGCAGTTCCCGAGCTACGGGCCCAAAGATTCTGGTCCCTCGGGGTTCATTGGTCTCCCGAATAAGTACTGCCGCATTATCATCAAATTTAATATAAGAACCATCATTGCGGCGCATTTCCTTTTTAGTCCGCACAATCACTGCCCGCACAATTTCACTCTTTTTTACGGTAGTTCCTGGTAAAGCTTCTTTAACAGTTGCTACTATCACATCTCCCACCCGGGCATAACGACGATTAGACCCTCCCATAACCCGGATCACCATAATCTTCCGGGCTCCGGAATTATCTGCTACATTAAGTACCGTTTCATTCTGAATCATTTTAGTTTCACTGTTTTAGCGAGCCCGTGATATAATCTCCACTACCCGCCATCTTTTTTCCCGGCTGAGAGGGCGAGTCTCTACTATCCGGACCCGATCCCCAACCTTACATTCATTTTTCTCATCATGGGCTTTAAATTTGCTAGTTCGCCGCATAACTTTACCATATAAGGTGTGGTGAACTAATCTTTCCACCGCCACTACTACCGTTTTGTCCATCCGGTCACTTAATATCACACCAATCTTCTCTTTTCTTTTTCCCTGCTGGTTCACTCTTTCTCCTCCTTTATCTTACCGGATGGATACTTTTCCTTCATGACGGTAAGAATCCGGGCAATATCCCGACGTACCTGTCCAATTCGACGGTAATTCTCCAACTGCTTAGAAACCAGTTGTAATTTTAGTTTAAAAAACTCTTCCCTTAAATCTAGATGCCTACGTTGTAGTTCCTCAATCGGAAGTTCCCGAAGCTCTTTCGCTTTCATAAATCATTTCCTTCCGGCTTACAAATTTGGTTTTAATCGGGAGTTTATGAGCTGCCACTCGCATGGCCTCCCGAGCAACTTCTTCCGGTACTCCTTCAATTTCAAATAATACGCGGCCGGGTCTCACTACGGCTACCCAGTATTCCACATTGCCTTTACCTTTACCCATTCGCGTCTCTGCCGGTTTAGCAGTAACCGGTTTATCAGGGAAAATGCGAATCCAGATTTTGCCCCCTCTTTTAAGATGACGGGTAAGAGTTATTCGCGCTGCTTCGATCTGTCGGGCAGTCATCCAGCAAGGTTCCAAAGCCTGAAGACCGTATTCCCCAAAACTGATAGTAGATCCTTTATAGGAAACTCCTTTCATTCTACCCCTTTGGGTCTTACGATACTTTACCCTTTTCGGCATTAACATTTTTTCTTTAGCCTCTGGAGGTAACCAATTCTCTTTGCGGCAGAACTGTTTCCTTACCTTTAAGTAAAATTTCCTCTTTAAAAATCCAGACTTTTACGCCCACCCTGCCATAGGTGGTATAGGCTTCAGCATTTCCATAATCAATATCTGCCCGTAAGGTCTGTAAGGGAACCCTTCCTTCCCGAATCCATTCTTTCCGAGCGATTTCTGCTCCTCCCAGACGTCCACCACAACAAATCTTTACTCCCTTCGCTCCTAAACGTAAAGCAGCCGCCACCCCTCGCTTCATCGCCCGGCGATAAGAAACTCGTCGTTCAATCTGCAAGGCAATATTTTCTGCTGCTAACTGGGCATCCAGTTCCGGAGTTTTTATCTCATGGATATTTATCCGTATATCTTTCCCCGTTATTTCTTCCAGCTCCCGCCGCAGATTTTCTACTTCCGCCCCTCTTCTACCAATAATAACTCCGGGACGGGAGGTAAAAATATTTGTCCGTACTTGCTGGGAAGTCCGTTCGATTTCAACCCGGGAGATCCCGGCATGATACAATTTTTCTTTTATGAAATGACGGATTTTTATATCTTCGTGTAGCCAATCAGTATAACCTTTCCGGGCAAACCAGCGCGATTCCCAAGTACGGAGAAAACCCACTCGAAATCCAACCGGATGAACTTTCTGACCCAATTGTTTACTCCTTCCTAAATTCTTTATTTTTTCTCGGCCACCACTATTGTAATATGACTAGTTCGATGACGAATAATTCCCGCTCGCCCCATGGCCATGGGACGAATACGTTTCAACATAGGACCGGGGTTAGCATATGCCCTTTTTATATATAGATCATCGACATTAATATCTGGATTCTGTCCCGCATTAGCTACCGCCGATTGCAGGACTTTTTCAATTACTGGGCTGGTCGCCCTGCGGGTAAATCGCAGAATACTTAAAGCTTCTCTAATCGTCTTTCCCCGTATTAAATCCAGCACAATTTTTACCTTGCTGGGAGAAACTCGCACATAACGGACAACCGCTCTTGCTTCCATCTTTTCCTCCCGTTAAAAATGGACCATCATGCCGGAGAAGTGACCCGCTCGGCGTGGGCTTCTCCGTGCCCACGGAAGAATCGGGTAGGTACAAATTCGCCCAATTTGTGTCCTACCATATTCTCAGTAATATAAATAGGAACAAACTTCTTTCCATTGTGAACTGCGAGAGTGTGCCCCACCATAGCCGGACAAATAGTTGATCTCCGGGACCAAGTTTTTATAACTTTTTTCTCATTGCGCCGGTTTAATTCTTCAATTTTTTTCAATAATTCCGGATCTATATAGGGTCCCTTTTTAAGTGAACGTGCCATTGATTATCGCCCCATCATTTACGTCTTTTAACTATTAATTTATCCGAAGGTTTCTTCCTTCGTGTTTTATAACCCCTGGTGGGCATTCCCCACGGAGTAGAAGGTATATTGCCTCCTTTGCTTTTCCCTTTCCCTCCTCCATGAGGATGATCTACCGGATTCATAGCCGTTCCCCGCACATGGGGTCGAATTCCCAGCCATCGGGAACGTCCGGCTTTCCCCAAGGAAATATTTTTGTTATCAACATTTCCTACCTGGCCAATAACCGCCATACATTCTAGTCGGAAGCGACGAATCTCTCCTGAAGGTAATTTGACTTGAGCATACGCTTCCTCTTTAGCCAGAACTTGAGCCCCCGCTCCCGCAGTTCGACATATCTGTCCCCCTTTGCCGGGAAATAGTTCAATATTATGAATTAAACTTCCGACCGGGATATTCTTAAGAGGAAGAGCATTACCAGGACGAATCTCTGCCTCCGGACCTGCCATCACTACCTCATTTACCCGTAGTCCGAGGGGAGCAATAATATATCTCTTTTCTCCATCGGCGTACTGTAAAAGAGCAATCTTTGCCTTACGATTAGGATCATATTCAATAGAGACTACCCGGGCAGGAGTCCCAATTTTATCGCGTTTAAAATCAATAATACGGTAAAGCCTTTTGTGGGCACCACCGCGATGATAGGTAGTGATTTTCCCCGAAAAATTCCTGCCTGCGCTTTTGGGCAAGGGAGCCACTAAAGACTTTTGGGGTTCTTTCTTGGTTATTTCTTCCAAGGTAGAAACCGTCTTACCAGAAACATCAGATGGGACAAAACTTATCTCCTTTGCGACCATAATACTATCTCCTCAACTTTGAAATATTATACCCCTTCAAAGATATCTAATTTTTCCCCTTTCTGAAGGGTAACAATGGCTTTCTTCCAGTCGGAAGTCTTTCCTACCGACATCCGTACTCTTTTCCTTTTTCCGGACATAATAGCAGTGTTTACCTTTATTACTTTAACTCTAAAAAGTTTCTCCACTGCCCAGGTTATTTGTAATTTATTGGCCCGAGAATCTACTTCAAAGGTGTACTTATTTTCTCGATTTTTAAGCTCTACACTTTTTTCAGTTATAACCGGCCGTTTAATTACCCATGAGTAATCTTCCACTAAACTAAAGCCTCCTGTAATTTCAGGATAGATTGTCGGGTAAACACTATCCTGGAAACGCACAATAAATCGTAAACATTAAGATTTTTATATAAGGCCACCTTAACATTCTTCAAGTTGCGAGTGCTACGATGTAAAGTTTCATCAGGCGCTTCTAGTACCAATAATGCTTTTTCTTCCACGCCCAATTTTTTCAGTATCCCCACCATATCTTTTGTCTTGGCAGGTATATTTTCCCAATGATCGATAACCATTATCTCTCCGGTATTGACTTTGGCAGTTAACGCCATTTTCAATGCTGCCCGGCGAACTTTTTGAGGCACGGAATAAGAATAATCCCGTGGTTTTGGTCCAAAAATTATTCCACCACCTCGCCACAAGGGAGAGCGGATACTCCCAGCTCGTGCCCTCCCAGTATGTTTCTGACGCCAGGGTTTACGACCACCCCCGCTGACCTCTCCCCGGGTTTTAGTGGAAGCAGTCCCTACCCGACGATTGGCCAGATACATAGTCACTACTTCCTGGACTAGCGGTTCATTAACTGGAACAGCAAAAACACTTTCCGCTAGTTCCATCTCTCCAACCATTTTCCCCATCTGGTCATAGACATTAACTTTCATAAACTTCCCCTTTTAAATCGCCAATTACTTTTTACAGACCAAAACTATCCCCTTGATAGCTCCCGGTATAGCTCCTTTAATTAAAAGAAGATTTTTTTCCTTATCCACCTGTATCACTTTTAAATTTTTAATTGTTACCCGGCAATTACCCATGTGCCCAGGCATTTTTCTCCCAGGAAATACTCGGGAAGGATCGGAACTGGCGCCAATGGAACCAGCTGCTCGATGAAACATGGAGCCATGAGATCCTGGTCCTCCGGCAAAACCATGTCTTTTCACTACTCCCTGAAACCCTCTTCCTTTGGAAATTCCCACCACATCCACGTACTCTCCCCCTTGAAAAATATCCACCCGAATTTCCTGTCCTACCTTATACCGATCCGCCTCTGATTCCGAAATACGAAATTCCCGCAGCACTCTTACTGGGACAACTTGCGCTTTCTTGAAATGCCCCTCCAGAGGCTGATTTGCTTTTTTCTTCTCACCAAAACCCAGTTGCAAAGCGGTATAACCTTCGTTTTCCATGGTCTTTTTCTGCACTACTCGACAGGGACCTGCCTCCACTATCGTCACTGGTACCAGGCTACCATCTTCGGTAAATATTTGTGTCACTCCTAATTTTCTTCCAATAATTCCTATCACACCAACAATTCTCCCTATAGTTTAATCTCTACATCTACCCCGGCTGGCAATTCCAGTTTCATCAGAGCATCAACCGTCCGGGGAGTGGGTTCTAAAATATCTACCAACCGTTTATGAACCTGAATCTCAAATTGCTCCCGGGATTTCTTATCCACGTGAGGAGACCTTAAAACGGTATAAATACTCCTATCCGTAGGTAAAGGAATAGGACCGGAAACTCGGGCCCCGGTTCTTTTAGCAGTTTCCACAATTTCCCGCGCCGACTGATCCAGAATCCGGTAATCATATGCTTTCAACCTAATTCTAATCTTCTGCGCCGGCATAAATCTCCCTCCTCAGTCCCGGATTCTACTCCAGAACATCTACCACCACTCCTGCACCCACCGTTCTGCTACCTTCCCGGATAGCAAAGCGCTGTTCCTTCTCCATAGCAATGGGAGTTATCAGTTCCACTTCCATAGTCACATTATCTCCCGGCATTACCATCTCTACCCCCGAAGGAAGCTTCACTACCCCAGTTACATCCGTAGTCCGAA
>Ga0315312_1000421_pt1 | contig 52482 bp, 41 predicted proteins | sample TDP7_MG_FD_203629 | JGI IMG/M metagenome (GOLD analysis project Ga0315312, IMG submission 203629) | Freshwater sediment microbial communities from Lake Towuti, South Sulawesi, Indonesia - TDP7 | ecosystem: Environmental > Aquatic > Freshwater > Lake > Sediment | place: Indonesia: South Sulawesi... | reverse complement strand
GGATATAGAGCATAACTCTGAAATACCATGGCGATATCCCGATCCTTAGGCGGTAAGTCGTTGACTATCCTCTCCCCTATGTAGATCCTCCCCTCCGTCGGCTCCTCTAACCCCGCCAAAAGTCGCAAGGTGGTCGTCTTCCCACAACCCGAAGGCCCCAAAAGAACTAGAAACTCCTTGTCCTCAACCTTGATGTCCAAATCGTTGACCGCTACCACATCGCCAAAAACCTTGGTCACATGTTCGTAGGTCACGCTGGCCATTTTCTCCCCCCTGAAGATGATAAACCCTCACATCGCTTTTAAGTGTACACCAAATCTGCCACCTAGTCAAGAGTCGCACTCCCCGAGACCGTCCAAAAACCCTCCAGATTTCGTTCCGTAATAACACACCAAATGAAGAGCCGCTTCCTCACCTCCATTTCCATCCAAGGGAGTTAAGAACCCTCCTAGGGCGTCCCAGGGAAGGGGAAGAACTGCCCCCTGCTCGCCTAGCTCAAGGAAAAGGGTTCTTCCAAGAAGGAAAACCATTATGTGAAGACATCGCCCCCCGCTGGCTCGCGAGTTTTGCGGGTCTGGACGATACATGGTAGGATAATAGTGACGCTTCCCGCTGGGGAAGGCCCTGGAACCTCGTCAGTACGTTGGGGGTAACCATGGTGGTTCCCATGATCATCTTGGTTTTCTTCTCTCAGAGGGCCATCGTGCGCGGCCTGACCTGGGAAGCGGTCAAGTAGGGGGACGCACGTACCATTGCCTGCGGTCTCAGAGACCTCTTCGTCCAACTGGACCAACTCCGTCTTGGTGCACACCTATTCACCCTGAACAACACCTCCGGGTCGGACCTCGGGCGGATTATGATGGTGAGGAACCGGGCCAACTGCGGCCCACCACCGAGGGGTTGGTGTGGGAGGGTCAGCAGGGACCGCCGCTGGGACCATATGGCTTGAGGGGTACTCCAGGCCGTACTTGTTCTTTCGTCCGATGGTGCATTCTTTGTGTAGGGCGACCTTATGATCGAAAAGTAGGTTTGTAAGGAGGACAAACCCTATGGCTTGCCGACCACCATTGCTACCACATGTTCATTTTCCTGCCAACCCGCCCGATCTTTCTGTCCGTCAGGCCGATGATCCTGGCGGCCCTGAGTATGTCACCAAGGCCTCGATCACGGAAGAGCACCCGCGAGGCCTGGCATTGACAGGCACCACACAGTCAGACCAAATCGTCAACATCGCGGTGAGCATCGTCGCTCCGGGGATTGTGCGTGTACTGCTCGAGGGGGAGGCATCCGATCCACACCGGGTGACGCTGGCGCGAGATCCGTACAACCAGGCAGTCAACGTGTCGCTGGAGAGGTCTGACGGCCGGGTCACCCTGGCGTCCGACTTGGTCGGGGTGCAAATCGATCTCGATCCTTTCCACATCACCTTTTATGGGCCGGAGGGCCGTCTTATCCTCGACCAAAACTACACCGACAGGGATGTGACGGATCGCCCGACCGTGTTACCTTTTGGCTTTAGTATGGTGGAAGGGCGGCGTGTCGCCTTCCATGACACCTTCACCGCTGAGCCAGATGAACACTTCTATGGTTTTGGTGAGAAGTTCACAAATTTCGATAAGCGCGGCCAGCGGCTGGAGATGTGGCATTACGATGCCTACGGCGTCCACAGCGAGCGGGCCTACAAGAACGTCCCTTTCTTCGTCAGCACCCGGGGCTACGGCATCTTTGTGGATAGCACCACCTTCATCAACTTCGACATGGCGGCCAGCAACCACTCTGCCTTCACCCTGGTCGTTCCCGACAGCGCTCTGGACTACTACGTCATCGTGGGCCCAGAAGTTAAGACTGTCATCACCCGCTATGCCAGCCTGGTCAGTTTTCCCATCCTGCCGCCAAAATGCGCCTTCGGCTTGTGGATGTCTTCCGGTTTCTTACGCGATAGTGCCGAGGAGGTAATAAATCGCGCTCGTCTCCTGCGCGAATACGACGTGCCCTGTGATGTGTTACATCTGGACACCTATTGGCAACGCTTCGGTCGCTGGTCGGAGATGCTCTGGGATAAGGAGATGTTCCCCGACCCTGAGAGCATGATCAAGGAAGTCAAAGCCATGGGCTTCAAACTATGCTTGTGGATGAATCCCTATCTAGGCATTGAAAGCGAGCGATTCACAGAGGCCAAAGAAAAGGGCTACCTGCTGAAAACTCCCCAGGGCGAGGCATATGTGGCCGACTTGTGGGGGGGGACTGGCTTTCACCCGCCAGTGGGCATCATTGACATGACCAACCCCGAAGCGGTGGCTTGGTTCAAAGGGCTGCTCCGACCGTTGCTGCGCATGGGCGTGGATGTCTTCAAGACCGACTTTGGCGAAGGGATACCGGTCGACGCAGTAGCGTACAACAGTATGACCGGAGAGCGGTTGCACAACCTGTACCCCCTCCTCTACAACGATGTTGTCTCTGAAGTCACAGCCGAAGAGACGGCGCGAGCAGGACTGGTCTGGGGACGCTCAACCTACGCTGGGGGGCAACGTCATGCTGCCCAATGGAGTGGCGATTCTAACTGTACCTACCAGGGTCTGGCCTCGACGATGCGCGGTGGCCTAAGCATCGGGATGTGCGGACACGCCTTCTGGAGCCACGACATCGGTGGCTTCCATCGGCAGCCCACGCCGGAACTGTATGTACGTTGGGCTCAGTTTGGCCTTTTCTCGCCCCTTTCCCGGGCCCATGGGATGACCACCCGTCTGCCTTGGGATTATGGGGAGGACGCCTTGCGCATCTTCCGTGACTATGTGCGTCTGCGCTATCGATTGCTACCTTACATCTACACCTATGCCAGGCTGGCGACCGAAAGCAGTCTGCCCCTGATGCGTGCTATGGTTCTAGAGTTTCCAAACGATCCGAATACCTATGCCATGGATCTGCAGTACATGTTCGGTGCGGAGTTGATGGCAGCGCCCGTTTACAACAGCGATGGCCGGCGGCCGGTCTACTTCCCTGCCGGGCGTTGGGTGGATTTCTGGACCCATGAGGTGATCGAAGGTCCTCAAACCCGCTTCGTCGAAGCACCGCTGGATGTGCTCCCTCTATATATCCGGGCCAATTCACTGATACCGACCGTTCAGCCGCCAGAATACCTTACCGATGCCCCCTTCGACCTGGTGACCTTTGATGCTTACCTGTTCGACAACGGCAGTTTTGAACTGAGAGACACCGACGGTGTGACACGAATCTCGGCTTCGCTCGAGAGATCACGGTTGAACATTCAGGTGGAGGGTGTGAAAGAAAGGCTAGGGTTGCGACTCATCCCGTTGGCCGGTGTGCCGTCAATGGACATAGTGCAGATGAACGATGTGGCATTAACCAGGGTGGATGCGCTGGAAATCGGGCCCGGTGCTCCTGCCGGTTGGACGCGCGATGGGGACGGCACAGCGCGGGTAATGCTTCACCATTGATGACTCTACTCACATTCTTCGCAGACTCTTTGTATTTGCAGCCATCCCTCTGCACCCAAAAAAGGGCCGGGATTTTCTTGGAAGGAGGTCCTCAATGTATGCCTCATCACCCCCAGGGTCCGGTTGACAGTTCCCACAGCGCCTATGCCTATTGGCAAACTTTGCCGATGGGCGATGTTTTGCTGACCGCAGGCTTCTGGGCCGAAAGACAGGCGGTCAACCGCTGTGTCACACTCCGACATGGCTATGAGATGCTGGAAGATGCAGGGAATTTTCACGGCCTCCGGCTAGCCGCCGGCGATGAGGTTGACGATAGCCTGCACGCCACGCCCCTCCGCTTCGCGGGCAAGAAGCCCAGCGATCTGATACTCGGTCTGGCCGGGACGGATAACCCGTGCAGCGCTGTCCATCGACTCGGCGCACAGCCGGCCCAGCGCTCGAAAACGTGCGCCCTCCTCAGGTGTCAAGTGGGCGCGTCGGAGAGATCAGTTGCGCCGGGGTAAGGCCCGTCGGCACCGAGCCTCAACCCTCGGGTCAAATCAGCCACGGCGTCCTGCGCTTCATGCCAAGGCACGGCACGAAACTCCCAGCCCTGCATTGTGGACGGCAGCGTGGAATCCTTTTGATAGGTAAGAACCTCCTGTGACTCAAGGCCTACTGGACGCTCCACGGTTTGCTTGGAAGCATCTTGCACCTTCTCTTTGCACTTCTCAAAATGCAACTCGCACCAATTATGAGATATCACTGAGCAACCGAGCTCTCCCTGATAACCAATTGTGGTTCGAGTAAGACAACCTTAGGCTGATAAACCACGTTGGGCTGCCGGCTTGCTTCAATCATGCCAACCAGTTCTCGCACAGCAGTGCAACCTAATTCATGCAAGCCCTGCCGCACGCTAGTGAGAGGCGGCAAGAAGTAAGCTCCCTCAGGGATCGCATCAAACCCAACAACTGCCAAATCCTGGGGCACGCGCAGTCCCCTTCGGCAGGCCACCTGCAAAACCGCCAGGGACATTTGGTCGTTGGCGACGAACACACCATCCATCGCAGGAAATTGGTCGAGCAATTGACAAATTGCCCGCTCTCCGCTCGCGGGAGTCCAGTCCCCCTCCACCCATCGCCTGTCATTAATGCTTAAGCCAGCATCCGAGAGCGCCTCCTGCCAGCCGGCCTTGCGCTCTCGGGCTTCCCACCAATCCAATGGACCTGCGATATGGCCAATGAGTCGATAGCCCTGATCGAGCAAATGCTCAGTTGCCATGCGGCCACCCATGCGGTTGTCAATCGCAACAATGGAAAGATTGGCTCGCGGCTCCATGGTGTAAAAGATTATCGGCACTGGCAACTGAGGCACCCAGTCCCGAAGCCAATCGCGATTGCTGCCCACCTCAGGAACAGCCCAAATGATCCCGTCCACCTGCCTGGCAAGCAGATTGTTGAGGATGGGGTGAACGTCGCCTGTGTCGAACCTGGGCAATTCCATTAGCAGGAGTGAATAGCCCATCTCTTCGGCTTGTTGTGTGATACCAGTGAGGGTATTGGAAGGCCCGAAGTATTTCAAGCCGGCCGTTACGACCCCTAAGGTGTAGCTGCGCTGTCGGATGAGGCTGCGAGCGACGGCACTCGGCTGGTATCCCAGGCGCTCGATAACTTCCAGAACCCGTTCGCGGGTCTCAGGAGCAACGTCCGGCCGATCGTTGATCACGCGGGAGACGGTTTGAGTTGAAACCTCTGCCTCTTGCGCGACCTGCTTTATGTTAACTCTTTTTCTAGGTTTCTTAGGCATCATAGCAATTTCTCCGTCTTATTGTAGACCTTCTTATCGTTACCAGCAAGGATAACTCTTTAGCATGAATAGGAGCCGGCGTCACTTGCCCCGGTATAGTGAGCTCACGACTGACTGCCACTCCATCTATGAATAGCTACGTGATTATTGCTAGCCCTCTTCTTCCCTGCTCTTCGGGCCACGACCCCTTGCAGTTTGGGCAGAGATCGAGAGCTCCGTTCAACTCAGACCGTTCCAACATGCTACGTACGTTGATGGTTTGTGCGGTCCCTTTATGCCACCTCAATCACACCTGTTGTACAAGCTACATCACCACTTGGTAGACTGCTTGGAGCCGTCCAAATAGACTTAGACCGCTCGAAGCAATCTCAACGTCCTCGCCTCCCGTACACCGTAGCCAATCACTCAGCGGCTTTTTCCCCGGCCCACCTCAGTCGAATCGTAGTTATCGACTGGGGCGGGAGCACCAGCCCGGATAAGTCGCCGGCAACCTCGCGGTGAATTTCCTCCGGCCGCACTTTGTCCGATTCCTTAAACGTGTTGTGGCTACGAATATCCTCGGTTGTCAGGCGCCGGACCTGCTTCACCTCCCAACCTTCGCAAGGCGTAATGGTGATCGCTCCCGTGCATTCTTTCCCAAGATCAAGATTGAGGATCGAGAGGAAGAGCTCCTTCCCGTCTTCGGATAGGGTGGCCGAAACCGAGATCGCATCCCGCTCCTCCGCATCGGGCAGCGTGAGGACCGAACTGTTCTTCACCTCGCAGGCCACCAGCTGCCCATCTCGATGCGGCAGAAACATCTCGTAGACATGGTAGGTCGGCGTGACGACCATCTGCGGCCCCCGGGTCAGTACCAACGCCTGGAGCACATTTACCATTTGGGCCAGATTCGTCATCCATAGGCGCTCCCCGTGCTCATGGAAGCAGTGGAAGCTGGCCGCAGCGAAGAGCGCATCACGCATAGTGTTCTGCTGGTAAAGGCCGGATTCCACGGTGGCCTGCCGGTACCACGTCGCCCACTCATCGAGGACAACGTCGATGCGATGGCCGTAGGTGCTGTAGGCCTGGGCAAGCCCTGTGGCTCGTGTCAGCTCTCTGTCGAGTACTTCAATGGAGCCGATCAGGCGGTAGTAGTCCTCGTCGGAGAAACCAACGTCGTCGCTGCCCCACCCAAGGTAAATGTGCAAGGCGAGGCTGTCCACCAGGGAATAGGCGCCTTTCATCCCCTCCAGGAAACGCTCGTCCCAGTCCCTGTGCATGGGGTCGGAGCCGCAGGCAATCAGTTTGGCCCCTTCGCCCGCCGCCTGGCGTACGTAGGTCGCATAGCGGCGGTAGATCTCCGCGTAACACTCGGGTCGCATGGTGCCACCGCAGCCCCAGGTTTCATTCCCAATGCCCCAGAACCTCACATGGTAGGGTTCGGGATGGCCGTTCTCCCGACGCAGGTCCGCCAGCCTGGTCGGCTGGCTCGCGTTGCAGTACTCGACCCAACCTTGAGCCTCCTCGACTGTTCCGCTGCCGACGTTGACACAGACGTAGGGCTCGGCGCCGATCATGCCGCAGAAGCGCATGAACTCGTCGGTGCCGAACTGATTCGTTTCTAGCTGCTTCCACCACAGGTTGTAGCGCTTCGGCCGCCTCTCGCGCGGGCCTATACCATCCATCCAGTGATAGTTGTCCGCAAAGCAGCCGCCCGGCCAACGCAATGCGGGCAAGGCAAGCCTCTTGAGCGCCGTAGCCGTATCAACGCGAATGCCGCCATCGTTCTCGATGTTCGAATCTTCGCCAACCCAGATGCCGCCGTAGATACAACGACCCAGGTGTTCGGCGAAGTGGCTGTAGAGATAACGATTGATTTTGTGCGAACGGACATCTGGTTGGATAGAGATTTCGACCGACTTATGCATGGGCGATCTTCCTCCTCTAACTCGAGCTTAGACCACCTGCTAATTGAACACCCCTGTTTACAGAAAAAGCCTCTTAATTTACCGTGTTGTGAAAATAGTCTAAACTCAAATGAGAGAGTGTGAGTGCAATGATTACGACTGTGCACTCCACTGATCTAAATACCTTTCACACTCCCGTGACAGCAGATCAGCGCTTCCTGGCAAAGCGTTTCTATTCTTCGCACGAGGTCACCGGAGGGCGGAGATATTGTGGCATCGAGTTTCGAGGCTTACCCCTTTAAATTGTTTAACAGAGCGCCGTCTTCATCGATGGAAATCTGGAATTCGTCGCTCTCTTGCAGCACCTTTCGCTCAAATGGCGCTCAGATCCCTGTCCGTAAACGCAGATGGAGACAGGGGTCCACTTTGAAGAGATCATTTACCCGCTGCTGGTTATTCGCTTCCGGCGGGAGGCCCTCGTTGTGCCAACGGTCGATGGTCTGCTGCCAGAACTGGGTCCCCCCTTTATCCTTTCCCCAAAGAGACCAAAGGTCCAATTCCAGTTGAACATCCGTCCGGCCGTTTATAGTGCATGATCTTGCGAAAGATTTCGCGCGGCATTTTCATTTTCGTCATCCCTCTTTTGTCGGTGGTCATTCCCCCTGGCGTGTTCGTGGTCTGTGCAGCACCGAAGGGGATCATCTTCTCTGTAGTGAACTCCTTCCTTCTAGTTCCTCAGGGGTTGGAGAGTCTATGCCTAACAACAAGCGAATGCCCGAAGCGCGTTCACTGCCCTCAAGCGTTCAAGGATGGTGATTTCACCGCCTAAGACCAGTAATGACGATCCCTCGGACAAAGAGCCTTTGGGCGAAGAAGAAGACGATCAAGCAAGGCAGGAGAAACATCGTCGCCGCCGCCATGTAGAGATTCCACTGAATCGGCCCGATAAAGGGAAGTCGAAAATTGGCCAGATAGATGGTCAAGACGAAATTCTTCTCCGATGAAATGATGATCAGGGGAGCCAGGAAGTCATTCCAATAATAGACGAAGGCAAAAACGGCAACCGTGGCCAGGGCTGGCTTGGAAAGTGGCACGATGATGCGCCAAAAAATATCCCACCTCGAGGCGCCGTCGATCAAGGCCGCCTCGTCATAGTCTTTGGGAATAGTGAGGAAGAATTGGCGCAAGAGAAATATATTGAAGGCTCCACCAAACCAGGGTGGGATCATTAGCGGCTTCGCGGCGTGTCCGCAAACACCTCGTCCACCGTCCACCATCTCTTGCTAAACGGAGTCGCGCTATCCTGTGGCGAATTGTTTTGTGTCGTTAGCAGTGCTTCGGACGATGTAGTTTAGCCCTTGAGCCCACTCAGCACGACTCCCCGCACAAAATACCGCTGGGCGAGGAAGAAGACGACAACAACTGGCAAAGTCATCGCCGTCGAAAAGGCCATCAGCAGGTCCCAGCGCGTCCGTCCCGTCTGCAATGCGCTGCGGAACGTCGCCAGACCTATGGAAAGGGTGAAATTTTCCGGCGAGTTAAGGTATAAGAGAGGGGCCATGAAGTCGTTCCACGTGCCGAAGAAGGTAAAAATCGCCACGGTGATCAGCGCCGGCTTGGCCAGGGGCATCATGATGCGCCAGTAGATGCCAAACTCGCTACATCCATCAATGCGCGCCGCATCGGCCAGGTCCTCCGGGATGGTGCGGAAGAATTGGCGCAGGAGGAAGATATAGAAGGCTCCTCCTCCAAAGAAGTGGGGCACGATGAGCGGCAGGAACGTATCAATCCAGTGGAGCCGGCTAAAGATCACAAATTGTGGCACCAGCATGACCATAAAAGGCACCATCATGGTAGCCAGCACGATGGTAAACCAGAGATCGCGCCCCGCAAACCGTATGCGGGCAAAACCATAGGCACAGAATGGGGCAGCCAAGAGGACAGCCAACTCGTTCATCAAGACGAGGAAAACGGTATTCTTGAGGTAAATGAAGAAAGGTTTGTAGGTCAAGGCATCCACGTAGTTTGCAAGACGGAACGGGTTTGGAATCAACTGGGGAGGAAACTGGAAGACCTTTTGCTCCAATTTGAAGGAACTGCTGATCATCCAGAGAATAGGGATCAGCATCACGAACGCTCCTACGACCAGCACAACCCAGATCACCGGTCGGGATAACCACCTACGGGTTAATCTGCCACTCACAGCGTGAGCCCCAAAAGAACTCTTTGCAGAATGCCTGACGTCAGGCGCTGTCATAACTCAACTCCTTAACCAGGTTCCTCGTAGTAGACCCGGCTGCCTATGCCCCTGAAAACAAGCAACGTCAACCCCATGATGATGAAGAAGAGCACCCACGCCAGCGCTGCGGCGTATCCCATCTGCAGGTACTGGAAGGCATTGCGCCACAGGTATAGGACGTAGAAAAGGGTGGCGTTCTGCGGGCCGCCATTTGTGATCAGATAAGCAGCGGTGAAGACCTGAAAGGTGCCGATGATGCCCATCACCAGGTTAAAGAAAATGACCGGCGACATCAGTGGGATCGTCACGTGCCGCAGCTTCGCCCACGCACCGGCGCCGTCGATCTCCGCCGCCTCGTAGAAGTCGTTGGGGATCCCCTGCAGGCCGGCCAGGAAGATCACCATCCCTCCGCCAAGGCCCCACAGGCTCATCAAGATCAGGGCCGGCAGCGCCCATGCCGGTTTCTGGAGCCAAAGAACTTTGGGCAGGCCAATGGCTTGCAGGAGCGCATTGAGCAAGCCGAAATCCGAGTTCAGAAACCAGGCCCACAGCATTGCGTTGGCCGCCGCCGGTATGATGGTCGGCAGGTAGTAGAGGGTACGAAAAACACCGATCCCGCGCACCTTGGTGTTCATCAGCAGGGCCAGCGCGAAGGCCAGAACCATAGTCAGGGGCACCGAGATGGCAGTGTAGAGGGTGGTGACTTTCAAGGCTCGCCAGAAGAGGTTGTCCGATGCGATTCTCTTAAAGTTGTCCAAAGCAATGAACTTGGGCGGGTCAATCATGTTCCACTCCTGGAAGACCAGCCAGAGGGAGGTGCCTGCCGGTATCAGGAACCACAACAGGAAACCGAGAATAAAGGGAGCGATAAAGATGTAGCCAGTAACGTTCCGTCTCCCCGCCGGTTTTCTCAGCCAGCGGGCTATCGCGGTCATAATATCCTCCTCAAAGGAACCAAACTCCAATCAGGACCTGGCCGCGCAGGGCCTGTTCCAGCGTTCAACTGGAATGCCCTGCGCGGCTGACGTTGTCCCCACTTGGTTTCAGAGGAGCGCTTCTTCAAAGAGGCGGTTGCCTTCCGGTACGGCCTCCTTAAATGCCTCCTCGGCCGTCTTGTCGCCGATCCAGATGGCATCGAACGCGGGGGTGAGGACCGTCGTCTCGACCTGTTGATAACCCGGTGGCTGATAGAGGATGACGCCATACTTGGGCACATACTCCGTCACGATCAGTTCATAGCCAGGCGGATGGACCCCTTCGGTGGCGCTGACTCGAGTGGTCATCCATCTCTTCAGCCCTTCCTCGGTCATCAGGTCGGTCTGGCTGGGCAGCCAGAGCCCCATTCTCAAGAACTGGAGCTGGTAAAACTCGGTGGCCAGGAAACGCACCCACCGCCAAGCGGCCTCGGGGTATTTCGTGGCCGCAAAAGCGGAGTGCAGATGGGCTTGCAGGCCGGTAGCAGGCCGCTGTATCTTAGGCTCGACGGCTGTTCCCAGCGTGGGCTGGATCATATGCATCCAGGCCAAGGCCCAGGAGCCATCTATCGCCATGGCGACCTTGCCGGTCTCCAACATCTGCGTGTTGGTCATTCCCAGTTGCGTCAAGACCGCAGAATGGGGCATCACCTGATGCACAAGCGTCAGATCGGCGATACGCTGGATGGCCTCGTAGGCTGCCGGCTGATCGAGAGTCAACAAGCCGGTATCTGGATCGATGTACTTTCCACCATTGGACTCGATCTGCCCCAGAAGCAGCATCCACCAGGTATTCCAGGTGACCCCCCATCGATCCACGTTGTTCACATCGAAGCCGCTCTCCCCTGGATGTTTGCCGTTGGTGTCCACCGTCAACTCGCGGCACACCTCGACGAAGTGGTCCCACTCCCAGGCCTCCTCGGGATCGTTGCTCGGCGGCTCGATGCCCACCTCATCGAAGATGTCGGCGTTGAGGTAGATGTGAGAGCCCGTCCAGCAGGAACCAATGCCGTACCACTTCCCCTTGTATGTGCAGCGGTTCGTTTCCTGGGGCTCGATGAAGTAACCTGGCCGGCCTACGATCGGGTCGGCCTTGAGCATATCGGTGATGTCGAGCAGCATTCCCTCGTGGACAAAGGTCGCGTAGTCCTGGTTCCTGATGAAAGCCGTGTCCGGTGGCGTGCCGGCGGCGACCATGGCCAGCATTTTCTCCGTATAGAGCTCCGGCGTGTGTAGCCAGGTCACCTTGATGTTGGGCTCCGCGCCCTCGAAAACCCTGATGGCAGCGCGAACGCCCTCGTCCTCCTCAGGCCCGCCCCAACCCATGAAGCTGATCTCCACCATTTCCTCTGGTGCGGGAGTCGCCGGAACGATAACGGTTCTCTCTACCTCCACAGTTCGCTCTACCGGTACCTCTACTGTCTCTTTGATCACCTGTGGCTTGCAGGCCGCCACCACCCCGCCTAGGGCCCCCACACCCGCCACCTTCAGGAAATCCCGGCGGCTCATTCTCTTGGCCATCTTTTTCCTCCTTTCATCTGCTATGGCCAAAGTCTAGAAGACGCACTTTCTTAGACAACTAGCCTACATCTCAGAATCCCAGTAATCACCTCCTTTCTAAGTCAGAATCCCCTTTAACAATACCCTCGATAGTGTGTCTATGCACTGCCTTGACAGGGCCGTCTATGTATCGTACATCCCCATGCGAGGGATCCAGACCCGCATCGCCCCGGCCCCTGGGCCTCAACCGCTATCACGCCAACTGGCTTGCAGCGGCGCTTCGGGGTCGATGCGTACATCCAAGACGATGCGATTTAGCCCTTCAACCCACCCACCATGATCCCTTGTATGAAGTAGCGCTGCGCCAGGAAAAAGATCACGATCATGGGTATGATCATCATCGTCGAAGCGGCCATGAGTAGGTCCCAGCGCGTCCGCTGCCACATAAAAGTCCTGAACATCGCCAGGCCCAGGGCGACGGTCCACTTGGTTGGGTCTTTCGACAAATATAGCAGTGGCGTCATATAGTCGTTCCACGACCAAATGAAGGTAAAGACCGCTACTGTCGCCAGTGCAGGCTTGGCCAAGGGCAACATGATGCGCCAGTAGATGCCAAACTCGCTGCACCCATCGACACGTGCCGCATCGGCCAGCTCCGGGGGCAGGCTGAGGAAGAACTGCCGCAGGAGAAAGATGAAGAACGCCCCACCCCCCGCAGCCGCGAAGAAGTGCGGCACGGTGAGTGGAAGGAAGGTATTCACCCAATGGATACGGCTATAGAGCACAAAGGTCGGTATCATCAAGACCACAGCGGGCAGCATCATGGTGGCCAACACGACGCCAAACCAGAATTTCTTGCCCGGAAAATCGATGCGCGCCAACGCGTAAGCAACCAGCGAGGTAGACCCTAGGATGCCGATCTCGTTAAAGATGACGACGAAAACGGTGTTCTTGAGGTAGACGCCAAAGCCTGGGTGGCGTAACGGTGCGGTGGTCCAAGCGTCGATGTAGTTCCGAAATTGGGGGGGGTAGGGAATCCACTTCGGTGGATACCGAAAGACCTCCAACTCCGTCTTGAGGGAACTAGTGACCAGCCATAAGAAGGGCAGGATCATCACACAGGCCCCGGCAACCAACAAAACCCATACCAAGGCACGCCACAAGCGCTCCCCATTGACCGGTCGCCTGATCGCCACCCTCTCTCTAAGCGCTCGCCTTGCGGCAACGATTTCACTTCCCGTGGCCATACCGCCTCCTTGAGTACAACGTAACTCTTATTATCGAAAACGCCTCCCGGGCGACAAAGGCCGCAGCAGCGAATCCCAGGCCAATTTCGTTTCGCAGGCCTCGGCTAGCCGGCGGCTTCATAGTACACCAGACGACCCACATACCTGAAGACGAGCAGCGTCAATCCCATGATGATGAAAAAGAGGATCCACGCCAGCACAGCCGCGTATCCCATGTTGAAGTATTGGATCCCGGTCCTGTAGGTGTAGAGCACGTAGAACAGCGTCGCGTTTTGTGGTCCACCTGCGGTGATCAGATAGCCCGCCACGAAAACCTGAAAGGAACCGATGATGCCCATGATCAGGTTGAAGAAGGTGACCGGGGAGATGAGCGGGATCGTCACATGCCGCAACTTGGCCCAGCGGCCCGCTCCGTCAATCGCGGCTGCCTCGTACAGCTCCTGGGGAATCCCCTGCAGCCCGGCCAGGTAGATCACTACGCTGTAACCTAGTCCCCATAAGCTCATGATGATCAAGGCCGGCATGGCCCATTCTGGATCCTGAAGCCAGGCGATCTTGGGCAGGCCCAAAGCGCGCAACATCGCATTCACCAGGCCGAACTCTGTGCTGAACACAAAGTTCCACAGCACCGCGTTCGCCACCGCCGGTACGATGGTGGGAAGGTAATAGATGGTGCGAAAGACCGACATCCCGGGCACGTTGGTATTCAGCAGCAGAGCGATCAGAAAGGACCCCACCAAACTCAGCGGAACCGAGACCAGCGTGTAGTAGCTGGTGACCTTTAGCGACTGTATGAAAATCTTGTCCCGGAAAATCTGCCTAAAGTTATTCAATCCCACATAAACCGGATCCTGAATCATATTGTAGTCAAAGAAGGTCAACCAGGCCGCGGTTAACGCGGGCACCACGAACCACAAGAGGAAACCCAGTATGAAGGGCGAGATGAAAAGGTAGCCGGTTACAGCCCTTCTGCCCTTCGCCGTTTGCGGCCAAAGACGCCCCAACCGGCGAGTTTCCACGCTCACGTCCTACCTCCTTTGGCGACCCCGGCCGCGCAGCGCCAGTTGCCGCGCGCGAGCAACCAACCCCACGCAGCCGGGGTTTGTCCACATTGGGCCGATTCGGCGAGTTACCCGTCAGCCCCGACGGCTTCGGTTCGTCGCGGAATTAGCCGCATTGCATAGGCTATGCGGGCCTGGCCTGCTCTTCCTCCATGATGCGGTTGGCCTCTGCCACGGCCTCGGGCAAGACCTCTTCGGCCTTCGCGTCGCCGATCCAGATCTTGTCGAAGGCTGGCGTAAGGGCGGTTTCGGCGGCCTTCGCGTATCCCACCGGCATGGTGAGGTAGTGCCCATACTTCACCGTATACTCAGTGACGATGAGCTCGTATCCAGGCGGGTGTACGGGCGGGGTGCACCAGCGGGCGATGGCTTCCTCGGTCATCAGCGCGGTCTGGCTGGGCAGCCACAGCCCGGCCTGACAGTAGCGCTCCTGGAACCACGGCAAGGAGAGGAACCGGATCAGCGCCCAGGCCTCATCCGGATGCTCCGTCTCCTTCACAATGACGACCAGATGGGCCTGCATGTCGGTACCCGGTCGCGTCATCTTGGGAAGCACCCCAGTGCCCAGCCCCCCCTCGATCTGCCACAGCCAGTTCACGGACCAAGAACCGGTATTATACAGTCCCACCTTCTTGGTCGACAGGAACTCTGCCTCGGCCATGCCCAGGGTGTCAAAGGCTGCCTGGCTCAGCGCCAGCTGGTGGACCAACGTCAGATCCGCGACGCGCTGGATCGCCTCCATCGCTGCCGGTTTGTCGAGAGCGATCTTTCCAGTCTCCGGGTCCACCCAGTCAGCGCCATTGGATTGGATCGCCGCGTGCAACGGGATCCACCAGGTCGGCCAGAAGGCCCCCCAGCGATCGATGCTGCCATAGTCGAACCCCGCTTCTCCCGGATGGTTGCCCTTGGTGTCCACGGTCAGTTGCCGCGCGATCTCCAGGAACTCGTCCCAGGTCCAGGCTTCGTCTGGGTCGTTGCTGGGCGGTTCGACTCCCAGCTCGTCGAAGAGAGATTTATTGTAGTAGAAGTGAGGCGCCACCCAGCAGGAGCCGATGCCGTACCATTCACCTTTGTACTCGCAGCGGTCCCGTTCCTGCGGCTGGATCCAGTAGTCCGGAGCCGACAGCACTGGGTCGGCCGCGATGCGGTCGGAGATGCCCAGCAGCAGTCCGTAGTGGGCGAAGGTGCGATAGACATCGCTCTCAACCCTGGCGCAGTCGGGCGGCGTACCGGCGGCGACCAAGGTCAGAAGTTGCTCCAGTCTCGACACCCCCGCCGGCTGCTCTACCTGAACCCACTCGATGTTGGGGTTCTCCGCGTGGAACTTTTCCTGCTCCTCGGCACGCAAGTCTGGGCTCCCTGGTTCGCCCAGGAACTCGAGCGTGACCTTCTCAGGGACCGGAGTCGCGGTGGGTGCAACCTCGGCTGGGGTGGCTGTGGGCGCAACCGCAGGGGTCGGGGTCGCTTTCTCGGGGACAGGTGTGGGCTTTGCGCAGGCCGCCACCACCCCGCCCAACGTCCCTGCAGCCGCCACCTTCAGGAAATCCCGGCGGCTCATTCTCTTGGCCATCTTTTTCCTCCTTTCACCTGCTATGGCCAAGCTCTAGAAAGCATACCTTCTCAGACAACTAGCCTACATCTCAGAATCCCAGCAATCACCTCCTTTCCAAGCCAGAATCCCTGGTGTGTCTATACCCTGTCTTGACAGGACTCTCTATCTATCGTGCATCCCCATCCGAGGGATCCAGACCCGCATCGCACCCGGCCCACGGTTAGCCCAAGCATAGTAGGGCACGGCCGTAAGCTTCACCGCCTGTTGCGGTAGGCTCTCTGACCTCATCGGGCGATAGAGCCGGTCTTGCCAGGCGCTCATATCGACCACAGCCCCCTGGGCCTCAACCGCTATCACGCCACCGAGTAGGTCTTCACGCCAAGTGGCTCGCAGCGGCGCTTCGGGGTCGATGCGTACGTCTAGTAGGTTTAGGCCCAGTGCCTGGTCGGCCTCTTCAAGGCAATAAACCAGCGGGCCCCGTTCGATAGCCAGGCTACCGCGAGTAGCATCGATGCGTGGGTTGGGCTGAGTAAGCCTTGGAACTATCGGTAGGTCGATGTCGATGACATCGCCCCTCTGCCAGGAGCGCTCAACTGTGGCATAGGTCCCGCCGATCGCCGGCACACCGGCCGCCTGGCCGTTGATCCGCAGGCTGGCCCCCTCGCACCAGCCCGGCACGCGTAGCGCCAGCCGCCAAGCGGATCCGTCCGTCTCCTCGATGGTCAGCTTCACTCGCCCATCCCAGGGATAATCTGTTTCCATACGCACCACCACAGGCCGTCCAGTTTCAAGCTCGGCTTCTATCTTGGCTGAGGCATACTGGTGAATCTGGAGACCCATTTCATCAACGGTTGCCACGTAATGGCCGATCATCGCTATCTGGCGCATTAGGTTCGGAGGACAGCAGGCTACGTCGTACCATTCCAGCCGCTCAATGCCACCCTGGCTCATCAGAGGATTGAAGTAAAAGTATCGCTGTCCGTCCAATGATACACCACTCAAGAATCCGTTGTAGAGCGAGCGCTCGAGCAGATCCCCATAGCGCGCCTCCCCCGTAGTCAGCAGCATGCGCCAGTTCCACATCATACTGGCGATGGTGGCGCACGTTTCGCAGTAGCAACGGTCGCTGGGCAGCTCGTACGCCTCGCCGAACGACTCACCCTCGAAGCGAGCGCCAAAACCTCCGATGATATAGACCTTTTTAGATGTCATGTCACGCCATAGCCGTGTCACCGCCTCAAACAAGGCCTCCTCCCCGGTCTCTAGATAGAGGTCGGTCATACCCGCGGTCAAGTACAGCTGGCGCACGGCATGGCCTTCGACCACCGAGGCTTCACGGACCGGGACGCGGTCCTGGTGGTACTCGGGGCCATACCATCCCATGCCGCGCATCTTGCCACGGCCACGCTGGTCGACGAAAAAAGAGGCTAGATGGAGGTACCGCGCCTCCCCGGTCTCGCGGTACAACTCCACTAGCGCCATCTCGATTTCCGGATGGCCACACGCACCTCCACGCTTGCCGGGGCCAAAAACAGTAGCCACGTGATCGGCGAAACGGCGAGCGATGTCGAGTAGCTTGGTCTCCCCCGTAGCCCGGTGATGGGCCACCGCAGCTTCAAGCAGGTACCCGGCGCAATAAAGCTCGTGGCCGTAGTCCAGATCCGTCCACCGCTTGCCCGGTTCAGCAACCTGGTAGTAGGAGTTGAGGTAGCCGTCCTCCAGCTGGGCGGCGGCGAGTAAGTCGATCGCCTGCCCAGCCATCCGTTCCAATTCTGGATCTCGGAAATTTGCGAGATCGAGCGAGACACCCTCAAGCCAGTTGTAAACGTTAGCGTCCATAAACACTCGGCCGCGGTATTCTCCTTCACCGAAACCCGCGGCCAGCTTGAGGTTGTTCCAATTCCCCGACTGCTCCAGCATTTGGAAGGTATGTCGCAAGCTAACCTGGCGATTAGTATTCTGTTTCTGCGACCAGAAGCCTTCCAACAGGGAGATCGCACCTATCGGCAGTGTGCGCCACCGCGCGTGGGGACTGCTCACGGTGGAGATGTGCACCCCCGACCTCCCCAGAAGCTCGAAATCCCGCCTGACTGTCCTACGGGTGATCCCCGACGTAACCGTTCTGGTATCAATCCCGTTACCGATAACATTTTACCATAAGACTGAAACGGTGTCAAGGCTGCTGTAGGTGAGCCAAGACATCGTGACCACTTCTTCGGGGTCCTGAAGGGGGTCCTTGGGCTCTACCAGAAGGAGAGTAGAATCTCGCTCAGAATAAAGAGCCCAAGCGACTTCCTGAGGCTGATGGGAGAAGGTAGATCATGATTCAACGCACCTATCAGGAACTATACCGTATTAACCCTCTGGAGGCCGGGAAGATCCTCCTTTCAACCTTTGAGCAGACAGAAGGCAACTTCCTCCGGACAGCCAAAGAGCTGGGCTGCTCCCGAAACAGGGTGAAGAAGTTGGTTCACCGGCAAGAGATGGGCCTCTCTTTGGGAAACCTCGCCAGGCGACCTAAGCGCTCCCCCTGCCAGACAGCAAAAGATATAGAGGAGTTGGTGGTGAAGGAACGCAAAATCACCAATTTTGGCCGGCTAAGGCTGGCTTACCATATCAGGGAGAAGCATAGCCTTACCCTTTCCTCCTTCACCATCCGCAATATCCTCAGACGCTATAGACTCACCAAGGCCAAGAGGAGGAGAGGAAAATTCAGATCCATCTCTTACTACGACTGGGATAAGATCTATCCCCTCCAACATTTCCAAATATAATCAGGGATCAGAAGAGCCTCCCCTGGCCTGCCTATCAGCATATCAAGAGGTACAAACTCCCTCCCTATCAATGGACGGCCATAGACCCTTACACCAAGACCAAGTTCTTAGCTTACTCCTATGAGAACTCCTTCTCCAATGGGCTAACCTTCATGCTCGTGATCCGCCTCTGGCGGGGTTTAGGGAAGCGTAACTTCCCACAAACACCGTGTTAGGCGATGTTGCCATCATTCTTATATTCACACCTCAAATTCAAGTCTCATTAAAGAGAAAATCGCATTTCCCCATTTCTTTGTTTTAAGTAAACTGAAACCATTTTAAGAGTAGGTCCAGAGCAATTGTTAGCAGAGTCGTCTCGAGAATACGTTTCTACGGCGTGATAGCCTCTTTCTCTCAAATCATTAAGTACTGTTTGAAGGAGCTCTGTCCCCAATCTTCCCCTTTGATATTCCTCTCGGATATAAAGGCATGAAATTAAAATTGCATCTGGGCTTGGTGGAAATAGTTGCGGTGAGTATTCAGCAATATTCGGAAGGAGCTGAGGGGGAGCATATTGAGAATAACCTACTGCTTCTCCCTCAACATAGAGAATCTTCCCGCCGCAACCGAACATATCCCGTATTTTCTTAAACCAACCGCGCTTAATTTCAATGGCTTCATCTTCTCTCACTTTTGGTTTGCCGTGCTCATCCTTACCGAACTTTTCAGGAGCCTCCCAATATATACATCCATTGCATGGGGAGAACAGATCCGTAATGGCGCGATTGTTAAAGTCTTTCATCTCTTTTTTCATGAGTTCACCTTACTCTTTCACTAGTAATGGCGCCTAACCAGCGCTTGACGTTCGCTTCGAGCACATCGAGAGGAATGCCATCGTTTTCCAGTATAATAGTATAATACTGCTGTGCTAAAATATGATCGAGCTGACGGGCCTGTTTGGCCTCGTCAGATTGAGGATCCGCCTCGGAGAGGACTTGGGAAAGGACTTCCGGGGCGGATTCCGTTTTGCCCGCTTTCATCTCCTCTTCTGCCTTGGCCAAGAGGGTACGTAGTCGTTTGCGCTTGGCCTCGGCTTGGGCCTTCTGTTTGGCCATCGCTTCTCTTTCCTCCTTCTCTTTGAGATAGGCCTGCACGTGGGGCAGGCTCTCGATTTCCTCGATTCTCGAGGAAGGGCTGAGGGAGATCTACCTAGGGGCTATCTGAGATCTGATGGGGTAGGCGCTTGTGAAGGGTCAGCGCTGCAATGGGTCTAGGGTGTCAAGCCCGACCATCGGCGGCCGAGGCTTACTACTTGCGCTTCGAAGTGGTGCTTTACCTCTTCCCAGTCTACTTCCACTAGCGTTCTCAGAGGAGGATCCCTGTCCGCGTCGGCGAAGTAAGCTAGGGCTTTCAAGGCTTGCAGGGGAAGATCTCTAGCCTGGGGAAACTTCGTTGCCCCGAGCTCCAATAACCTTTCCAGTGGCAGTTCCTTGGTCACGAAGAAGAGGTCTACGAAATCGCGCTTCGTTCCGCGCCCGATGATGGCTGCGACCTTCATCAGGCCAATGTCCTCCAGGGAGGCAAGCCCAAGGTTGCCAACGAGGGGTTTTATGGGACCGAGCAGAGGGTACCGATAGTGGAACAGGCTTGTGGTGACGCCCTGCAGGGCGACGATGAGAGGCCGTCCTTCTCGAGCGCGATCTCCAGAGCATCGCCGGGCCAGAATTTAGCCAGCGCCCGCAAAAGCTCTCGTCGCTCGCTCGAGAAGAGTGAATTCTCTCTTGAGAAAAGGTCGAGATCGGCCGAGATAGGATGTCTCGCGCTGTTCCCGGGAGCGCCTCCCAGTGGAGCTCGTTCATTTTATCTTCCCCAGAGCAGATCTGCCGTACCGGCCCAGGCAGGGCGGTCCCATTGTTCGACTCCCAGCACCAGGCACCAGAAGGCGAAAGCTCGCTTGGAGAGGGCGCGGGCGCCTCTTCGTCGGAGGAACTCCTTGATCCTAGACTCTCCCAGCCTCTTGCAAAGCCAGGCGACCTCGCCTCGATCACCGTACTCCAACGTTCGCTCGATGAGGATGTCGGCATCCCGTTCCGGATCGATCTCGCTCGAATCGCACTCAGGGAAGTAGGGAGCCAACGTTAAAGGAATACCTCCCATGGGTAAACCTCCAATCAGGATAGAGTATAGCACGGATAAAGGGGGTTGTGAACTAACCTATGTGACGCCCGAAGGCGAATGGGGACTGAAACTTCCCTTGCGCTTATATATAACTGGGGAAACTTGGGAGAAGATATAGAGGTGTCTCCCGGAAATGGGGAAACCCCTCCAAGGAGGAGATTCCGTCTCCGAGGGGCCTTCCATTCGATAGTGTACACAAACACCTTACCCGACGCAGTTGCGCCTCTTCTGGGGAGCGATGCCTCGGGGAAGGTGTTCTCTCTATTCAGTTATGGGGAGACTCTTTGATCGCTTATTCAGTCTATAGGCAGTTTCCTCCAGACTATTCGGCCCTTGACAGCCACTCAAGGGAGCTGAGCTCATTCAGCCTTCTCCGGCTTACCTTGAGCTTCTGTCTTGGATCGTCGCCTCGCCTGTGAACGAAATGCTAGCGATCGATCCTCTGGATTCCATCGGGAGCTGAGCTCTACCGGAATGGTATCTGCTGGACCGATGCGAATCCTCAGAAGGGAACCATGTTGTTGGGCCATCCCTTCTTTTATGCAGCTTTTCTTGGGAGCCGCACAGAAACCCATTCACATAGACTAAGAATAGTATAGCACAGGCGTGCTAATCTGTCAAGGGATTCAGCGGGGGCCAGAGCCCGATTGATAGTCGTGGCCGAGTCCTGTCGGCGCTAGTGAGCTCTTGGGCATCGTGGTGAAGAGAGCACAGATGGCCGCACGACCAATAGATTTACGGCGTAAATCTCTTGGGTCCTCCTGCGTACTGGCCAGAGAGAGGCTGTGACTGGTTTTACGTCGTAAACCTCTTGGGGGCTCCTATGCACCGTTCAGGGAGACAGTGTGATAGGTCTTACGCCGCAAAACTCACGTGGCCCTTCGACAGCCAGAGAAGATGGATAGCCGATTTGCAGAAGATAGGTAGTGACCGGCTTCGGTAGGGCTGACAGTTATAGTATCTAACTTCCACTCACTACAGCCCTCCTTTCGGTGCTCATGTGGGCCACTCTGTGAGACTCTAACGCTGTGGAGAAGTTTTACGGCGTAAATTTCGTATGATCCTTCGGGAGCAGGCGACATGCGATGCCAACGTTGCAGACAATCGGTAATGAGAAGGCCGAGCAGGGCTGAGACTCATGGTATCTAATTAGCACTCACATCCACCACACCCCTCCCTCCACTGATAGACGTCCTCTCGCCTGGTGATCCTCTTCATCTTCCCTAGCCAAAGAACCCACCATCAGGTTTTCCAAGTCCAGTGCAAGGTAAAGCCCATGATGACTCTCTATTGGTGGGATATATCGATCGTGGCTATAGATATCCATCTGTTTTTCAATCTCAATCATTTCCTCTTCTCTTATGGCATCCTCTCGGTGGTCATGTGGGTTGCTTTGTGAGACTCCAAGGTGGCTCTGACGAAGAGGTCCATACATGATGAGCCAGGGCTCCGTTTCGAGTAGCTAGACCCTTCCACCCCTGTAAGTTTACGGTGCCGCACCGTTGCCTCTGCTAGCCCTCAGTGCTATACTGAGAGGGTGAGTGACCTCCATCACCCAAGGACGAATCCAGGTGTCATGACACGAGCCGGACATGGAGAGATGTTCGATAGAGCCTTCTGGAGGGTATTCCTAGCCATTGCCATCCTGGGAATTGGGATCTGACTAGCCATCTTCGACCATGATTGTCACCGTCGCGTGTACAGGTGCAATTAAGAGGTGATCATCCTTTAAGTGGGGCGAGACTGAACTGGACTTCAACCATCCAAAACTGGCCTCCAGCATCTGGTCGGAGAGCTAGAGAAGGAATGTGAGCATTTGGCCGAGCTAGGATGCACCCTTTCGTGGATCCCGGAGCATGCAACCATGGATGGTAAGAGGTTGTCTTTGGGAGAGCAGAGCGAAGAGATTGTCGACACGTAGTTCAAAGAGCGGGGCTGGTCAGTAGCTCGACTCGACAGTCCCGACGCCCGGACAAGCGCTTCCGTCTGCTCAGGTCTGATGGGTTAGCAAATCTCTCAGGATGTATCACGGTAGTATTAGTGTCAACTGTTTTGCGGGTCAAGGCGCAGTTCAATACGTGCAGTCGGTAGGGCCGTTTCGGTCTGGTACGGACCCGTGAAGGAACCTGGCATGGGACCCCCTTTCTTACGCAAGAACTGGACAGGCGCAATATGGCAAGTCATCATTTTGTTGGTTGCCGCTTGCACTGCCTTACCTGCCCAGCCCCCTCCGCCCCTTGATGCCACCCCCACACCGGTTTCCTTGCGGGCCCCGTCCCCAACTTCCGCTCGGGCACTCCCGGTTACGGCAACGGCGACAGCCACGGCTACCCCTGTACCAACCACGGCCCCGGCCCCTACCTCAACAGCCACACCAGAGGATCCTTACGAGCTTCTCCTACGCGGGTACCCGCAGATCGAGGAATACATTCGTTTGATTAAGGCCCGCGATACCATGCCTGACCCCGAGGCGATAACTGAACTGGAGCTGCTGATCTCCGAATATCCCGAGACTCCCGTGGCCCACGAAGCTCACATGTCCCTGGCCAGATATTTCGCTTCGATCGACGACTCGCGAGCCTACGATCATTATGCCAGGGCCCTGACTTTGGACAGCCCCCCGACCTTGAAATTGGAGTGGGCCCGATACCTCGAGGTCGCAGGGCGAAGGGAAGAAGCCAACACATCTTTCCGGGAGATCTTTCGCCGCTTCCCAGACGAGGCGCGGCCCGCTCTTGTGCGCCTGGCGGCCGACCCTCTCACCCTGGCCGCGGACCTTTTGGCTTTTGGCTTCCCGGAAGATGTCTTGGCGGTTCTTCCGGTCTCGATGGACTCGCCCAAGATCCTGGCCCTGCGTGCCCGGGCCCTCATGGCTCTGGGTCGGACTGAGGAAGCCTTGGCCACGTACGAGGGGTGGCTGGCCATCGCCCCGGATAATGCGGATGCCCGGCTGGGCAAGGCGGGGGCCTTGTCGCGGCTGGGCCGAAGCGAAGAAGCCCTTGCCCTCTACGCTGCGATACCCACAACGGGAGCCCAGTTGGCGCGGGGCGAAATCCTCGAGGGCCTGGGCCGCAAAGCCGAAGCGTTGGAAGTGTACCTCCACCTCTCCGACCTCGTGGCTTGGTGGCGGGCAGCGGGCATCTTCGAGGAGCTCGGCAGGAGAAGTGAAGCCGTTCCTCTTTATGAGCAGGTGGCGCGCTCCTCCCTGGTTCTCGGCGACGATGCTGCCTACCGCCTTTGGGTGCTGGCCAAGCGCGTCGGCGACACGTCCCGCGCCGAGGTTGCCCGCGAGATTCTTGAGGGCTTTTGGCCCAACTACTACACCCTCCTGGTGAGGGGCACGGGGTTCAGAGGCGATGTTGCTCCCAGCCTGGCCACCCCTGCCGAAGCGCAGCCTGTGGTGGAGAGAGCCCGTGCCCTCGATCGGCTGGGGTATCCTGAGTGGGCGATAAGCGAGCTGGTTTACGCGGCGCGCGCCACAGATGATCCGGCGATGGAGTTGGCCTTTGGCCAGGCCCTTTATGAGAGGGGCGCCTACCGCGAGGCCAGCCGGATAGGGGTGGCCATTTTGGCCCGTAAGGACTCCTCTCTCTGGACGCTGGCGGCCTGGCGCCTGGCCTACCCCAAAGCCTATCCGCAGGCGGTCGATGCTGCAGCAAGGGAGTTTGGCGTGGATCCTCTCCTCATCTGGTCGGTGATGCGACAGGAGAGCAGCTTCCATCCCGAGGCCGTCTCCGTCTCCTACGCCCAGGGGCTGATGCAGGTCATTCCCTCGACCCGCGATCTGATCGCCAAGGCCCTCGGCACCTCAGCAGGGCCCGAATCGATGTTCGATCCGGGGACCAGCATTCGCTTCGGGACGTACTACCTGGGTGAGATGCAGCAGCGGTTTGGAGGGGATGTGGAGTACGCGGTGGCAGCCTACAACGGCGGCCCCACTACGGTTAAGCGTACACTGGACTATCCGATGGTGGGAGACCGTAACGACTTCTATCGCTGGCTTACCAAGGCCCAGAGCCGGGAATTTGTCAACCGGGTGATGCTTAACTACGCAGTCTACCAGTGGCTGGAGGAGGTGGAGGGATAAGATCGGTGGCGGGGGAAAGGGATTTGAGAAGGAACGAGGCTGCGGTGGAGGCAGGTCCGGGTTTCCCTCCCTACCACCATTGCCGAAAAGGAGTCGAAAGTCTCAAAGCCTTTGTATCGCGCGTTCGGGATTTCCGGAGTTATGGGAGGGATCTCCTGAGAAATCGGCATGGGCGGACTGGGCGAGATAGCCCCTAATGGTAAACTGCGTTCTCGCTGTGAGCGCTTGGCAAAGAATCAGGTACTTAGCGTGGGACCACAAGAGGGGCCTGGCGACGGGCGCCCCCATCGTTCTACGTTCATATCGTGGCTAGTCTCAGCGTCACGCCAGTATTGCCGCCAACTCAAAGGAAATCGTAGGGGACTTTCCCCTGGACCTCACCCCCCAAGATTTGGGAGGTGAGAAACCTGCCCTACTCGCCTATCCACTCCTCGCTATTCGGTTTCCGCCGGCAACAAAGATTACCTCGCTTGGATCAGCGAGGTAACCAGCGCCTGACCATTGTCCAAAAGATGTTTGTAACACTCGCGTGTTCGAGCCATTTGGGATAGAATTTGGACGACAATTCAACGCAGATCAAGTCCCATGGGCCAGTTCTGGCGTGCGATCTGACCGTCTTTCAACTGCAAAACCTCATCCACGTATTCGTCCACCAGAACGTCGTGCGAGGCTATCAGCAAGGTCACCCGTTCTTTCTCCATGACACACCGGAAGAGAGCGAGGATCAGTTAGGGCTGTCAATGCCAGACGTGGTATTCAACGAAAGGCTGACGAAACTACGGATATGTGCGCTCAGCCTCCTGCTGGGCGCGAGTCAATGCTTCTTCAGGTGTAGAGCGCCCACTGATGATCTCGTCGAGCGCTCTCCAGAATATCCCCCAGATTCCTCCAAACTCGACCAGCCTGGGGGAGGGCACCATCGCGCTTTCCACAGAAGCCCGGGCAACAGCGGCAACATCGCCGCCAACTCGCTGCTCGTATGCAGCGGACTCGGCAAGCGACTTGCGCGCTGGCATCAGGCGATAGGATGTCTGCTCGCTGAGGAAGGAAATCCATTGCCAGCACGCATCGGGATGCTGAGCCTGCGACGAGACAAAGTATCCCTCAATAGACGCCAGTGTGGCCGACTGTGCATCGCGGGGCAAAGGTACCATCCCCCAACGCATTTTCCACTCTCCTGGCCACGTATCTGATCCCCCTCTCCCTCCCCCCCGCTCAGAGAGCCACCCGGTCCACATGCCTATTTTGTTCAGGTAGACGCCGATAACAACACTCCCGGCGCCGCCAAGGTCTTCATCATATAGCTGCTCTTGTGTGGGGGCAACGTTGTATTCGTGTATCAGGCTGGCGTACCATTCCAGGGCCTCGATGGTCAAGGGGTCGTCAAACGTCGTGCGGGTGGGGGTTTGCAAATCATTGAACATCCGCCCACCGTGCTGGTAGATAAACGACACAGAATCCAGGATTCTATCGGTAGGCGCATAACCAAAGACGCTGGCATCTGGATCGCGCAAGGCAAGGGCTCTGTCCAGGAAATCGCCCCATGTCCATCCGACCTCAGGATAAGGAACATGGTATTGATCAAACAAGTCCTGGTTGTAGAACATCACCCGCATGTCCACACCAGTCGGAATGGCCCACACCTCGCCTTCGCTGGTGAGAGCTTCTACCGTGCCGGGGTAAAAAGCGGATAGATCGAAGGATGCATCCTGCTCAATGAATGGGTCCAAGCTCAGGACATTGCCCTGCTCTCGCAGCTCACTCAGGGTGAACGATGAACTTACGAAGACGTCTGCGTCGGGGTTGGTTTGTTGGTAGGGACGCCCGGGACGTATCTCGACGGTGATGTGTGGATAGCGCTCGTTGAACTCCTGGACCAATGCCTCATAATATTCTGCGTCAAAGCCAGGATGAGCAAACACGATCGTTACCGGTTCAGGCGTTGATATAGATCCTCCGCTGCAACCAGAGAGCGGGACAACAAGCAGACAGACGATCGTACATGTCAGCCCCAGACGTCCCACCCTTGCATGCAAGTTATCGAAAGACATTTCTCCTCTATTTTCAAGTTCTTCGCCTTGAGGACTGCGCTGTGGTGTGGACCAGTTCAGTTCTGGCGTACGATCTGACCGTCTTTCAACTGCAAAACTTCATCCACATACTCGTCCACCAGGACGTCGTGCGAGGCTATCAGCAAAGTAACGCGTTCTTCCTCCACGACGCGCCGGAAGAGCGCGAGGATTTCTCGACCCGTTGTGCTGTCCAGTTCGCCCATGGGCTCGTCAGCAAGGATCAGTTGGGGGTTGTTGGCCAAGGCCCTGGCAATGCCCACTCGCTGTTGCTGGCCGCCCGACATCTCGTAGGGACGGTGGTGAACCCATTTGCTAAGGCCCACCAACTCCAAACAGTAAAGCGCTCGCTCATGGCACTCCCTGACACCAACGCCGGCAATGCGCAAAATCAGTTCCACGTTCTCATAGGCAGAGAGCGTGGGTAGCAGGCCAAACGACTGGAAGACGAACCCCACCTGTTCCCGTCGCCATTGCGTGAGTTGCTCCTCATTCAAATCTGAAAGATCGCGCCCAAACACGCGTACAACGCCGGACGTGGGGCGATCGAGGCCGCCGATGCAATTGAGCAACGTGGTCTTGCCGCTGCCTGAGCGTCCCTTCACGGCGACAAAGCGACCGGGTTCGACTTTGAGATTGACACCGCGCAACGCTGGCACCTCTTGCAAGCCAACCTTGTACACGCGCCAAAGGTCCTCCGTCTCGATAACGTAGCCGTTGGAACTGGTGTTTGTCTTTCTCTCCATCACGACTTTCTTCCGCTTTTGCCACTTCGCCGCCAGCGGTTCCATACTCTAGGCAACGCACGTGCCTTGGACACCAAGAGGTTTTCTCTCAGCCTAGACAGGGTCGGCAGGCTAAAGAGGCTACGCAACCCACGCGTTCCAGACACCGACACTAGATCAGCAACCGAAATCTCAGCCACCTGCGTATGGACAGACTGGGGTGCTGGCCGGATCAGAATACCTTCTTCAGTCAACTCCAGCCGAGCTCGTCCTCTGATATCTAAATGCTCCAGGTACTCTTTGGGCACTTGGAGTCGCCCGGCTGAGTCTAACATCACTAACTCCTCAAAGATCTCCTCTCCTTCCTCAACGCCGTCCTCGTCCATCGGTTCACCATACGGTGAGATGGTCACTGTGGATTGGCGCACCGTCTCGGTGGCCATCTTGCCGTCGCGAATGGCGACCACGCGGTCCACGTGGTGAGCAAGGCCAGGATCATGGCTGACGATCAGCGTCGTCAGCCCATACTCGCGATTGAGACGCCGGAATGTCTCATAGATGATCTGCGCTGTAGCCGAATCCACTTCGCCCGTCGGCTCGTCTGCGAGCAGGAGCGTGGGGTTGTTGGACAGAGCGACGGCGATGGCGACGCGTTGTTGCTCCCCGCCAGACATCTGTTCCAGGCGGTGATACCGCCGCTCAGCCAGTCCCACCGCCTCCAGCAGTTCCTCGGCGCGCAGACGCTTCTTATGCCCAGTCTGGCCTTTCAGCGTCATCGGCAACTCGACGTTCTCCAGTGCGCTGAGGTAGGGGATCAGGTTACGGGCGCTCAATTGCCAGACGAACCCTACTTTGGAACGACGGTAGCGGTTGAGGGCAGCATCCGACATCTTGAGCAGGTCCTGGCCATCCACCCACACACGCCCGGCCGAGGGGCGATCCAGGCCACCCAGTATGTTCATCAACGTCGTCTTACCGCTGCCACTGGGCCCGACGATGCCCAACAGCTCACCGGGGGCTACCACTAGGTCTAGACCCTGCAAGGCCACGGCCTCCAAATCGACCACCTTGTAGATTTTTACCAGGTTATCACAGATGATGAAAGGCTCTTGTGCCATATCAGGCTGTCTCCCCTAACTTGATCGCCTGGAAGATCTTCATACGCAGGAGCAGCGCTACCAACACCCCCAGAGCGATCACAAACAGCAATCCTAACAATGCGTAGATGCGGAAGATGGCTAGCCAGGCGATCTCCACCACGAAGGGAGGGGTTCGAGCCGACCCCTCGGTACCAACTTGCAGAGAGGGGATAAAAAACTTGCTGGCCCAGACACCCAGGCCCGTGCCAGCGACCAGCCCTATCAGTATGAGAAAGGCGAGCTCCCAGGCCAAAAATGTCGTCATTTGCCCAGATGAAAGGCCAATAGCCCGCATGATCCCCAGTTCGATGAAGCGACGACGGAAGGAGAAGAACGCATAGAGCAAGAAGCCCAGCACCGTCAAGAGGGCGGCGGCTATGAATCCTACAGAGAGCATCCCGAAGAGCCCCTGACGTTCCGGCCGCTGTTGCTCTTCAACGATTTCAATGAGGGAGGCTTCCCAGTCCACCACCCTCAAGCCCAAGCCACGCACACCCTCCACAATCTGGTTATAGTCAGCCTTAGGCTTGGTGTTCAACCATACGTCGTAAGGGAACTGCCCCCCCGCCTGCTCGAAGAGATAGTCCAGATTGCCCACGAAGAGCGGCCCATCTTCTTCCGGATACCAGGTGGGGAACAGGCCGAAGCCTCCCACGACCTTCACGTCCAGTTCATTGGGCTGGCCATAAGTATATACCGTCATCCTAAAAGTGTCGCCCACGTTGAGGCCATACTGCCCCATGAAACTGCGGGGTACCAGTACTCCATCCGGATTGATGGCCAGTGCATTCATCAGTGCACCCAGGCTGGTCGGGGCGAAATCCCGTCGCCAGAACGAGAGTCGGGGGAAATCAACGCGGTCTACGCCCATGAACTGGCCCTCCTGTGTCCCTCCACTCAAACGTGTGGAGGCCTTATATCGCCCCACTCGAGCGGCTGCCTGCACCCCCGGCACCTCGAGATGCTCAGACACAGGGAGGAAGAGCCAGCGTGGCCCTTCGTCCTTTTCTTCGGTAGAGGGACTTCCTCCAACGTCAAAGGCTGCACCCAATCCTCCTTTCTCAGTGCTCTCGCCCGACTCCACCAGGTGCATGTCCGCGCCGACCCGGTAGTACATCTGGTCGTACAGATGGTGATCCAGCGTCTGCGCCAGTGAAGCAGTGAACGTGGATAGGCTGAGCGTTAATATCAGGAGCACCAGGGACGCGGTGTAGAACCCGGGCATGCGAGAGAGATGACGGGTCGCAAGTAAGACCCCTACGCTGTTTGTGTGCGAGGCGATCCAGGCGATAACAGCCATGACCACTGGCAGGATGCGTAGGATAAAGAGCGTGAGTGTAAAGACGCCCAGCGCCGGCACCAGAAAAAGCAGTGGGTTCTGGAAGGGATCGTTGAGTGTAGATCCACCTGCCGCCGGCAAGGCGATGCTGCCCTGTTGCCGCAAGAGATAAGCGCCGTAGGACGCAGGGATGAGCAAAAGCATGTCCAACCAGGCGCGTTGCCACCACGGCGGCCGCAGTGTGCGCGCGCGTTCCTGTTTGTAGGTGACAATGGTGTAGCGGGCAGCGCTGATGGTGGGCACCACTTGCGATATTAAGGCCAAGCCGACCGCGGCCACACCAAAACGTAGCGTCGCCACCGACACACTCACTCGCAGGTCGGACGGCAACGTGAAGTCCAGGAAACTGCGCGTCTTGCCGATGATGTGAGCAATTGTCGTGCTTATGGGCGAGCCGACAATTAGGGCGATAGCTCCCAACACCAGGCCTTCCAAGGCTGCGATTCCCACTACTTGGATCGCCGTGGCCCCCCGGCTGCGCAGCATGGCGATCTCGTTGCGCTGCCGCTCTACGGAGAGCCCCACCACCAGGCCGATGAATGCCAAGATCAAGCCGATGATCGGCACGCTGAACGCGTAGAGCAAGATGGTGAGCAGCGCGGCCGCACGCTGATATTTTTGCAAAGCGTCCGCCGGCGACAAATCCAGCCTGGTGCCAGGCAGTAAAGCAGCCGCTTTCTGCCACACTGCGGTGATCCGGGCAAGCAACGGGACGGCATCGCTGGCATGGACGTCCGAGCCATCCATAACCAGATACCACAACCCAACGTAAACCTCATCGTCCACGTAGGGACTGATGCGGCTGAAGTAAGTTCCCTCTGGTACGAGCATCACTTCATCCAACGAACTTGGACGGTAGAACCAAAACTCCTCTTGGGGGTCCGTAGCCTTCCACACACCGGCGATGCGCACTGGGACCTGTGTGGTTCGTGTTCCGCCCTCCGTCTTGTGGGAGGCGAAGGCTATGTATGTCTCGTTGACCTGTAGGCCCAGTTCCAACGCGAAAGCCTCACTCACCAGCACCTCGACGATGCTGTCCTGCGAAGCGGCTGCTACAGTCGGGAAGTCGCCTTCCAGGATGGTGATATGATTCTCCAGGTCGCTTGCGAATCCGAAACTCACCCATGCTAATGGGTCTTTTACATCCGCGTAAGCGATATCTTCTTGGGGGAACAGTCGGAAGTTGTCGGTCTCGAAGTACCGAACCACAAACTTCTGAGGCAGACCCAAAGCAAGAGCAGCCGGCCCAGATAGATATGTGTCAACTTGTTGCACCTCCCCCCAGTCTACCGGTTCATTCCACGCACCGATGTAACGGAACATGAAAGCAAACGGTGGGTAAGATTTTGTCCCTTCAGATGATTCCCCTGAGAACTCCTCACGCAACACGCGGTAGTAGACCGCATCGGCATATAGAGGGATGCTCATACTCAGTGCCACTGCGGTTACAAGCCCCAACACGGTCGCCAGCGCCAACCATCGCTGGGAGAGCAACCGTTTGACGGCCACGACGACGATGGCCCATATACGAAGTAACACGCTCATGCCACTACAGCCTCTACTGCCCTATCACGATCTGCCCCTCGGTCAGGCCCTCTTCGATTTCGACGCGATCCTCACTCTCGGTCCCGAGCTTTATGTCCACGCGCCGCTGGCCTTCGCCCTCCTGCACTACGACGAATTTTCGGCCCTCGAAGGTACGTATCGCTTGCGGTGGCAGCCAAAGCACATCGGCTTTACGCTCCAGAACCACGGTCACACGCACCAGTTCGCCCACTTCAAGTCCGGGCGCAGAAGCCGACGTCTCCAACGCCACTCGGGTGGACTCGTCCTCAGCCCCGACATCACTAATGCGGCCACCACCGCCATAGGGATATGGCAAACGGCGAATATGGCCTTTAATCTCCACGCCAGGCCGGTCGGCAATCATACACGTAACTGGCATGCCCTCTTCCAATTCATTCATTTCCGAGTCCAACAAGGCAGCGCTCACCTCCAATTCGCTGAGGTCACCCACGACCAACACGGGCTTGTGGGCATCCACCGCGCGGCCCTCCGTGAGGCTGAGGGAGAGCACCTTCCCGTCGAAGGGAGCCACCAAGCGGGCATCCTCCAGTTGAGTCTTCAGTCGTTCCACGGTCACCTGCATCTCTTTGATGTCCAATCCGGACTTGACCTGCTCCAGCCGCAGACGGGCCAAGGCCACCTCCTGTTCCTGAATCTCGATATTGTAATAGTGAATCTGAAGGGCCTGAAGAGCCTGCTGATGCTGGGCTTTGGCCTTCTCGTAGGCCGTGCTAGCTTGCCAGAGGTTCATGGCTTGAAAAGAGGCGCCAGCGTCGGGCTTCCAAGCGATCCTGTCGTAGGCAGCCTGAGCATTTTGCAAGGCGATTTCCGCCGCTTGCAGATCGGCCTTGGCAATGACCACCCCCGTGGTGGGGTCATCGGCTTTGGCAATGGCCAGGCGCAGTTCTGCGGTGTGCAGGGCAGCCTCGGCCTCGGCGGTCCGCAATTCCTGGTTACTCCTGGCCAACTCCAAACCAGCCTCAGCCTGGGCAAGTTGGTGCTTCAAGTCAGTGACTTCCAGTTCGGCCAGGATGTCCCCGGCTTGGACCCATTCGTCTCTGTCCACATAGATGGCATCGACATAGCCAGAGGTGCGGAAGAAGAGCTCCTCCTCCATTACGGGAGCAATGCGCCCTGTGAACTCGAGTGTCTTGATCACCTCCCCGCGTCGCACTTCATAGGTAGGCCTGGCCGGCACGATCGGTGTAGGGATTGGGGTGGGCGTTGCCTCTTCCCCCCGCGATGACGCGCCCATACAGCCTGACACCGCAATCAAGGTCACGAGTAGCAAAGCGATTGATTTAGTTCGTTGACTCATAATACATATCGTCTCCTTCTGCCCTGTTTTCGGGTCTCACAAGCAACCTGCATGGAAGAGGTCGTTGATTTGGCCTAGACTGCCGAAGACATCGTGGAGCTCCCCCTTAGCGCAACTATATTATAGATGATCTCTATCTGGACTTCAATCTCGGGTCCGTGGCTGTATAGGGGAGCCTAGGCACAGATTTCTCACCTGCTCTGCTCGCCTATCCACTCCTCGCCCCCCTCCCAGACCTCCTTCTTCCAGATGGGGACTATCTCCTTGACCCTATCGATGCGTATCTTTCCGCCTCGAACGCTTCCCCTCGGTGAGGGGCAGCCACAGCGATAGCTGCGCTGGCCTCCCCCAAACCCACCTTCCCCATGCGCTGCACGATGGCCGCCCTTACCCCCCACCTCTCTCCCATCTCTCGGCCTATCTCCCTCAACTCTGCCTTGGCCATTTCCAGGTAGGCCTCGTACTCGAGATACTCCACCTCGTGACGCGAAAGTGGCGTCGGGGGGTGCCCAAGAAGGTGACGATGGCCCCCGCCTCCTCGGTCCTCACCTCGTCTATCACTTCCTGCTACACACAACAGGCTGAATCACGAATACGGCGAGGGGCGAAGGGTGCTCTTGGCGTTACGTGGTGATTGACTTCTCCCTGCGCCGATGGTAAAATGGGATATGAGATCAGGATTTCAAAGAGGCGGCGCGCTCGCATCGTCGGTCGCAATGGACTGATGATTCAACTGCCTGGTCTATTGAGCCCTGGTTTCATTCTTCACTGAGACTGGGGCCTGCGGGTGGATTTGAAAGGCGATATTGTTGAAAACTGGGACAATCTTTAACATTCAAAAGTTCTCTATTCAGGACGGGCCAGGCATTCGCACCACGGTCTTTTTCAAAGGATGTCCCCTCAGGTGCCGGTGGTGTCACAATCCGGAGAGCCAGGTCTCGGTGCCGGAGTTGATATTCCGGAAAGAGCGCTGCATCGGTATTAGGGCGTGCGTGGAAGCCTGTCCGAATGGTGCTGTCTCGCATGGGGGGGACTCCTTGTCTATCTCCGTGGATAAATGCACCCTCTGTGGGGATTGTGTGCGAGCGTGCCCCGCCGAAGCGCTGGAGATCGTTGGACGAGAGATGACCGTCGCCGAAGTGATGGCGGAAATAGCAAAGGAGATCGTCTTCTACGATCAGTCCGGTGGGGGCGTCACCTTTTCCGGTGGAGAACCCCTGTCGCAACCCGACTTTCTATACGCTCTCCTTCAGGGATGCAAGGAGATAGAGCTTCACACCGCTGTGGATACCAGCGGGTTCGCGCCTTCCGAGGTCCTGAGTAGAATCGGTCAAAGTGTGGATCTGTGGCTCTATGATCTGAAACTGATGGATGACGAAAAGCACCGTCATTACACCGGCGTATCCAACGAGTTGATTCTGAGGAACTTGAAGGAACTCTCGCTACAGGATGAGACTATCATTGTTCGTGTGGCCATCGTTCCGGGGATCAACGACGACGAGGATAATCTCTTTAGGCTGGGAGAGTTCGTGGCCTCCTTGGCCCACCCGCCCCAGGTAGATATCCTGGCCTATAACAAGATGGGCCTCGAAAAGTACAAAAGGCTGAAGAGGGGTTATGCTTTTCATGAAACGCAGCCCCCCTCAGATGAGAGTATAGCCGAGGCAGCAGCAACTCTGCGAGAATGCGGCTTGCAGGTCAAAACAGGAGGTTGAGCTATGTCCATGAGTGCAAGAGTGGCCCAACTGCGCGAGCAAAGTGTGGAAGCGCGGCCCACCCTATCCACCGAGAGAGCACAGTTGCTCACCGAATTCTACAAGCAGAATACGGGCGCTATGTCCGCTCCTGTGCGGCGCGCCCTGGCCTTCAAATACTTGCTAGAGCACAAGACCGTTTGCATCAATGAGGGCGAGCTGATTGTAGGGGAAAGGGGTCCCGGCCCGAAAGCCACACCTACCTATCCCGAGGTGTGCTGCCACAGTCTGCAAGACCTGGAGATTCTGAACTCGCGTGAAAAGATATCTTTCGCGGTCAGTGAAGAGGCCCGGCAGTTGTACCGGGAGACTATCATCCCCTTCTGGAAAGGGAAAACCATGCGCGAGCTGATATTCGCTGAAATGACGCCCGAGTGGAAGGCGGCCTATAGTAGTGGCATTTTTACCGAGTTTATGGAGCAAAGGGCTCCCGGCCATGCCGTCCTTGACGACAAGATATACCGTAAGGGGTTTCTAGACTTCAAGGGGGAGATAGAAAGAACTCTGCGCAGCCTGGATTATCTGAACGATTCACAGGTCTATAGCAAACAAGAAGAGTTGAAAGCGATGCTCATCTGCGCCGACGCCCTGATCAGGTTCGCAGAACGCCATGCGGAAAAAGCCAGAGAACTAGCCCAAGGAGAGACAGATCCCCAGAGAAAGAAGGAACTGGAGCGCATAGCCGAGGTGTGTTCTCACGTCCTGGCGCACGCACCGAGAGACTTCTGGGAGGCGTTGCAGGCCTATTGGTTCGTCCATCTGGGTGTAACGATCGAGTTGAACACCTGGGATTCCTTCAGCCCTGGCCGACTGGATCAGCATCTATATCCCTTTTACAGGAAGGGACTGGAGGAGGGCACCCTGACCCCCGAGGAGGCTAAGGAACTATTGGAGTGCTTCTGGATCAAATTCAACAACCAGCCGGCGCCGCCCAAAGTCGGCGTAACTGCGGAAGAGAGCGCCACATATGGAGACTTCGCCCAGATTAGCGTGGGCGGCCTGAAGCAGGACGGATCCGACGCAGTCAATGAGCTCACCTACCTGATATTGGACGTGGTCGAGGAGATGAGACTGGTGCAGCCCGCCTGCAGCATTCATCTCAGCAAGAGGAGTCCCGACCGGTTCCTGAAGCGAGCGGCCAGGGTTATACGAACTGGGTTTGGGCAGCCTGCGATATTCAACGCCGACGTCATCGTGCAGGAATTGGTCCGGCAGGGGATATACGTAGAAGACGCGCGGAACGGCGGTCCCAGTGGTTGTGTGGAGGTCTCTGCCTTTGGCAAGGAGAACTACAACCTGACCGGATACCTTAACATGGTGAAGGTCTTCGAGAGCGCCTTGAACAATGGCCTCGATCCGCGAACGGGCGAAAGAATCGGACTGGAGACGGGAGACCCCACCCAATTCGAATCCCTTGCCGCCTTGTTTGAGGCCTACAAGAGGCAACTGAACTACTTTGTGGATGTCAAGGTCAGGGGAAACAACGTCATTGAAAGGCTGTATGTCCACTACATGCCGACGCCGTTTATGTCGCTGTTGATTGACGACTGCATCCAGAAAGGCAAAGACTACCACGATGGCGGCGCGCGTTACAACATGACATATATCCAAGGAGTGGGTCTCGGCAGTCTGACGGATGCCATGACCGCGATCAAGTACCACGTCTATGACCAGAGGAATCTGACCATGGTGGAATTGCTGGCGGCGCTTGGGGAGAACTTTGTGGGTCACGAAAGCATGCGCCAGATACTGTTGAATAAGACACCCAAATATGGCAACGATGATGACTATGCGGATGAGGTGATGAAAGCCTGCTTTGAGGCCTATTATGAAGCGATAGAGGGGCGAAAGAACACCAAAGGGGGAACCTATCACATCAATCTGTTTCCGACCACCGTGCACGTCTACTTTGGGGCGGTCGTCGGGGCCACTCCGGATGGGAGAAGGGCAGGACAGCCCTTTTCCGAAGGCGTCTCGCCCGTGCAGGGGGCGGACCGGCATGGCCCGACCGCAGTCATCAAGTCGGTGGCTAAGATGGACCATGTGCGCACCGGCGGCACGCTGCTCAATCAGAAGTTTACGCCTCGGTTGTTGAAAGACGACGAGAGCCTAGGCAAATTCGCTGATCTGGTGCGCTCCTATTTCAATCTCGATGGTCACCACATCCAGTTCAACGTGGTGGATGCTGCTACGTTGCGTGCGGCACAGGAGAGCCCAGAGAACTACCGAGGCCTCATCGTGCGGGTGGCCGGCTATAGCGACTATTTTTGCGACCTGAGCAAAGTCCTGCAGGATGAGATCATTGCCAGGACAGGGCATGAATCTTTCTAGATCGGGGCCGGGGGTCAATACGCAAGCCCCTTCCGGGTAAGGATGGAAGGGGCTTCTCCTATTTGGATGCTTTCGTAGCGATCAAGTCATCGGTCAGCGCGGCCACACTCATACAATCTTATCCCTCCTCTCCACCAGATGGTTAACACCTTAGGTGGATGATTGAATTCCGACTCACTCGATATGAATATGGTAGCCACGCCATGGGCGCTATCGTGGAAGCCATTAACGAAATCCAAGGCAACAGCAATGGGAACGGCTAGCGAAAGGGGTAAGGTCATGCCTTAGTAGGCGGTGGGAGTAAAAAGGGCTTCGTGCAGAACCTTTTGAATCTCGACATCACAGACATCTCCCGGCCCCACAGGCAGGTCTACAGCGACCCACTCGTCCCCCGCGAAGCCGACCTGGCCAACCAGTTTGCCATCGACATGCACGCTGTAGCCGCCTGCCGGGAGGCCCGCAAGGCGCAAGGTCGTGACGTGGGTGTCCCCTGTCCTGTTCTCTAGGATGAACCGGACTCTGCGCAGCTCGTCGTCCACGACGATGGGCTGCTCCGCTGCGAAGCCGTCTCGATCCAAGAGCATGTGCAGCCGTCGTTCGCCCCGGATCAGGTGAAAGCGCTGGCGCAGGCCATCTCTGGGAATCACCTCAATGCCATCATCGGTGTCCCTCAGCAAGCCACCGTAGGCGAACAAGCCGAACAGGGGATCCTCCGTCACGATCGTCGCCGCCGTGCGGAGCGCAGCGGAGTAACCGATCTCGATTTCGCCGTCGTAGAACCACGCCCCCCGGCTGTTATCCTTCCCGATCCACATTGGGCCGTACTTCTCGGGCGTGATCGCCCATCCAGAGGCGCCGTCGTTCTCTTCACCGGGGTACCAGTAACCGTAGTTAGTTTCCGGGGTACCGGTGTTCATCAGAGCCCACGAACTCAAATAGGAGGCGTAGCCCAGTCGCAGGTACGGCGTAGGGTCACTGGTGTGATACAAGGCGTAGTCGGCAATTGCCCAGCCGCCTGCCTGCGACATATAGCTCAGCGCGTACCGCGAAGAGATGCCTCCACGGTAATCACTCCCTAGGAGGTAGTAGGCCGGCTCTACCCATCCCCGGAGGGCGATGTTGGCCTGGATTTGCTTCTCCATGAACTGCTCAAAATCCTCGCGTTTGACCTCCGGGTGCGAATACCACTTGTCCTTGTACTTGTCGTACCACAGGTTTTCGTCCGGCTCCACCGGGTTTGCCAGTCCGTACTTGGCGATGGCATGTGAGGACTCGAAAGCAGTGGTATCGAAGGGATATTCCGAATCAAATGGGTAGGGGTCGTCGTACACAAAGTATTTGACCTTTTTCTCCCACTCGTTCTTCAGCCAGTCCGCTTGCTCATCTCGGCCTTCTTCATACAGGGCCTCGATGAGATCGACAATAAGCAGTTCATTGTAGAGACCCAGCACGTAGGCCCAGTATCCCCGCGCCCCTGCGGGAAGATCGTCAATACCTGCAAGAGTAAAGTGAGCTTTGGCCGTGCCGAAGGCCCGTTCCAGGTATCCGTCCTTGTCCAGGTACTTTGTCATGCCCGGATACATCTTTGCGATCTGGTACATGTGGAAATAGAGCATGGTCACGTGAGGGTAGTCATAGCTGCGCCACACGTGCTCCCGGCCCTTGCCCCCCGAACCGAAACCGTGCTCGCTGTAGCGGTTCTCGAACCAGTTGGGAACACCATAGATGGAGTAGGGATATGGCTCCTCCTGATCGGTGCGCTGGAGCTTGCCCCACACAAAGTTCTCAATGTAATATTCGACGGCTGCAATCTCCTCCTGCACAGGATGGTGTACGCTCTTCGCAGCGATGAAGGGCGCTTTGGGTAAGGCGGTATCATCACAGGCCAGGACATAGCCCCACCAGCCGTCAAAGCCATCCGTGTCATCAGGCCCGCGCAGCACCTTGTTGCGCATGTCCCACACGGAGAACAGGCCGTTGTACCATTTGCTTGGATTGTGGTGTTGCTGTTTGCTCACCAGGAATGCCGCTCGCTTCTTGATGAGCGTCTCCAGTGGCTCCGCGACAAAGAATTCGAGCACTGTATACCTGTCATCACCATAGTTCACCCTCAGCAGGTTCTCCCCCAGCCGGAAGAACTTGACCTTGTAGACGTGGGTGTCGGTTTCCTTCTCACCCAGGTATTCGATCTCGGTTTGATCCGGGTATTCAGGCGTGATGGAATGGTCCCTGTTTTTCGTCCGCAGCGAGAATATGGCGAACAGATCCTCAGGTACAGTCATCCCAGGCACCACGTGAACGTCGAACAGGCCTTCTTCGTATAGAACGTCGCGCACCCCGTCGTAGTCGTCGGCCCAGCGGAACTTGAAGCCGTAGGTGATCTGGTCGCCCGGCGTGTCCTTGGGGGCCAGCGTCACACTGGTGTGGGGCTGCCGCCAGGTGCCGCGCTTCTCACCTCCGCCGTTCACCGCGGAGTGAATGTAGGCCCAATAGGGCACTCGATTAACCCTTCGATCAACCGTGTGCTCCTCGTAGTATTCCAGTTTGGTGCCTTCCAACGGCGTCATGACGAGGTAAGGCCCAACGCCGTTGGGGCGCTCCCAGAAGATGAACGACCCGTGGCCCGAGATGAAGGCATGCCGGGCCACGACCCTGGTATAGTTCGCCAGGTTGTCTTCCACAAACTGCCTGTTGAAAGGCAACGGCAGCGCAATGTCGCCCAATTCGAGTGCCTTGTCGGTGTGGTTGCGAAATTGCAGTGTCCAGACCAGGCTGTCCTCCTGGCGTGTGAACTGCACCGTCAACCGAAAGTCTCGGATACCGTGGGCACCCAGCGAGTCACCCTCGTATGAGTAGGTCAAAGCCTCTGGGTCGTCCTCCCCACTGATGTTGACCTGGCGAATATCGCCCGAAGCGAAGGCGGTCGCCTCCTGCCAGTTCCCCCCATCGAGCCGGTAGCGGACCACGACCTCGCCCAGGGTTTCGCCTTGCCAGATGTAATCGGTATCAAAAAAGTCGTTCAACAATTTCAGGCTCGTGATGCCGCCATAATTCCACCTTAGAACAAAGCGAGTCTGAGAGCCTCTACTTTCTGTCATACTGCCCTCCAACGCTACAGCACGCCGACTACGCCCGAAGTGCCGCGCGAAATGAAGCCACCTTCCACTGTGCCAACCGACGATGCCAGAAAGCCGCGACGGTGGCGTGGTCGACGTGCGCGTGTTTGGCGGCGTTCGCACTGTCTATCTGACTTCTATCCCATCTTGATGCCATTGTCAATCAAGTACTGGGTGACCTTTTGGAAATCAGAGATGCCTTCGTCAAGAAATGCCTTGTAAATGAAATATCCACTATGCATCGGCGTCCGATACGTATCCGTTAAAATGGAAAACTTGTAATTGAGGATTTGTTCTCGCAGGGGAGCAGTCATCTTGCTCTTGAAACGGCGCATGTCTGCCATTTGCTTGTCTATCGCTGAATCATCCAGAGACCAGATATCGATCTTCCAGGGGCGTCCCCAATCTCCGTATTCGATTCTGGCTTTCAAATACAATCCTTCTGGCAAGAGTGGGTCTTTTGACTTCTCAAAAACCACTTGCCAGATCATTGGAGAGGTTGCGATTTGTCCGCCGATGTGGAAGAGTCGCTCAATCGAGACCTTTGACATGTAAAGGTCAATGTCGGGGTAAATCATCACATCAAGGAAATAACTTCCTGTCGGCACAATTCTTTCGCGGGGAGACAAAATCTCATACAACCTGACCTCTTGCAGAATGAAGTCGGCTTGTTGTCTCAATTTATCAGCGCGTTCAAGCGGATTCATCACCAATGCCCCCAAAAGAGAATGTCGCCAAACATGAGCCGTGCGCCTTATTTCCTAGACCCCGTCAACAGGTAAGGAAGTTGCGTTCCCTCGTTCCGCATAAGGGCTTCGACGTCATCCAGTTCCAGTGGCGCGCCGCTGGTGAGGTTTTCGATCCCGTCTTCGGTGACCACAACCGTATCCTCCACGCGGATATAGAGTCGCTCCTCTGGAATCCACATCTGCGGATCTACGGCAAATACCGTTCCTGGTAGCAGCGGACGATGGTGGTATCCGCCGTCGTCGTGCACGGCCATACCGACCGGATGCGAGAGGTGGCCGCGGAATTCAAGGGTGCGGCGGGCCCCCTCTCTGTAGATATCTTTCGAGAACTTCCAGTTTTCCCAGACCTCTTTCATCTCCTCGGCAGCTTCGTCCATCACCTGATCCGGCGTGACGCCAGGGCGGATCTTGGACAGAACCACTTGGTGGTATTCAACGATGTAACCGTACAGCTCTCGCTGCCAGGGAGCATAAGTCCCGTTGACGGGCCACATGCGACCCATGTCACTGGTGTAATAGCTGCATTCGGGGGCAACGTCCATCAGCACCAGTTCGCCATCTTCTAAGGGACAGTTGTTCAGAGAATAATGGATGTGCCAGATATTCTCCCCACTGGCGATGATGGGATGATAGCCCTCGCCCCTTGCACCGTTCAGCAGATAGATGTAATTTGCCAGAGCGCCGAGCTGGTATTCGAGGATGCCCGGGCGCGTCACGCACATGGCCTCGCGGATGGCCTGGGCGCAAAGCTGGCCTGAACGGCGCATCACGTTGATCTCGCGTGGGCTTTTGATGGAGCGCAGTTCATCCAGAATCGGCGTCAAATCGCGCACCTCCATCTTTGGGAACCGAGAGCGCAGAATGCTGATGAAGCGCTGCTCCCGTGACGGCCGCCCGTCCCACGGATCCTGGGCCACCATCTGGTTCGCCAAAAGCAGGTGGTGGCGGGTCGTAGCCCGGACTCCAGCCGGGGCATGAGGGGTGTAGACCACCTTCGCATCGACCAGGTGTTCCGAGAGTTTCTCAACGGGGTGAACCTCATCAGCGCCGGTGATCTCTTTCACCAAATCGGCATCCTCGACGCCTGGAGTGGCCCCCTCACTGAGTTGTGCTTCCCCCCGTTCAGGCAGGTAGAGCGTGGTCTTGCGCTCCACACCATTCATCAAGAGGTAGGATTGCGGCGTTTCAAGGCCGCAGCAATAGAAGAACTCGTTTGACTGGCGAAAGTCCACGTACCCGCGAGGCGCCGGGGCGCTCTGTAACAGGGCGTAGCCCTCGCTCCCCATAGCGTCGAACATCCTCTCCCGCCGGGCAGCAAACTCTTCTGCCGGGAAGTCAACTCGGCATCGCGAGTCGATCCGATTGTTGGCCCTGGTTGTGGAATCCACTGTTTTCTCCTGTGCGACGGCAGGCTCTCGCCATCATCTTTGTCAACCCAGAAAAGGGAAAACACCCTTTCGTCATGCCGGATTGTTTCTTGGGCAACTGTAGCTAAGGCGAATCGGGGCGATGTTCCTCTTGCGTGAGTGATGCGCCGACGACTACCGGTTGGTCAAAGATACCCCAGTCAGCAAGCTCTGAACGCGGCGGTGCCTCGCTGCCCCACATCCGGCTGGGATACCAGCCGAAACGCTGTGCCAGATCAGCCAGGAACTCGGCGTACTTGAACGGAGCCAGGGCAGCATCTATGACTGGGACACCAAGCGCATCCTGCATCTCCTGGTAGAAGCCGTAAACCGCTGCGCAGCCCAGGATGAGAACTTCGGCACCATCCTCTTCGATCGCCTTGCGCCCTTCAGCCAGCAGCTGATTGCACGTGCGGTCGCGATCTGCCTGGAAATCGTGTACGTCCACATCGAGCGAGCGCATTGAAGCGAGGCGATGGGCGTGGCCATACAGGCGTATGTTCTCGGTCATCTTGGGTATACACTTGCGGCTGCTCACCAAGACTGAAAAGGTGTTTCCCAAGTTGCTGGCAATGGCGGTAGCTGACTCGCAGGGTGCGGTGACGATGGCGCGCCCCGACACTTCCCGCGCCTCGCGCAGACCCACGTCGTAGAAGCAACCGATAACTATGGCCTCATATTCATCGGCGGCTTGATAGGTCAGGCGTACAATGTCAGCCACGATCAGCCCTTCATACGCGTGGTACTGCAGGTGACGGGGGCGGTCAGCGGGCAAAGACACCACATCCACCTGCGTACCGGCGGATTTGGCTTCGTTTAGAATCTTGAACGTTTCCATATTGAATGCTTCGTACCCAATTGGGTTGATCCAAAGGATATGCATCGCTCACCTCCTGCCCTTAACGAAAGATCATAGAACCGTCCGGCCAGTGCCTAGGCTCTCTGCGACACAAGAGGAACAGACAGGAATTCAAGCAACTCCTTTCTGCATGACCTTCCGTCGCTTCTGGGTGGCCTTCTCGTCTATGGCCAGGTCCTCCTTTAGGACCACCCCGTAGTCGCGCTCGGCTCCCTCCCGGGTAACATAACCGTCAATCACATCCTCCCTCACTAAGTGAGGATCCCGTTCCCAGGGATTGCCGTATCCACCGCCTCCGCCTGTGTGATGCTTGACCACGTCTCCCACCTTCATTGGCAGGCTATTGACCTTAAGCATGTGCCGCTCATCTTTGCGACCCGGGTTGACTACCACATCAGGGCCGACGGCATCCTTTCCGCCAAAGAGTCCCCACGCCGGGGTAACGGATCGTTCGAACCAGAGAAAGAGCGAAGCCGGCGCTTCCATCTCGTACATTCGGTAGATACCACATCCGCCACGATAGCGGCCAGGGCCACCCGTGTCCGGACGGATTCCATATTCGCGGATCATGATGGGGTATTTGTTCTCATACACTTCAACAGGAAGGTCTTTAAAGGGACCGTTGACAACGTTGATCAAAGCGTCTTGGCCATCACCTGTGCTAAATGCCCCCCATCCGCCAGAATTCGCCTCCAGGGCAAGGAACCGTGTGTTCCCTTTGCGAGGATCGGTGCCATCAAGCCAGATCACCATCGAATCCCCATAGTGAGCACCGGCGACTTGGTCCGGCATGGCAGGAGCCAAGGCCTTGATGAACAGGTCAATGAGCAGGCCCTGTGGGGTGAAATACCACTGGCAGGCCGCAGGCTCCTTGGCCTTGAAGATAGATCCCTCGGGCGCTTTAACCGTTAATGTCTTGAACGTCCCACCATCAACCGGGCGTTCAGGATGAATGAGCATCTTGAATGCCATGCGGCAAGCCGATGTAGTCTGAGCAAAACCAGCGTTGATCGAGCCGCGCGTCATGGCTGATGAGCCCTCTAGGTCAACGGTCATCTGGTCACCCGCTACATCCACTCGTATCTTGATGGGTATGGGGCCGTTTCCGAGACCATCGTCGTCGAGGAAACCACTAGCCGTATAGGTACCGTCCGGGATTGCGGCGACTGCCTCTCGTTCCAATTGCTCCGATTGACGAGATATCTCGTCGCGCGCAGCGAGCACGGTTTGGTAGCCGAAACGATTCAGAATCGATTGAAACCGCGCTTCCCCAGTACGCATCGCGGCCACCTGGGCGTTAAGGTCCCCGATGAGTAGGTAACCAAAGCGGCTGTTGCACCTCAAAACCTCCAAGATGTCCTGGCGCGGTTCGCCGTTTTGATAGATCCGGATGGGAGGCCAGCGCATGCCTTCCTGGTAAATCTCAAAAGAATCGGTTGTCTGGCTCGGATCCTTTCCTCCCACATCTAGCCAGTGCGCGCGGCTGGCCGAGAAACCCACCCGTTTAGCTTGCCAGAAGATCGGGGCAAAGATTGTTGCGTCGTTCAGGTGTGTGCCCTGCATGTACGCGTCGTTCATGTAGAAAATGTCACCGGGCTGAAAGGCGTCCCAGCCGTGTATTTCAGCAGTGAGCTTGACGCAGGCTTCCAAATTGCCCAGAAAGAGTGGCACGCCCACTGCCTGAGCCAAAACGTCTCCATCCTCGTCAAGCAGGGCCACCGCGCAGTCTCTTCCCTCGTAGATAATCGGCGTGTAGGCGCTGCGGAACAGGGCTGCGTTCATATCCTGGGCAATGGAGACAAACGCGTTGCGAATGATCTCCGTGGTAATGGGGTCAACTTTTGCACTCATTATGCCTTCTCCACCTTGATTATGATATTGCCAAGGTCGTCCACGCGAGCATGATAACCAGGGGGAACGATAGTTGTGGCACTTTCCTCCTCAACGATACGGGGGCCGCTGAACTGCGACCCTTTCTTAATCCGGTTGCGCCATAGGATAGGGGTCTCGTGGGGCTTTCCGTCAAAGATGGCCTTGCGTGTGGCTATGACCGGGTCCCCCTCTTCCTTCGCAATCTCAAAGTATGCGTCCTCCTTCGCCAGGCGGCCCAGGGCTGCCAGCCGCAGGTTCACGAACTCCACCTGGTGGCCGGGCGTTGAGTGTCCGTAGCGCGTGGCGTGAGCATTGTGGAACGACGCGTCAATCTCTTCAAGATCGATCTTGTCTCCGACTGGCACGTTTACCGAGTATTCCTGGCCGACGTAGCGCATATCGGTCGAACGTTCAAAGTACATATCTTCGGGCTCGAAACCTTCTTCTCGCAGCGCAGCCATTCCTTCTTCTTGCAACTCTTCGTAAACCCACTCAACCTCTTTCGGATCCATACCGTCCAGCGGGTGATAGAAGTTGCGCGTCAGGTCGTGGCGTAAGTCTGTCTGGAGCATCCCCCAGGCCGAGAACGTGCCAGGGGTCCAGGGAGAGATGACTTCGCTGATCTCCAGTTCCTCGGCTAGCCAGACCGCGTGCATGGGGCCAGCGCCGCCAAAGGCCACCAGCGAGAACTCGCGGGGGTCAATGCCCTGTTCAATAGTGATGGTGCGCATGGCGTCGGCCATCTTGGCGTTGATGATCGAGAGCATGCCTTCAGCAAAAGCGACGTCGTCTAGTCCCACTTGGTGGGCCATCTCGTGAATCGCCTTAGCCGTCAACTCCTCGTCCAGCCACATCCGCCCCCCCAGCAAAGATTTCGGGCCAAGGCGCTTGAGGAAAAGGTTCGCGTCGGTCACCGTAGGCTGCGTGCCGCCTCGACCGTAGCACACAGGGCCTGGATCAGCCCCGGCGCTCTGCGGGCCGACTCGCATCGCCCCGGCTTCCAGCCAGGCTAACGACCCGCCTCCAGCACCGATGGTGTGAATATCCACGATGGGCATCAACAATGGCAATCCTTCCAACACGGTCTCAGAGGTGATATTGGGTTTGCCATCCACGATCAGGCTCATATCAAACGAGGTGCCGCCCATGTCAACACACAACAGATTTGGGCGATTAATGGCCCGCGAGAGTGCCATGCCCCCCATAGTGCCCCCCACCGGTCCGGAGAGAAGCGTATATACAGGTTGCTTACGAGCGGCCTCCACAGTCATGACCCCGCCGCTAGACTGCATCACGTAGGGGGTTGCTTCCACTCCCAGGTCGCGCATCTCTTTCGCCAAGGTTGCGAGATAGCGCGCGACGATAGGGGCGATGTAGGCGTTCATGATAGCCGAGGAGGCTCGCTCGTACTCACGCCACTCGCGGGCCACTTCATGCGAGAGCGTGACCGATAGGTCTGGAAGCGCCTCGGCTAGAATCTCACGTGCCCGGAGTTCATGCTGTGGGTAGGCGTACGAGTGAATGAAGCAGACTGCAACGGCGTCAATGTTCTCATCCTCGATTCTTCGGATGATAGGTTCAAAGTCCTCTTCATGCAGTGGGTCCAAGACAGTCCCGTCCCATTTCAAACGTTCGCGCACCTCATGAACGTCGCGGCGGGGCACGAGACGCTCTGGCTTTCGGTATTGGAGCATATACAGTTCTTTTCGGTCACCGCGAGCAATAGAGTAAGAATCGCGCAGACCGGCAGTCATAATCAGGAGGACCCGCGCTCCCTTTCTCTCCAGAAAGGCGTTTAGACCCACTGTAGTCCCATGCACCAGAAAACCAATATCGGGTAGGTCGGGAATGAGATCCTGGAGGCCATCGATGACTGCCCGCGCGGGATTCTGAGGCGTTGAAGGCACTTTGCCGGTGAAAACTTTTCCAGCCTCTTCGTCGGCTACAACAAAGTCGGTGAAAGTGCCACCAATGTCTACAGACACACGGTATTTAGTCATACTTCGCCAAGCTCCTTTTTTCAGATTAGCTCTTAGAAAGATCTGCCCTTCGACTCCACTACGTTCCGCTCAGGATGCTCAGATGGAGATCGGGATTTAGAATACTCGATCTCAACCACCTCATCAAGTCTCTCGTCTCGATAGGGCATCTAGCGAAACGGCAAAGATGATGGTCGCGCCTTGAAAGATACTTTGGTTGAACGAGGGCACATTCAGAGGTTGAATCCATTGCCGATAAGGCACAGGAGCAAGACACCGATCACCGTGCGCCAGATCGCCCCTTCGCCTCCCAGGATGCTTGTCCCGCCGATTACCGTTGCAGCGATGGCGTCCAGCTCAACCCCTACGCCAATGTCCGCTACGCCTTGAGCAATGCGAGATACAGTAATCACGCCAGCGAGTCCGGCGGCGAGGCCGGTCAGGCAGAACGTGAACGTGCGAATGAGTCCGCCCCTAACGCCCGACAGCCAGGCCGCCTCTGCGTTGCCCCCGATGGCGTAAACGTAGCGGCCGAAGGTTGTGCGCGAGAGGATAAACCAAGCGAAGGTTACGAAGCCAGTGGAAATGAATACCGGGTACTTGATCGCCAGGAAACGGTCTTGTCCGAGGCCAGCACCTCGATCATACATGGCAGGATGCACCAGGTTGACTAAACCTATATAGCATGCTACGGACCTCGGTACCAGGTGAGAAAGGATCTCATCTTCTGGTATCGTAGAGACGAAGTGTATGCTCACATATTATCACCTCTGGCGAATGAGTGCAAGAGAATCTCGAAGGCTCCTAATCAAAGACTATCAGGAGACCAAAGCTATTCCCAGAGGGCCAAGAATTTGAGCACCCATCGTTGCATCGTCCGCAAGCGGGTCTTAAGATATCGGGAGAAAGGGGAGAGGGGGTTGGAGAGCCTACCCCCTATCCCCAAGAGCCAACCCACTCGCCTAGATCCCCAACTGGAGAGACTCGTCTTACTTCTCAGCGATTCCTCGGGCTTTGGACCCAAACGCCTTCACTATTGGCTGAAGAGGAACCTCAGGATAGAGATTTCCATCTCTACCACTGCCAAGTACCTTAACAAACATAGAAAAACCAGGAAACATCTCAAGAGAGAGCACCACAACAGCTTCGATTGGAAAAGCCTCCCTCTCTTCTCCGCCTTACAGATGGATACTAAAGAGATCCTAGATTCAAAGGTCTTCACCCAGGAGGAGAAATGGCTCTACGAACGTCTAGGGTTGCCTCTCTATCAATTCACAGCCATCTTCCCTGGGACTAGAGCAAGGCTTATCTCCTTCTCTTTACAGAATACCTTGAAGTTCTCATTATTCTAACTACCAACCCCTCCGAGAGCACTTAAGGAACCGCATAGCGTACTCATCTCGCCCCATCAAAAGATAGCAGGTGGCTATTGTCTTGCGAATCTCCACATCTGGGGATCTACCCCGCCCTATCACTCTGGCCATGTCAGATCCGCAGTACACCACCCCCTACAAGGCCGACCAGCAGCGGTGTCCCTGGGTCAAGCCCCTGTGGGGCCGCCACCGAAGCTAAACCCTCTTCAATAGCCAAGCCAGCCTTCCAATCCAACCAGGATTGGCCGCCATCGCGGGAGACGAGCAGTGCCTCGCCAAGCATCACTAGCACATCCGTCTTGACGGGGAACTCCGGCGAGAGCACGATACTATTCACAGCGCCGGTAACAACGTCTTCGCCCAGGCGAGTCCAGGTGCGTCCCCTGTCATCTGAATGCAAGAGTCCGCACGATTCCGTACCAGCGAACAAGACGCCGTCATTGCCATAATTGGGCGAGAGGGCAAGGCTGAGCACCGGTGCAAACTCGGGGGGGAAATTGACCTCTCGCCAGGCCCGACCGCCATTCGTGCTGCGGAAAATGCCACTCTCTGTTCCAACAAAGAGAGTTTCGTCATTGGCAAAGTCAGGGGAGATGGCCAGTGCTAGGGTATTCAAATCCAACAGGCCAAAGTTCCAAGCGGACCAATGGCTACCCCGGTCACTGGAGCGAAAGACTCCATCTTCCAGCGTCCCGGCCAGGAGCGTGCCATCATGGGCGAAATCCGGTGATACGACCAGGCTCGTGATATGCGGTGGGGGCGAGGGCAAGGGGACAACGTCCCAGCTTTGGCCGCCATCAACCGAGCGCAAAATGCCACCTGGCACCCCGGCAAACACGCTTTGGTCGGTCTCGAAATGGGGTGAAATGACGACGGCTGTCGTCGTCAGAGGTCCCTCAATGTTTAGCGAGTCATATGTGACGCGCCAGGTGAGACCACCATCGTCAGATCGGTATAGTCCCGAATGACGGGCAGCAAAGCAGATGCCATCCTGGCCAAACCTAGGTGACGTCGCCAGGGAATAAACAATGTCTTGAAATTGAGGCTCTTCCAGAGCCATGTCGTCCACGATTGTCATCTCCTGTTTGCCTATGGTTTTGCTGCAACTTCTTCGGGTTTCTTGTGATGGATCAGAACGTCGATCGTCAAGGCCAGCGCAGCACCGGCGATAGCACCATGCACAGCCGCTTTCTGCACAGCGGCAACATCGAAAATACCCCTCTGCGCCATGTCAACTACTTGCCCCGATTTCACATCAAACCCGTGACCCGGGCCGGCCAGTTTGACCTCGGCCATGATCTCGCTGGCATCATAGCCTGCATTGGCGATAATGGTGCGAATCGGCTCTTCCATTGCCTTCATCAGTATCACATAAGCGGCGCGCTCATCCCCCTCTGTGCTTTGAGCTAACATCTGCTGTAACGCCGGGCGGCAGGCTAACAACGCAACGCCGCCGCCAGGCACTACCCCTTCCCGCACAGCGCCCCGCAGGGCATTGGCGGTTCGTTCGGCCACTCCCTTGCGCGTCTCTATCTCCAGTTCCGTCGCCCCGCCGACCCACAACACGGCCGTCCCACCCATCAGCTTGCCAATCCGCTTCTGGAGTGTCTCGCGTACACCAGCCTCGGTTGCCCGGGCAAAGGCTGCGCGCAGGTTGCGGATGTGGGTCCGTAGCGCTCGAGGATCACCCTTGCCCCCAACTATGCCCAAGTAGTTGCGGTCGGCCCAGGCTCGGCGCACCTGCCCCAGGTCTTCCAGCTTGACTCCGCGCAGCGTGTCTCCGGCAGCCTTCACCAGGGAACGTCCACCGGTCAAGATAGCCAGGTCTTCCATGGCCGCTGCCTGGTCAGTGGATGTCATGCCTGGTGTCTTGGCAGCAACAACCTGGAATGCCTCGGACTCTTGACTGGCCGACAGCAACAGGGCCGTCACCATGTCTGTCAGTTTGTTGGCAACGATTAGCAACGCGCGGACGCCAGCCCCTTTTGCCATTTCCAAGACCGGAAGCAGCTCGCGGAGGTCTTCCAAATCAAGGTCGCTGATCAAGACACTGGCGTTTGTCATCTCTGCTCTGAGTTTGGCGTGATCGGTAATCATCTCTCGGGAAAGGATACCGCCGTCCCAGTACATCCCCTCGACATATTCGCGCTCCAGCTCTCGGCTGCGTCCCGAGCGGATTTCGAGATGGCCATATTCGCCGATGATGTCAAAGATCTCACCGAACATCTTGGCCAGGGATGGGTCATAGCAGATCGATTCGGCAACCTGGGCCAGTTTCTCCTTGCCCTCCAAGGTCACTGCCATGCTACTCAGCTCGCTCAGGATGAGTTGCATACCCTTCTCAAGGTAGCGACGCAACTGCATCGCATTGCCACCAGAGACGATGTAGCGTACACCTTGGTTGTAAACCGACTGGAACAACACAGCTGTGGTGGCTGTCCCATCGCCGACCCGTTCGTGCAAACGCCACAAGAGATGGCGGATAAACATCGCGCCCATATCTTCGTCGCGGTTGGGCAGCTGGATGATCCGCCGGGCGATCACACCACCATCATCAAGGAGTTCCGGCATCTTGCCACTTAGCATTCGATCAATAGCGACTAGACGTGGACACGGCCCCAAAGTCGGACGGATCGCCTCCACTATCTGGTTGATGCCCCTTTGCATGCCTCGATAAGCGGCGGGTTGAAAAACGACACGTTGAGTTCGCCGTTTCGCCATGAAATCGACCACCTTGGTCACTATCATTAGTTTAGAGAGGTGCACCTTGACGCATAGTATTCCCCTCATTGCTGAGGGGAGCAAAAGGTACGTCAAATCCACGCTCAAGATACCATTGAACTGATTTCAGGTCAAGTGCTAGCGATGATCGTTGAACCCTCATCGAGCATTTCAACCTGGTGGTCGACGGCTACAGTTGAACACCGAGGACATCTGAACCGTGGTGGTAGCGGCCTCCGCTCCAGGCCATCGAGAGCGCAGCGAACCAGTTGGAAAGCGCCTCTGCCCCCAGTGCTGATCTACGCGAAGGCCGATGAACCTTGATCGAGGTGCTGACCTACCTGCCTCTGGATATCGGCTTGAAGTGCATCCGCGAGTTCTACAACGTGCCAGTTATCACTCGTTTCCAGAGTCGACGATGTTTGTGTTCCTGTGGCTGACAACATCGAGATCCATATGGCTTAGCAGCTTCCTCCTTCAGGATCGTTGGCTTTCCCATGCCCTCTTTCATCCCGCCCCTTGAGATGGAGATCATCTCTCAGGAAGGCATTGCGGCATCAGGGTAGATAGCCAAGGTGTCAGCGACCTCATCATAGGCGGGTTTGAGGGCCCTGTATAGGCTGCGGTAGATGGCGTAGTATCGGTTGTAGAGGGGCTGGTCTTCCTCGAGGGGCAAGGTCTGCTCCAAGATGTAGATGCTAGACTCACAAGCCTCTTCTACGCTGGTGTAGATACTAGCGCCCACGGCGGCCAGAAGCGCGGCCCCGTGGGCTGCCCCTTCGTTAACCTTGATGGTGACCAGTTCGATACCCAGGATGTCAGCCAGGCTCTGGCGCCATAGAGGGCTGCGAGCACCGCCTCCCGAGACGCGAACCTGTTCCAGGTCACTTACGCCGGTTTGGTGTAGCAGTTCCAGGCTGTCCCGCAAGCCGTAGGCTACCCCCTCCAGCACCGCCTGCACTAAATGGGCTGAGGGATCCCCAGATCTTTTCAGAAAGAGGTCTCTTCACGCTGCATATCGTGTCGGGACTTGAACCTATAACCTATTGATTCCTAATCAATGTACGCGGCGCTGCCTCCATGGTGAGGTACCAAGGTATTGAGCAATAAACCGGCAAGGAGCAGCCCGAACCATCAGCCGGGTATCGTCAAAATGATTCACGGCTCTTCTAGAAGAGCCGTGAACACAACCTGCAAGAGGAGAAAATGTCGTCTTTAACTTAGATCCCTCTTACCGAATCGCTTTCTCCTTCTGAGGGTCGAAGAGGTGGATGTTATCCATGTTCAACACCGCCTCTATCTCGTCCCCTACCCTAGCCCTCGTCCGTGGATCTACCCGAGCAATGAAACTCTTACTGTCGGTAAGCAAGTAAAGAAAAACCTCGTTCCCCATCAACTCCGTTACTTCCACTTTGGCCTTCACCCTCTCCGCGGTGATGTTGGGTGGGC